>Ga0308000_10000904_pt1 | contig 12166 bp, 12 predicted proteins | sample Neamet3_FD_203877 | JGI IMG/M metagenome (GOLD analysis project Ga0308000, IMG submission 203877) | Marine microbial communities from water near the shore, Antarctic Ocean - #3 | ecosystem: Environmental > Aquatic > Marine > Unclassified | place: Southern Ocean | collected 2014-06-04 | reverse complement strand
GTGAAACTCCGACGAGAGAGTTCCTGCTCTTCTTCGTTAAGGGTATCGCCATTTGGAAACTCACGATCGAGATCGTTACGGAAAGACTGGGAGCCTTCCTTTTCGCCGACACTACGCCAAGTGGTCACGGCATCACCCTCTTTCGGGGGCTGTGGGTGGTTCAAGACACGCTTCATTTAGTCTAAGATCGAAAGTTAACGGTGACAGGTTGAGCAGGACTCTTTTGGACGGATGCCCCAGTGGGCAACGAGGAACTTACCGAAGTCCTCAGGATCCGTGATACGCTTGTCTTTTGCATCACGAACGTCGTTTTTCTTGAGATACTTCTCGGCATCATAATCGAGATTAAAGACTTCTTCGAGCGGACGAACATGCTTCTCAGGAGCCCGGTGACATTCAAGACACCAGCCCATCGAGTGGGACTTGGCCTGGTAGACCTTTTCCATCTTGTGCACGTCGCCATGGCAGCTCTGACAGGAAATTCCGCGATTCAAGTGAGCGGAGTGATTAAAGTAAACGTAGTCGGGAGACTTATGAACACGAACCCACTGAATGGGTTTCCCTTCGACTGGATTTCCAGCGACATCTTTCTTCGGCAAATGGTTTTCATCGACAGCCATCGCATCACGAAGAGCGGCAAGCTTGGGCGAGCCCTTTTGAACGTGCTGGTGGCAGTTCCAGCAAGTGTTCGCGGTCGGAACATTGGCATGACTAGAATGCTCAGTAAAGCTATGGCAGTAGCGGCAATCCATCCCTAGTTGATTCACATGTAAATTGTGATCGTAAGGAATTGGTTGCGTTGGTTGGTAACCGACGCGCTGGGCCTTGGGTGTGCCATAATAGGTGAACCCCGCTACCAAACCGGCACCGACGGCCCCCAAGCACACCGCTATTTTTAGCGGAAGGAGATTAGCCCAACGAGGAAAGATGTTTGCCATGAGCAGGTGAGTTTTAGGAGCTTGTGAAAAATTTCACAAGCTCTATTTGTGAAAAATTTCACAAGCTCTCTAAACCCTTATTTATCAAAGCCTACAAGCCCATCTAAGATCCAAAATCAGGACCCTCCTTGAGCACCTTTTGCGCCCACTCCTTAAGGAAACAGAAATAATAGAATTCAAGAGAGCCCTCCCTCCCATCGAGGCTCCCTGTCAAAACAGCAAAAATTCAAGTGGCTTCTTCTAGGAACTCAAATGATTCCGCGTGGGCACGAGCACAACCTCCATCCCCGCTGCACGAGCTCCATCAACTCCCGGGACCGCATCTTCGAAGACCACACATTTCTCGGGCACCACCCCAAGACGCCTTGCTGTTTCCAGAAAAATATCCGGCGCAGGCTTCCCATTGACCACGTCATTTGCGGTGACCACCGCATCAAAGAGCGCTGAAATCCCCAGCGTCTCCAGAGTTTTCTCCACCACGATTCGTCCACCACCGCTTGCAACAGCCAAAGGAACCTTCCCCCAATGCGCCTTCGCGAAATCAGCAACCTCAGCGACGAGCTTCACCTGATCCAAGCACTTTAAATAGTGATTCTTTTTCGAAAAAGAGACTGCCTCCGGATCGAGATGCAAACCCTTCTCCTTATTTAGAATCTCCACGATATCACGAGTTGGACGCCCGCCCATTGCGTAGAAAGCATCTTCGGAGAAGGCATTTTCAGCACCTTGATCCGCTAGCGCGAGACACCAGCAGCGAAAATGCGCTGGCATCGAATCAACCAAGGTTCCATCGAGGTCAAAGATGAGAGCTCCAAATCCGGGCTCTGGGAACAAAATTTCAGAATGAGTCATCGGTGCGGTTGGCGGAGGCTCCATTTACTAGAATTAAAAGTCGTAAGCTGCGTTGCTACTTCATTATCCATGCCAAATTTCATTTTTATAGACTCCGGCTGGCACTTCAACAATCGCCTCTCCCTCATTCTTGAACTCGACCTCACCGATGATCTCGACGGTGTCCGCAAAAGATAAAGGACCACTAATCGTCACCTCTTCCGCACCAAGCAGCGAGGGCACTCCCAGGGAGCCCATCGCGTCAACAAGGCGATAATTGGCAGAGAGATTCACCACCGGAGGTTTCCCATTCCGGGAAGACACCAAGCTGATCCGCCCATCCTCGCTCAACTCATACGCATCAGATTGAAGCGCCAGCAGATCACTCGTCGACTTCACCGGCGCAAAGCGGGAGCGCGGAACATTCACCGCAACTGATCCATCGAAACACTCAATCGCTGACCCCATGGCCGTCTCCAGCTGATACACGGGCGTGCTCTCTGGATCTCGTGGATCGACCGTTTTTGCATTTTGAATCACCGGCAGTGAGAAAACACCATCCGAAGCGGCAAGTGCGTCCTGCAAAGCCTCAAGATTCAACCAGACGTTATTGGTGTTAAAAAACTGATGCTTATCGATATCCTGAAAATGATGCAAATCCTCCTCGGCACATTGCGCTACTTCACGAAGAATCAAGCGACCATCGAGATCCCTTTTCGCCAAATGCCCCCCCTTCCGATCTGCATTCGTGCGTCGAGTCACCTCCATCATAAACGGCGCACCGCTCGACGAAAAATAGGAAAGCAAGGTCGAATCGAGAACCGCTCCAAGGTTGTCACTATTGGACACAAAGGCATACTTTACCCCCTCAAGCAAAAGACGATCAAGCCACCCGCTCCCTGCAAGCGAGGGATAAATATCAGCGTGCCCTGGAGGACACCATTCGAGCTCCTGGTTTTCAGGATAATCGACAGGCTCAAGATTACTCCGGCAAAGCTTGGGCGCCCAGTTCTGCATCAACTCCAACTCCCTGGCGGCGCCAAGCTCAGGAACCGCTTTTGCGAGATGATCAAGCGTGTCATCGCTCGTCGCCTGACTATTCATGAGCATGAAGCGGACATTTTGACCGGATTGGGCCCGAAGCGATAGGACTTGCCGCGCCATCAGATCGAGAAAGTTTACTCCAGGCCTCACCTCCAAGAGGCTTTTTACCCTCTCCAGCCCCATTCCCGTTCCCAAACCTCCATTGAGCTTTATGATGACCGTTTGACCCAAAAGCTCGGAATCAAACCCTGCCTTTTCATCGAGCTCTTCATAACTCAAAACTCCCTGAGCAGGTGAAATCTGCGCCTCCGAAATATTGGAGGCCACCCCGCTCGACACCGCTTCGAACGATTTCTGGAATGAGCGGATCGCGAGATCAATCACTCCCTTATTTTCCATCTTGGCACGAATCCCGTCGAAATCTGACTGCATGAGGGCAGATTTAGCAAAGTCTGAGCAAAAGCTCTAAGAAAATCAAAAATCTCATTTAACGACTGCTCTTCAACAACCTCAAAACAGCCCACTAATGAGAATGGCACGTTTTCTGCTTGGACTAATTGCATTTGGTCAAAAATGGTCTATTAAAAAGCCCGTAATTCCATGGCCAACGTCGGACTCTCCCAATCGCTCTCCCAGAGCCAAACTCTCGCGCCTCAAATGCGCCAGAGTCTTGAGATACTTCAGGCCAACACTTTGGAATTGGGTCAGCTGATCACCCAAGCACTGGAGATCAACCCCGTCTTAGAGGATCTCATCGACCACGAATCACTCGATGAAATCACGGATACGGAAGCGGTCGATACCGATAATTTTGACGACTGGCAGGAGTCATACGATGACGATGTCCGCGAGCTCTCGATCATCGAAAGACGCAATCAAGGGACCGATCACGACGCCGCCGAACGGCGGGAGCATTTCTACAACTCCATCGTCGCTCCTCTCACTCTCCAAGAGCACCTTGCCGAACAAATCCGAGAAAGCGGAGCCACCGAGCAGCGGCAAGCCGACGCCATTGTCGTCGTAGGAAATCTCACCGACCACGGCTTCCTCGATAGCTCGATGGAAGACCTCTCACTGGGCGTTCAAATTCCCCTGAAGCGGCTCGAAAAAGGACTAACTCTCGTCCAGACTCTCGACCCTCCGGGAGTGGGGGCCGAAGATCTCAGGGAGTGTCTTCTCATGCAACTATGGCGCCTTGGCCTTGCAGGCAGCCTGGAGGCAAGAATCGTCGACCAGCACCTCGCTGAACTTGGAAAGAATCACTACCCGCAGATTACCAAAGCTCTCCATGTCCACATCGATCAAATCACCGAAGCGGTAGAGCACATCCGGGCACTGGACCCCTCCCCTGGCTCCCGCTTCCTCTCTGGCGGAAATCCATACGTGCAGCCAGATTCCCGTATCTTCACTGATGGAGACGGTGGATGGAACGCTGAATTGACGGGAAATTACCTCCCCCGTCTCCGCATCAACGATCAATATAAAGACATCCTCTCCAACTCCACAGGAGACAAGAAAACCCGGAACTACCTGCGGAATCAAATTCGTGACGGACGCATGATCATTCGAGCCGTCGATCAGCGGCAAGAAACGATCCTCGCAATCACGCGTGAGATCATTGATCGCCAAGGGCCCTTTCTGAAAAATGGAACCCGCTTTTTGCAGCCCTTGACCATGAATGATATCGCGGAGGTCATCGGAGTGCATCCCACGACAATCTCTCGTGCCGTCGCCGGAAAATATATCGACACGCCGCATGGCATGATGGAGATGCGCAAGTTCTTCGCGACGGGATACCAGACGAGCGATGGGTCAGATATTTCAAACGAAGGCGTACGGGAGGCCCTTCAGGATCTTATTGAGAATGAAGACAGCAGCAAACCACTCTCCGATTTCAAACTCGGAAAAATGCTCCTAGAACAAGGAATCACAGTCGCCCGGCGCACCGTGGCCAAATATCGCGAGCAGCTTGGCATTCTTCCTTCTCATCTGCGCAAGAAATACTAGCGCATTGCTTCTTCCTAGCTAACTTGCCGCCATGACGAACGATGAATTACGCGCTACTCTCGCAAAAGTAAGCTACCCTGGGTTCTCCCGTGATATTGTCTCCTTCGGCTTGCTGAAATCCGCCGAGGTCGTGGATGGCACTGCTCAGGTCCAACTCCAGATCCAGACGCGCGAGGCAGAGGTGCCCAAAACCATTTTCCAAGATTGCCACAAGATCCTCGATCCTCTTTTCGGCGGACCCGAAAAAGTGCGTATCGAAATCGATGTTCAGGAGCCACAAGGAGCCCAGGGAAGTGCCGCGACCGGCAGTCAAAAGCTCCCAGGCGTGAAGCGCATCATCGCCGTCGGCTCTGGAAAAGGAGGCGTCGGCAAGTCCACCGTTTCCTCAAACCTCGCCATCGCCCTTTCCGCGCAAGGCCTCAAGGTTGGTCTTCTGGATTGCGACCTCTATGGCCCCTCGGTCCCCCTCATGCTGGGAGTCCCAGACCACCAACCACAAGCCAACGATCAGGATCAAATCGTCCCCATCGAAGCCCACGGTTTGAAGCTCATGTCGATGGGCTTTCTTCTCAGTGATAGTTCCCCGGTGATCGTCCGTGGACCGATGGCTACCCGCTACACCCAGCAATTTCTCCAGCAAGTCGCTTGGGGAGAGCTCGACGTCCTCATTCTCGATCTTCCCCCTGGCACCGGTGACATCCAACTCACCTTGGTCCAGACTGTCGCCCTTGATGGCGCAGTCATCGTTACGACTCCACAGGAGGTCGCCTTGATCGATGCGCGCAAGGCCGTCTCGATGTTTGCCAAGGTCAACGTCCCTATTTTAGGCTTGGTCGAGAACATGTCGTACTTCGAATGCGATCACGGTGAACGTTACCACCTCTTCGGAAAAGGCGGAGCAGAGCGTGAATGCGAACGTTTAAAGGTCCCCCTTCTCGGTCAAATCCCGCTCGAGCCCATCATCGGTCAGCGCTGCGATGGCGGCGAGCCCATCGCAATCCTGAGTCCCAGCGAGTCGAAATCGTCCGCCGCTTTCCATGAAACTGCTGATGCACTCATCAAGCACGTCACCGGAAACTAAATTTTTTGATGACCCAGGGCGCGAGGAGACCCTCGGAAAAGGAGGGTTCACGGGCATGCGGAACTCCGCAGGTGAGGCCGGTTCCCTGAATCGGCCAGCTCTTGATACCGCGAAGCAGAGTTTCAGGACATGGTGGGGAGACGGAAGCAACTGGCCGGCCATCCGTTCTAGTAACCCTCTATCTGGCACAGAGCTTGAAATTCACTCCGGCCCATAAAACAAAGAGGCACAATCGGGCAAGCAGTAGATTTCAACTACCGGAACAGAAGAAAATGTGATCACGATATCATCGCCATTTTTGACTACCCTGAAGATCTGAAAGGGCGAGAAAAAAACGTTGAGAGTAAAACCTTTTAACCTTCATTGGGGAAATATTTGGAGTGTCGCCTCTGGATTCTGGCGAAAGCAACAGGCATTTTCGCTTTCCCAATCGATCAACCTCTCACACTCTCTCCCTGTGACGGAGGAATTGGCAGAGATCCTGAATCAGACTGAAGAGGCAGTTGAGAAACGCGATGCGGCCTCGGTAATTGCACTCTGCAAAGGGCTGCATCCTGCCGACCTCGCTTCAATTTACGAAGATCTCAATAGCGAAGCGCGCGAATTCCTCGTCGATACGGTGGGAGCCGCTGGCTTCTCCGAGGTTCTTGCCGAGATTCCCGACACCTTGGTCGAGGGAGCCCTTGATCACTTCGAACCGAAGGAGCAGCGCGAAATCCTCGAATCGATTCCCGATGATGACCGGGTCGATATCCTGCAAGACGTCAGCGAATCGAAGCGACGAGATTTCATCGACCTTCTTGGCGAAGAAAATCGAGATCGAACTCGGGCCCTTCTCCGCTATGGCGAGGAAACTGCCGGGGGACGGATGACGACCCAGATCGGTAAGATTTTTGCCTCGATGACGGTGAAAGAAGCCATCGATCATCTCCGGCCTAATCTTGATCTGGTGGAAACGATGGCCCGCATTTTCGTCATCGATGTCGAGCAGCGACTCATCGGCCTCATTCGGCTACGAGACCTCGCTTTCAATCCCTGGGATACCCCGGTAAGGGATATTCTTACGCCAGAAAAACACACTGTTTTAGCGACCGCAGACCAGGAAGAAGCGGCCAAACTCCTTGCCCGCTATGACATGGCCCTCGTTCCGGTCGTTGATGAAGCAGGCCATCTTCTTGGAGTCATCACGCCAGATGACGCCATCGAGATTCTTGAAGAGGAATCCACCGAGGATATCGAAAAAAGCGCCGGTATTGCCGGCGAACAGTCCGAAGTCACCTATCTCAATACCGAGGTGATGGTGCACTTCAAACGACGTTTCGGCTGGCTCCTCGTTCTCGCATTCCTGGCAATCGCTTCTGGTTACGTGATGCTGCGCTTTGAAGCAGTTCTCAACGAGGCCTACCTTCTTGCCCTCTTCCTCCCCATGGTCGTCGCTGCCGGAGGAAACACCGGAGGTCAGGCTTCCACGATGGTCATTCGTGCGATGGCCCTCGGGGAACTTGACCCCGAAGACACCAGACGAGTCGCCTGGAAAGAACTTCGTTTAGGTCTTCTCTCAGGCGGCGTTCTCGGAATCGCCATCGCAATTTTCACCATCTTCATTCTCCCCCTTTTCCGCCCCGAACTTCCCGCAGGTGTCTCCTTTGGTATATTTGGACTCGCAGTGGCAGTCGCTCTTTTAGCGCAAGTGGCCTCTTCCACAGTGCTCGGAGCGCTCCTACCCATTGGAGCAAAGTCCATCAAGCTGGACCCAGCCGTCGTCGCGGCACCTGCGATCACCACGATCGTCGACGCTTCCGGAATGGTCATTTATTTTACAGTGGCCCGCGCCTTGCTCGGCCTCTAGGATCGCGCCGTGAAATACCTAGCCACCTTTCTGCTCTCGATATCCCCTCTTTTTGCTCACGAAGGTGCGCATCATCCGGCCACCGCCGAAATGACGAATGCCGCTTCGGTGTTCCTCAAGACGCTCGATGAAACTCAAAGCAAGAGCGCCAAGTTCGAGTTTAAGACCGACGAACGTGAGAACTGGCACTTCATTCCCATGGACAATCGTAAGGGTGTCCGCTTCAGCACTCTCAAACCCCACCAGCAGCACCTCGCTTTTGGACTGCTTGGAACTGGCCTGAGCCAAAAAGGTCTCCTCACCGCGACTCAAATCATGACCTTGGAACAGGTCCTCGCTGATCGGGGAGGAGATCCTGAAGTAAGGAATACCGAAAAATACTATTTTGCGATCTTCGGAGAACCTTCCCACGAAAAGCCTTGGGGATGGCGTTTTGAAGGGCATCATCTTTCTCTCAATTTCTCCGTCATCGGAAATCGGGTCATCGGAGTCCCGGCCTTCTTCGGCACGAATCCAGCGGAGCTCAAAAAAGGCCCGCTCAAAGGCTTACGTCCCCTCGGCGAAGTGGAAGATGCGGCCCGCGCATTGGCATCCTCTCTCCACGCCAAAGGCAAGTCTCCCGTGTTCACCGAGAAGCCCCCAAAGGAAATCCTCACCGCTCAAGATCGCACTGCTAAAGCTCAGGAGAATCTCGGCATCCTCTCCAGTAAGCTCGCAGGGGATGAAGTCACCACCCTTTTGAGCATCGTCGATTTAGTCGCCAGCTTTCAACGGGACGACATCAGCGCCGATGCCCTTAAGAAAATCCACACCATGCAGCGTAAGAAACTCAGCTTCGCCTGGGCCGGAACATTGGAGCGTCATGGCGCACACTACTTCCGCATTCAAGGACCCGACTTCCTCATCGAGTACGCCAACACGCAGAACGATGCCAACCACGCCCACCTTGTCTGGCGCGATCTCAAGAACGACTTTGCGCGTGACCTCTTAAAGGCTCACTACAGTAAAAAGCACTAAACTTACTCTACAACGAGCACCGTCTTCAGACGGAGAGTTTCCTTTTTCCAAAGCGCTTCATGAAGTTTTTCATGGAGCGTTTTGCTCCTTACTTTGATTCCTTACATCGTAGCACATCTGAGACCCCGAACGCGCCCCCTTCTTTTCCTCCCAGCCCCCGCCCGGAGGGCATCTTTAAAATCTTTCGTTTGGCGGAGCGAATCGCAATTTCTAAAGCGGAGCTTTTTAAAGGCGTTGGCGCGAAGCGCGAATGACAGGACAGAGCGACACTATTTACGACCAAACTTACGTTCTAGTTCTTGAAACGAAATCTGCACCAGAGTGGGATGCCCTGCCGGATCACAATACGGAAGATCACAAAGAAAGAGCGTTTTCAAAAGCCCGTCAATCTCAGCAGAAGACCATCCCATTTGCGCAGCTCCAGCCTTCGCCACCTTGGCCGAAAATCCTTCATAGGCCAATCGCTTGACGCGCCCTCCCGCATCGTGATCCAAGATCGAATCCACCAACTCTCTTAGAAACTTCCTCGATTCCTGAAACTTCAAAAATGCTGGGACACTCGAAATCTGAATCGTCTGCCCGCCAAAGGACTCCAGCGAAAACCCCGCGTCTTCAAAGTGCTCTTGATGACGCATCAACAGATCAGCATCCCGCGCATCCAACTCGAGCAACTCGGGAACAAGGAGCCCTTGGGATTCCACTTCTTCTTTTCCATCCAAGAGTTCCTCGTAAATGATGCGCTCCTGTGCCGCCTTGGGCTCTAACAAAACAAGTCCCTCTTCCCCTTCCAAAAGAACGTAGCGATCTGCCAACGATCCAATCACGCGAAACTTTGGCCCCTCATCGACCTCCGGTTCCGAAACGGGCAGCTCCTCCTGACGCTCATTCCGCCACACCGGGCGGGGCGAAGAACCGGATTTGGGTGCCGGAGCCAGAAGAGAACTTTGTTCCTGCACGTGTTTCTCAGTCACCTCAGGAAATGAAGGCGGCGGCATCAAGATCGGACGTGCCTGCTCTTTGGGCTTCAGCGCAATTTCGACCGCTTCCATGATCGCCAATCTAACTTGGGCGGCGTTGCTAAAACGTACCTCCCGCTTCGCCGGATGAACGTTCACATCCACTTCCCCGGGATCAAGGCTCAACCAAAGCCAGGCACCAGGCTGCATCCCTTCGCTCAAAGCACCCTTAAAGGCTTCTTTGAGCGCTCGGGAAATGACGGCATCCTCAACGGGCCGACCATTCAAAAAGACAAATTGATGCTTCTTTCCCTTCCTCGCAAATTCAGCCGGAAGAACAGCTCCTTCCACCACGATTCCCCGTCCCTCCCATCTCGGCACTTCGATGAGTGCCCTTCCTGACTCAGTTCCCGTCATCGCCTCGATGCGCACGCGGCGATCCTTCGTCGCAGGAAGATCAAACACCACACGTCCATCCTTCCTCAGCACCCAGCCTACATCAGGCGTGCAGAGTGCGTGCAGACGAATCTGATGATCAACGTGAGCCGCCTCGGTCGTCTCCGCTCGCAAAAATTTCTTCCGGGCCGGGACATTAAAAAAAAGGTCCCTCACCTCGATGCTTGTCCCCACCGAGCAACCAATCGCCCGTGGCTCATGCAGATTCCCTCCATCGACTCTAATCTCAGTCCCTTCCACCGTGTCGGCTTCCCGGGTCGACATCGTGAAGCGTGAGACGCTCGCGATACTTGGAAGCGCTTCTCCGCGAAATCCCAACGTCAAGATTCTCGCAAGATCATCTGAGGTCCGCAGCTTACTCGTGGCATGCCGCGCAAGCGACTTCACCGCATCTTTCGGACTCATGCCACAGCCATCGTCCCTCACCCGCATCAAAGCCACTCCGCCACGCTGAATCTCGACCTCAATCTTTCGAGCTCCCGCGTCCACACTATTTTCGACCAATTCCTTAATCACGCTGGCGGGACGCTCGATCACCTCCCCGGCAGCCACTTGGCTGGCGAGAGTATCAGGCATCACCTCCACAGTCGGCATGGATTCAACATAGAGTTCCCCTCAACCGGGGCAACTCTCAACCGCCAGTTTGTCGTGTAGGCTACAGCCGCACATCCGAAATCTCCTCAAATCGGTCAATCTCGACACTACAAACTGGTCAAATTCGCGAAATTCTCCCAATCTCACTCCCGTGAGTCGCACTGGAATTCTCCTCCTCGTCTCCGGACCCTCGGGTTCGGGAAAAACGACCCTCTGTCGTCGGCTCGCCGATGAAGAGGAAGCCCACTATTCTATCTCTTGCACCACCCGGGCACCGCGCGAAGGAGAAGTCAATGGCAAGGACTACCATTTCTTGGATCGGGACGACTTCACCAAACGCATTCAGACCGGAAGTTTTCTCGAGCACGCTGAGGTTCACGGAAATCACTACGGCACTCTAAAATCTGAAGTTCTCAACTACATTTCAAAAGGAGTCGATGTCGTCATGGATATCGACGTGCAAGGAGCCATCCTCGTGCGAGCCTGTGAAGATCCTGAGATCCAGACCGCCCTCACCGATCTCTTCGTCATGCCCCCCAGCAAAGAAGAACTCCGCGCCCGCCTCACCGGCCGGGGAACCGATGCCGATGATGTCATCGCCCTCCGCATGAAGAATGCCTTGGAGGAAATCGAACACTGGCCCAGCTATTCCTATCGCCTGCTCTCCGCGACTCGCGAAGAAGATTACACCCGCTTCAAGTCACTCATCATCTCCGAGCGCCTCCGGATTTCCCGCCTCATTGCTTAGCTATGGAATTTATTGTCGAACTTTGGAACCTCGCTGAGAAGAACTCGGAATTTGGAACAGTCCATCCGTCCATCGAGATCGCAAATTGGATTGCTCAACGATTGGCGGACAAGCATAGCGAAGGCTGGACCCTCACGCACATCGTCCCGGTCTCGCATGACGCCACACATGGGAATACCCAGGCCTACTACCACTTTCACCGTCCAAACTAATAGGAAAAAACGAATCGCGTGCTCTTCAATAGCTACCAATTCTGGGCCTTTTTCGCGCTCGTCATTCTGATCTACCGACTCCTCGGTCATCGCAGCCAGAACCTCTTTCTCCTCCTCGCGAGCTACTTCTTCTACGCCTGCTGGGACTGGCGCTTCCTTGGACTCATTCTTCTGACGACCGCGATCAACTTCGTCGCAGCGCTCAAGATCTCCCAATCCGATCCCGCTTCGCAGAAAAGGTGGCTCTCCCTGAGCCTAATTTCCACCCTCGGAATCCTCGCCCTTTTTAAATACGCCAATTTTTTCATCGAAAGCACCACTCAGCTTCTCACCACTCTGGGCTTCGAGGCTCACCCAGAAACCCTCGCGATCATCCTTCCGGTCGGTATCTCGTTTTACACCTTCCAAACGCTTTCCTACACCATCGACGTCC
>Ga0308000_10000903_pt1 | contig 12171 bp, 9 predicted proteins | sample Neamet3_FD_203877 | JGI IMG/M metagenome (GOLD analysis project Ga0308000, IMG submission 203877) | Marine microbial communities from water near the shore, Antarctic Ocean - #3 | ecosystem: Environmental > Aquatic > Marine > Unclassified | place: Southern Ocean | collected 2014-06-04 | reverse complement strand
CGAAAAAAAGCCGAGGAACAAGCCGCATCGTGACCGATGCGATTACAATCCAGAACCCGCGCAATCGGGGTGGAAGCACCGGTCACGTATTAGCGAAACGCTCGGTCACGTTCACCGAAATCCGCAGCCAGGCGTTGCCAGCCGCGAGCTTCCAGCGCGTGCCAGTCCTGCTCTCCGGGCAACGGCACGTCGCGCAGCTTGGCGAGGTCATGACAGAAGTTGGCGAAAGGTTTGCTGAACCAGTCGCTAGACAGCGATGGTGTTGGCAGATATTCATCGATGCCACGTAGCTGGCGTTGCAGCAGGTCGAAAGCCAGGCGCCAGGCCATCGATTGATTGCGTTGTCTGCGCACGCGAGCACCGGCGGTGACGGTTTCGCTCAGTGGCAGGCCGAGGTCGTCACGTGATAGCTGCAGGCTTGAGCCCTGCGCCGCTGCTGACAGCGGCTGGTAGTGCATGCCGGCGATACGGTTGTAGCAGCAGGGCGCGACCGCCAATTGGGTGCAGCCGTTGCGACTGGCCAGTTGCAGCAGGCGTACGTGCAGGTCGCCGCAGGCGTGCAGCGCCACTGGCGTGTGCTCTTTGCGCAGGCGCTCGCTGCAATCATCGGCCAGCACATCCTGCTGTAGATGGGCGGCAGCCAATCCCAGGCGCTTGCTCAGTGCGCTACCGGACTCGATCAGTGCCAGGTCGTACTCCAGGCAGGTCAGGTACTGGTCATCCTGAGTCAGCCAGCGACCGAGGTGGCCCTTGCCGGAACACCAGTCGAGCCAGTGCGCGGGGCGCTGGCGAAACTGCAGGTGGCTGGCAAAGGCCTGGATCTGCGCCAGCTTCCTGCCGGGTACATCGACGCTGAGGGCATGTGCACGCGGCGGACTGTCCAGACTTGGAATCTCACCCAACTGGCTAAGTGCTTGCGCCTGGCGGGCCAGGTCGGGATAGGGCGCTGGTGCAGAGAGTGTGAAGGGGCTGTTGTCGCTGGCCTCAGCCTGCTCCAGGGAGCGGCTGCGCAGCCAGGTAGCGAGCTCCGCCAGCTCCGTTTCCCAAGGCAGTTGCAGGTGATGAAACGGCCGAGGTCGCCAGAACGCCTGATGCTGCAGAAGAAAACTGTCCAGGGCCTGGAAGCGAGCGAGCAGATCGCCAGAGGTAAGGATGGGCTCGGACATGGCGCTCATGCGTCTGGTTGAACCGGGCTGCCAAGTGGGCCGCCCGATTGGCTTAGCGACCCTGGCAGGCGTCGACGCGCAGCCAGCGCTCCAGCAGGCGGAAGGCGCGCACCAGAACGAAGGCGATGACCAGGTAGAACAGGCCTGCGGCAAAGAAGATCTCCACCGGCAGATAGGTGCGCGCGATGATGGTGCGCGCCATGCCGGTCAGCTCCAGCAGCGTCACGGTGCTGGCCAGGGCGCTGGCCTTGAGCATCAGGATCACTTCGTTGCTGTAGGCCGGCAGGCCGATGCGCGCGGCGCGCGGCAGGATGATGTAGAACATGGTCTTGGCTCGCGACATGCCCAGTGCGCGTGCCGCTTCCACTTCACCGGGTGGCACGGCCTGGATGGCGCCGCGCAGGATTTCGGCGATATAGGCGGCGGTGTGCAGGGTCATGGTGATGATCGCGCACCAGTACGGTGAGCGCAGGTAGGGCCAGAGTGGGCCCTGGCGCACGGCGTCGAATTGCGCCAGGCCGTAGTAGACCAAAAACAGCTGTACCAGCAGCGGTGTGCCGCGGAAGAAGAAGATGTAGCCATAGGGCAGGGCGCGCACGTACCAGTGCTTGGATGCGCGGGCGATGCCCATCGGCAGTGCGAGGATCAGGCCGGCGACGACCGCGATGGCCACCAGCTCCAGGGTCAGCAGCGCACCTTCGGACAGGCGCGGCAGCCATTTGATGATCACCGCCCAGTTCAGGCTGGAGAGGCTCGCCCAGAGCGCCAGTGCGATGAGCACGCCTGCTGCGAGCCAGGCGATGATGGCGGCGTTCTTTCTCATGACGCGCTCCGGACGAAGCCGCGGCTAGCGCGCTTCTCGAGGAAATGCAGGCCGATCATGGCGAGAACGGTCAGGCCTAGATAAATGAAGGCTGCAACCATATAGAAGGTGAAGGGCTCCTTGCTCGCGGTCACGGCGATCTGCGAACGGCGCATGATCTCTTCCAGGCCGATCACCGACACCAGTGCGGTGTCCTTCATCAGAATCATGAACAGGTTGCCCAGGCCGGGCAGGGCGATGCGCCACATCTGCGGCAGGATCAACTTCCAGAGAATGCGCGCCTTGGACATGCCAAGTGCCTGGCCGGCTTCGCGGTGGCCCTTGGGGATCGCCAGGATGGCGCCACGGAACACTTCGGTGGCGTAGGCACCGAAACACAGGCCGAGGGCAATGGTGCCCGCGGCGAAGGCGGAGAGTTCGAGGCTCTCGACGCCAAGCAGGTCGGCCAGGCTGCGCATCAGGCCAACCGTGCCGAAATAGATCAGCAGCACCCAGAGCAGTTCGGGCACACCGCGCACGATGGTGGAATAGCTGCCGCCGAGCCACTGCAGCGGCTTGTACGGCGAAGTCTTGGCCAGCGCGCCGAGCAGGCCGAGCACCAGACCTACAGCCAGCGCGGACAGCGCCAGTTTGATGGTCATCAGTGTGCCGGCGGCCAGGGCGGGGCCGAATCCGTGGAGTTCGAAAATCATTGGAGGGCTCGGGCAACTGCGCCGCCCAATGGGCGGCGCAACGCCTTCAGGTCATCAATAGATGCTGAACGGGAAGTACTTGTCGTTGATCTGCTTGTAGGTGCCGTCTTCGATGATGGCTTGCAGAGCGGTGTTCAGCTTCTCGCGCAGCGGGTCGCCCTTGCGCACGGCGATGCCGATCTTGTCGTTGTCGAATACCGGGTCGCCCTTGAACTCGAAGTCCTTGCCGGCGTCGCTCTTGAGCCATTCCCAGTTGACGAAGGTGTCGGCCAGCACGCCATCGAGGCGGCCGGAAGCCAGGTCGAGGTAGGCGTTTTCCTGGGTGTCGTACAGTTTGATGTCGACCACCTTGTCCAGGTTGTCTTCCAGCCAGGTGCCGGCGATGGTGGCGCGCTGCGCACCGATCACCTTGCCTTTGAGGCTGCCGGCATCGGTCTTGAAGTCGCTGGTTTTAGGAGCGATGAACTGCAGCTTGTTGGTGTAGTAGGGCTCGGTGAAGTCGACCGCCGCCTTGCGCTCCTCGGTGATCGACATCGAGGCGATCAGGAAGTCGAACTTCTTGGCGTTCAGGGCCGGGATGATGCCATCCCAGTCAGAGGTGACCACTTCGCACTCAGCCTGCATCTTGGCGCACAGCGCCTGGCCGATTTCCACGTCGAAGCCGGTGACCTTACCGCTGGCGTCGATCAGGTTGAAGGGTGGGTAGGCGCCTTCGGTGCCGAGTTTCAGTTTGTCAGCTGCGACAGCGCTGGTGCCGAAAGCCAGGGTAGCGGCTGCGGCCAGCAGGATCTTCTTATAGTTCTGCATGCATGTTGCTCCGTGTTAGCGATTGCTGGACATGAATTGTTTACAGCGTGCCGAGTTGGGGTTGTCGAACACCTGGGCGGGTGGCCCCTGTTCCTCGACCAGGCCCTGGTGGAGAAACACCACCTCGCTGGAAACCTGGCGAGCGAAACCCATTTCATGGGTCACCAGCAGCATGGTGCGACCCTCGTCGGCAAGCGCGCGAATCACATTAAGCACTTCTTGTACCATCTCCGGGTCGAGCGCCGAAGTCGGCTCGTCGAACAGGATCACCTTCGGCTGCATGGCCAGGGTGCGGGCAATGGCCGCGCGCTGCTGCTGGCCGCCGGAAAGCTGGTTGGGGTAGACGTGACGTTTGTCGGCGATGCCGACCTTGGCCAACAGCGCTTCGGCCACCTCGATGGCCTCGGCCTTGCTCTGACCCAGCACGCGGCGCGGCGCCTCGATGATGTTGTCGAGCACGCTCATGTGCGGCCACAGGTTGAAATTCTGGAAGACGAAACCGATCTCGCTGCGCAGGCGGTTGATCTGCCTGTTGTCGGCAGCAACCAGATCGCCGTTCTTCGCGGCCTTGAGCTTGAGCTCCTCGCCAGCGACGAAAATCTGACCCTTGTGCGGGTTTTCCAGCAGATTGATGCAGCGCAGGAAGGTGGACTTGCCGGAGCCGGAAGAGCCGAGAATGGAGATGACGTCGCCGTCTTTGGCCGTCAGGGAAATACCCTTGAGCACTTCAAGATCGCCGTAGCGTTTGTGCAGGTTGCGGATTTCCAGCGCGGGCGTCGCCTCGGCCATGGGGTGGTGTCCTCTTCTTCTTCGAATGCACTCCGGCGTACGGCGGGCCGTCCTGGCTGGCGGCCAAGCTAGCATAGCGTTTCCGTGACCGCCAAGCCGTTTGCTGGCCTATGGCTTGCTCTGCGGTCAGGGTGTCGCCTGGCTGCAGATGGTTGTCGCGCAGATGCAAAACGCGCAGTTCAATGTACGTCGTTCAAATACAGTTCAACCATGTCGTCCAGACGTGCCTTGATTGGCTGCCAGTCTGGCATTGATTGATCGAGCAGGCGCCAGAAGGCTTCCGAGTGATTGTGCTCGGCAAGATGACAAAGCTCATGCAGCAGGACGTAATCGATGCATTCGGCAGGCGCTTTGACCAGATGCGGATTGAGCGTCAGGGTGCCGGAGTGCGAGCAGCTTCCCCACTGCGTCTGCATGGTCAGCAAGCGTAGCGCAGGCTTTCCTGTGACCCATGGGGTCTGTGCAATCAGGCGCTCTAGGCGTTGATTGAACTGTTCGCGCGCGCGCTTCTTGTACCAGTCGAACAACAGCTCGCGCACCTTATCTGGGCTGTTATGGCGCAGTGTCACCCACAGCATTCCGCGCAGCAGCTTCACCTGTTGTGGCGCTCGCGGAGCCTCTTGCACCTTCAGTGGATAGCGTTTGCCCAGGTAGAAGTGAGTCTCGCCGCTGATGTACTGGCGTGGGCGAACCTGCAGCAGGCGTTCACGGATGGGCTGTAATTGCTCCCAGATCCAGCGAGCCCGATTGGCCACTCCCCGGTTGATCTCTTCGTCGCTGGCGGTCTGCGGTGCCAAGACCTCGACCTGGCCATCCGGCTGCACCTTGATGGTCAATTTGCGTGTGGCACGCGCCAGCCTACGCACCTGATAGCAGATGATTTCGCCGCCATAGTGCAACTGGCTCATCAGCGTTTGCGCGTCCCGGCACGCACGATTTGCACGACCTGCTCCACCAGCGCCTGCACGCTATCCATGCCCATTCCCAAGGGTTTGAGGGCCAGGAAGTACAGAGGGAGAAGCTGCTGGCGTATCGACGCTTCGATGTTCAGCGGGTTGATGGAAAACTCCCGCACGGCCTGATCGACGATGGCATCGGTCTGTTCGGCCAGCGCCACCCAACTCTCGTCAGTCACTACCTGTTGCTCCGCAAGCACCAGTTTGAAGGCGCCGTAATAGGCCTGTATGTGCGGGTTGCCGCGTACTTGCTGAGGCAACTCGTCGAGCTGGCGTTGTTGCACCTGCTCATCGAATGACTTGAACAGCAGGTACTGCTTGATCGGATGGTCGAACAGCGCATCGGCTTCTGCGATCACCTGACGCAGCAGTTCGGAGAAGCGTTTTTTCGCGTAAGGGTCGTCCAGAAGCTGATCGATTTCGCGGGTCACTCGGGTCTGGATGATGTCCTTCTCGTTGCGCGCTTTTTCGTCGCTCCAGTTTTCCGGGTGGTGCGAGCCCATTTCCCCCACCAGGTAGGTGCCCTTGGCTTCACGCACATCGATACCCAGCACGTGCTTGTCCATGAGCTTTCTCACCTGCACGGCGTACTCGTCGTAATCCACCGTATCGCCTGTGATCTGCTTGAGGCGCTGACGCAGGTTGGAAAGCTGCTTGACCGTCTCCTTGTATTGGCGGCGGGTGTTCTCGCTGACGCTTTTGTCCTGAAAGAACGCCTGAGATTGCAGGGCAATGCTCAGGCAGCCGGCAAACTCGCTGAGCAGCGCATAGAAGTCATCGCGTGCCTTCTGCCGGCTATCGACCTGCACGCCATCGCGCTCTTCCAGACGAGGCAGCAGCACCGCCAGCATCTGCTCGATATCCTGGGTGTTCTTCACCTCGGCGAAGATCGCCCACAGGCGCTGATAGAGATCCGGCAGTTTCTTGTACTCGGTGCTCATCGGGCTGTAGAGGCCGTCCAGATCTTCGATGCTGTAACCGCCCTGGGTGCGGGTCGCCAGATCCTGGTACTGAGCGATGGTGATATCCAGCTCGCCGAGGATGCCGCGATAGTCGATCAGCAGGCCGTGCTTCTTGTTCGGGTGCAGGCGGTTGACCCGGGCGATGGCCTGGATCAGGTTGTGCTGTTTGAGGTTCTTGTCGATGTACAGCACCGCGTTGCGCGGCTCGTCGAAGCCAGTGAGCAACTGATCGATGACGATCAGCAGGTCGGGGCCATCGTCTTCGGCGAATGCCTCGATCATGCGCTGCTTGTAGACCGTGCCGTCCTCCTTGCCGACATGCTTGTCCCACCAGGCCTGTACCACCGACTTGCTGTCCTCGTCGCTGTCGCTGTTGTCCTCGCGGCTATCGGGGGCGGACATCACCAGCACCGACGACACCTGGCCGATCTCATCGAGAAACGCCTTCAGACGAATCGCCGATACGCGGCTGTCGCAAGCGACCTGGCCTTTCAGACCGTCGGTGACGTGTTTGCTGAAGTGCTCGCTGATGTCATGAGCGATCAGTTCCAGGCGCCCAAGCGCCTTGTACAACTCGCCCTTCTTGGCGAATTTCTTCTTCAGGTCGGCCTGCTGGGCGGCGCTCAGACTCTGCGTATGGCGCTCGAACCAGCTGTCGATGGCACGGTCGTTGACGTCCAGTTCGAGGCGCCGCTCCTCGTACAGCAACGGCGTTACCGTGCCGTCCTCCACCGCGCGCTGCATGGTGTAGGCATGCACGATGGGGCCGAACTTGTTCTGCGTCTTTTCATCCTGCAGCAGCGGCGTACCGGTAAAGGCCACGAACGCGGCATTGGGCAGGGCAAGGCGCATCTGTGCGTGGTTTTCGCCGCCTTGAGAGCGATGCCCTTCATCCACCAGCACGATGAAATCGCTGCTGTCGTTATGGCACTCCGGCAATTTTGCCGCTGAGTTGAATTTCTGGATCAGGCTGAACATCACTCGTGCCGACCCTTTGCCTATCTGCTGGGCCAGATGGCGCCCGGATTGGCTCAAGGCCTCCTGCTGGTCACGCGCGCTCAGCGCGCCGGCGCTGGCGAAGGTCTTGCTCAACTGCGCTTCCAGATCAGTGCGGTCGGTGATCACCAGTACGCGGCAATTCTGTAGCTCCGGGTGGAAGATCAACGCCTTGGTCAATAACAGCATGGTGATCGACTTGCCCGAGCCGGTGGTGTGCCAGATCACCCCGCCCTTGCGCGCACCACGCGCATCGCGTTGTTGAATGCGCTGGATCAGCGCGCGTATGCCGAACACCTGTTGATAGCGCGCGACGATCTTGCCGTGCTTGCTGTCGCTGTAACTGTAGAAACGCACCAGATCGAGCAGCCGATCCGGGCGGCACAGGCTGATCAGCAACTTGTCCTGCTGGCTGGCCAACAGGCCGCCGGCCAGCCATTGCTGATACCAGGCCAGGCTGGCTGCCGGGCGCTGAGCGAAGATGGCCTGTTGTTGCTCGGCATCCAGCGGGCGATTCTTCAGCTCGGCGAACGCCACTTCGCCGATGTCCTCCTCGCGCCAGGCGGCCCAGAACTTCTCCGTGGTGCCTATCGTGCCGTAGCGGCCGCTGCTGCCATCGATCACCAGCAGCAACTGGCTGAAGGCGAACAGCTGCGGAATCTCGTCGGCGCGCTGATTGCGCAGCATCTGCGAGATGCCCTGTTTGATCAACTCCTTGCCGTTGCTGGCGTCTGGTCGCTTGGCCTCGATCACCGCCAGCGGCAGACCGTTCACGTAGAGCACGATATCGGGAATACGCTGGCCAATACCGCTGGCGCAGCCCACGCCCAGCTCTTCGGTGAAGTGGAAGCAGTTGTTATCGAGATCCGTCCAGTCGATCAGCGCGATGGTCGGGTTGACCTTGTTGCCCGCCACGAAATCGCTGACCCCGATGCCATACAACAACTGCTCCGAGAAGCGCTGGTTGGCCAACTGCAGGCCATCGTTCAGCGCGGGTTGGCCGATCTCGGCCACCAGCTTATTCAGTGCAGCTTCGCTCAGCCCGTGCTCCACGCCCGCGCTGTGAAAGCGCCGTTTGGCCAGCTCGGCGCGCAGCACCGGGGCCAGCACCACGCGCTCCTTGCTGCCGCGCATCTCCAGCGCCTGGCTGGGGCTCAGGTAGGTGAAACCCAGGTTGGCCAGCAGAGCCAGGGCGGGGATCTTGGCGCTGTACTCTTCCTGAAAGCGTGGTGAGGCGGTCACAGCACTATTCCTTGTTCGGCCAGCCACAGGCGACCAGCAGCGCTGGTGACATAGGCCTGCTGTGGGTGGTTGATCACTTCGGGGTACAGGTATTCCAGCAGGCCTTGCTGCTCGCGCAGTGGGTTCAGGTGGCCGGTTTTCAGGGCCACCACCTGGCGCTTCAAGTGCCTGGCCAATTGCTCCGCGTTGTGCGGGCGGATGCTGCATAGCCAGAGAATCAACGGCCAAAGCCTGTGCTTGCGGGCCTTGGGCGAAAGCGTTGCCAGTGCTGCGAGCAGCGGCTCGGGCAGCTCGCTCGCATCAGGGGCGAGGTCACTCGTATTTACTCTGAGGTCACTCGTATTTGCCTCGAGGTCACTCGTATTTACCCTGAGGTCACTCGTATTTGCTCCGAGATCACCCGTATTTGGCTCGTCTGCGCCTTGCTCCGGGAACAGCGGCAGGCCTGGCAGCTCGGCCAGTTGGTAATAGGTCGCCGGCCCCGCGCCGCCTTTTACCAGCAGGCCGCGTTGATGATGCAGACGGCCCAGAATCTGGCTGGCGGCCAGGGTATCCAGATCGCTGATGGCGCGCAGCGCCGCGTTATCCACTGCGCCGGTTTCCGCCGCCAGCAGCAGCGCCTTGGCTTCGTCGGCGCTCAGGTGCAGATGGCTGAACTGCTGCAGCCAGCGCAACTGCTGCTCGCCCAGCAACTGGTGCAGCAGGTAAATGGCAGTGAACTGGTTTTCCAACTGATGGCTGCTGAACACCGGCGCGGTCAGCCCCAGATCCTGCAGCAGGCGGCGCATGGTGCGGATGCCCGTGCCTTTGGTTTCGGCAAAGTCCAGGTCATACAGCACCGCCGCGATGATCGGGTTGCGTAGCTGTGAGCCCATTTCGCCGAGCAGCGCGGTGGGCTTGAGCGAATAGCCGGCATTGCGGATTTCCAGGCGATTGCTGTAACGCACCACCAGCGTCGGCTGGTTGACCTGATAGTCGCGGTGCATCAGCGCATTGACCACCGCTTCGCGGATCACCTTCTGCGGTAGCAGCGGCTGGTCGGAGCGCTGGGTCTCGCCTTCGCGCAAACGGAAGTGGCGCGGCATATCGTCGAGGATGGTCGCCTCCAGGCGGACGATCAGGCGCAGTAGCGGCTCGCGAAAATCCTGGGTGGTGGCGAAGCGCTGTTCAGGGTCTTCGACCCACTGCGTGCCCTGGATGCGTACATAGTCCACCCGCACGGCTGGCAGCAGGCGGCGCAGCGCCAGCGGCTTGCCCAACAGCAGCAGGCCCGCCACATTTGGCCGCCAGTGCCCGTCGATGCGCTTGACCAGGTTGAGTGCACGCAGCATTTCCTCATCGCTGGCCAGCAACTCCTCGGCCTGCGGGCGCACACGGGCGCGTAGCTGCCGATACAGGGCGATGGCGCCGTCATCGAGGTCATCCCACTCGGCGTCCGGCAGGATCACCTGCTCGAAGCTCATGCCCGACTTGGCCAGCAGCAGTGGCTCCAGCTCCTGTTGCGAGCACTCGTAGTCGCCGTTCAGGCCGCGTCGCCACACGCCGGTCTTGCGCTTGTTCTTGCTGTCGAACCGGCCCTTGAAGGTGCAGGGCTTGGCGGCTGCATCCAGTTCCGGCACATACAGTGCCACCACGCGCTGGCCATCGATCAGCGCTGTCTGGCTGTGTATGGCGATAGCGCTCTCGAACTGCTCACGGCAGTTGCCCTGAATCTCGTTCAGCAGCTTGTCGACATCGGTGACGCCCTCGGCCCAGAACTCGGTATGCGTTGCGTCCGGCTCACACACGCCGAGCAACAGGTAGCCACCGCCCAAGCCTGGTTCATTGGCGAAGGCGCAGATGCTTTGCATGATCGAGACGCCGGCCTGGCTGGCGCGTTTGGCTTCGATGCGCGGGTGCTCGTCGAGCGCGCGCAGTTCGGCGAGCAGGGACTCAACGCTTTGCATCAGTGCTCGCAGCCTCCGAAAACGGCGGCGGCAAGACGCAGTGGCGAGCGGGTGAGGGCGCTGGAGGGCTGCATAAGGCTTCCTTGCAGTGGTTTGCCAGACGATACCAGAGGCGCGCCAAGGCGGCACCGTCGGCGCTGAGCCTCAGTGCAGGCAGCAGTGCTTGAACTTCTTGCCGCTGCCACAGATGCAGGGCTCGTTACGCCCCGGCACCTTGGCTGAGTGCGCTGGAGCGTTTGCTGTTTGGGTGCTGCGCAGGGACAGCCAGTAGGCGTGCAGGGCGATGGCGGCGGGTTCGATGCCGGCGACCAGGGCCTGGTGTTGTTCCAGGCTCAGGCCGTCGAGCTTGTCGAAGTGTTCTTCGCGGCCATGCAGGGCGATGGCTTCAAGGTTGCTGGCCTGGGGTTCCGGTAGTTGCGGCCATTGCCCCAGATCGACGCCGCGCATATAGCCGAAGCACCATTCCTCGATCACGGTCACGGGCTTGCCCTGGTGTTCGTTCTCGTAGAACAGCGCGGTGAAGTGCTCGGGTTGGGTCATCAGCAGGCTGGCGATATCGTTCATATGGCGCAGCAGCAGGCTCAGCACGGCTTGTTCTTCGTCGAAGCTGGCAAAGGTCGGCGGCATGCCGCCCCACAGCTCCGGCAGCCAGGTACTGGGCATCACCGCTTCCGGGCCGGAAACCAGCGCGGTAAAGAAACCGTCCAGTTCGGAGATACCGAGCACCGAGTCGTCGTTGCCGTGATCCAGCAAGGCGGCGTCTAGCAAATCCAGTTCGTCCAGCGTTAGCGGGGCGTCGTGCATGAAGCCTCCATCGATGAAGCACCAGCGATCAGTGTAGGAGCAGCTTCAGCCGCGAAGCGTGGCCCAGCATATCGCCACGTCGATGACGAACGCCTCGTGGCGATCAGCGTATCGATCAACCGAAGCGCTGCGGCATCCAGCATTGGCGTACGGCGCAGTGCCCAGCATCGTGGTTGGCTGCAAGCCCGCCCGGTGGGTTACGGCGCATTTGATAGATGTGTCGACTGGGCCGAGCGCGACAGGCGCCTAACCCACCCTACGGATCGGCGCCACATCCTCTTCCTCGTCGTCCAGGCGCACCCGGCGTTTGCCGGTCAGCAGTTGTTGCATCAGGGCCTTTTTCTCCAGCTTCAGCTTGTCCAGCTGAGCTTGCAGATTGGCGATTTCGGCATCGGCGGTGGAGAGCACCTGGGCGATTTTTTGTTGTTCGACCTTGTCTGTCGGGTAGCGGAAATCGATTTCCTTGAGTTCGCGCATATGCCGGCTGTACCCAAGGTTTGGGATATCCGCATTGGATAGAAGGTAATAAGCGAATCGGGCCTCCAGTAGATCGGATGCTTTCAGAATTTGCGTGCCATCGGCACCTGGTGAGAACTCAAAATCAACCCATTTGATAGCGCGGGTGTGGTCGCCGAAAACGATGACAGGGACATCGCGATAAAGCTGATTGCTGTCGGTATAGCCTGCGATCAGCGTTTGCCCTTGATCGACAATGGGGCTTTTCCCGTGCTCTAAGTAGTTGCTGGATGTTGTTTGAGTTTTTTTGTCGTTTTTGACCAGATACAACGATGAAAAATTAGCAACCCGCCATTCTTCATGGGATTCCGCAAATCGCTTTTGCCCCGTTAGCAACTGCTGCATTAGCCCGGATTTCTCATGACCGCATAAACAAAAACGGCTGAAAGCCTTATGATTCTTGTCGCCAAACAAAGCCCCATAAGTCTTCAGCCGCGCACAAAATGCTACCAGAAAAACTCCACTTTTCACC
>Ga0308000_10000902_pt1 | contig 12174 bp, 8 predicted proteins | sample Neamet3_FD_203877 | JGI IMG/M metagenome (GOLD analysis project Ga0308000, IMG submission 203877) | Marine microbial communities from water near the shore, Antarctic Ocean - #3 | ecosystem: Environmental > Aquatic > Marine > Unclassified | place: Southern Ocean | collected 2014-06-04 | reverse complement strand
CGTTTTCGGCGCTGGGCGCACTCGAGGCAACACGTGTAAGAGGTTGACCCTATTTGGAAATTATCAAAAAAAATCCCGACCGGAGAGGGGTCGGGATTTGGGTGAGTGGTGGAGCTGGGCGGGATCGAACCGCCGTCCGCAAGCCATCTGTGTGCAGTTCTACATGTGTAGTCGTCTGATTTGGGTCTCGCTAGGTGTGCCGCGCAGCGACACGCTGCACACCCTGCCAGCAACCTTGAGTCTTACCAGTGCGCAAGTTGCCCGCGCGCTGGCCAGCCGATGTAGATTACCTTGCAGCCGGGACGCCAACGGTATTGCTACCGCTGCCGCCCTTGCCCAGCCCATTGGCCAACTGTTGCAAGGCTCGCCGGGTTAAGCGGCGAGTGCGAAACGTTAGTCGTTTGCAGTTACTTTTTTTCTGCTGATTAACGAGGTGACAGAACCTCGACATGCCCTGCAGCGCATCCGTTCCCACGTCGAAACCAATGCAGCCCCAGTCCGGGTTAGTGTACACCCGATTGCAAAAAGTTCAACAGTTCGAGCGGGGCATGGATGGCGGCGTCGGCCCCCCAGGTGTGGGGGTCGTCGGCGTGGCCGATGTAGCCGTACAGCGCGGCCACCGTGGCCATGCCGGCGGCGCGGCCGGCTTCGATGTCGCGCCGGTCGTCGCCCACATAGATGCAGTGCGCGGGGGCGCAGCCCAGCCGGCGCGCCGCCTCCAGCAGCGGGGCTGGGTGCGGTTTGGGGTGCGCCGTGGTGTCGCCACCGATAACCGTGCCGGCGCTGGCAAACAGCGGCAGCGCGGCGGTAATGGGCAGGGCGAAGCGCTCGATTTTGTTGGTGACCACGGCCCAGGCCATGCCGTATTGGAGCAGCGCGGCGACTGTTTCGTTCACTTGCTCAAAGGCTTGGGTGCGCTGGTGCATGCAGCCTTGGTAGGTGTCGAAGAACTCGTGTTTGAGCGCATCGAATTCGGGGTGTTCGGGGCCCAAGCCGAGCGCGGCGTGGATCAGCCCGCGCGCCCCGGCGCCGACGGCCGGGCGGTAGTGGGCCAGCGGCAGCGGCTCTAGGCCGCGCGTGCGGCGCAGTTGGTCGGCGGCCCAGGCCAGGTCGGGCGCGCTGTCGATCAGGGTGCCGTCGAGGTCGAACAGCACCGCGCGTACATGGGCAAATTTCATGCGGCGGGTTTTATGCGAATGGTTTTTGGGTGGCCACGAGGTAGTTGACGCTGGTGTCGGCGTCGAGCCAGTAGCGGCGCGTGAGCGGGTTGTACTGCAAGCCGCGCATGCCTTGCGCTTGCAGGCCGGCGGCGCGACAGTGGCCCACCAGTTCGCTGGGGCGGATGAATTTGGCGTATTCGTGCGTGCCTTTGGGCAGCAGCTTGAGCACGTATTCGGCACCGATGATGGCAAACACGAACGACTTGGGGTTGCGGTTGAGGGTGGAAAAAAACACCCAGCCGCCGGGCTTGACCAAGGCCGCGCAGGCTTGCACCACCGAGGCCGGGTCGGGCACGTGCTCGAGCATTTCCATGCAGGTGACCACGTCGTAGTGCGCGGGCTGCTCTTGCGCCAGTTGTTCGGCGCTGACTTCGCGGTAGCTGACGCGCGGGGTTTCGGCCTCGAGCGCGTGCAGCTGCGCCACCTTGAGCGCTTTGCTGGCCAAATCGATGCCCAGCACCTGGGCGCCCTTGCGTGCCATGGCGTCGGCCAAGATGCCGCCGCCGCAGCCCACATCGAGCACGGTTTTGCCGCTCAAGGGGACGAGGGTTTCGATCCAGCCCAAGCGCAGGGGGTTGATCTGGTGCAGCGGGCGGAATTCGCTCTCGGGGTCCCACCAGCGGTGCGCGAGCTCGGAGAATTTGGCCAGTTCGGCCGGGTCGGCGTTGAGGGGTTTGTCCATGGCCGGATTATGGCTGGGCTTGCAGGTGCATACAAAATTACGCGCAGGTGCGCGTGCAGCGAGCATCGCGTTTAAAGGGCGCAATGCTGCCCCATAAAAAAACCGCCCCGAAGGGCGGTTTCGAGCCGTCTGGGCTAGGCCCAGCAGGATCAGTTGCGGCGCGTGCCCACCACCTCGATCTCGACGCGGCGGTTTTGTGCGCGGCCTTCGCGGGTGCGGTTGTCGGCCACCGGCTGGGTTTCGCCCCTGCCTTCGGTGTAAACGCGGTCGGCGCTGATGCCTTTGCTCACCAAGTAGGCCTTGACGGCTTCGGCGCGGCGCTCGGATAGGCCTTGGTTGTAGGCAGCCGAACCTACGGAGTCGGTGTGACCCACGGCGATGATGACCTCGAGGTTGATCGGGGCGATTTTTTCGACCAGGTCATCGAGGCGGGCACGGCCTTCGGGTTGCAGCACGGCGCTGTCGAAGGGGAAGAAGGCGTCGGCCGAGAAGGTGACGCGTGCAGCGGCGACTGGGGCCGGAGCGGGTGCTGGGGCCGGGGCGGCTGCCGGAGCCGGAGCGGGTGCCGGAGCCGGAGCGGGTGCGGGTGCGGGGGCCGGAGCGGGCGCAGGAGCCGGAACTGGTTGTGGCACGATAAAGCCATCGCAGCCCGGGGCAGCCGTGGCCGGGGTCCAGCTGGCGTTGCGCCAGCACAGGCGGTCGGCGCTGCGCCAGACGGAGCCGTCGGTGGCGCGCCAGTTGTCGATCGTGGCGGTGGCGGGGGCGCCGTGGTTGTGTGCGTGGGCTGGCAAGGCGGCAACGGCGGTCAGGGCAACTGCGGCAAACAATGCTGCGATTTTGTTCAGTTTTTTCATTGCATTCCTCTTTAAAAGCGGGTGGACTGAGATTCAACCGAAGCACGAAGCCTCGCCCGAAGGTGTACACATTGTGCCACAAGCGAATCGAGTGGCGAATCTGATTGTGCGCGAGACAGATGCTGCGCCGGTGCCGTAGATGTCACCAATGTTGCATGGCAGCAACATGGCTAGGGTTTGACCTAGGTTCTTGGGCTGCACGGGCCAAGTCTGAAAGCTTGGCCGGGGTTTAAGACGACGCGCCAGCGCCAGCGCCTAAAATCGCAGATTGCCTTCCCGTTGCCAACCCTGCCGCGCCATGACCTCGTTTGCCAAAGAAACCCTGCCCATCAGCCTCGAAGAGGAGATGCGGCGCAGCTACCTCGACTACGCCATGAGCGTGATCGTGGGTCGAGCCCTGCCCGATGCGCGCGACGGCCTGAAACCGGTGCACCGGCGCGTGCTGTTTGCCATGCACGAGCTGGGCAACGACTGGAACCGGCCCTACAAAAAATCGGCGCGCATCGTCGGTGACGTGATCGGTAAGTACCACCCGCACGGCGACAGCGCGGTCTATGACACCATTGTGCGCATGGCGCAGGACTTTTCGCTGCGCCACCTGCTGGTCGATGGCCAGGGCAACTTCGGTTCGGTCGATGGCGACAACGCGGCCGCCATGCGCTACACCGAAATCCGCCTGTCCAAGATCGCGCACGAGATGCTGGCCGACATCGACCAAGAGACGGTGAACTTCGGCCCCAACTACGACGGCAGCGAAAAAGAGCCGCTGGTGCTGCCGGCGCGCCTGCCCAATCTGTTGGTCAACGGCTCGACCGGCATCGCCGTGGGCATGGCGACCAACATCCCGCCGCACAACCTCAACGAAGTCGTCGATGCCTGCCTGCACCTGCTGCGCCACCCCGAGGCCAGCGTCGATGACTTGATGGAGATCATCCCGGCGCCCGACTTCCCCACCGCCGGCATCATCTACGGCGTGCATGGCGTGCGCGAGGGCTACCGCACCGGCCGCGGGCGGCTGGTGATGCGCGCCAAATGCCACTTCGAGGACATCGACCGCGGCCAGCGCCAAGCCATCGTGGTCGATGAGCTGCCGTATCAGGTCAACAAAAAGACGCTGCAAGAGCGCATGGCCGAACTGGTGCACGAGAAAAAAATCGAGGGCATCAGCCACATCCAAGACGAGAGCGACAAATCCGGCATGCGGCTGGTGATCGAGCTCAAGCGCGGCGAAGTGCCCGAGGTGGTGCTCAACAACCTGTACAAACAGACCCAGCTGCAAGACACCTTTGGCATCAACATGGTGGCCCTGATCGACGGCCAGCCCAAGTTGTGCAACCTCAAGGATTTGATCGAGGTCTTTTTGCAGCACCGGCGCGAGGTGGTGACGCGGCGCACGGTGTTTAAGCTGCGCAAAGCGCGCGAGCGCGGCCATGTGCTCGAGGGGCTGGCGGTGGCGCTGGCCAATATCGACGAGTTCATCCGCATCATCCGCGAGTCGGCCACGCCGCCGATCGCACGCACCGAACTGATGGCGCGGCGCTGGGACAGCGCGCTGGTGCGCCAGATGCTCACGCGCACGCGCGCCGACGGCAGCAGCGTCAACGCCGACGACTACCGGCCGGATGCGCTGGAGCGTGACTTTGGTATGCAGCCCGACGGCCTGTACCGCTTGAGCGAGACCCAGGCGCAAGAGATTTTGCAGATGCGCCTGCAGCGCCTGACCGGGCTGGAGCAAGACAAGATCGTGGCCGAGTACCGCGCCGTGATGGCCGAGATCGACGATTTGCTCAACATTTTGGCCACGCCGCAGCGCGTGTCGGTGATCATCGGCGAGGAGCTGGACGCGATCAAGGCCGAGTTTGGCCAGACCAAGCTGGGCGCGCGCCGCAGCACCATCGAGCACAGCGCCCACGACCTGTCAACCGAAGACCTGATCACCCCGACCGACATGGTGGTCACGCTCAGCCACGGCGGCTACATCAAGAGCCAGCCGCTGAACGAGTACCGGGCGCAAAAGCGCGGCGGGCGCGGCAAGCTGGCCACCGCCACCAAAGAGGACGACTGGATCGACCAGCTGTTCATCGCCAACACGCACGACTGGATTTTGTGCTTTTCCAACCGCGGCCGCCTGTACTGGCTCAAGGTCTGGGAGGTGCCCTCGGGTTCGCGCGGCGCCCGCGGGCGACCGATCGTCAACATGTTCCCGCTGGCCGAGGGCGAAAAGATCAACGTCGCGCTGGCGCTCACCGGGGCCCACCGGCGCTTCCCTGCGGACCAATACGTGTTCATGGCCACCGCCATGGGCACGGTGAAAAAGACGGCGCTGGATGAGTTCTCCAACCCACGCAAGGCCGGCATCATCGCCGTCGATCTGGACGAGGGCGACTTCCTGATCGGCGCCGCGCTCACCGACGGCCGCCACGACGTGATGCTGTTCTCGGACGGCGGCAAGGCGGTGCGCTTCGACGAAAACGATGTGCGCCCGATGGGCCGCAACGCCCGCGGGGTGCGCGGCATGATGCTCGAAGAAGGCCAGCGCGTGATCGCCATGTTGGTGGCCGAGGCGCCCGACGAAGCGGGCGGCGCGCAAGCCAGCACCACCACCCCGGCGGCGCGCGCCAGCGTGCTGTGCGCCACCGAAAACGGCTACGGCAAGCGCACCGCGATCAGCGAATACACGCGCCACGGCCGCGGCACCAAGGGCATGATCGCCATCCAGCAAAGCGAGCGCAACGGCCGCGTGGTGGCGGCGACGCTGGTGCACCCCGATGACGAGATCATGCTCATCACCGACAGCGGCGTGCTGGTGCGCACCCGGGTGGCCGAAATCCGCGAGATGGGCCGCGCCACCCAGGGCGTGACGCTGATCGCCACCGACGCCGGCGCCAAGCTCAGCGGCTTGCAGCGCGTGGTGGAAAACGACGCCGCCACCGAGCCTGCCGCCGACCCCGAGGCCAGCCCCGACGCCACCCCGGATGCCACCGATCCCGAAGCAAACCCCGACGCCAACCCCAGCGCTTGAGCCGCAGCGCCCACCCTTTAGCCCCCATTGCCCATGAGCCGCCCCTACAACTTTTCCCCCGGCCCGGCCACGCTGCCCGAATCGGTGCTGCAACAGGCCGCCGCCGAAATGCTCGACTGGCACGGCAGCGGCATGAGCGTGATGGAGATGAGCCACCGCGGCCGCGACTACGGCCTCATCATCGAGCAATGCGAGGCCGATTTGCGCGCGTTGCTGGCGATTCCGCTCCACTACCGCGTGCTGTTTTTGCAGGGCGGGGCGCAGGCGCAAAACGCGGTGCTGCCGCTCAATCTGGCCGCGCTCAAGCCGCAGCGGCAGATGGATTACGTGGTCACCGGCAGCTGGAGCCAAAAATCGGCCGAAGAGGCGCTGAAATACGGCGACGCGCAGGTGGTGGCCAAGGCGGACGGCTACACCCACATCCCAAACCCCGCCACTTGGCGGCTGCGCCCACAGGCCAGCTACGTGCACCTGTGCAGCAACGAGACCGTGCACGGGGTCGAGTTTCACCAGTTGCCCGACTTGCGCGCCCTAGGCAGCGAGGCGCCGCTGGCGATCGATTTTTCTTCGCACGTGCTGTCGCGCCCGCTGGACTGGAGCCGGGTGGCGCTGGCCTACGGCGGGGCGCAAAAAAACATCGGTCCGGCTGGCCTGACGCTGGTGGTGCTGCGCGAAGATCTGCTGGGCCACGCGCTGCCGATCTGCCCGAGCGTGTTCGACTACCGGCTGCAGGCCAACAACCAGTCGATGCTCAACACCCCGCCCACCTACGCCATCTACATCGCCGGCCTGACGCTGCAGTGGATCAAGGCGCAGCGCGAGGGCGATCTGACTGGGCTGGCCGCCGTAGAGGCGCGCAACATCGCCAAGGCCCAGCTGCTCTACGACTGCATCGATGGCTCGCAGCTGTACGAGAACCGGGTCGATCCGGCCTGCCGCTCGCGCATGAACGTGCCGTTTTTCTTGCGCGACGAGTCGCGCAACGCCGCGTTTCTGGCCGGAGCGGCCGAGCGCGGGCTGCTGCAACTAAAGGGCCACAAAATGGTGGGCGGCATGCGCGCCAGCCTCTACAACGCCATGCCGCTGGCAGGCGTGCAAGCGCTGGTGGAGTGGCTGCGCGAGTTTGAGCGCCAGTCATAAACCCCACCGCAGACCACACCCCATGAGCCTGCCTCACCCTGCCTCTTCGAGCGCGGCTGCTTCAGGGCCAGCCGATCCAACAGCCGCCGCGCCTGTTGCTGGCCCGGCAGGTCTGCCAAGCCCGGTCGCTGAAAACCCGGTCGTGCAAACCCCAGCGCTGGCCGACCTGCGGCTGCAGATCGACACGCTCGATGCCCAACTGCTGGCGCTGTTGAACCAGCGCGCGCGCGTGGCCGAGCAAGTGGGGGCGATCAAGCGCGCCGAAGGCTCGCCTTTTTTTCGTCCGGACCGGGTCGCGCAAGTGATCGAGGGCTTGCAGGCGCGCAACGCCGGCCCGCTGCTGAATCAGCACGTGGGCGCGATCTGGCGCGAGATCATGTCGGCCTGCCTGGCGCTGGAGGCACCGCAGCGGGTGGCGGTGTTGGGGCCGGCCGGTACCTTCAGCGAGCAGGCGGCGGTGGAATATTTTGGCAGCGCCGCCAACCTGATTTTTTGCAGCAGCTTCGATGAGGTGTTTCACGCCACCGCCGCCGGTACGGCGCAGTTTGGCGTGGTGGCGATCGAAAACAGCACCGAAGGCGTGGTCACGCGCTCGCTCGACTTGTTTTTGCGCTCGCCGGTGCACGTGGTGGGCGAGGTCAGCCTGCTGATCCGCCACAACCTGCTGCGCCAGTGCAACGCGCTCGAGGGCATCGAGGCCGTGCTGGCGCACCCGCAGGCGCTGGCGCAGTGCCAACAATGGCTGACGCGGCACCTGCCGCAGGCCGAGCGGCGCGCGGTCGAGAGCAACGCCGAGGGCGCGCGGCTGGCGGCCGCCAACCCGGCTTGGGCGGCGCTGGCCAGCGAGCGCGCCGCGGCCCAGTTTGGCCTGCACATCGTGGCGCACGCGGTGCAAGACGAAGCCTACAACCGCACCCGTTTTGCCGTGATCTGCCTGCCGCAGACCATGGCCATGCCACCGCCTTCGGGGCGCGACAGCACCAGCCTGGTGCTGTCGGTGCCCAACCGCCCCGGTGCCGTGCACGATCTGCTGGTGCCGCTCAAGCAGCACGGCGTGTCGATGACGCGCTTCGAATCGCGCCCGGCCAAATCGGGCCAGTGGGAGTATTACTTCTACATCGACCTCGCCGGCCACCCCGCGCAACCCCACGTGGCTGCGGCCTTGCAGCAGTTGCAGGGCTTGTGTGCCTTTTACCAACTGCTCGGGGCCTACCCGGTGGCCGAATAAAGGGGTGGCGATGTTCGAACAACTCGGTTTGATCGGCTGCGGCCTCATGGGCGGCTCTTTTGCGCTGGCGCTCAAGCGCGCCGGCTTGGTGCGGCGCGTGGTCGGCTACAGCAAATCGCCCCTCACCCTGAGCCGGGCGCGCGCGCTGGGCGTGATCGACGTCGAAGCGCCGTCGGCGCTGCTGGCGGTCTCGGGGGCCGACCTGGTGCTGCTGGCGCTGCCGGTGGCGGCGACTGAAGACACCTTCAAGGCCGTTCGCCACCTGCTCGGGGCGCAGGCGCTGCTCATGGACGTGGGCTCGACCAAGGCCGACGTGGTGGCGGCGGCCCGGCGCACCTTGGGCGCGCACTTGCCGCAGTTCGTGCCCGCGCACCCGATCGCCGGCAAAGAGGTGGCCGGGATCGAGCACGCCGACGCCGATCTGTACCGGGGCTGCCAAGTGATCCTGACGCCGCTGCCCGAAACCGCGCCGCAGCAGAGCGCGCGCGCGCAGCAGCTCTGGCAGGCGCTGGGGGCGCAGGTGCGCCTGATGGACGCACAAGACCACGACGCCGCCTACGCCGCCGTGAGCCACTTGCCGCACCTGCTGGCTTTTGCGGCCGTCAATGCGCTCGGGCAACAGCGCGCCGGACGCCAGTGGCTGGAGCTGGCCGGCCCCGGGTTTAGGGATTTCAGCCGCATCGCCGCCAGCGACCCGGTGATCTGGCGCGACATTTTGCAGGCCAACGCGGCCGAGGTGCTGGCGCAATCGCGCCAGTTTCGCGCCGCGCTCGACGCGCTCGAAGCGGCCATGCAGCACAGCGACGGCAGCGCCCTGCAAAAGCTGATCGCCCACGCCAGCGCGCTGCGCAGCCAGTGGCAGCCGGCGTCTGGCTGCACACCGCCCGTTGCCCCGAGCACCGCGCCACCGCATCGGCCCTAGGGTGGCGCCACCGCAGGCCGCCACCGCACCCATTTTTCACCATGTACCAAACCGCCTTCCTCGACTTGCCCCCCCTGACGAGCGCCGCTGGCCGGGTGCGGCTGCCGGGCTCCAAGAGCATCTCCAACCGCGTGCTGCTGCTGGCCGCGCTCAGCGCCGGCTGCACCACGCTGCACGAGGTGCTCGAGTCCGACGACACCCAAGTCATGCTGGCGGCCTTGCGCGCCTTGGGCTGCCGCATCGACGCCACGGGCGCGCAGACGCTGCAAGTGCACGGACTCGGCGGCCAGCTGGTGCAGCGCCAAGCGCAATTGTTTTTGGGCAACGCCGGCACCGCCATGCGCCCGCTCACGGCGGCGCTGGCGCTGCTGGCGGCCACCCAAGGGGCGCAGTTCGAGCTTGCCGGCGTGGCGCGCATGCACGAGCGCCCCATCGGCGATTTGCTCGACGCGCTGCGCCAGCTCGGCTGCCCGGTGCAGTGCTTGGGCCAAGAAGGCTACCCGCCGCTGCGCGTGGGCGACGGCGCGCAACACGCGCTGCGGCTGGACGAGGCCATCCGGGTGCGCGGCGACGTCTCGAGCCAGTTCCTCACCGCCTTGCTGCTGGCGCTGCCGCTGGTGAGCGCGCAACAGGCGATCGCGATCGAGGTGCAGGGCGAGCTGATCTCCAAGCCCTACATCGACATCACGCTGGCCATGCTGGCGCGCTTTGGTGTGCAGGTGCAGCGCGAGGGCTGGGAGCGCTTCGTCATCCCGGCGGGCAGCCAGTACCGCTCGCCCGGCGCGCTGCACGTCGAGGCCGATGCCTCGTCGGCGAGCTACTTTGTGGCGCTCGGAGCCATCGCGCCGCCCAGCCCCGGCAGCGCGGGCCTGCGCATCGAGGGCGTGGGGCTGGATTCGATTCAGGGCGACATCCGCTTCGTCGATGCCGTGCGCGCCATGGGCGCCGAAGTCGAGGGCCAGCCCAACGCGCTGCTCGTGCGCCGCGCTCGCTGGCCGCTGCGCGCCATCGACCTCGATTGCAACCACATCCCCGACGCCGCCATGACGCTGGCCGTGCTGGCGCTGTACGCCGACGGCCCGAGCGTGCTGCGCAACATCGCCAGCTGGCGCGTCAAAGAGACCGACCGTTTGGCCGCCATGGCCTGCGAGCTGCGCAAACTCGGGGCCCAAGTCGAGGAGGGCAGCGATTATCTGCGCATCGAGCCCCTGCCCGCCGACGGCAGCGGCTGGCGCAGCGCCAGCATCCACACCTACGACGACCACCGGGTGGCGATGTGCTTTGCCCTGGCCGCCTTCAACCCGGCGCGCATCAAAGTGCGGATCGAGGACCCGAAGTGCGTCGCCAAGACCTTCCCCGATTTTTTCGAGACCCTGTTCGCGGTCTGCCAGACCGATGCGGCCCACATCCCGGTGCTGTGCATCGACGGGCCCACGGCCTCGGGCAAGGGCACGCTGGCTACCGAGCTGGCGCAGCGCTTGGGCTACCACCGGCTCGATTCCGGCCTGCTGTACCGGCTGCTGGGCCTAGCGGCCGAGCGCGCCGGCATCGACACCCGCGCGCCGGCCCTGCAGCAGCCGGGCTGCGCCGCCGCGCTGGGCCAGCTGGCGCGCGAGCTGCCGCTGCGCTTTGAGGGCCAGCAAGTGTGGCTGGGGGACGAGGAGGTGAGCGCGGCCTTGCGCAGCGAAGCCGCTGGCATGGCGGCCTCGCGCGTGGCCGCGCTGCCCGAGGTGCGCGCCGCGCTGCTGGAGCTGCAGCGCAATTTCAGGCGCCTGCCCGGCCTCGTGGCCGACGGGCGCGACATGGGCACGGTGGTGTTCCCGGATGCCGCGCTCAAGGTCTATCTCACCGCCAGCGCCGAGCAGCGCGCCCAGCGGCGCCACCTGCAATTGATGGCGCAAGGCATCCCTGCTACAATGGCAGACCTTTTGGCTGACCTTCAGGCGCGCGATGAGCGCGATCGCTCGCGCAGCGCCGCGCCTTTGAAGCCAGCCGAGGGCGCCCGCCTACTGGACAACTCCGAGCAGAGCATCGAGCAATCGGTGCAACAGGTGCTCGACTGGTGGCAGGTGTGTAACTCAGGCCCCAACGGCCCCGCCGGCTGCCTCTGACAGCCGCAGGCCCGAGGGTTCACAACCATGAAACCCGCAGCGCCCGCTGGCCCTGCGTTTTTGTATCCGCCGCATGCCTTGTGATCGTTCCCTTGCAAGGCGCACGCGGCCCAGGAAGCCCCATGTCTGAATCTTTTTCCGCCCTTTTTGAAGAATCGCTCAAGCGCGCCGAAATGCGCCAAGGTGAGGTCATCACCGCCGAAGTGGTGCGCATCGAGCACAACCACGTCGTGGTCAACGCCGGCCTCAAATCCGAAGCCTACGTGCCGATTGCCGAATTCAAAAACGATCAGGGCGAACTCGAAGTCCAAGCCGGCGACTTCGTCTCGGTGGCCGTGGAAGCGGTCGAAAACGGCTACGGCGACACCATCCTGAGCCGCGACAAGGCCAAGCGGCTGGCTTCGTGGATGGCGCTCGAGCGCGCGCTCGAGTCCGGCGACTTCGTCACCGGCACCACCAGCATCAAGATCAAGGGTGGCCTCAAGGTCATGGTCAACGGCATCAGCGCCTTCCTGCCCGGTTCGCTGGTGGACAGCCGCCCGACCAAAGACCTCACGCCCTACGAAAACAAAACGCTCGAGTTCAAGGTCATCAAGCTTGACCGCAAGCGCAACAACGTGGTGCTGTCGCGCCGCGCCGTGGTCGAAGCCTCGATGGGCGAAGAGCGCGCCAAGCTGCTCGACACCCTGCGCGAAGGCGCGATCGTGCACGGCGTGGTGAAAAACATCACCGAATACGGCGCCTTCGTCGATCTGGGTGGCATCGACGGCCTGCTGCACATCACCGACATGGCTTGGCGCCGCGTGCGCCACCCGTCCGAAGTGGTGCAGCCGGGCCAAGAAGTCACGGCCAAAGTGCTCAAGTTCGACGCCGAAAAACAGCGCGTCAGCCTAGGCCTCAAGCAAATGGGCGACGACCCCTGGATGGGCGTGGCACGCCGCTACCCGGCCAGCACGCGCATGTTCGGCAAAATCACCAACATCGCCGACTACGGT
>Ga0308000_10000899_pt1 | contig 12188 bp, 9 predicted proteins | sample Neamet3_FD_203877 | JGI IMG/M metagenome (GOLD analysis project Ga0308000, IMG submission 203877) | Marine microbial communities from water near the shore, Antarctic Ocean - #3 | ecosystem: Environmental > Aquatic > Marine > Unclassified | place: Southern Ocean | collected 2014-06-04 | reverse complement strand
GGCCACCATAGTCGCGGGGGTCTATCTGATCATCGCCGGCAATCTCAGCGTCGGTGCGCTGGTGGCCTGCTACATGCTCGGCAGCCGCATCCTCGCCCCACTGGGACAGATCGCCGGGCTGATCACTCGCTATCAGCAGGCACGCCTGACCATGACCAGCACCGATGCCCTGATGGCTCTGCCGCAGGAGCGTCAGGACAAGCAGCGGCCGCTGGATCGCACCCAGCTCAAGGGGGCACTGGAGGTGCGGCAGATCAGTTTCACCTACCCCGGCCAGAGCGCACCGGCGCTGAACAACGTCAGCCTGCGCCTGGGCGCTGGCGAGCGCCTCGGCATCATCGGTCGCAGCGGTTCGGGCAAGAGCACCCTGGCGCGACTGCTGATGGCCTTCTACAGCGCCGACGAAGGACAGATCCTGCTCGACAACCTCGACCTGCGCCAACTCGACGTCGCCGACCTGCGCCATCAGATCGGCTACGTCGCCCACGACCTGCCACTGCTGGCCGGCAGCCTGCGCGACAACCTGACCCTCGGCGCCCGTTACATCAGCGACGCGCGCATGCTCGAAGTCGCCGAGCTTACCGGCGTGGTGGACCTGGCCCGCCAGCATCCGCAAGGCTTCGACCGCCCGGTAGGCGAACGCGGCCAGCTGCTCTCCGGCGGCCAGCGCCAGGCCGTACTGCTGGCCCGCGCACTGTTGCTCGACCCGCCAATCCTGGTGCTCGACGAACCCACCAGCGCGATGGACAACACCAGTGAAGACCTGCTGCGCCAGCGCCTGCACAAGTGGGTGCAGGGCAAGACGCTGATCCTCATCACCCACCGTGCCTCCATGCTCAGCCTGGTCGATCGCCTGGCCGTGCTGGACAACGGCCATGTGGTGGCGGACGGGCCGAAGGAAGCGGTGATCGAAGCCTTGCGCAAGGGCCGCGTCGGCCCGGCCAGCCTGTAGGAGCGACGAGCGATGCAAGCGACCCAGAGCCTCGGCAACTACTTCAGCAGCCTGCGCGAGAAACGCCAGGACACCGAGTTCATGCCGGAAGTAGAAGGTGCCATTCTGGAAGACTCGCCCTGGCTCAGCCGCGCCACGATCTGGGTGGTCAGCGCCTGCCTGCTGGCGGCGCTGGTCTGGGCAAATTTCGCCGTACTGGAAGAGGTCACCACCGGCGAAGGCAAGGCCATCCCGTCGAGCAAGGTGCAGGTGATCCAGAATCTGGAGGGCGGCATCGTCAGTGAGATCTTCGTGCGCGAAGGCCAGGTGGTGGACAAGGGCGATACCCTGCTGCGACTGGATGACACGCGTTTTCTCTCCAATCGCGGGGAAACCGAAGCGGATCGACTGGCGCTCATCGCCCGTCTCGAACGACTGAGCGCCGAGGCCGAAGGCCGCGAACCGCAACTGCCCGAAGAAATCACCCGCGACGCGCCACAGCTGGCCGAAGACCAGTTGGCCCTGTATCGCTCGCGCCAGCAACGGCTGCGCAGCGAGCAGCGCACATTGGGCGAACAACTGCGGCAAAAGGAGCAGGAACTCGCCGAATTTCGCTCCAAGGCCCAGCAATATCGTTCCAGTCTCGGCCTGTTGCAGCAGGAGCTGAACATGTCGCAACCTCTGGTGGCCTCGGGCGCCATTTCCGAGGTCGAGGTGTTGCGTCTGCGCCGCAGCGTGGTGGAAGTACGCGGCTCGCTGGAGGCCACCAACCTGGCCATCCCGCGCGCCGAAGCGGCGATGAGCGAAATCAGGAGCAAGATGGAGGAATCCGAGCTGGCATTTCGCGCCGAGGCCTTCAAGGAGCTCAACGAATTACGCACCGAGCTGCAAAAGATCACCGCCACCAGCGTTGCCATCCAGGACAAGGTGACCCGGACCACCGTGACCTCGCCGGTACGCGGCGTGATCAAGCAGCTCAAGGTCAACACCATCGGTGGCGTGGTGCAGCCGGGCAGCGACATGCTGGAGATCGTTCCGCTGGACGACAGCCTGCTGATCGAAGCCAAGGTCCGCCCGCAGGACGTGGCCTTCCTGCATCCCGGGCAGAAAGCCATGGTCAAGTTCACCGCTTACGACTACACCATCTACGGCGGGCTCAAGGCCAACCTCGAGCTGATCAGCGCCGACACCATCACCGACGAGGAAGGCAACAGCTTCTACCTGATCCATGTGCGCACCGACAAAAGCCACCTCGGTGGCGAGGAACACCCGCTGCTGATCATCCCCGGCATGGTCGCCACGGTAGACATCATCACCGGCGAGAAGAGCGTACTGGCCTACCTGCTCAAGCCCGTGCTCAAGGCCCGCTCGGAAGCCATGCGCGAGCGTTGAATACCTGCCGTGCACGCTGCGTAGCCCGGATGAAATCCGGGATTGATGGTCGAGACGCAGAACCTCCCCGGATTGCATCCGGGCTATGTGGCCGAAGCGATACCGTAGGGTACGTGGTGCGTACCTCCTTAGCGCTGGTGATTGCGGATGAAGACTTCTTCTCCCATCGCCGCGATCTGCCCTTCGATCAACGCGTCGAAGGGCCGCAGCAGCGCAGCGAAACCCTGCGGAGCCTCCAGCACATCCAGCGCGGCAACGATCGCCTCGATGGTCGACAGCGCCCCCTCTTCCGGAGCCTTGCGCAGACGGTAACGCGACGGGGCCACGGCTCCCAGACTCACGCGCGGCAACGCCGCCAGTGACGGATTGAGATGCAGCAGCTTGCGCGCCTTGCGCCAGGTGCCGTCGGGCACGACCAATAGCAGCGGTTTCTCCCTGGGCGCGTAGCCTGTCAGGGCCACAGCCTCATCGCCGGGAAACAGCAGGCAGGCGCGATAATCAGACTGCGCGAGCAATTGTGGCAAATCATCGAATACCTCACCGACGCGCAGCTCCGCGTTGCGCAAGCCAAGCGCAGCCAGGCGAGCGGTATTGAGGGCATGGCCGACTTCGCTCGGGTGCTGCAGGATAAGCACGCGAGTACGACTCTCGAGGTCGGGAATCAGCGGGCAGAGGCAATGGCCAAGCGGGCGCTGGCAGCGGGAGCAGGTCGGACGAGGCATGCCGCGCAGTGTGCCAGAACGGCTCGAACTCGCGTAGCCCGGATGCAATCCGGCCCCCCCAGACTGCATCCGGCTTCAGAGTCAGCGGTTGAAGCGCTCCGCCAGACTGTGCAGGTAATCGGCCATTTCCTCCAGCTCGCGGCTGATGGCCGCGCCCTGATGCGCCTGCCCGGCACTGTGATCGGAAAGCTGGGCGATACGAGTGATCTGCCGGCTGATGTCCTCGGCTACATGGCTCTGCTCTTCGGAAGCCGCCGCCATCTGCTGGCTCATGCTGGTGATGCGCGTCACTGCAGAGCTGATGCCCTCCAGCGCATCGCGTACCGACTCCACGCTCTGCACGCTGCCACGGGAAATGTCCTCGCCCTTGCCCGCCGTCACCACCGCACGCTCGGCCCCGGCACGCAGGTCAGCGATGATCTGGTGAATCTGCTCGGTGGACTGGCGCGTACGCGAAGCCAGCGAACGCACTTCATCGGCCACCACTGCGAAACCGCGACCCTGCTCGCCTGCGCGCGCGGCCTCGATGGCCGCGTTGAGCGCCAGCAGATTGGTCTGCTCGGCGATCGAGGTGATCACGTCAGCCACACTGCCGATGGACTGCGTGGAGTTGGCCAGCTCATTGACCGCCTGACCAATATCATTGACCGCCTTGGCCATCTGGCGCATGGAATCGAGGCTGCCTACAGCCAGATCACGCCCCTCACGTGCCAGGCGATCCGCCTCTTCGGCAGCATGCGAGGTGCTCTGCACGTTGTGCGCGACTTCCTGAATGGTCGCTGCCATCTGGTTGATGGCCGTGGCCGATTGATCGGTCTCGGCACGCTGTTGATCGAGCATCTGCGCGCTGGATTGCGACAACTCGGCGGACTGCGTGGCGCGCTTCTTGACGTTCTCGCCAGCATCTTCCAGCCGCGTCAACGCCGTCTGAAGTCGCGCCTCCTCACTGATCATCGCCATATCCAGTAACGCCTGAGCGCCACGGTTGTCGCTGTAGGTCAGCGCCACCAGGCCGCTGGTAAAGGCTTTCGGATGATCCGCCAGGGTGCGGCGAATCAGCTGCCGGGTCCGATAAAGCTGGTAGGAACCCAGCACGAACAGCGTCAGCACGATAAAAGCCATCAGCGGCCAACCAGAGACCACCCAGTGCGCCGCAACGATCAGCAGAGCCGCGGCGATCAGTGGCCAGGAGCGCACCACATCGTAGGTCCAGTACTCCAGCTTCGGCACGGGTGGTTTGCCGGCACGCAGACGGGCATAAAGCGCTTCGGCACGACGTTTCTGAGCCTCGGTTGGCAATGAGCGCACCGACTCGTAGCCCGAAATTCGGCCGTTCTCATACACGGGAGTGACGTAGGCACTGACCCAGTAGAAATCGCCATTCTTCGAACGATTCTTGACGATGCCCATCCAGGGCTTGCCCTGTTTGATGGTGTCCCACATATGACCGAACACCGCTGGCGGCATGTCAGGGTGACGCACCAGGTTGTGCGGCTGACCGATCAGCTCCTCGCGGGTGAAGCCGCTGATCTCGACGAAGGCATCGTTGCAGTAGGTGATCTTGCTGTTGAGGTCGGTGGTGGAAATCAGGCGTTCTTCCGCAGGGAAGGTTCTTTCCCGCTGAGTCACGGGCAGGTTATTGCGCATCGAGGCTTCCCTGTTCGAATTGAAGTGGGTGCAGACGTATGAATAAGTACTAGCACAGCCTAATAACCACGCCAGCTAAAGGTTCTAAGCCTTTCGGAGAAGAAAGGCGACCCTGTTTCAGATCTGATTCAGTTGCGCCTTGAGCAAATCGCGAAAGGTCTGAATCAGCGGCTCGCGGGTACGTCCCCGGCGCAGGATCAGCGAGAACGGGGCCTGGTAGCCAAATACCGCTGGCAGCAATACCCGCAGCTTGCCCTGATCCACCCAGGGCTGGGCGTAGTGCTCCGGCAGATAGCCAATGTAGGCGCCGGAGAGCACCAGAATCAGCTGCGCCTCCATCGACTCCACGGTAGCCGCGCTGTGCTTGAAGCCATGGCGAGCCAGTTCGGCCTGGCTCCAGTAGCCACGACCGACCATGCGTTGCTGGGTGATCAGCTCTTCGGGAATCCTGCGCTGCTCGAACAAGGCATGCCGCTCGCTGCAATACAGCCAGTGCTGCTCACGGTACAGCGGCTGGTAGACCAGCCCGTTCATGCGCGTGGAAAAGGCACCAATGGCCAGATCCAGGCGGTTGTCCAGCACCGCCAGTTGCAGCTCGTAGGGGCTCATCACCGACAGGTGCAGGTGCACGCCCGGGTGCTCCTGGCTGTAGGCGCCGATCACCTCGGCCAGCGGCAGAGCCGGATCACTCACAGTGGAGTCCAGCACGCCGAGGTTGAGGGTGCCACGCAACTCGCCCTTGAGCGCTGCCGAGTAACGCTCGAAACCTTCCAGTTCGCCGAGCAGGCGCAGGGTTTCCTGGTGGAACAGTTCGCCCTTGCTGGTCAGGCTGAAACCGCCACGCCCGCGATGACAGAGCACGATGCCGAGCTGACTCTCCAGCTGGCTCATGTAGGTGCTGATCGCCGACGTGGACAGGTTCAGCTCCTGCTGCGCAGCGGCGAAGCCCTGATGACGCACCACGGCGACAAAGATCTTCAGCAGTTTCAGATCGGGTAAAGCGAGGGACATGGCGGCGCACGGCGGAGGAACGGAGCGCCAGTGTAGCGCCATACAAGCACCGCCGGCATCCAGCGCCGTGCAGTGCTCGGTCCGTTGTAGGAGCGGATTTATCCGCGATTATCGCGGCTGAAACGGAATGCCGCCCAGCCGCTCCTACGCCGCCCTGCTCTAGGCACAGACCGGCGAAACAACAGGTGCGCGCGGCGCACCCTACGCAGCGGCGCTAGCTTGGTACCCGAATGAAATCCGGGGCAGCGCAAGGCGTATCAATAGTTCAGCAATCACTGAACTAAGTTTTTGCTCGATGCGATTTAACCCGCTCGCACGCTGAGCCAACAATGCCGCCATAACCAGGCGCCGACTCGAATCGGCCGCCACCGGGCGCCACACCACGCCCCTTGCCAATCTGCCGCTGACCTTCGCCCTCTTCAGGAGACGGCCATGCGACTGGAAATCTTCCGTACCCTCTGGGGTTATCGCGGCAGTTGGCAGCAAGCGTTCGACGAAGCGCTCGGTGCCGGCTTCGACGGCATCGAAGCACGCATTCCCGAGACCGCCGCGCAGCGCGCCATCAATGCCCGCCTGCTGCGCGAGCAGAACGTCCCCTATATTGCCACCCTGTTCACCTCCACACCGGTATTGCCACGCCAGAGCGATAGCCCGCAGGTGCACCTCGAAGACCTGCGCATCAAGCTCGACTGGGCCGCCGAGCTGAGCCCGCGTCTGGTCAACGTGCTGCCCGGCAATGATCGCTGGGCGCTGAGCGAACAGGTCGACTTCTTCGCCCGCGCCGCAGAACTGGCCTCGGCCTGCGGCCTGCGCGTGTGCTTCGAAATTCATCGCGGACGCTCGCTGTACAGCCCTTGGGTCACGCTGGACGTGATCCGCCAGGTACCCGAACTGCGCTTCACCAGCGATATCAGCCACTGGCTGGTGACCTGCGAGCGCCTGCTCGACGACCCCGCCGACGACCTGTCCACCTTCATCGAACGGGTCGACCACATCCAGGCCCGCGTCGGTTATGACCAGGGCCCACAGGTGCCACACCCCGGCGCGCCGGAGTACGCCGAGGTGCTGGCCTTTCACCAGCGTCACTGGGAAAACATCTGGAGCAGCCAGGAAAAGCGTGGCCTGCAGACCACCACCCTGACCCCTGAATTCGGCCCCGACGGCTACCTGCACCACCTGCCCTTCACCGACGTGCCGGTGGCCGACCTGTGGCAGCTCAACCAGTGGATGGCGCGCTGCGAGCGCCAGCACTTCCACCGTTTCACCAGTCGCTGAGGAGCCGTGATGAACACCAATGCCAAGCATTTCACCGAAATTCCCGTAGTCGACATCGCCGACCTGTTCAGCAGTGATCCGGCCGCGCGCCTGGCCGTGGCCGAGAACCTGGGCCGCGCTGCCCGTGAGGTGGGCTTTCTCTACATCAGCGGCCATGGCATCGAGCAGACGCTGATCGATGGCCTGCACCGCGCCGCCGAGGACTATTTCGCCCAGTCGCTGGACGCCAAGATGCGCCACTACATCGGCACCTCGGCCAGCCACAAGGGCTTCGTGCCCGAAGGTGAGGAGCGCTACGGCGCCGGCAAGCCCGATCACAAGGAAGCCTTCGACATCGGCTTCGAAGTACCCGCCGACAACCCGCTGGTACTGGCCGGAACGCCGCTGCTGGGGCCCAACGACTGGCCCACTCTGCCTAACTTCAAGGAGGCGGTGCAGGCCTACTATGCGCGCATCTTCCAGCTCGGCCGCACGCTGTTCCGCGGTTTCGCCCTGGCTCTCGGCCTGCCGGAAAACACCTTTGACGAGATGGCCAACTTCCCGCCGTCGAAGCTGCGCCTGATCCACTACCCCTACGACGGCGACGCCCATGATGCACCCGGCATCGGTGCCCACACCGACTACGAGTGCTTCACCATCCTGCTCGCCGACCGCCCAGGGCTGGAAGTAATGAACGACCTCGGCCAGTGGATCGACGCACCGCCGCGCGACGGTACCTTCGTCGTCAATATCGGCGACATGCTCGAGGTGATGAGCGCCGGCACCTTCGTCGCCACTTCGCACCGCGTGCGCAAGGTCAGCCAGGAGCGCTACTCCTTCCCGTTCTTCTATGCCTGCGACTACCACACGCAGATCCGCCCGCTGCCGCAGTTCGAGGCCACCGGCCAGAGCTACGAAACCATCAGCATCGGCGAGCACATGTGGAGCCAGGCGCTACAGACCTACCAATACCTGAAGAAGCGCGTCGAGGACGGCCAGTTGCAGCTGCCCGAACGCGCCCGCGCGCCATCCAGCTTCGGCCACCTGAAGCACCAGCCGAGCGCGCTGTGACTTTCCCAACTGCCAACACAAAAACTGATCCGGAGATAAACACAATGGCAACCCGTACCCCGCTGCGCAGCACCGCCCTGGCTCTGGCCTGCACCCTCGCCGGTCTGTTCGCCACCGCCCACGCCGCCGAAATACCCAAGACCCTCTCCAGCGGCGAGCTGAAGGTGGGCATGGAAATTACCTACCCACCGTTCGAATACTACGAAGGCGACCAGGTGAAAGGCTTCGACCCGGAGGTTTCCGCAGCCCTGGCCAAGCGTCTGGGCCTGGAGGCGAACTTCAGCGACATCACCTTCCCCAACCTGATCCTCGGCCTCGACGCCGGCCGCTTCGACACCATCATCTCCGGCATGTACATCCTTCCCGAGCGCCTGGAGAAAGCCGACGCCATCCCCTACGCCAAGACCGGCGCAGCGATCATGGTGCGCAGCGACGCCGAGAAGAAACCAGCCACTCCCGAAGAGCTGTGCGGCCTGACCGTCGGCCTGCAACAGGGCACTTCGTGGATTCCGGCACTGCAGAAGGTTTCCGACGGCTACTGCAAGGAACAGGGCGCCGGCGCCGGCGCCATCACCATCAACCAGTACCCGACCACATCGGAAACCTCCCAGGCGCTGCTCTCCGGCCATATCCAGGCGCACCTGGAAATCGACGCCGCCTCGCTGCTGATCGTCGAGAAATCCCGTGGCCGCATCGCCATCAGTTCCCAAGGTTCGATCTACCCGCAGGTGCTGGGCATCTACGTGAAGAAGGGCAATGCCCAACTGTTCGACGCCCTGAAAGCCGCGCTGGACGACTTCAAGGCCAGCGGCGAATACGCCGAACTGCTGAAGAAATACAACCTGGAAGAAGCCTGAAGCCAGCCCGTGGGTGAGCCTTATGGCTCGCCCACGACCGCTGCATGGCATTACCGCGTCACCCCGCTGGCCGGAAACGTTCTCCGGCCAGCGCCCTTTTTCGGCTTGAGTCACAGGTGCCCCATATGCCGTTCGAATGGAGCTATTTCTTCTCCCTGTTTTCCATGCCGGCCTTCTGGGCCGCGAGCTGGACGGTGGTGAAGCTCAGCAGCCTGGCCTGGCTGCTCGGCCTGGTACTGGGCTTCGGCCTGGCCAGCGCCAAGCAAGCCACCAGCCGCTGGCTCAGCGCGCCAGCCGCGATCTACGTATGGTTCTTTCGCAGCGTGCCGCTCTTGGTGCTGCTGATCTTCGTCTACAACCTGCCGCAACTCGTCCCGGCCAGCGGCAAGGTATTGTCCAACCCGTTCTACGCCGGTCTGTTCGCCCTGGTACTGACCGAAGCGGCATACATGGCCGAGATCCACCGTGGTGGCTTGTTGTCGGTGGCCAAAGGGCAGCGCGAAGCCGCCCGTGCCCTGGGTATTGGCCGGCTTGGCACCCAGCGGCTGATCGTCGTGCCGCAGGCCTTTCGCATCGCCCTGCCGACCCTGACCAACGAGTACGTGACCATCGTCAAGCTGACCTCGCTGGTCTCGGTGATCTCCCTCAGCGAGTTGCTGCTGGTCGGCCAGCGCCTCTACGCGCAGAACTTCCTGGTGCTGGAAACCCTCGGCGCCGTGGCGGTGTACTACGTGCTGATCGTCAGCCTGTTCGGCTGGGGCCTGCAGTACCTGGAGCGCCACCTCGACCTTGGCCGGCGCAAGCCGGGCACCTTCGGCGATGCCCAGGTGGCCAAGCTGCGCAGCGCCCTGCCACAGGTGGCGACCGGCAACGCCCGAGTTCGTGAGCCAGGCACTCCGGCGGCGCTGTACCTGAGCAACATCCACAAGCACTACGGCGACCACCATGTGCTCAAGGGCATCGACCTGAGCGTGCAGCCTGGCGAGGTGATTTCCATCATCGGCCCGTCCGGCTCCGGCAAGACCTCGCTGATCCGCACCGTCAACGGCCTGGAAAGCATCGACCAGGGCGAGATCGTGCTGTTCGGCGAAGACTTCATCCAGGCCGGCGACCGCCCCGAGAACCGCCGCCAGCGCGACGGCGTGCGGCGCATCGGCATGGTGTTCCAGAGTTTCAACCTGTTCCCCCACCGCACCATCGTCGACAACGTCCTGCTCGCGCCGCGCTACCACGGCCTGGGCGATGCCGCCGAGCTGCGCCGGCAGGCCCTGGCGCTGCTGGACAAGGTCGGCCTGCTGGCCCACGCGGACAAGTATCCGCACCAGCTCTCCGGCGGCCAGCAACAGCGCGTGGCCATCGCCCGCGCCCTGGCCATGCAGCCGGACATCATGCTGTTCGATGAGCCCACGTCGGCGCTCGACCCGGAACTGGTCGGCGACGTGCTCGCGGTGATCCGCGACCTCGCCCGCGAAGGCATGACCATGCTGATCGTCACCCACGAGATGGACTTCGCCCTGTCGATATCCGACCGCGTGCTGTTCATGGAAGACGGTCATGTCCAGCTCGATGCCTCACCTGCCGCCATCCACCACGGCAACCACCAGCGCGTACGCCGCTTCATCGGCCTGGAGAACGCATGAACGACATCGCCACCCTGCGCCGCGACCTGGCCGCGGCCTACCGCCTGGCCGCCCTGTTCGGCTGGGACGACACCCTCTACACGCACTTTTCCGTGCGCCTGCCGGGTGACGGCGAGCCGCGTTTTCTGATCAACCCGTTCGGCCTGTTCTTCGAGGAGATTCGCGCCAGCGACCTGATCGTGGTGGACATGCACGGTCAGGTGGTCGAGGGCAACGCCGACTACAACGTCGCCGGTTTCACCATCCACAGCGCCGTGCACATGGCCCGCGACGACGCCCACTGCGTGATCCACACCCATACCCTGGCCGGCATGGCGGTGGCCGCGCAGGATGACGGCCTGCTGCAGCTCAACCAGATCAGCACCGAGTTCCACCAGCGCCTGGGCTACCACGCTTACGAGGGCGTGGCACTGGATCTGGACGAACGCGCGCGCATCCAGGCCTCGCTGGGCGACAACATTGCCCTGCTGCTGCGCCACCATGGCCTGCTCAGCGTCGGCGCCAGCGTCGCCGACGCCTTCTACGTCATGCACTACCTGAATCGCGCCTGCGAGATCCAGCTCGCCGCCACCGGTGGTGGCCAGGCCTGCAGCGAGATTCCGGCGCACCTGGCGCAGCACGCCTGCGAGCAGTTGCAGGGCGCCGAATGGCAGCGCCAGCTGCTCTGGCAGACCTGGCTACGCAAGCTCGATCGCCTCGACACCAGCTACCGCGACTGACGCGCGCGCCACGCCAACCCTTATGAACCGGGGCTTACAGCCTTACTTCAAACAATCCTGAAGTAAGTTTTTGCCCCAGCCGATTTTTCCCAGCGCCTGGCCGGCCAAGAATCCGGCCACAACCAGAACGAGCCTGAGGCCCACCCATGGACAAGACCTTCCACCAGCCCCTGGGCGGCAATGAAATGCCCCGCTTCGGCGGCATCGCCACCATGATGCGCCTGCCCCACATCCAGAGCCCCGAGGAAAAACGCCAGCTCGACGCCGCCTTCGTCGGCGTGCCGCTGGACATCGGTACCTCGCTGCGCTCCGGCACCCGCTTCGGCCCGCGCGAGATCCGCGCCCAGTCGGTGATGATCCGCCCGTACAACATGGCCACCGGTGCCGCCCCCTTCGACTCGCTGAACGTGGCCGATATCGGTGACGTGGCGATCAACACCTTCAACCTGCTCGACGCCGTGCGCATCATCGAAGAGGCCTACGACGAGATCGTCGAACTCGGCATCAAACCGCTGACCCTGGGTGGCGACCACACCATCACCCTGCCGATCCTGCGTGCCCTGCACAAGAAGTACGGCAAGATCGGCCTGGTGCATATCGACGCCCACGCCGACGTCAACGACCATATGTTCGGTGAGAAGATTGCCCACGGCACCACCTTCCGCCGCGCCCAGGAAGAAGGCCTGCTCGACAGTCAACGTGTGGTGCAGATCGGCCTGCGCGCCCAGGGCTACACCGCCGAGGACTTCAACTGGAGCCGCAAGCAGGGCTTCCGTGTGGTGCAGGCCGAAGAGTGCTGGCACAAGTCGCTGGAGCCGCTGATGGCCGAAGTGCGCGAGCAGGTCGGCGGCGGCCCGGTGTACCTGTCGTTCGATATCGACGGCATCGACCCGGCCTGGGCACCCGGCACCGGCACCCCGGAAATCGGCGGCCTGACCACCATC
>Ga0308000_10000895_pt1 | contig 12211 bp, 10 predicted proteins | sample Neamet3_FD_203877 | JGI IMG/M metagenome (GOLD analysis project Ga0308000, IMG submission 203877) | Marine microbial communities from water near the shore, Antarctic Ocean - #3 | ecosystem: Environmental > Aquatic > Marine > Unclassified | place: Southern Ocean | collected 2014-06-04 | reverse complement strand
TTGCGACTCTCAGGGCCCAATCTCAGATTGTCCAACCGGCGCGCGGTGCTGCTGCTCATGCCGATCGCGAGCAGATCCAACCAACCGTCTCCGTTGTAGTCAGCAACACTCTGCGCCATGCCAAAAAGGCGATTCGAGTTCAATGCCGCAGAGGTGTCAACGAAGCGACCACTGCCATCATTGGAATAGACGTCAACTCCTGCGTAGTCGCTGACCACCGACAGATCGAGATCACCGTCCCTGTCGAGATCTACCAGAGACGCGCTATAGGTGCGGCGATTGCGCTTCTTGCCGAGACCACACTCTGTTGTCACATCGACAAATCGCCCTCCGTCATTTCTTAACATGAACGACGGAAAACCATCGTTCGCGTCGTAAAAAGGCGTCGGCATCTGACCCCCGACATAGGATGGCTTGTACTGCGAAAGAAACAAATCAAGATCGCCATCAGCATCGATGTCGCCAGCCGTCAGCGCCATCGGGGCAAGTAGGTGCTGATGCGTAAAAATGACACGTCCAGGTGTTGGGAATCGACCGAGCGCTGCACCATCGTAGACGGTCAATCCTTCATTCTTGACCATCGTGATGTAGTCGATTTGTCCATCCAGATTGAGATCCGCCAGCAGTCCACATTCTTCCTGCGGCTTCCAGTGATCCAGAAAAGCCGAGTCGACAAGCTGGGGTTTTTCGGTCGCGAGCTGATTGTCATAGCGTCGATTCCAGCGCGGGATGATGATCTCGGCATCACCATCGTGATCGAGATCATTGACGAGGATCGGATGGGCGGACTGGAACTCGTTCTCTCGCCTCTCGAAGGTCGCAGCCTTAAGAAAGCCATTTCGCAACGGAGATTCCAACACCTTAAGTTGTTCTACCGCAATCTCACTCGCGCGGATTTCTTTGCCGCCAGGCCCACCGCTCCACGTTACTCGTGCCACGCCATCCACTGCCAGTCGCCGGTCACTACTCTGCAGATGAAGCATAAAACCAACCGTTGACGATGCGGCCTCCTCCTTCGAGTCAGGCGTAAACGAGGTGTGATGAAATTCCGAAGCCACGAGTCGATATCCTTTGTCGGCAAAACCAGAGACAAAGCTCACAAAGCTGGCTCGATTGAGCGTCTGCGGACGCGCGAAGTTGAAAGCTTTCTTTCCAATCCCCATCCCAAGCATTGTCGAAGCCTCCTCCTTTGGGAGAATCCACTTCTCGCATTGAATTGAATGCAGCACATCCACCGCCGACGCTGCACCGCGCAGGCGATCCCAGAGACCGGTGATCGATGCCTCGTAGCGCTGGGCCAGCTGCTCGGGTGCCCAGACGGTCTGATCCAGTCTGTCGCGTTCGAGCTGCAGCCGAGCCGATGCTGGAGGCAACTCCTGAGCATCCACCGACAGCCCGAGCACACTGATCAGGGCTGAAATAGCGATCAATCGCCAGCGATCAGCGCTCATTCCTTAAGCACACGAATATAGTGTTCCGCTGGCGCAGGATTATTGAGCGGAAGGTTAAACGAAGTCGAATCCCCACCGCTCGGATACGCGTCCGTCACTTCTTCCCATTCTTCCAAGTCAGCGCTGGTCTCGATAATGAACGAGTCACCAGCCTGAGACAGCCACGTCACATCAACCGATGGGGACGCGCCAGTGTTGTAAATGATGTTGGTAATCACGAGCGGCACCGACTTGCCGCGGAAGGCACCCAGCACTTCCCAGTAGGCCTCGATCGGATTCGTTTCCGGCTCCCGCCTCGCCGTGAATGCATAGTCAGGCGCCTCGCCAATTCCACGATAGATCAATAGGGAAACTCCGGCATCCCCAGTATGCTCCCAATGTAGGAACTCAAAATCATGAACACCTGCAGACAATGATACATCGATGATGCTGCTTGAATTCCGGCCACGATTCTCAGCCTCGCCAACAAAATCTCCATCGATCGATATCTGGAAGCCATCGTCGCTGTTGCACACAAATGTCGTTAAACCGGCGTTGCGAATGTTGATCTGACCGACGGATCGGATGAGGAAATTGTCACGATTCCCGAAACCATCGGTGTCGTTATCCCAGAGCGGGTACGGCCGTGAAGAGGCGGCAAACACGGGTGGCACCGCGTTATCGTGAAAATGGATGAAGGGCGTCTCAGCCTCGATGCTCACAAACCCAGCCTGATCAGGATTACTCAGCACTTCCTCGACAGTGAATAAACCTGCAATTTCAAGAGCATCGTTGGTCCAGATATGAGTGGTTTGGAACACTCCTCCTGCTTCCACGGCGGAAGGCAATGGCCCGGCGACGGTGGGATTGGTTCCACCGCCTACTTCCAATCCGTCTAAACCACCATCGCTATCGGTGTCAGGATTCACGGGCGACGTTCCTGGTCGTGCTCTCGGACTGCCAGGATCGTAGGCAATATCTGGATTTTCGACACCATCCGTCAGTCCGTCGAAGTCCGTGTCAGGACGGAGAGGATGGGAGCCGGTATCGGACTGGCTCACATAGATACCCGTCTTGGTCTCAACCCCGTCCTTCAAACCATCCTGATCGGTATCCGACTCACGTGGGAATGTCCGCAGTTCAAATTCTTGAAGATTGGTCAATCCGTCATTGTCGTGATCTTCGGCGGAATCATCTTCCCCGACGTTGAGCGTGTGGGTGGTTTCCCAAGCATCGTCCATCTGATCATTATCAGTGTCTACGAAGTCAGGACCCACAACCACAATCGGATCCACCAGCGTCCCTGACAACTTCACATTATCGAAGCCAATCCAGCCCCAACCACCGGACACCGAATCAAAGACATCCACCGTGTATTTTTCAGTGGCACTGATGTGCTCTGCCAGATCGGCTGCCGCCACGACGATCTCTTGATAAATGTCGTCATTCGTGCTGCGTGCTCCCGTGACAACATAGCTGTCATCACTGACCCGGCGCACCCCAAAGCCCATCGCCTTCACACCTTCAGCCGCATCCGTTGTCTCTGCGACTTCCGCAGAACTGGTTGGCAATGCGCCATGCGCATCCCCTCCGACGATGGAGATGGCAAAGTCACCATCCGCGAGGAAGAATTCCGGCGATCGCATCAAGAGACTCTTGTGTGCACCATCTCGGGTATTGCCCCCATCGGCATTCTCGAATTCAAGGCCAAGCACCTGGTAGTCACCGCTGGCAGGCACTGGAAACGCCGAGCCATTCTCAGACGATTCATTGGTCGGCTTGAACTCATGCGGAAGAAGAGGATCCGAAAGCACCGTCGTCCAGCCCTGCGTGGTGCCATCTTCAAAATCAAACACCAGTTCGGTCGATTGCACTAAGGAACCGGGAACCGTCACACTATCAAAACCGATCCAACCCCATCCGCCAGACGACGAATCGAAGACATCGACCGTATACGTCTCAGAATCGCTCACAAAGCCTGCCAGTTCTGCTGCAGTGACCACGATCGCCTGATAAAGATCATCATTGCTACTCCGTGCGCCCGTCACCACGTAACTATCGTCACTTACTCGGCGCAGCCCGAACCCCATCGCCTTGACACCTTCCGCGGCATCGGTCGACTCCGCGAGGTCAGAAGGTTTAGCGGGCAGCGCGCCGTGGGCATCTCCGCCGACAATCGCAATAGAAAGGTCTCCAGCCTCAAGAATGAACTCGGGAGATCGCGCCAGCATCGTCTTGTGATCGCCATCTCGGGTATTCCCTCCATCAAGATTCTCAAACTCCAGTCCCAATACCTGATAGTCTCCACCGGATGGAACCGGAAACGCGGTCCCATTCTCAGTCGATTCGTTCGTGGGCGTAAAGGCATGTGGGATGTCCGGATCAGATAATACGGTCGTCCAACCCTGAGTGGTGCCATCCTCAAAATCGAACACCAGCTGCGCCCCGGCGGGAGCGTGGGTGGACAATAGAAGAATCACGATAAGCCAACAATTATTCATGGCAGAAATCGTCCCATATTTACCGGGCAGTGGCGAGGAGTTTCTCGGACTTCCAGGGTCAGGGTCCCTACACAAGGGAGACCCAAGATGTAGTGATTCAATTCCGGGCTAGTCACCCAGAGCGGTGAGGCGCCTGAGGAAAATGTCATGGAGAAATGGCAAACGCTGAGCAATCGCCATTGCGAGAGTCGAGCACACCATCTTGCCTCAGCAGGCACTGAACCACGTGTCCTTCTTGGTGTGGGAATAGCTGTTGATCAGTTCGTTCTCCGACGAGAAATACGACCCTTCTTCTGCCGGAAAGGCCGTCGCGATCCGCTGACGTTAACAAGGCGTTTCAAGAGGGAGATTAATCACCCGAGATCGCAGCCCTCCTTCCCGCCATGCCAAGGATTGTCTTGGTCGCGGCTATTTGGGGTCTCATCGAGTGGAGTCAGGAGTCTTCGAGAACCAAGCCCTTAAAAGGCTTCGACGGTTTCGGTGACCACTGAAGGAGGAACAAGCAGAGCGGCGAGTCCTTAAGCGCTAAGCTCCGCTGGCCTGCTCCAATTTTTGGGGCAAGAGAGCGGGCAGGTTGGCGTGGGCCAGCATGAACGCGCCCGTGAAGACGGCTTGCGAGATCAGCGAGTTGCGCAAAAAGGTCCAAGTCGGTGGGAAGCCGGGAAGTCCGGTGAAGAGTGCCTGGCTCCAGCCTCCAAGCGACTTCGCGTAGCCAGGATCGAGAGCCCAGCTTAGGGTGTTTGTCAGCAGGTAAAAGACAAGCGCTGCACCGAGCGAGCCGAAGAAGATCTTTCCTAACGACTTTCCTTTAAAGAATTTTGCGAACGCGACGATGGCGATAAATCCCACTACCGGCACCAGGAGTTGCGCGCTCCAGTCGGAGCCATTCAGCGCACTTGTCAGCGGATAAGTCAGGAACCAAGCAAGCGCAGGAGCCCAGAGCCACTTCACTCCAAAAAATGCCATCCCGCAGAAAAAGAGCGCGCCGAAAGGCTGCAAGTTCGGAAGGTCATCAGGAGTAATCGCGCCCAAGATACGGGTCGCCCCGAGAATGATGACGAAGAGGATCAGGGGAAGCCATTTTTGCATGGCGAGACACTAGGACAGCGTGGGCGTTTAGGCCATGTCAAAATCATCAATATCCCCCATGTCGTCGGCACCGCTGCCCTCGAAGTCGACTTCACGGACGCGCTTGCGATCACGAAGGATCTCAACCTGCGCACGTAGTTTTTCACGGATATCGCTGCCATTTCTTACTGCGGCGATTTTCACGGTGGGGCTGGAGCGGTCAGAGGTGTCGATGATCAGAGTGGAGAGGCCGAACAAGCGGATCCAGAAGGGCTTCTGGGTCGTGGTGTCCTTGACCCGGTAAAGTTCCACTTCGTTAATTTCCTGATTAAAAACGCCCTTGTAGATACGTAGTCTTTCCGTGGTAAATTCGAAGATTTTCACTCTAGTGTTCAGCCAGATCCAACCGGCATAAGCGAGCGGAATAAGGGCTCCGATCGCAATGAAAGGGGAGAAGAAGAACGCTAGGACGATGAAGATTGCCGTAATCAGTAGCGAAATGACAAAAGGCACGAAGTTGATGATCTGACTCGAGCGACCTTTCCAAACAAGATTTTCTTCGGTTTCCATGTTCCAAGAATCTCCTCAAAGACCCTTTTGCGCAAGTATAGAACCGTGGGGATATTATAACTTCAGCTGTTTTCTTACTGAGCAGCGCACTACGGCTTGGTGGCAGGAGATTCGGTCGTTGAGCGCCATGCTGCTGGGGGTTTCGAAGGTCAGGGAGAGTGGGCAACCTTGTCGTGAAAGGTAGATGGCCTCGGGCCAGCCCTCGGGGATATCAGGAGAATCAGGATGGAAAATCCAGCCGGGCTTCGTTACAGGGTGGTCGTCAATCTCCTCTTCGGGTTCCGGTGGGAAAAAGGGACCTGCAGCGGTGAGCATCTCTTCGTAGGAGGGCGCTGTCGCGCCGGTGTTGATTTCGTAGTAATAGAATCCGCTGCTTTCCCAATCTTCGTGCAGGGAAAGAAAGAGCACGGGTGCTGGTTGAGCTTCCAGCCACTTGATGTGGGCGCAGACCTCGGGCGCCTGGCACATGAGGTAGTCGCGGTTGAGGTCGATGCCTTCGGAGTTTTCCCGCGTGCCGTGTTCCAGTCCGAAGGGATTTAGGATCGGGCAGATCATCCAGCGGGCGCGCTTGTCGAAGAAGCCCTCTTTTAAAAGCCCAAGAAGCGCCCAAGGTCCCGAGGGTTCATCGCCATGGACGCCCGAGGAAAGGTAGATTGAAGGCAGGTCCTGGGAGCCCTTGGTGCAGGCCAAGATGGGGTAGCCCTCTTTTTCTAAAAGTAAGTTGACTTGGAATCCCTGCGCGTTGGCTTCGTTTTGCCATTCAGCAAGGAAATGGTGCCAATTCATTACTTTCTCTCAGGGCGATGAGGCCACTCGGGAGTTCCTTTTGGATCGTGCGTCTCGGTCACTTTACCCAAGCCAAAGTCTTCGGCGACCAAGGCCCGCTTTTGCCAGATCTTAGCATTTCCGCCACTCCAGAATCCGTAGAAGCTGGGGTAGAAGGGGTCGATGTAATTGACGTCCGCTTCTGCGGGGACTTCGAGTCCGAGCAGGTGGTAGGTGCCGTTCACGACGAGACGTCGGAGATCTTCGCTGAGGAAATCGACCGAGGCACCTGCGGTGGTGCAGAGGGAGGTGCCTGTGGCTTCTCCATTGGGAGCGGTGTAAGTGTGGAGCCACGCAAGCGCCATTGTGGGGTCATTTTTCTTCCCTTCAGTTGGAGGGGAATCGGGGGCGAGAGTCTTGGTGACTTGGCCGCGGAGAAGAACGGTGTCTTTTTCAGTGAGGTTCTTCACGCCGTAGACGTCGGAGGGCGCAAAGATGTCGCTCACGGAATTCAAAATAGGGTGCTTTTCCTGGCCTTTTTCGATGACCCCGCGGGCTCCTTCTCCTTTGTGTTGTCCGTGGTGATTCACCCACCGTTCGCCGACAATCTTGAGGCCCCAGTCATTGAGGCTGATGGTGCCAAACTTTTCATTGCCAATGAAGGCGTGGGTGGAAGTGCGGTAGCCAATGACGGGTTTTCCAGCGTTGAGATATTTGGTCATGTGCGCGCGGTCCGCTTCATCAGCGATCTTGCGCATCCGGGTGCCCACGATGATGAGGTCGGCTGAATCGAGCTTGTCCCAGCCGATGACTCCGGCGGAGTTGTTGGGGTCGATGTATTTTCCGTCCTTGCTCCAGGAGAAGAGGACGGTGCAATCGAAGCCGTGCTTGGTAGCGAGGATTTTGGCCAGCATCGGCATCGTTTCTTCGGAGCGGTATTCTTCATCTCCCGAGACGAGAACGATGTGCTTGCCCTTGCCTGGGCCGATCTTGCCCTCGAAGTGGAGCGTTTTTTCCTGAGCGGAGAGATTGCCGAAAATGGCAGCGAGTGCGAAGGTAAGGAGACGTTTCATCCCGCGCATTATGGAAAAGGCGGGGAGAGAGGGAAGGGGAAACTGTCACTTTACCACCGCTTTCGGGAGAGCAGGTCCCAGGGAGCCCTCTGGCTTCCCGGACAGAGATGACGCGGGAGCGAAGAATTTGATCTCGATCGTTTCGGTGGTGAGTCTCGCCGATCCTTCCCAGAAAGGGCTCCGCTATTGCGAACCCATTGAGGAGCAGACTGAAGGAAAAGAACCTATTCGTATAAAGAAGCTAGGGCGAATTGGGTGGCTGCCCAATCCCTTGGGGTGTTGACTCGATTTATGAAAAATGTGGGGGGATGTCAGGACGTGCGCGCATTGCGTTTTATGCGACAACTACGGGAAAAAAGGGACTTTGTGATTTTTTTCACAAAGAATACTTGCTTGAACTCGCGCCTCTCGCTAAATCCCGCAAGTCGCTCCTGCGGAACGCAAGACCAACATGGCTTTCATTTCCAGATTTATACCTCTCTTAGCTCTCCTTCTTGCTACGGCTATGCCAGCAGCAGCAGCAGGTGGGCACCAGCTGCCGCTTTATCCTGAATCTCCTTTCGAGGGGACGATGTTCTCATGGATTTCGAATTCCATGATCATGGTTTGGTTAGCTGCGGTGATCATTATTTTATTCTGCCGCGCTGCGACTAAGAAATTGTCGCTCGTTCCCACTGGTGTTCAAAACTTCGCCGAGTGGCTTGTGGAAAGCCTCTACAATTTCTTTGAAAACATCTTGGGCACGCATCTCGTGAAGCGCACTTTCTGGTTCTTCGGAGCGACTTTCCTTCTCATTCTAACTGTCAACTACCTCGGTCTCATTCCTGGAGTGGGCACGATCGGCAATACGGATCCGGTGAGCGGCCACTTTAAAGGCCTTCTTCGTGGAGGAAACGCCGACCTGAATATGACCGCGGCAATGTCGCTGACTTTCTTCGGCCTCTGGCTTTACTGGTCCTTTACTGAGATTGGCGTAAAGAATTTCTTTGCTCACATCTTCGCTCCTAAGGGCGAATTCAGCGGTTTCATGAAGGTGGGAATGATCGTGATGTTCTTCGTCGTTGGTTTTCTGGAAGTCCTCTCAATTTTAATCCGTCCAATAGCACTTAGCTTCCGTCTTTTTGGAAATATATACGGCGGTGAGCAGACTCTCGAAGGTCTCATGGGGCTTGTCCCAAAGTGGCTGGCCTTCCTTCCTGCTTTTCCTTTCTACTTCATGGAACTCCTCGTCGGACTTGTTCAGGCGCTGGTCTTCACGCTGCTCTGCGCAGTCTTCGTTAAACTCATGTGTGACCACGGAGAAGAAGAGCACTAAAAACACTTTTGGAGTCTGACCATAGGCAAACCGTGGGGGCTTTCGAAAAAAAACAATAACCTAATAAAACAATGGTAACTAAAGCATTAGCAGTCGGACTCGCCGCCCTCGGTGGTGGCATCGGAATCGGAATCCTTGGATCCAAAGCAGCTGAAGCAACCGGGCGTAACCCTGGTGCAGCTACTCCAATTCTTGTGACTTCCATTATTTTCGCCGCACTGATTGAGGGACTTTTCATCCTCGCGGCCTTCGCTGTTAACTACAACTAAGTAGCTAGCGGAAGTTTATTTCACTTCGATCAGGTGTCGTTCGACACAAAAGACGGCACCTGATCACTCTACTCTCACTTTTCTTTCACAATGATCCCGATTCTCGCAGTAGCCGGAACTGAAGCAGCCCAACAAGGGTTCTTAGAGACTTTTGGTGTGAACTGGCCGTTCTTCATCGCTCAGCTCATCAATTTTGTCTTAGTGCTCTTTGTGCTCAAGAAGTTCGCCTTCGGTCCTATTCAGGGAATTCTCGAAGAGCGCCGCCAGCGCATCGCTGCCGGCGAGGCCAATCTCGAAGAGATCGCCAAGAAACTCGCCGAGAGCGAGCAGACCACCGCCCTTCTCCTTGAAAAGGCCAATGCTGATGCCAAGCGCATGATCACCGAGGCCAAGGATAGTGCCGTCACGCTTGGTGAGCAAAAAACTCAGGAAGCAGACAGTAAGGCCAAGGGCATCATCGCCAAGGCTCAAGAAGCTGCCAAAGCCGAGCGCGTCCAGATGGCCGCCGACCTCAAGAAGGAGTTTGGTCGTCTTGTTGTTGCAACAACGACACAGGTTTCCGGTAAGGTCCTCACACAGGACGATCAGGACCGCATCAATCAGGAAGCTCTTTTGAGTGTCCAAAACTAATTTTCTTTTACTAATCCGACGATGAAAGCTTCCAAGGTCGCCACCAGCACTGCTCGCAGTATCTTCCGCCTCTGTTCTCCGGACGGGCAGATGAACGACGGGCATCTGCATCTTGCGGTCACTAAGATTGCTACTGAGAAGCCCCGGGACTATCGCGGTATTCTTCATGTTCTTCGTCGTCTGGTTCAAGCCGAGGTTGCTTCCAAGCAGGTGACGGTGGAAAGCGCCGCTTCACTCGATGCCAATACGGCTGAGTCCCTCGCTACTTCCCTGCGCTCGCAATACGGCCAGGATCTTTCCTTTGATTTTAAGACCAACCCCGATCTTCTCGGCGGTCTCCGCATCCGCGTCGGCAACGACGTCTTTGATGGCTCGGTTAAGGCTCGCCTCGACCGTCTCGCCAACGCTTTTTAATCGTCCTAATTTTTCCCTACTATTGTCATGAGCAGCATTCTCCAGGAACTGGAAGCCCAAATTAACAACGTCAACACCTCCGTTGAGAAAACCAACATTGGTATCGTCCGTGAAACCGGTGACGGTGTCGCGAAAGTTGAAGGTCTTAGTGACGCCCAGCTGAACGAGATGATCGAGTTCCCCGGCGGACTTACCGGTCTCGCACTGAACCTTGAGGAAGGTGAAGTTGGTGTTGTGTTCCTAGGTGACGGAAAGCACATCACCGAAGGGATGGAGTGCAAGACTACCGGCAAGCTTCTTTCAATTCCGGTTGGTGAAAATTTCCTCGGCCGTGTTGTGAATACACTGGCTCAGCCGATTGATGGCAAAGGTGATGTCGAATCTGCCGCTCAGTATCCTGTTGAGCAGATCGCTCCCGGAATCATCAAGCGTAAATCGGTTTCCGTCCCTCTCCAGACCGGAATTGCGGCAATCGATGCCATGATTCCGATTGGCCGTGGTCAGCGTGAACTTATCATTGGTGACCGTTCCACCGGTAAGACCACCATCGCGATCGATACCATCATTTCCCAGTCCAACCAAAACAAGGCAGCCGCCGAAGGTCGTCTGAAGGATCACAAGCCCGTTTACTGTGTCTACGTTGGTATTGGACAGAAGCAGTCGAACATTGCCCGGACCGTTTCCATTCTCGAAGAAGCCGGCGCTCTCGATAACACCATTATCGTTTCCGCTTCCGCTTCAGACTCCGCGACCAACCAGTTCCTCGCTCCCTACTCTGGATGTGCTCTTGCCGAGTATCTCATGGACCAAGGTAAGGATGTCCTCATCGTCTTTGATGACCTTTCCAAGCAGGCTGTTGCCTATCGTCAGGTTTCCCTCATTCTTCGTCGTCCTTCCGGTCGTGAAGCATACCCTGGTGATGTTTTCTACCTTCACTCCCGTCTTCTTGAGCGTTCCGCTCGTCTCTCCGATAAAGAGGGTGGTGGATCGCTTACAGCGCTTCCAATCATCGAGACTCAGGCTGGCGACGTTTCCGCTTACATCCCAACCAACGTGATTTCCATCACCGACGGTCAGATTTTCCTCGAGACCGACCTGTTCTACCAAGGCATTCGGCCCGCGATCTCCGTTGGTCTTTCCGTTTCCCGTGTGGGATCCGCGGCACAGACCAAGGCGATCAAGAAAGTGGCCGGAACAACCAAGCTCGACTTGGCCCAGTTCCGCGAACTTCAGGCTTTCGCTCAGTTCGGTTCCGATCTCGACGAAGCCACCAAGGGTAAAATCAATCGTGGTGAGCGCATTGTGGAACTCTTTAAGCAGAACCAGTATTCACCCCTTTCCATGGAGATGGAGGTCGCTGTGCTCTGGTCGATGCAGAACGGTCACTTCGACGATGTTGAAGTTGAACGCATCAAGGAGTGTCAGGGAGCCCTTGAGGAATTCCTTTCCACTCGCAAGGCCGATCTTCTCCAGAAGATCGCCGACGAAAAAGCACTCTCCGACGAGATCAAGGACGGTCTTAAAACCGCCCTTGAGGACTTCAAGGGTTCTTGGAAATAAGCGCAAAGCGCACCGATCTCTGACCCCCGATTTCTGACCTCCGAAACTCATGGCCAACCTTCGTGACATCCGCCGACGTATTAAGTCGGTCAAAAGCACCGCGCAGATCACCAAAGCGATGGAGCTCGTCTCGGCTGCCAAGATGAAGAAGGCGCAGAACCAGGCTCTTGCGGGTCGTGACTACGCCGACAAGCTCAACAACGTTCTCGTCAATCTGAAGGAAAACACGGAAGAGGAATCTCATCCTCTTCTGGCAAAGCGCGACGGGAGCAAGGAGCTGATGCTCGTGATTTCCACCGGTCGTGGACTTTGCGGCGGTCTCAACACGAACCTTTACAAGGCGGTTCGCAGAAATGCGTCGGATGACGCTGAGTATGTCACCGTTGGTAAGAAACTGCGTCAGACCATTGGTAAGACCGGAAAGAAGATCGTGGCTGATTGGGAAGTCGCTGATCCGGTGCCCTTCAATGATGCGAAGCCGATTGCCAAATTCCTCACCGAGAAGTTTCTCAGCGGGGAATACGACAAAATCTCTGTTGCCTTCAATAATTTCGTCAGCACCCTGACTCAGACTCCTACGGTCGTCCAGCTTCTGCCAATCTCGGCAAGTGGCCTT
>Ga0308000_10000891_pt1 | contig 12242 bp, 7 predicted proteins | sample Neamet3_FD_203877 | JGI IMG/M metagenome (GOLD analysis project Ga0308000, IMG submission 203877) | Marine microbial communities from water near the shore, Antarctic Ocean - #3 | ecosystem: Environmental > Aquatic > Marine > Unclassified | place: Southern Ocean | collected 2014-06-04 | reverse complement strand
AGAGGTTCTTGTTAATAAACTTGCTTAAACTCAAAAAAGTTTAAACGAGTTCGATGTTAATTTCCTAAATGAATTGTTATAATGAAATGTGTTTTTTACATAGTTTGCTTTTTAATATTTTTTCTCCCTGACCAAATATATGGACAGCAAATTAAACATCTTGGTGTTTACGATGGTATTAAAAGTGGTGCTGTACGTGCTTTTGCAAAGGATACTTTGGGTTATATGTGGATTGGAACCGCACAAGGCTTAAATAGGTACTCTGGATACAATTTTAAAAACTATAACAAGTATACAACCAATGGTATTGTAGATCTTATTAGTAAAAACGGAAATCTTTTTGTTTTAGGTTATAAAGGAGAACTACTGCAATATCAATACGAGCAAGATCGTTTTAAAAGTATTTTAAACTTAAAGTACCGCAATTTTTTATGTTTTGAACAAATCAATGACAATACTATAATTATTGGTCTTAAATCGGGGTTATTAATTTATGATTTTAAATCCAAAAAATTAAGTAAAGTCCTATACCCAAATACCTTTTTTAATAGACAAATTCATGTAAAACAAAATAAAGTATACGTTGCATCTACAAAAGGAATCAATGTGTACGATTTTTTTGAAAAAAACAATCAATTAGTAAAACATAAAACACTATTAAAAAATATTGAAACCCTTGATTTTGATTTTGATAAGCAAAATCGTATTTGGGCAGGAACTTACCAGAAAGGTCTTTTTGTTATTGATAACGAAAAAGTAGATAAAGTAAACCTTTTTGGTAAGCAAATAAAAACAAATACGATAAGATCCATTAAGTTTGATAAGGATGACAAAGCGTTAATAGCTTTAGAAGGAATGGGTTTATTGACAATGAATAAAAATTTTAAAGTTGTCAATAAAATAAAATATAATCCGAATAGTTTAAACTCTTTAAGTCAGAAAAGTATCTATGAAATTTTTGTTGATAACGACAATGTGTATTGGCTTGGACTAAGAGAAGTTGGTATTGATTTGATTTTTCCTAGAGATAACGCATTTAAAAATATTTCTTACGTTCCATACAAATCAAACAGTATTCCCAACAATTATATCCGCTCTATATACTTTGAAGAAAGCGGAAATGTTTGGTTTGGTTCAGAAAAGGGCCTCAGTAAACTTTCACCAGAAGGAAAGTGGACTAATTATAATAAGAACTCAAGTCTTTTAAATAAGCCCGTATTAACTATTAATAAGTATGAGGAACACCTCATTTTAGGTGTTTATGGTATTGGATTGCTTCAGTTTAATCCAAAAACAGGAGAAACTAAAGACTTTCCTCTAATAGAAAAAGAAAAGAAATCTAAATTAATTTTTACTACCTACATAGATGAGAATGATATATGGTTAGGAGGTATTGATGGTCCTGTAAAACATTATCAAAATAACGCCTTAGTAAAAAGTTATAAAACGGGTAATGCCAGAACTATTATTGCAGGTAATAAAAATATAATATATGTAGGGTCTGCAAATGGATTGTTTGAAATTAATAAAGCCACAAAAAGCTTAAAAAGAATACAACCCCGAGGCTTCGAAAATCTTGACCGGATTTACTCATTATTTTTTGATAAACAAAATAATTGTCTTTGGATTGGAAATACGCAAGGGCTATTAAAATATGATTTTTCCACCAATGATATAACATTCTTAAATAAAAAATTAAATTTTGAATCGGGCACGATTTTTTCCATTCAAAAAGATTCAAATCAAAATTTGTGGTTAGGAAGTTTTTCAGGTTTATGGAAATTAAATACAAAAAAAACTATTATTAGTAAGTACGATAATAGAGATGGTTTAACGATTGAGACTTTTGGCATTGGTGCATCTACAAAATCTAATGACGGGCGTATAGCTTTTGGCGGGCCAAAAGGCGCTACGCTATTCACGCCATTAAATTTGCGAAAAGAGAAAGAAGATTTTAAGATTTATGTTTCTAATTTTAAAGTTAATGGTATTGCACCAGATACTACGATTCTTAATAAAAATATAAACTTTCTTGATAAAGTTGAACTTAATTATAACCAGAATTCACTAAGTTTTGATTTTGAGACCCCTAATCTTTATGGATCAAAAAAAGAAACATTTTCTTGGCAGTTAAAAGGCTATGATGATTACCCAGTTATATCAAAAAATAGTAGAAAGGCTATTTATTCAAAATTACCTCCAGGTAATTATTCTTTAGAAGCTAAAGTCACTAATGTAAATGGATTATCTTCTACAGAAACGTACAATATTAATATCATTATTAAAAACCCATTTTGGTTAAGTCGTTGGGCATTTTTAGGATATACCATACTGGGATTTTCGCTATTATATTTATTTTTTCAAGTAAAAGAATCAATAGCCGGAAAAAATAATAATGAAAATAAAATAAAATTTTTCACCGAAGTCGCCCATGATATTAGGACACCTGTTACATTAATTCAACTCTTGGTTTCCCAACTTTCTTCTGAAAAAAATAAATTTCAAAATAGTCTTGACCTAATCTCTCGAAACACACAAAATTTAAGCGAATATGTCACACAGCTTTTAGACTTTCAAAAAGCAGAACGTGGGATGCTTAAATTAGCCGTAAGTAAAGTAGATTTAAAGAATATTCTACATAGAATTGTTGCTGAGGTAGAACCATTGCTCAAACAAAAATCTATAGATATTTCCATAGTCGCGACAAAGACATACCTATGGTTTGATGAGAATAAAATGTCTAGGGTTTTTTATAATTTAATTTCAAATGCGATTAAATATAGTGAAGAGGGTGGGCGTATTGAGATAAAGATTTTAGCAAATGACAAAACGATTAAAATAGATGTTATTGATTATGGCTTTGGGATTCCTCAGAAAGAGCAAAAATTAATTTTCTCAAGATTTACTAGAGGAACTAATATTAATAATAAAGGAATTTCCGGTTCTGGTATTGGTTTAATGATTTCAAAAAAAATAGTGGAATTACACGGTGGGAAAATTGAATTTAAAAGTAAGGAAAATTTGGGCGCTACGTTTTCTGTGATTTTACAAAAAGGAAGTGAGCATTTTAACGAAAAAGATATATTAATTAAAGATAAAGACACAAATAAATCTGAGTTTATTGAAGATGATATTAGCTCAAATATACGCATATTACTTGTTGATGATAATGAAGACTTAAGAGTAACTATTAAAGAGGAATTAGAAAAGAAATACACCGTTATAGATGCACCTAATGGTAAGGAGGCACTTATAATAGCAGTAGCAAAAAACCCAGATTTAATCATAACAGATGTTATGATGCCTGTAATGGGAGGTAAGGAATTATGTAATATCATAAAAACAAATTTTCAGACGAGTCATATCCCTGTTATTATGATTACATCTTTAACTGAAGTTGATGATAAAGTAGAAGGATTAGAAATTGGAGCAGATGCATATATTGAAAAGCCTTTTAATATGAAAATTTTGATGGCAACAGTTAACAACCTTATCAAGTCTAGGCGAAGGTTAAATCAAATTTTTAATCCAAATTCAGAAGGCAAAGTAAAAATCAAATCAGCTGATGATAATTTCCTATCTGAGGTGGTTCAAATAATTAAAGAAAACATTGCAAATAGTGAATTTTCAATTGATTTAATATCTGATAAGACAGGACTCAGTAGGTCAAATTTATTCCGAAAATTAAAAGGATTGACAAATATGTCTCCTGTAGATTTAGTTATAAAAATTAAATTAAATCATGCAGCAGAATTACTTAAGACTAATAAAGCCATGAGAATGAGTAATGTTGCCTATGAATCAGGTTTTAACGACCCAAGATATTTTAGCACGCTATTCAAAAAAACTTTTGGTAAAACACCAAAGGAATATAGTAAAGAGAATTAAAAAAATTAAGCGGTTTTTTCTTAAAAAATATCGATTTTGTTTAATCTAGAATAGAATTGGGTTATATTTTATTTATCAGAAATTAAACATTTGTGAGTGAAAATTAAACATTAAAATAACAATTTTTTCATAAGTTTGATAAAATAAAACTTATGAAAACGAATAGCATCTCGTATATCTTGATACTTGGATTAATCTTAATTTTTTTAAGTTGTAAAACTTCAAAATTAAAGAAAAATAGTGACGAAAAGCCTCCTAACTTTATTGTAATTTTAACGGACGATCAAGGTTGGAATGGAACCTCTGTCCAAATGATGGATGATGAAGTTCAATCAAAAAGTGATTACCATCAAACACCTAATTTAGAAGCATTAGCAAATCGTGGCATGAGATTTTCTTCAGCTTATGCCAGTGCACCTGTTTGTTCTCCATCGCGTTATAGTATTCAATTTGGACAAACTCCAGCTCGATTAAAAATGATCCGTGTGGGGATGAATACCAACCATATCAATCATCAAACCCCTCATACCATTCCAAAACTGTTAAAAAAAGTCAATCCAGATTATAAAACAGCTCATTTTGGTAAATGGGGTATTGGTGTTCACCCCTCAAAGCTTGGTTATGACGAAAGTGATGGTATGACAGGAAATAAAGATGGCGTTTTCAATTACAAAGCAGGCGGTAAACAGTGGCAAAATAATGTTGACGAGGACCCTAAAAAAATATTCAGTACAACTGCTAGAGCTATCAATTTTTTAGAGCGCCAAGCGATTTTAAAACAACCGTTTTTTTTACAAGTTTCCCATTATGCAGTTCATTCCGATGTAATGATGCGCCAAAAGACCCTTGATAAATACCAGAGTAAGCCAAGGGGTTTGTATCAGAAACACGCTGGTTTTGCAGCAATGACTGAAGATTTAGACAGTGGAGTTGGATTATTACTTGAGCGTTTAAAGGCTTTGGGTTTAGAGGAAAATACTTACATAATTTACACCTCTGATAATGGCGCTGTTCCAATAATGCCTCCTAAATCTAAGTACAATAAAGGCTCGAATTTCCCTTTAAGTCGGGGTAAGTGGGATGCCATGGAAGGAGGTATTAGAGTGCCTTTTGTTATCGCTGGACCTCAAATTATTGCTGGATTAGAGTCAAAGACACCCATTACACATTCAGACTTGCTACCCACCATTATTGATTTGGCTGGACTAAAGTTACCACTTCAAGATGATATTGATGGAGGAAGTTTCAAATCAATACTCGCCAATAAAGGCAAAGGAAATGTTTCACGTTTTTCGGAAGGACTAATCTTTCATGTGCCTTATAAAAACGGAATAGCACTCAAAAGAGCGCATTCTGCTATCATAATTGATGATTTTAAACTGATAAAGTTCTACGATAATGGTGAACTTATGCTATTTAATCTTAATGAAGATTTAGAAGAAAAAAATAATCTAGCATTATCTCACCTTAATAAAGCCAATACACTAGAAAAAGCATTAAATACTTATTTAAGTATGGTAAAAGCTCCTAAATGGAAGCCAGGAATTACTTGGAAAAATAAACCTATCGAAAAAATAAATTCCTATCACTAACTTAAAACATTCAATAACGTTTTACTTATAAAACCTTGTAAAGGTGTTTGTCTGGTTAAATAATTTAATATTTTGAACAATTTTTAAACTATCAACTAATAATGGCTTTATAGCTTTACAAATAAAAATTATACAATGATAAAAAAATTTATTTTACTAGTATTTCTAACAGTTTTTACTTTAAATGTATCCGCTCAAGATGATTTAATTAAAAAAGCAACTAAAATCACCAATGAGATGACCAAAGTTCTTTCTTTAAACAAAGAAGAAAAAATGATGGTTTATGAATTTCAATTAGAGCGCTTTCAGCAAGTAGTATCAATACGTAAGAAATACAAAGACGACCCTGAAACAAGAAAACCTGAATCAAAAAAAGTCTTCAAACGATTATTTAGAAAATTAAGAAAAGCTCTAGGCAAAAATAAGATGCAACAATGGGGTGATTACAAAAGAGAAATTGGGCGAAAATAAAAGAAATAATTAAAAAAAAATTATGATGAAAAAAATTACTCAAAATTTAACTAATTTAAAAGCTTGGCAAAGCACAATCTTTGCTTTTATGTTTTTATTTAGTTTAACAATTAACTCTCAAGAAGTTGGTCAAGAATATCTTGGCAATCCTACTATTAACACTACGGAAACTTCGCCTGAAACAGGTTCTATTGTTACTTCTGGTAACTTTTCTGGAGAGACTAACGCTGGTAGTTGGGGATTTGGCCAACAGGGTTCTTATGCTCCTACTAGTGGTAATAATGGAGATTGTTATTCAGAAGACAGACAGTTTAAGATGTTCAAAAAAAATGGAGAAGGTGGACTTCAGTATATAACTCAAACTATTACTGCTCTTCCTGCTGGAAACTATGATTGGTCTTATTGGAATAGATGGGCTGCTAATGGAGGTACATTTCCTTCATGGTCTGCTGAAGGAGATCAAACTCCTAAGTTTGTTATCTTGACTGATGATGATGGAGATGGTACTTGGACATCTGTTCAAGACAACGTTTCAACTGAACCAACTGATGCGGCTTGGTATCAAGAATCTGGTACTTGGACAAATGATCAAGCTAGAGATGTTAAAATAAAGTTTACTAAAACGGGTGGAGCGGACAGTAGTGCTTTAACAAACCTTGCTTTTTTATGGTTTTTAGATAACGCTAGTTTTGCTTATGCAGGAGGAGCTACTGCTGGTGTTCTAGATTTTGATATTTTCTCATTCTCAATTTATCCTAATCCTACATCAGGCTTTATATCAATTAAAGGAATTGAAAATATCAATTCTATAAAAGTATATTCAATATTAGGAGCTTTAGAAAAAGAAGTTTTAAACACCAATCAAATTGATGTTTCAGAACTATCATCTGGTATTCATTTTATTAAAGTTGATAATGGAACGGTGTTCACTAGAAAGATCATTAAACAATAATTAAAAACATTACAAAAGCTGATAAAATATTTTATCAGCTTTTTAACTTCTTAAAAATTAACTTTTTGTATTATTTCAACAAACTATTCGTTATTTTTTTTTGTGTAATAGCTATTAAGTGTTTTGGTCAAAATCAACCCAAACCCAACATCATATTCATCTTTTCCGATGATCATGCAACAAATGCCATATCTGCTTATGGCGGTATTTATAATGACCTTGCAAGGACACCCAATATAGATCGTATAGCAAATGAAGGAGCTTTATTAACTAATACCTTATGCACTAATGCAATTTGTGGCCCTAGTAGAGCGGCAATACTCACAGGAAAATACAGCCACATAAATAAATACTATAAAAATTATAAAGGAGGGATTTTTGACAGTAAACAATGGACATACCCACAGGCATTAAAAGAGGCAGGTTATCAAACAGCTTTGGTTGGTAAATGGCATTTAGCATCAGAGCCTGTTGGTTTTGACTATTATAAATATCACATATCCCAAGGGCAACAAGGCTTATATTGGAATCCTGTATATAACGATAATGGTAAAAAAATTAAAGAAAAAGGGTATGCAACAAACTTAACTACTGATTTTGCTTTAGACTGGCTCAATGGTAGAGAAGAAAAAGAGCCTTTTTGTCTGTTATTACAATTTAAAGCCCCACATCGTGAATGGTCTCCAGACACTAAATATAAAGACTTGTGGGAAGATATAGAAATGCCATATCCAGCGACCTTTAATGATACTTATAAGGGAAGAGAATTAACTGCAGGGGACACCGAAATGACTATGGATTATTTCTCTAGAAAGGACATGAAAATGACGCCACCAGATTCTCTTTCTAAGAAAGAACGACGAAAATGGCTGCGATTTGGTGTTAAACCTGGTGAAACAGTAGTTCCTTCAGAGAATTTATCTAATGAAGAAATTCGTAAGTGGAAATACCAGAAGTACATTAAAGATTATTTGGCAACTATAAAATCTGTAGATGATAATATTGGGCGAGTATTGGAGTATTTAAAAGAAAATGGACTAGAAGAAAACACCATCGTTGTCTATGCTTCAGATCAGGGATTTTTTCTAGGAGAGCATGGATTCTTTGATAAGCGTTTCATGTACGAAGAAGCATTGCGTATGCCATTTATTATTCGTTATCCAGGAAAAATAAAACCAGGGATTATTGTAGATGATATTATTACAAATATCGATTTTGCCCCAACTTTATTAGAAATGGCAGGTATTCCTGTTCCTGAAGCGGTCCAAGGCAATAGTTTTTTTTCTAATCTTAAAGGGAAAACCCCTCAAGATTGGCGACAATCTATGTATTATCATTACTACGAATTTCCATACTATCATCGCGTCCAACCACATTACGGAATTAGAAACCAACGCTATAAGTTAATTCACTTTTATTATGATGTTGATGTTTGGGAATTTTATGATCTACAAAATGATCCGTCAGAGATGAATAATCTAATAAATTCTGATACTCATGCTGAACTCGTTGATAGTTTGAAAATTGAATTATACCGTTTAAAGAAAGGTTACGGCAATAATATGTCATTGACTGAATTGAGAAGAATTTCCGATACTGACTTTGGGGGTTTAGAATCAACTAAAAAATAGACTATATGCTTGGTAGATACGAAGATCAAAAAAAATTTAATAAAATTAATAGACGGCTGAAATTGAGGATAAAAAAAGCCTTTAAAGATAACAATATAAAAAGCGTTATGAGTTCTAATACAACGAGTAATATATCAGAATCTTGAAGTATTTAGTATTGTTTAATTTTATCAGTAAACTCAAATAAAAAGTGATAATCACAATTAAAAATTTTACATTTTTTCTGTTTTTTTTAATTAACAATTTTTTATTCGCTCAAGATTATTATTGGACAGGCAATGGGGTGATGATGATTTTTTTAATGAATCCAACTGGCCTGAACCCAACTCAGGACAATCTCCTAAATCAATATCACTTTAAATTTTTAAAACAATAGAAATATTGTAATGTCTTTTGATAGCAAAAATAATATTTAACAAAATAATAAAACAATTAAATGAGAATTCTAAGAGAAAAGCACCCACAAACAAACACAGTAAAAATAATCGTTTTAAGTGCCCTACTAATGCTACTTGTTTCTTTTAAAACAACTAAGGATGACGATCTTATATATTTAGACCCCTCTAAGTCGGTAGTAGCTCGTGTAGCTGATTTAATGAGTAGAATGACTTTAGAAGACAAAGTATATCAAATGAACCAATTTGTTGGATTGGAGCATATGAAACGAGGTAATCCTAACGACGATAAAGAAAATAATGATGCACAAGGCTTTTATAAAACACTTTCGATAAATGGTGTTTCAAAAATGTGCGAAGAAGGAAAGATAGGTTCATTTTTACATGTATTAACAGCTAAAGAAGCAAATTACTTACAAGAATTAGCTTTAAAATCACCACTTAAAATTCCAATTCTAATTGGGATTGATGCCATACATGGTAATGCTTTGGTATCTGGTACGACGGTATATCCATCACCAATTGGATTAGCATCCACTTGGGATGATGATTTTTTGTATTCCGTAGGGAAACAAACGGCCAAGGAAATGCGAGCTACCGGAAGTCATTGGACGTTCACTCCAAATATTGATGTATTACGCGATCCTAGATGGGGAAGAGTTGGAGAAACATTTGGAGAAGATCCTTTTATGGTTGGTAATATGGGAGCTGCTATGATTAAAGGATTTCAGCAAGGTGATTTTACAGGAACTCAAAAAGTAATTGCATGTGCAAAACATCTTCTTGGTGGAGGTGAATCAATCAATGGATTAAATGCAGCTCCTGCAGATATATCTCTTAGGACTTTAAGAGAAGTACATTTGCCACCGTATAAAAAAGCTATTGATGCTGGTGTATATTCTATTATGGCTGCACATAATGAGCTCAATGGAGTTCCTTGTCATATGAACAAATGGTTAATGACAGATATATTAAGGAATGAATTCAATTTTAAAGGGTTTTACGTAAGTGATTGGTTAGATATTGAACGTATTAACACATTACATCATACCGCAAAAGACATGAAAGAAGCCTCATTTTTGTCTGTTGATGCTGGAATGGACATGCACATGCATGGACCAAAATTTACAGATGCGATTATTGCTTCGGTAAAAGAAGGTAAACTTTCAATAAATCGTGTCAATGATGCTTGCCGTAAAATTTTAAAAGCGAAGTTTAAATTAGGGTTATTTGAAAATCGATTTGTGGATTTAGAGAAAAAGAAAGAATTACTTTTTACAGAAGAACATAAAGCTACCGCTTTAGAATCTGCAAGAAAAGGGATTGTATTACTTAAAAACAATGGAATATTACCTTTACAAAAAACGACTTCAAAAAAGAAAATATTCGTAACAGGTCCCAATGCAAATAACCAATCTATTTTAGGTGATTGGCATGCAGTTCAACCAGATGAAAATGTGACTACTATTTATGAAGGAATTAAAACTTTAGGTGAAAACAAAGGCTATGCTGTAAACTTTTTTAATTCTGGAGAAAATATTAGAAATATTCAAGGTTCTAAAATTAAAGAAGCTGCAAAAAAAGCAAGAAATGCTGACTATGCAATTGTTGTTGTAGGAGATAATTCTATGCGCTACAAATGGAAAGATAAAACGGCTGGTGAAAATATGGCTAGAGCGTCTTTAAATTTATTTGGAAGGCAATTAGATTTAGTGAAAGCAATTAAAAAAACAGGGACACCAGTCATTATTGTTTTGGTAAATGGAAAACCAATTTCTGAGCCTTGGCTTCAAAATAACATCTCTGCTATTCTAGAAGCTTGGGAGCCAGGAAATTTAGGAGGCCAAGCAGTTGCAGAAGTTTTATTCGGAGAGGTGAATCCAAGTGGAAAATTACCATTAACTGTTGCAAGGAGTGTTGGACAGTTACGAATGATTTACAATCACAAACCCTCTACTTATTTTCATAAATATGCTGATGAGAAAAAAACTCCATTATATCCTTTTGGCTATGGTTTAAGCTACACTAACTATAAATATAGTGCGCCTTCATTGTCAAATAATACTTTAAATAAAAAGAATGAAATTACAGTTACTGTTGAAATAACTAACACTGGCGATGTTGATGGAGAAGAAATTGCTCAACTTTATATTAGAGATAATGTAAGCAGTGCTACAAGAGCTGTGAAAGAATTAAAGGGGTATAAACGAGTGGCACTTAAAGCAGGAGAGACAAAAAAGGTAACTTTTTCATTAAACGCAGAAAGTTTAGCATTTTATGATATTAATATGGTCTACTGCTTAGAACCAGGTAAATTTACTATTATGACAGGTTCTTCCTCAAATAGTAAAGATTTAAAAAAGGCTATTTTAACAATTAATAATAGAATTGAACTGTAGATGAATTATTTTTAAATAATCAAGAATAACTGATCAATAAAGAAAAATTTACTCTTTATTGTGGTCGATGACCTAGGCGCAGCCCTAAGTAATTTGGCGAAAACAAAATTAAAAATTAAAAATTAAAAATTATGAAAAAAATATTTTTCTTATTAGTTTTTTTACCCACGATGGTATTTTCACAATCTAAAACCATAACAGGAACTGTAAAAGACGAAACAGGATTGCCCTTGCCAATAGTTACCATTCTAATTAAAAACTCTAAAAGCTTAGGGACCACCACAGATTTTGATGGTAATTTCAGTATTAAAGTACCTACCAATCGAACTAAAATTTTAGTATTTTCTTATCTAGGATATACAACCCAAGAGGTAAACGTTTCTAACACTGCAAATGTTAATTTAATAATGATTTCAGACCAAACACAATTAGATGAAGTTATTGTGGTGGGTTATGGAACCGTGCTTAAAAAAGATGTTACGGGAGCATTAACATCTTTGAAAGTTAAAGACAATGTAGCAAATCAATCAGGTACCATAGATCAACTATTACAAGGTAGAGCTGCTGGTGTTCAAGTAACTCAAAATGCAGGTGCTCCTGGATCTGGTGTTAGTGTAAAAATCAGAGGAACCAATAGCTTACGTGGAAATAATGAGCCTCTTTATGTCATTGATGGTATCATTATCTCATCAGCCGGAGAAGATGTAGCAGAAGCTGGTGGTGTTGGTAATTCAGGGCAAGAAGCTCAAAATGGATTGAATGGTATAAATCCCCGCGATATTGAAAGCATACAGGTTTTAAAAGATGCATCTGCAACGGCTATTTATGGGTCTAGAGGAGCTAATGGAGTCGTTTTAATAACGACTAAACAAGGTGTTAAAGGGAAAGTGAAAATTAATTCCTTCATGACAACC
>Ga0308000_10000886_pt1 | contig 12273 bp, 9 predicted proteins | sample Neamet3_FD_203877 | JGI IMG/M metagenome (GOLD analysis project Ga0308000, IMG submission 203877) | Marine microbial communities from water near the shore, Antarctic Ocean - #3 | ecosystem: Environmental > Aquatic > Marine > Unclassified | place: Southern Ocean | collected 2014-06-04 | reverse complement strand
TTCAATCACATCCTCCACAGACGTTGACGACTGAGTAGATAGGACCATGTGGTGACCCTTGGCTGCCGCCGCCCTAGCGCTCCCTAGCTCTGCATCCGCGTGATATGCCCCTTGGCTGCCCACCGGGCAAAGAAAAATCGGAGACTTCGCCTCAGAGCCCAAAACATTAACGGAAGTGTCAGTTTGACTAACGTCTACGAGTCTTCTGGGCCTTATTTGGAAGCGAGAGAAACCAGCTCGGTTAGCTCTTAAGGTTAGGTCGCTGTCGACACCAGTTGCGAGATAGCCTAAATGGGCAGGAGGTATTTTCTCCCGAGCAATAGCTTCCATTTCAAATACGTTAATGACCTCCGAAGGGTCCTTTATGCGTTCACCAATTGTTTCCTCTACTTCCTGAGCGAAAGCTGAGTAATTGGTTAGCAGGGGGCTGGCTGCTAAAAATTTAAGAAACTCACGACGTTGGGCCATACTGCTCTCCGATAAACCTGGTTGTTTACTCTAATTATAGTTTTTATTTAGGAGCACAAAGCTATCTTTATGACCGCAAAATGTCCAGTCAAAGGGGCGCATAATTTCGCTCTTTGAGCATAGCTTTGCCTTTTTTCGCCAGTGCACTGCCAATATTGGCATATTCATTGGATGCACACGGGGTTAAATCGGGTTACAGTTTGGGAAACTGTCAAAGCACGGTAACAGAATAAATTGGTAAGGTTGTATTGACGGCAATTTTTCTGGTTTATGGATGGACTAACTTATTCACCGGAAACTCAAATCCTAGTGCTGGATAGACAGTATATTGCAAATTAAATCAATAGGTTTAAAACACTGAGATTGGGGGCAAGAGTATGATGAAGCTATTTGGATATGCCATTTTATTGTCAATATCTGCGGGAGTCACAGTTGCCACAGCCGCGCAGGACTATCAGCCGCCGAAAACATTCTTCGGGGTGCCTGATGTGCAAGGTGTTTGGACTTATCAAACCAGAACTTCTCTACAGCGTCCTGCGCTTTACGACGCATTGGAAATAGATAAAGAAACCATGTTGGCAAAGATGATTTCCACTGCCGAGTATAATGAGATTCTTGCCGAAACCGGTGCCGAAGGTCCGAGCGGTGGTGCGGTGGGAGCCTATAATGATTTTTGGTTTGCACCGGGTGATGCTTTGGCATTAATGAACGGAAAGTACCGCACCTCACTTATCGTGGATCCAGCTGATGGGCAGATTCCTTGGAAAGAAGGTGGCCAAGAATCTCGCCAGTTACAACGTGAACGTTTGTTGAAGAGCAACGAGCGAAGTGATGGCCCTGAAGGGAGGGGACTAGCTGACCGTTGCCTTGTAAGTTATGCATCCACAATGCCGTTTGTAAGCAGCTTCTATAATAACAATATGCAAATAGTGCAGTCGCCTAGCCATGTCATGTTGCTAGCTGAGATGGTACACAACGTTCGTGTTGTTCGCATTGATCAGGATTTTCGTGATCTGCCTTACCGGCAATGGTTGGGTGATTCCATTGGCTATTATGAAGAAGATACCTTAGTTGTCGTAACCAAGAACTTTAGCCCTTGGCAGATAAAGGAATACTTGATCTCTGAAAATGTGATTTTAACCGAGCGCTTTACCCGAATGGCCAAGGACGAGATGCACTATTCTTTCACCATCGAGGACCCCGAACTCTATACCCAAGCATGGACAGCAGAGATGCCCATGAAAACACTTGATGATCAGTTGTATGAATACGCCTGTCATGAGGGTAATTATTCTTTGCCTGCGATTTTAGCTGGAGCGCGCCGTAAGGAAGCAGACGCGGCTACTAATCAGTAAATTAATTCTGCGCCGCAAAAAAGGGGCCAGCAGGCCCCTTTTTTATTATCGCGTGTGGTATTGGTCCCCGAGAAAGACCCCTTTAGAAAGCCCTTAGGAAAAGCCCTTGTAAAAGCTCTCTAAATAAGACCAAACCTTCCAAGCTAAGATAAGACTCACTTCGCCGAAATCTCAATTAATGTGCCTAATTGGCAGCTCTAGCCGAAGGCGAAGGAAAGATGTTTTGACGGGAAAAAGTCCCGCGATAGAAAGGCTGCCAACTTTCGTTATGGCAATAGGCAATGAAAAACACGTAGATGTGCCACCTGTAGACCTTTTCCCATGGTCTAACCTTTAGCTCATTGGCAATGCCTGCGAAAGGACTAAATCCTTGTCTTGTAACGTTCAAAATGCTGGACAACTGGCCACACGGGGGATACCTTTTGCGTGTCCTGTGGGCAGCTGCGAGCTTACTACTCAATTCTGTTCACGTTGTTAACACTCTGCACGGGAGATAAATATGATAAGAAAGTCCCTGTATACACTGACGATTGTGGCGGCATTCGCTACCTTCACAAGCCCCAATCCAGCATCTGCTCAGGCCATGGAATCGGTTGTGCCGTTCAAGGTCGGCACCTTTGCGATTAACGATGTCCCAACTGTTGGCCTAGTTCTTCAAGACGATAAGTTAATTATTGATTTGGCAGCGGCTAACCGCGCCATGGAATTGAGACCGCAGTACAGTGCCATCACCATGCCCAAAGATATGCTCGGTTTGATCGAGCAATACGGGTACGGATTGAAGTTTAGAATTTATGAGGTAGTGAATTGGCTTACTGAGGAGAACTTGCTGAGCGGCAGCGACCGCCCTAGCTATGTCCATCCGGTGGGTTCAGTCGACATCATGGCTCCGATCCAATACCCGAGCAAACTCATGAATGCTGCGGTCAATTTTTATACCCATGCCTGTGAAGGTTGTAATGCTGATGAGCAGGCTGCGAGAAACAGAGAGCGCCGGGAGAGTAGAGGGGTGCCGTATTTATTCCTTAAGCCCACTCGTGGCGCGATCATCGGTGACGGTGACGACATTATCATGCCCTTTGGGCGTGATCGCATCGAATGGGAAGTAGAAATGGCCATCGTTTTTGGCCGCACTGGAAAGTACATCTCGGCAAATCGTGCTTACGACCATGTCTTCGGCTATATGGTCGCAATGGATATATCTGACCGCGGTGGTCGCCCACCAGGTGGCTACGGCTCAGGTTCGGATTGGTTTGTGGGTAAGGGGCATGACACCTTCGCACCCCATGGTCCTTGGATCGTGCCTAAAGAATTTTATGGCGACCCCATGGTGCGTCTGCACCAGACTCTAGTCATTGATGGCGTAACCGTTCAAGAAGCAAGGGCAGGAGACATGATTCATAATATCCCTGAGCTTATCGAGTATGCTTCGTCTCTTATTACTATTTTTCCTGGTGATGTTATGCAAAGCGGAACGTCAGGCGGAACTGGAGCTGGCCGGGTAGAGCGCGCTTCAGGCTCTGGCTATTTGATTGATGGCGAGACTATTAGTGCCAACATCGAAGGGATTGGCACGCTGACTCACACCGTTAGGATTGAGAAAAGTATTCCTGACGATTTGTCTGGTTCGCAATTGCCTCCGGTTAGTACATACCGCCCTTAACGGTTGTCGGTTCTAGCTGTATTAACTAAAGAAAATTAGGCGGGCGTGTTTATTTTCATGTAAACACGCCCCTTTTATTTTTCGGGTTATAAAAAGACTCGCTGTTTTCAACAAAACTGAATGTTTTTCTCTTTATTGGCTCACGATCACTGCAACTTTCTTGGGAAAGTTTGCTGTGTTTTGGCTAGCGTGAGAGCTTTGAATTACCATAATTAACTCTTGTTACGGGTCAACATCCCAACCCCATGCTGACGGGCACGTAAGGTGGGAAATTAGCGTTTTACTGGGGCGGGAGAAGAGCTGATTATTGACTTATGACGCCTAACTTTGTTGTAGCGATTGGTTTATGGTCATCATTTCAGTCGGTCAAAGAGAAATTAGCCAGAGCTGTCTAATGCCCATACGCAGGCCTATGAACAGGTAACGCGAGGGGAGTAAAAAGGTTGTCCGGGGCCGCAGTCAAGGGTGCAATGAGCTTGAGCGCCGCCGGCAAATCCGAGTTATCAATGTCTGTCGCTGGACTGGCGTAACTGGTTTGGTGTGCCCTCGATCTTTCTAATATGTGCATTTTGAATGCAAAACTTCCGTGAAAATTTTAGTTAAGAAATTTTCATAGGAGAACAGACAAGAGAAATATTAAGAGTGAAGCCTTAAGTTGAGAAGGTATAAACAAGGTCAAGCGCGCAGGCCGCAGAGAAAGCGCTAGCTCGAGAATTCGCTTTCAATTTTGCCTTACGATCAAGTTGAAAAAAAGGCCGGAACAATTTCGAAATTTACTTAAAATCTGAATATTAATCCAGCTACTTTTGTTCGCGGCGATTCAGTTATTTTTTCTGCACGTTCAGTTTATTAGTCCAAAATATATCAATCGAGCCAAGGCTATTATCGGCTCGGGTCGAGAACCAGCTAATAGTATCCGTACCAGGAGGTAGCGCTGGACACATATCTGCAGCTGCGGTGTTTACCTGAGGGCCAAGATTGTAGGCTACATCCCAAGCGTTCTTGCCCTTCTGCATGGCTCCCCAAATGTCCATGCCACCATAGCCGCCTGGGCGGGCTGAGGAGAAATACACCATGCCGTCTTTGTCTTGAGTAAAGTGGAATTCTTCGGCAGCGGTATTGATATTGGGGCCCTGATTTACAGGCGTCATCCAATTGCCGTCGGCATCTTGATTTGAACAATAAATATCCGAACCACCAAAGCCGCCTTCCCGTTTTGAGGCAAAGCAGAGCGTCTCGCCGTCTTGCAATATTGCCGGGCAATGCTCATCGCCAACATCCGTACTGATGGGAAAGCCTACTAGCAAAGGGTTAGTCCATTCGCCGTCGACCTTATAGGTAACGAACAAATCATTATTGTTGCGTGGGCTGGTGGTTGCAGTACGGTCAGATTTGAAATAAACAGTATTGCCATCACCTGTAATCCAGGGTTCTCGATCATCGCCAAAGCGCAATGGGTCGATGTCTGTGGCTGGTGGCGCGTTAACTGGTATACCCATATTAACCGGAGTGTTCCAGCTGCCGGTGTCGGAATTAAAGGTGGCGATGTACAAATCCTTCGGATCCCCAGGTGCAACTGCCATGTCCTGTCTGGCGCTGCAATAGACCATTGTTCCGTCATCGGCAAAGCTTAATTCACCTTCGGCCCACATGGTGTTAATGGGCGCGCCAAAGTTATGAACAGCTAGATCGACCCAGTTAGGTTCTGCTGCATTGCCTAGGCAGTAAAAAAAGCTTAGAGGTATTGCTAAGAATTTTTTGAAGGCCAAACAGTTTTGTTCGAGAAGTAATTTCATAGTGAGTATTTTCTATCCCCGTTACATTTTATTTTTATGTTCGATTAGTGCGGAAACCTTTTTATAACGGAATCAGAATCAAAATGCTACCAGTCTTGATGGAGCGGCGATCGCTTGAATGACGAAAGTAAATCTCAAAATGAGGGTTTAGCGATAGTTCTGGGTGGGCGATGTTAGACTGATTTTTTAACCGCAGGCATGATTAAAGTCGCATCCAATTGCTCTTAATGAATCTCATAGCAGGTCTGGATCTTGTGGAGATGGAGATATTGAATTTCAATTAAGCCGCGCGTTGAAGGTTGCCGACGCTGTGCCCGAAAATCATTCGGGATAGTTTTTCCAATGAGTTATTCGATACTTTAAAGGATCAGCGAGAACGTCTTTTCGAGCTTTACTTACTTCACTCGCCGTCATGTCTTCGAAGCCTACAGGGAGAGTGTCTGCATTGAATTTATGCAAAATCCAATTGATCACGGCGGTGAGTTCCACGTCATCTATAGGAGCGGATGCAGCGCCTGGAATTTGCACAAGGTAATCGCGCATTTCCGGTACCTTTATCATTTCGCCAAGCTCACCGACTAATGTGGGCACATTAGGCGGGCTGCCTTCACCGGAGACTCCATGACAGCCTGTGCAATAAAGAAGATAGTTAATGCGTGCACTGGCAGCCTGCAGCGACACTGGCGAGAAAGCTAGAAGCGTAACGATGATGCCGGTCAGTATGAAGTTTGCTCGGTTCACTAGTTCGATTCGTCTGTTGTTCCAAGCACCAAGGAGACAGTGCAATGATAGCTAGTATTTTCGGTACCGAAACACCACAAAACGGTGTTGCTGTTGCTGTTAAAATAAACCGGCTTATCGCCTTCAGTATTGTGACAGCTGCATCGAGCGCAAACGGCTTTACCGCAGCAATCATTATAAGACATGAGGTAATCGCGGCCATCCACAGGGTTTCTACAAGTGCCTACCCAAGTGATTGGAGATGGTTCGCTACCAGGAGGACACGAAGTGTATGTGCCTCCGCAGCAGCTACACAACGTGCCGCTCATGGCGCAGTAGCGCCAGTATTCGCAGCTTTGCGGGTCCCCAACTTCTTGAACAGAGCTTTGGGCAAACGAACGTGCTACTGGCAGCAATGGAAACGCTGCCGCACCCGCTAGCATCATTCCAAGGCGGGAGAGAAAGTGACGCCGCGATAGTTTTCGCGCGAAGGCTAGACTAGTTCGTTTTGCATTTTCGTCAATCCAGTAATAACTGCGATCCAGAATTTTATCGATATTCATGATGTGGTTTCCATCGCCTTAGGTGTTTCGTCTACGTTAACTGCTGCACTTTCTTGGTTGCCTATGTATTCCTGCACCGAAGTTATGCCGGAATCCATCGATTCAATCAGGCTTTCCATGTGTTCTCGGGTATTGACTAAACCTTTGCCTCGCAACGTTCCGTCGGCCGCGATTAATACAGCAAAAGGCAACTTGCTCACTTCGAAGGTTCTGCCCAGCTCTTCAGAAAGAAGATAAGGCGTATCGTTCAGATTCATGTCTTGGCTATAGCGTTGATGGCTGCTGACTTCATCGCCGTCGCTCGCCAGTACTAGCCGCATTCTATTTGCTTCCGACTGCACTAGCATTTGTGCCGTAGGCACCAAAGCTTTGCAGACCGGGCATGTAGGAGACACGTAAAGTATAAAGGTGGCCAAACCACTCTTGTTGACCCCGCCTATAGTTACTCCATCGCCGTTAAGTGCTGTAAGTTCTAGAGCTTGCGTTAATTCTCCAACCTTGGGACCTGAAGTTGGCATAAGAGCGCCCGCTGGTGCTATCCGCTCGTGTAATATTCCCACCTGGCGTGTTAATGCAAATACCATTAATGCCAGTGCGATTAACGCGATCCACAAAATGATATTAGAGATAATTAGTGCTTCAATCATTGGCAAGCCTGCCTAGATGGCCGCGCCAAGATCTTATGATTTGGTTGGTGGCCATTAGTTGAGTTAGGGACGCATAGAGCAGAACAAGCACGAGTAGCGCGCCTGCCAAACCTATGTAGTCGATTGCGCCGAGCTGCCGAGCTGTAATCGGAGTCAGTGCAGCCAACGTCAATAAAGCTAGGCAAACGTTTCGCCAAACTAAGTTAGTGGAAATGGTCTGCTGAGACTCATTACCTTTACCGGCCGGGGCAGATTTTCTAGCAGAAGCAAGGTTGCATCCGCAGTCGATATCGGTCCTGCCACGCAAGAGATTAATGGCAATAGCCAAGCCATAAACTAGAAGGAGGCCAGCACTCGCTAGAGCGATCAGCGGATAGCTTGAGCCCAATAGGCCTGCTTGAAGCCAACCTAGGGCGAGCATCAATTCTAGCATCGGTATGCTGAGGGCGCTGGCTCTGAGCATAAAGGAAGGTAAGATTTTATAGGCCTTCAAAATAGACAGAAACTTGTTCCTGTCATCCATTTTATGCACTGCCGCTAGTGCAAAAATGAGCGCAAAGCTCATTGCAATCACTCGGATAAATAGCGGATCGATCACCTCTAGAAATCCTCAAACATGCTTGCGCTCGGAGTAACGATAGTGCGCTCAAAAGCAAAGGTAAGTGCATTGTATATGTGAGTGCCTCCCTCGTGATCGCCAACGATGAGCTTAGGCTTTGCTTCTTGAGTAACCATTAAGCTGTCTATAGGAACCTCTACTTTGATACGCTGAAGTCGGCGTTTGGTTTTGCTGTCGACTACCCATATTTCTGTGCCTGGCTCGTGGTGTGTATCAACTTCGCCTTCATGCATGGCAATGTAAAGCAAACCGGTTTCTTGGTGAGCACTAAAAAACTCTAAGCCGCCTGGTCGCCAGTTTTCTTCGCCCTCGGGGACGATGCTCCAAGGCTCGCTGATCTGAATTTCATCGTCATCGGTGCCGACAGAAAAAATACGTCCTGCATGAGTGATTAGCAGCCACCCTTCGGCAGATCGTGCTGTTCGGTCGAACACGGCATCATCGATAACATCAAAGAAAATATCGCTGCGCACTCGGTTCTGTTCAAACCCACTTATGTCCAATTGAATTAGTTGCAAGGTGCCATCGCCACAGACCTGTAAGAAATCCATGTCGGCCACCGGCATAATTACAGCGCAGCCAGGAGTAGAGATTTCGTAAATAAATAGTCTGTCTTGAACATCAACTATGGAAACGGAGTGGCCGGGGTTCATGTTTAAAAGTGCCAATAGACGTCCATTGTTCATTAAGCCAAGATGGTTTCTGACAGATAGCCGGGCCATATGATTTGGAATAATGATTTCAGCAACTGGGCTCAAATTCTCATAGTCATACACTGACACAAGGTCTGTGCGCTCACCATGCACTCCTCGGGCCACATAGGATTCAGCCGCATAAAACTCTCTGCGTGGACCCCATTTTGTTACCGCTGGCGTATTGCGAGACAAAGACAGCAATCCCTGCATTTCTCCGGTGCTGGCATCAAAAATGTAGCCTCCGTTTCTTGTTTTTGAAATAAACCAGTTTTCCCCAATTTCCGATAGAGTTTCAACTATAATTTCTTCAGGAGTGATTTGCGCGACGGACAAAGGGGTGGCGAAGCAGATTGCTAGGCCTAGTAAGAAGGAATTGGTCGTATTAAAGCGCGTGCTGGTAGAGGTGAAGCTGCCCATTCTTATTCTCCTCAGAGGGTAGGCGTGCTGATAGGCTATCGATAACATTTTTCAGCTTATTTTTTGAGTGTATCTCATAAATTTCAGAATCTCTCTGTTTTTTGGAAGAAATGTTCCGCTTTGATAGGATTAATCGTTGGCCGTACAGATCATCACTTTTAGAACGTGTGGAAAAGTATCTAATTCTCTTTCGAGATTTTCTCGCAATCAAAAGCATTGGCAATACTTGGCAAAATAGGGATGGAGTGATTCTTTGGTCTGCCTTTAAAGAATAGAGACTTAGGGCACTATAGCAGTGGCATAATATGGTGCTCTTAGGCCAAAAAGGGGCGGCGACTTACTGGCGGTAGTATCCTGAGGAAATAAATTCCCGAGGGTTTTTTCGTGTACAAATAGGTCAGCGACAGTGGTAGTCTTCTTGGCTTCCTAACCCTAAATATTGTATTCAATCTTTTCAAAGATAGCCTATAAAAAGGCTGAGGTAATTGAAATGGCTTTCCCCAATTTTCCAATAATGACGTTAACTTCATTTGGTGCAGCAGTTTTGCGTTCGTCCTGTGTTTTCGCAATTTTTCTATGTCCAACGCTTATCCAGGCACAGGAGCTGCCTTTAATAGCAGATACAGTTGCCGGGGCTAGCAAGATGGAGGGCTATTTCAATCTCTATTGGGATGATTCAAGTGGTAAAATGTATTGGGAAATAGATAAGCTTGACACCGAGTTCCTTTATCAGATTTCTATGGGTTCTGGACTTGGCTCCAATCCTGTTGGCATCGACCGAGGGCAATTACGCGGCACTTTTATATTGTCGGCCAAGCGGGTGGGGCCTAGGGTGCTATTGGTTCAGCCAAATTATAAGTATCGGGCTTCAAGCGATAATATTTTAGAGCGACAGGCTGTGGAAGACGCCTTTGCGCCGTCTGTGCATTGGGGCTTTGATATTGTTGCGACGAGCGGAAGTAGTATCCTTGTTGATGCGTCAGATTTCTTTTTGCGCGATGCCCGCAACGTCACCGGCGCCATCGCCGATAGAGGACAAGGCACTTACTCACTGGATATGAGTCGAAGTGCATTTTACCTAAACAACACTAAGACCTTTCCAGAAAACGTTGAAATTGAAACAATGCTGACGTTTACCAGTAACAATCCTGGTGGTCTGGTTAGGAGCGTTGCCGCCACCGGCGGCGCAATCACATTGCGTCAGCATCATTCGATCGTAAAATTACCTGATGATAATTTTGAGCCGCGACTAGCGGACCCTAGAATAGGGACTAGTGGACCAACTATTCAAGATTATAGCACCCCGATTGGCGAAGACTTGCAGGTTCGCTTGGTGGCTAAACACAGGCTAGAAAAAAAAGACCCCAGCGCAGCACGCTCTGAGGCAGTAGAGCCGATTATCTATTATGTTGATTCGGGCACGCCGGAGCCAATTAAAACCGCACTTATAGAAGGTGCAAGCTGGTGGAATCAGGCCTACGAGGCGGCCGGTTTTATCAACGCCTTCCAAGTTATGGAGCTGCCGCCTGGAGTCGATGGTCAAGATGTTCGCTACAATATGATTCACTGGACTCATCGGCGAACTCGAGGATACTCATACGGTGGCTCGGTGATGGACCCGCGAACAGGTGAAATTATTAAGGGTAACGTGAACCTTGGCAGTTTGCGCCTGCGGCAAGATTACTTGCACGGCCAAGGTCTTGTGCCGGGTTTCGAATATCTCGAAGCGGTGGCAGACAACAATTCTGATTCAGTGAATATGTCACTGGATAGAGTGCGCCAACTTTCTGCACACGAGGTAGGTCATACGCTGGGCTATCCGCACAACTACTTGAGCAGTTCTTACGGCCGAGAGAGCGTGATGGATTATCCAGCGCCGTTAGTTGAAATTACCGCCGCTGGGAAAATCGATCTATCCAATGCTTATATTCAACGAATTGGCGAGTACGACAAATTAGCTATAAGGTATTCCTATGAGCAATTTGCCCCTGAGGCGAACGAGGAAGAAGAGCTGGCGAAAATAGTTCAAGAGAGCCTTGATAGTGGATTGCTGTTTATGGCTCACAACAACAATAACTTCATTGGAGGCGGCCACCAGTTTGCAGGAGTTTGGGATAATGGTGACAATCTAGTCGACCATTTGAAGCATGAGATAGAAGTTCGCCGGATTGGGTTGGAGAGCTTTGGCCCAGAGCTAATTCGCAATGGGGAGCCACTGTCTAGCCTTGAATACGTGCTCTTGCCTTTGTATATGCACCATCGCTTTCAGCTTAATTCGGCAGCTCAAAGCATTGGCGGTGCGGATTATAAATATACAGTTAGAGGGGATGGCCAAATTCCGTTCACAATTATTGATGCACAGGAGCAGCGAGACGCATTGGAAACAGTTCTGTCGACTCTAAGCCCTGAGTTCCTGACGCTGCCGATAAATATTTTAGAGCTGCTGCCACCTCCTGCTTTCCGCCACAGCCAAGGCGAGGAGTTTCCTGGGCGCACAGGTTTGCTTTTTGATCCTCTCGGCGCTGCAGAAGGTTCGGCGAGTTTGTCAGTGAAGCAGATTTTGCAGCCAGCGCGTATGTCGAGGTTAGTGGCTTACGGCAGCATGGGTGACTATCCAGATCTTGAAGAGGTAGTGGATCGCTTGTTGGAAGTGACTTGGAGTGCTGACTCGGCCAGTAATGATTACCAGCAAGAAATGTTGCATATGGTGCAGCGCGTGACTACGGATGAAATGATGGTGCAAGCCAGTAGTGAAAATGCATCTGGAGCGGTCAAAGCGGTACTTGCAGATCGTCTTGGAAAATTGGCTGATCGGATGGACAGACAAAGAACTGCTAGCGCGCATCAGTCGTCTGTAGCCGCTGATATTCGCCGTTGGCAACAGCGGTCAATGGATGCGATTCCGAGGCCTGCTTTACTATTGCCGCCTGGCGACCCTATCTAGGAAGAAGGAAGAAATAGCACTATAAAAGGTGGCGGGGAGGTTTAAAGTTAAAAGCTGATTTCTCTGATCCCTGCACGATCCTAGTCGGCTGTCAGAATTTGCAATCCTAATTAGACTTCATTTTAGGTCAACGGCTTTCGAGGCATCAGCTGGGGGAATTTGATTTTAATAAAGGCCGTTAGGGTAAATTTCGGCAATAAAAAAAGGCCCAAGGGTAATCTTCCTTGGGCCTTTAATAGTGGTTTGCCTTTGTCCGACCTTGCTAGGTCAAATTACAGCTTAGTGTCCAGACGCCCCTTCAGAAGCTGCTGGCAATGCCATAGCTGTTAGCTTCGAGCCTGTTTGCAATATAATGTACTGATGGCCCTCATGCTTCCAAGAGCTCA
>Ga0308000_10000873_pt1 | contig 12335 bp, 9 predicted proteins | sample Neamet3_FD_203877 | JGI IMG/M metagenome (GOLD analysis project Ga0308000, IMG submission 203877) | Marine microbial communities from water near the shore, Antarctic Ocean - #3 | ecosystem: Environmental > Aquatic > Marine > Unclassified | place: Southern Ocean | collected 2014-06-04 | reverse complement strand
AGCCAACCGCCTGCTCAAACGGCTGCAGAGCATAGGCTACAACGTGCAGATAACGCCGGCTTGAATGAGTCGTGGAGTCTGGTTTCACTTCAGACGTTGGAGCCTCCTCAATTCCCGGGGCGGTTCAGACTACGCGCTGACGCGCCTTGGGGGGCTGGCGCGATGACTCCCTATTGACGTTTACGTAAACGTCAATTAAAGTGCGCGGATCGACAATTGCCTGTTGCAACCCAACACAAGCCCGTCGCCGTGCCGCCCTGCCCGCACGGCCATGCGGCCACACCGGAGACCGCCGCCCATGACCGATCTGCACGCCGATTTCAAAGCCTTGGCCGAATACCGCCCGCGCCACAAGGTGCGTTTTGTCACCGCCGCCAGCCTGTTCGACGGCCACGACGCGGCCATCAACATCATGCGCCGCCTGCTGCAGAGCATGGGCGCCGAGGTCATCCACCTGGGGCACAACCGCTCGGTCGAGGAGGTGGTGACGGCCGCCCTGCAAGAGGACGTGCAGGGCATCGCCATCAGCTCGTATCAGGGCGGGCACGTGGAGTATTTTCAGTACATGGTCGATCTGCTGCGCCAGCGCGGCGGCGCGCACGTGCAGGTGTTCGGCGGCGGCGGCGGCGTGATCGTGCCCGACGAAATCCGCACCCTGATGGACTACGGTGTGGCGCGCATCTTCAGCCCCGAAGACGGCCAGCGCATGGGCCTGGCCGGGATGATCGGCGAGATGCTGATGCGCTGCGACCTCGACCTCACGCCCTACGCGCCGCAGACGCCGGCAGCGATCGAGGGCCACACCGACGCCGCCTGGCGCGCGCTGGCGCAGCTGATCACGGCGCTGGAAAACGGCGCCGCCCCGGCCGCGCTGGTGCAGCAGCTGCACGCGGGCGCCCAAGGCCGCCGGGTGCCGGTGCTGGGCATCACCGGCACCGGTGGCGCGGGCAAATCGTCGCTCACCGACGAGCTCATCCGCCGCCTGCGCCTAGACCAAGACGACGCGCTGCGCGTGGCCGTGATCAGCATCGACCCCTCGCGGCGCAAGAGCGGCGGCGCGCTGCTGGGCGACCGCATTCGCATGAATGCCATTGGCGAATGGGGCACCACCCGAGACAAGGCCACCGAGCCAGCGCCGGGCCGCCCCAAGCTGGCGAGCGCCCCCTCGGGGGGCAGCGACGGCGCGCCAGCGCCAAGCGTGGGGGCTCGAATCTTCATGCGTTCCCTCGCCACGCGCGACTTTGGCAGCGAAATCAGCGCCGCCCTGCCCGATGTGCTGGCGGCGTGCAAGGTGGCGGGCTTTGACCTGATCGTCGTCGAGACTTCGGGCATCGGCCAGGGCGACGCCGCCATCGTGCCGCTGGTGGATGTGCCGCTGTATGTGATGACGCCCGAGTTTGGCGCCGCCAGCCAGCTCGAAAAAATCGACATGCTCGACTTCGCCGAGTTCGTCGCCATCAACAAGTTCGACCGCAAGGGCGCGCTCGACGCGCTGCGCGACGTCTGCAAACAGGTGCAGCGCAACCGCCAAGCCTGGAACCAGAGCCCGGAGCAGATGCCGGTCTTTGGCACCACCGCCAGCCGCTTCAACGACGACGGCGTGAGCGCCCTCTACCAAGCGCTCAAGCCGCGCTTGGCCGAGCTGGGCCTGGCGCTCGATGCCCAAGGCAGCCGCCTGCCGCCGGTGGCGGTGCGCCACAGCTCCAACCAAACGCCGGTGCTGCCGCCGGCGCGCAACCGCTACCTGGCCGAAATCGCCACCACGGTGCGCGGCTACAAGCAGCAGGCGCGCGCGCAGGCGCGGCTGGCGCGCGAGATCCAGCAACTGCGCGCCGCCAGCGCCATGCTGCGCGCCGACGCCGCCCGCTGCCCCAACGAAGCCGCTGCGGCAGATGATGCCGCCCAAGCCGCCGCCGCGGCGCTCAACTTGGCCGAACAGCGCGAGCAGCGGCTGGACCCGGCGGCGCGCAAGCTGTTGGCGCAGTGGCCGGCGATGCAGCAGGCCTACGCCGGCGACGAGTACGTGGTGAAAATCCGCGACCGCGAAATCCGCACCGCGCTGGTGCACACCACGCTCTCGGGCAGCAAAATCCGCAAAGTGGTGCTGCCGCGCTACGAAGACGAGGGCGAAATCCTGCAATGGCTGCTGCTCGACAACGTGCCCGGCAGCTTCCCCTACACCGCCGGCGTATTCGCCTTCAAGCGCGAAAACGAAGACCCGACGCGCATGTTCGCCGGCGAGGGCGACGCCTTTCGCACCAACCGGCGCTTCAAGCTGCTCTCGTCCGGCATGGAGGCCAAGCGGCTGTCCACGGCTTTCGACTCGGTCACGCTCTACGGCGCCAACCCCGACCCACGGCCCGACATCTACGGCAAAGTGGGCAACAGCGGCGTGAGCATCGCCACGCTCGACGACCTGAAAGTGCTCTACAGCGGCTTCGAGCTGTGCAGCCCCAGCACCAGCGTGTCGATGACCATCAACGGCCCGGCGCCCACCATATTGGCGATGTTCATGAACACCGCCATCGACCAGCAGCTCGATAAGTTCAAAGCCGACAACGGCCGCGAGCCCACCGACACCGAAGCCGCCAAAATCCGCGCTTGGGTGCTGGCCAACGTGCGCGGCACGGTGCAGGCCGACATCCTCAAAGAGGACCAAGGCCAGAACACCTGCATCTTCAGCACCGAGTTCAGCCTGAAAGTGATGGGCGACATCGCCGCATGGTTCGTGCACCACGACGTGCGCAACTTTTATTCGGTCAGCATCAGCGGCTACCACATCGCCGAGGCCGGCGCCAACCCCATCAGCCAGCTCGCCTTTACACTCTCCAACGGCTTTACTTTCGTCGAAGCCTACTTGGCGCGCGGCATGCACATCGACGACTTTGCGCCCAACCTGTCGTTCTTTTTCAGCAACGGCATGGATCCGGAATACACCGTGCTCGGTCGGGTGGCGCGGCGCATCTGGGCCGTGGCCATGCGCGACAAATACGGCGCCAACGAGCGCAGCCAAAAGCTCAAATACCACGTACAGACCAGCGGCCGCAGCCTGCACGCGCAAGAGATCGCCTTCAACGACATCCGCACCACGCTGCAGGCGCTGATCGCCATCTACGACAACTGCAACAGCCTGCACACCAACGCCTACGACGAGGCCATCACCACGCCCACCGAAGAATCGGTGCGCCGCGCCATGGCGATCCAACTGGTCATCAACCGCGAGTGGGGCCTGGCGAAAAACGAAAACCCGAACCAAGGCGCTTTCATCATCGACGAACTCACCGAACTGGTGGAAGAAGCGGTGCTGGCCGAGTTTGAGCGCATCAGCGAGCGCGGCGGCGTGCTGGGCGCGATGGAAACCGGCTACCAGCGCGGGCGCATCCAAGACGAGTCGATGCACTACGAGCAGCTCAAGCACAGCGGCGAACACCCGATCATCGGCGTCAACACCTTTCGCAACCCACACGGCGACCCGGTGCCGGCGCAGATCGAGCTGGCGCGCTCGTCGGAGGCCGAAAAACAGTCGCAACTGCAGCGCCTGCAGGCCTTCCACGAGCGCCACGCCGCTGCGGCCCCGGCCATGCTCAAGTGCCTGCAACAAGCGGTGATCGAGGAGCGCAACGTCTTCGAGGTGCTGATGGAGGCCGTGCGCTGCTGCTCGCTGGGGCAGATCACGCAGGCGCTGTTCGAAGTCGGGGGGCAGTACCGGCGCAGTATGTGAACCTTTGGCTGCCGCGCTTCAGTCCAGCGGCCAGACCACGCCGTTGTCGTTCAAGATCGCGTCCAGCGGCCAGTCGTGCGGCTCGGGTTCGAGTTCGGGCAAAAACCCGTGCGTATAAGCCAGCCCCACGGTGTAGGGGCGGGGCTGCAGTTGCGCCAGCGTGCGGTCGTAAAAGCCGCCGCCATAGCCCAGCCGGTAGCCGCCGGGCCCGTAGCCCACGCAGGGCACGAACAGCAGCGTGGGCGTGATGCGCTCGGTGCCGCAGGGTTTGGGGATGTCGTAGGCGTCGGGCTCCATCGGGCAGCCCGGGTACCAGCGGTGAAAGCTCAGGGTTTTGCTGGCCTTGTCGATCACCGGCAGGCCGATTTTGCGTTCGCGGCTGGCGCCCAGCGCGTCGGCCTCGCGCCCGGCCTCCTGCCAGCGAAACAGCGCCGGCAGCGGGTCGAACTCGCCCTTGATCGGCCAGTAGGCGCCGATGGCGCTGTCGGGCCGATCCACCAGCCAGACCCGCAGCACGCGCTGCAGCGCGTCGTTGCGCGCCAGCCGGTCGCCCAGGCGCAGGCGCTGCTCGATCAGGCGCTGGCGCCACTGGGCTTTGCGCGCCATCTGGTCAGGCGGGCGGTTGTTGTTCATAATCGGCCTATGTTCAGATTGTTCGTTGCTCAACCCAAGGCGTCGCTGCGCCCGTTCGCACCCACCCAGCCCAGGCGGCGGCTGCGCTGGTTTGCCACCCTGCTGGCGTGCATCTTACTGCCTGCCGCGGTGGCGGCCAACCCCAGCGCAGCGACCTTGAGCGCGCCAGCCGCAGCCGCGGCACCTGCGCCCCTGAGCCGGGCCGAGCAAGCGCTGCTCGAGATGGAGCAGGCCTTCGAGCGCCGCAACCACGCGCGCCTGGCCGCCCTGCTGCCGCAAGTGGCCGGGCACCCGCTCGAACCGCTGGCCCAGTACTGGGTGCTGGCGGCGCGGTTGGATAGCGCCAGCCCAGACGAAATCCGATCCTTTCTGCGCCGCTGGAGCGGCACCTTTTACGAAAACCGCCTGCGCGCTGACTGGCTGCTGCTGCTCGGGCGCGCGCGCGACTGGAACACCTTCAACCAGGAGTTTGCCGATTTCCGCCTCACCGCCGACCGCGAAATCCGCTGCTACGCCTTGGTGGCCCAGCGCGAGCGCCCGGCGGCCGAGCGCGCCGCCGCCTTGCCCGCGCTCTGGTTGGCGCAAACCCGGGCCGACGACGGCTGCGCCCACGCCGCCGAGCGCCTGCTTGCCAGCGGCGACCTGCCCGCAGCCGTGGTCTGGCAGCGCGCGCGCCTAGCCACCGAGGGCAATCTGCCCGGCACGGCGGCGCAAGCCGTGGGCCTGATTAACCCGCAGTGGGCGCAGCAGGTGGCGGGCCTCGTCAGCCAGCCACAGCGCTTCATCGACGCCGCCGGCAGCGCCGAGCGCCTGCCCGCCCCCGAACTGGCCACACTGGCACTCATCCGGCTGGCCATGGAAGACCCCCAAGCCGCCACCGACGCCATGCACCAAGCGCGCTGGCGCTTGCACCTGAGCGCCGAAGCGCAGAGCTGGGTCTGGGCCGTGATCGGGCGCCGCCAAGCCCAGCGCCTGAACTCCGAGGCCCACGCCGCCTTTGGCCACACCCAGCTTGATCTGCTGCACGACTCGCACCTGATCTGGGCCACGCGTGCCGCCTTGCGCGCCGGCGACTGGAACCGGGTACACGACGCCATCATGGCCATGGGCAGCGCGCAGCGCGACGAAGCGGTCTGGAGCTACTGGTTGGCGCGCGCCCTGAACGAACGCGCCGCCAGCCTGCCGGCCCGTCAAGCGGCACAGGCGCAGCAATGGCGCGAACAGGCGCAGCAAATCCAGCGCCGCATCGCCGGCGTGGGCGGTTTTTACGAGCAGTTGGCGCTCGAAGCCCTGGGCCAGCGCATCAGCACCCCACCCGCCCCCGCCCCCCTGACGGCGGCCGAAATCGCCGCCGCGCGCCAGCACCCGGGTCTGCAGCGCGCCCTGCACGCCATTGCCATCGGGCTGCGCAACGATGGCGTACGCGAGTGGAACTACCACATCATCGTGCACCGCAGCGGCGGCCTGAGCGAGCGCGAACTGCTAGCCGCCGCCGACTTCGCCTGCAGCCGCCAAGTCTGGGACCGTTGCATCAACACCAGCGAGCGCACCCGCACCGAGATCGACCACCTGCAGCGCTTCCCGATGCCGTTTCGCGACCAGGTGTTGGCCCAGTCGCGGGCCATCGGGCTGGATCCGGCCTACGTCTTTGGCCTGATTCGCCAAGAAAGCCGCTTCATCATGGATGCGCGCTCGCACGTCGGTGCTTCGGGGCTGATGCAGCTCATGCCCGCCACCGCGCGTCTGGTGGCGCGGCGCATCGGGCTGCAAAACTTCACCCAAGATCAGGTCAACCAGCTCGACGTCAACATCGCCTTGGGTACCGCCTACCTGCAATGGCGCCTAGAGCAGCTCGACGGCTCGCGCGTGCTCGCCGCCGCCGCCTACAACGCCGGCATTGGGCGCCCGCAGCAGTGGCGCAACGGCCCGGTGCTCGAAGCCGCGATCTGGATCGAAAACATCCCCTTTGCCGAAACCCGCGACTACGTGCAGCGCGTGCTGGCCAACGGCACCAACTACGCCGCCCTGATCAGCGGCCAACCACAGAGCCTGCGCGCGCACCTGCAGCCGATCGGGCCGCGCGCCACCCCCGCCGCCAGCGCCCCGGTGCCTTTAGCCCAGCGGCCCTGAAAACCAAACCCCCTCTTTTCACACCCCCACCTACACTGCATTTGTACCTCATGAAAAACGTTTTGGTTCTGGGCGGCACCGGCTTTGTCGGCCGCCACCTGTGCGAACACCTCAACCGCGCCGGCATCCGCGCCACCGTGCCCACGCGCCGCCTGAACAACGCCCAAGCGGTGCAGATGCTGCCCTTGGTGCAACCGCTAGAGGCCGATGTGCACGATGCGGCCGCGCTGGCGCGGCTGCTGCCTGGCCACGACGCCGTGGTCAACCTGATCGCGGTGCTGCACGGCAGCCGGGCGCGCTTCGAGCAGGTGCACGTGGAATTGCCGCGCCGGCTCGCCGCCGCCATGCAAGCCAGCGGTGTGCGCCGCTTGGTGCACGTGAGCGCGCTGGGCGCCAGCGCCAGCGGACCGTCGGAGTACCAGCGCAGCAAAGCCGCCGGCGAGGCCGTGCTGCAAGCCGCCGGGCTCGAGCTCACCATCCTGCGCCCGAGTGTGATCTTCGGCGCCGAAGACCGCTTCCTCAACCTGTTTGCCTCGCTGCAAAAGCTGTTTCCGCTCATGCCGCTGGCCGGATCACAGGCGCGGCTGCAGCCGGTCTGGGTGGGTGACGTGGCGCGGGCGCTGCTGCACTGCCTGCTGCACCCCGCCACCAGCGGCCAGATCATCGAGTGTGCCGGCCCCGAAACCTTTAGCTTGGCCGACTTGGTGCGCTTGGCGGGCCGGCTGTCGGGCCACCCGCGGCCCGTGCTGCCCCTGCCGCGCGCACTGGGCTATGCGCAGGCGTTGCTGATGCAGCTGCTGCCCGGTAAGCCGCTGCTCAGCGCCGACAACCTGCGCTCGCTCGAAGTGGACAACGTGGCCAGCGGCCAACTGCCGGACCTGCGCGCACTGGGCATCGAACCCCAGGCGCTGGAGCCGCTGGCGGCGCGCTACCTCGATCAAGCCGGCCGCGCCGACCCGCTGCTGGCCCTGCGCAAACACGCCGTCCATCGCAAGTAACCGGCCACAAGCCACCACCCCCCTACCCACCATGAGCAAGAGCACACCCAAGCCGGCAGCCAGAGCTGCCACACCAGCGTCCGCCGCACCCTTGAAAAACGCCGCACAAGCACCGGCTGACGCGGCCGCGCCCGAGCCGATCTCGGCGCACCGCGCCCAGCACCAGCGCGACGTGAGCAACCGGCTGCGCCGCATCGAAGGCCAGGTGCGCGCCTTGGTGCAGATGATCGAAGACGGCCGCCCCTGCGAAGACATCGCCCAGCAGATGGCCGCCGCCCGCAAGGCGCTCGACAAGGCCTTTTACCGCATGATGGCCTGCTCGATGATGGAAGCCGCCGCCAGCGCCGACGCCGGCAACGATCTCGAGCGCTCCACCCGCATCCTCGAAAAATACGCTTGAGCGGCTGAGCACGCAGCTGAGCTGCCCCCTCACCTGCCACCGCCAGCACCCGCTGCCACCAGCCACCTCCCGATGCGCATCTACCTCGTCGGCGGCGCCGTGCGCGACGGCCTGCTCGGCCACTACCACTTAGCCCACCGCCGCCCCGACGGCAGCGTGCACGCCGACCGCGACTGGGTCGTGGTCGGCGCCACGCCCGAACAGATGCGGGCCCAGGGCTTTCTGCCCGTGGGGCGCGACTTTCCGGTGTTTTTGCACCCGCGCACACACGAGGAATACGCGTTGGCGCGCACCGAGCGCAAAACCGCGCGCGGCTACCACGGCTTCGATTTTTACGCCGACCCCACGGTGACCATCGAGCAAGACTTGGGGCGGCGCGACCTGAGCATCAACGCCATGGCGCTGCCCGCTGCGGCGCTCGACCCCGACGGGCGCTTCGACCCGCACAGCCCGGCGCTGATCGACCCCTACGGCGGCCGCGCCGACTTGCAAGCCAAGGTGCTGCGCCACGTCACCCACGCCTTTGCCGAAGACCCGGTGCGCCTGTTGCGCATGGCGCGCTTTGCGGCGCGCTGGAGCGACTTTCAAATTGCCCCCGAAACCCTGAGCCTGATGCAGCAGATGGTGGCGCACGGCGAGGCCGACCACCTGGTGCCCGAGCGCGTCTGGCAAGAGCTGGCGCGCGGCCTGCAAGAGCCCCGGCCCTCGCGCATGCTGGCGGTGCTGCGCCAGTGCGGCGCGCTGCGCGTGCTGCTGCCCGAAGTCGATGCGCTCTGGGGCGTGCCGCAGCGCGCCGAATACCACCCCGAAATCGACACCGGCACGCACCTCGAAATGGTGCTCGACATGGCGGCGCAGCTGGGCGCCGGGCTCGAGGTGCGCTACGCCTGCCTGTGCCACGATTTGGGCAAGGGCACGACCCCGGCCGAGCTGCTGCCGCGCCACCACGGGCACGAGCAGCGCAGCGCCCGGCTGGCGCAGGCCATCGGGCAGCGCTGGCGCGTGCCGCGCGACTGCCGCGAACTGGCCGACGTGGTGGCGCGCGAGCACGGCCACATCCACGCCAGCCTGAACTTAAGCGCCGGGGCCACGCTGCGCTTGCTGCAGCGCTGCGATGCGCTGCGCCGGCCTGAGCGTTTCGAGCAGGTGCTGCTGGCCTGCGAAGCCGACGCCCGCGGCCGGCTGGGCCACCACGACGCGCCCTACCCGCAAGCACAGCGGCTGCGCCTGGCCCTGCAAGCGGCGCTGGCCGCCGACACCGCCGGCGTGGCCGCGGCCGTGCAGGCGCAGCCCGGAGCCAACCCGCGCAGCAGCGGCCTGCAGATCGGGCGCGCCATCGAGGCGCTGCGCGAGGCCGCCATCGCGGCGGCCTTGCCGGCAGCCCCGCAGGCCGATGCTTAGGCCGCTTGGGCCAGCGCTCAAAGCCGGTGCGTGCGGTCCCCGGTCAGCAGCCCCGTGGGCAGCCAGCCCGCCGGCAGCGTTGCCGGCGCCAGCGCCAGCACCTTGAACAGCTCACCCATCTCGTGCTCGTTCACCAGCCGGGCGGCGGCGGCGCGCTCGGCCAGCGGCCAGCCATCGGCGCCATCCAGCAGCCCGGCGTTGAGCAAAAACCGGCCTTGACTGGTGTAGCCCAGCACCTGCAAGCCAGCCTGCTGCGCCGCCACGGCAATGCCGGTGAAGTTGACGTGCGCCGTGATGTCTTTGCGGCCCACATCGACCAGCGGATCGGCGTCGGCGCGGTGCGCGCGGTGGCACATCAGGGTGCCGCTGCTGCGCTGCGGGTGGTAGTACTCGGCCTCGGGGAAGCCGTAATCGATGAAAAACGCCACCCCGCGCTGCCAGCGCTCGGCCAGTGTAGCGATGAAGGCCTCGGCCTGCGGGTGGATTTCGCACAGGTAGTCGTGTGTGCCGGCGATTTCAAGCGGCGGACGCAGGTCGGTGGTGCGATCGGCCCAAGCAAACGCTGGGGCCGCCACCTCAGCCACCTCAGCCACCCCTTCCACCCCCGCCAGCACCACCCCGCGCTCATACCACACGCCGCCACAGCGCAGCAGCAGCTGCACCGGCATGGCGTCGAGCACCTCGTTGCCCAAAATCACCCCCTGCATCTGCGGCGGCAAGGCCTCGGCCCAGACCACGCGCGGGGCAAAGTCTGCCAGCCGCTGCTGCTGGCGCCAGCGCAACTCGGCCGACAGCTCGACGAGGGTGTAGCGCGCCAGCGCCACCCCATCGGCCTGCAGCTGCTGCAGCACCTGCTGCGCCAGCGCCCCGCTGCCGCCGCCAAACTCCCACACCTCCTGCGTGCCGCTGGCCGCCAGCGCCTGCGCCACTTGGCGCGCCAAGGTGCGGCCAAAGGCGGGACATAGCTCGGGCGCGGTGACAAAATCGCTGCCGCTGGCGGGCATGGCGCCAAACTTCGGGCTGGCGCTGGCGTAGTAACCCCAGCCCGGGCTGTACAGCGCCAATGCCATGAAACGGTCAAAGGGCAACCAGCCGCCGGCGTGGCGCACATGTTTGACCAATGCCTCAAGTCTGTTGCTCATATACTGCGCTCTGAAAATTTAGAATCGAACTACCCCAAGATGAACGAATCAGCTGCTCCGACTGCACCAGCCCCATCGGAATGGGCGCGCTGGCTGCAGTCGCTTGCTCTGCCCGTATGGGCTAGGGCGATCTTACTCGTTGTTTTTTTGACGGTGATGCTCGGCGGCCTATCCATGGTTCTCTGGGGCGTCTGGCACAAAGACCGTCAAGCCATGGCTACGGCGATTGGATTGTTAACTGTCGCACTGCCGGTTGGGTTAGCAGTGATAGGCTTGGTTTTTGGTCAACGCAGCGAACAAAGACTGGCCAAAGCGACCCGCGTAGTGCTGGCCGATATGGTACCAAGGCATCTTAATGCCATCGTTGGAGCACCCAAAGGGCTAGAAGCGCGCATTTATAACCATCACGGCTGCCGCGCAAACTACCTAATTCAATCTCCGAATGACATCGACCCAGAAAATACAGCGCTACGCTTCAGCATTGAGCTAAACGTACGCAAAGTAAATATAACCTTTTCCGTACCATCTCACTTACTCCAAGAGCAACAACAAAAATTTGAACACAACAGAACATTTGGTTGCTACAGCCACGCAATCGAAGGAGCCCAGGCTGAAGGATACAAATTAAATCCTAACCCCATCACATATTGCGGGAAAGATGGTCTATCAGGCTTATTACTCTACCGAACTTTTGGTGATGATTTTTTATTACAACCCATAGAACAGCTCTACTTTTGCCAAGATTTGGCTTTTCTGGTGCGATGCATGCTCGAGGCGCAAACTCAAGCTGCCGCATTGCAACCATCTAATAAAGCACCAGCCGCATGAAACCAAACCAAAACTGGGCCATGATAACAGGTGCAGGTTTTCGGCTAGGGCGAAGCTTGTGCACACAGTTTGCTAAAGCTGGCTGGAACGTCATAGCGCACTATCACAGCTCAATCGACGATGCACTGAAAACTCAGCATCAAGTCCGCAGCTTGGGAGCGGCGTGCGAATTGTTGCACGGCGATCTGGGGGCAGAACTGGCCGCAGACCAACTTTTTAGCCAAGCCACCGCGCTCTTGGGCCAAGCGCCGCGCTGCATCGTCAACAACGCCTCGCAGTTCATTCAAGACGACGCCTACAGCACAAATTTCACAGCATTACAACGCAATTTTAGCATCAACACCATTAGCCCGATTTTGCTCGCGAACCGTCTGGCCGAATGGGTGCGATCGTCGCCCTCTGTCGCCCCTGGGTACTACAGTGTGATTCATGTACTCGATCAAAAGGTTCACAACCTAAACCCCGACTATTTTTCCTATACCATGAGCAAACTGGCCCTAGAGCGCGCAGTGGCTTTGCAAGCGCGTGCTCTTTCGCCTTGGGTTCGGGTGTGCGGACTGTCGCCTGGCCTGATGTTCCTGAGCGGCGACCAAACTCCAGCCAATTTTGCTCGTGCGGCGCGCTGCAATCTGCTGCGCGCCCCCATTCTGGCGCAAGACGTGGCGGCAAGCGCTGTTTTTTTGGCCAGCACGGCCGGGGTTTGCGGCTGCACCCTAGTTGTTGACAACGGACAACACCTTGTGGCACTCGACCGCGATGTAATGTTTGCTATTGAATCGTCTGAGGGCACATGAATTCTATCCTGCTTCAATTCGCCGCACTCGACCCACGCATCCCCACTGAGTGTCGATTATTTAGTTTACGCCAATTCCAACTTCCCGTGCGCATCGGTGCCCATGACTGGGAACGCACTGCACCCCAGCGCATGTGGTTTGATCTTGATGTCTGCGCCGATCTGGCGCAAACTGCAGCCGCAGTTGACCATTTATCACACACTTTGGACTACGATTTCATGCGCCAAGTGGTCATATCCTGCGTTGGCAACCAGCACCACGAACTCCAAGAAACGCTGTGCGATACGA
>Ga0308000_10000859_pt1 | contig 12453 bp, 7 predicted proteins | sample Neamet3_FD_203877 | JGI IMG/M metagenome (GOLD analysis project Ga0308000, IMG submission 203877) | Marine microbial communities from water near the shore, Antarctic Ocean - #3 | ecosystem: Environmental > Aquatic > Marine > Unclassified | place: Southern Ocean | collected 2014-06-04 | reverse complement strand
GGCACGACAGGATGCGCCGCTGCGCGGGGCCGCTGGGGTCCAGATTGCCAAGGTCGGAGTGCAGGCGCAAAAAGCGAAACTGGGTGCGCTGCTCGGCGTGGGTGGCCACGAAGGTGCCCTTGCCTTGGCGCCGCAGTAGCAGGTTTTCGGCGGCCAACTCGTCGATGGCTTTGCGCACCGTGCCTTGGCTGACGCGAAAACGGGTGGCCAGATCGACCTCGCTCGGGATCGGTTCGCCCGGCTTCCACTCGCCGCTTTGCAGGCTGCGCAGCAGCAACGCCTTGATTTGCTGGTACAAAGGGCTGAAGGCGGGCGCAACCTGCGGCCCGGCCGGCTCGGGGGCGGGGCTCGGGGTGGCGAGGGGGCTGAGGTCGGTGTTCATGGTGTGTCTGCCTCGATTTTATCTTATATAAGACATAAGACAAATTGACGCCGGCGTCAAGCCGGGGTACACTAGGCGGATTGGGCGCTTTTTTTCAACCTGTGCATTATTTTTTGGAGTGTGTTCATGAGCAAGAAGCCTGTACGCGTAGCCGTCACCGGTGCCGCTGGCCAGATTGGTTACGCCCTGCTGTTTCGCATCGCTTCCGGTGAAATGCTGGGCAAAGACCAGCCCGTGATTCTGCAGTTGCTCGAAATCCCCGACGAAAAAGCCCAAAAAGCGCTCAAGGGTGTGATGATGGAGCTCGACGACTGCGCCTTCCCGCTGCTGGCTGGCATGCAAGCCCACAGCGAGGCCAAATCGGCCTTCAAAGACACCGACTACGCGCTGCTGGTGGGCGCGCGCCCACGCGGCCCGGGCATGGAACGCGCCGACTTGCTAGCGGCCAACGCCCAGATCTTCACCGCCCAAGGCCGGGCGCTCAACGATGCCGCTTCGCGCAACGTGAAAGTGCTGGTGGTGGGCAACCCAGCCAACACCAACGCCTACATCGCCATGAAGTCGGCCCCCGACCTGCCAGCGCGCAACTTCACCGCCATGCTGCGCCTGGACCACAACCGCGCTCTGAGCCAACTGGCCGCCAAAACCGGCAAGCCGGTGGCCTCGATCAAAAACCTGGCGGTGTGGGGCAACCACAGCCCGACCATGTACGCCGACTACCGCTTTGCCACCATCGACGGCGCTTCGGTCAAAGACCTGATCAACGACCAAGTCTGGAACAAAGACGTGTTCTTGCCCACCGTGGGCAAGCGTGGCGCGGCGATCATCGAGGCGCGCGGCCTGTCGTCGGCGGCCTCGGCGGCCAACGCGGCCATCGACCACATGCGCGACTGGGCGCTGGGCACCCACGGCGCCTGGGTGACCATGGGCGTGCCCTCCAATGGCGAATACGGCATCCCCAAAGAAGTGGTGTTCGGCTACCCCGTGACCTGCTCGGGCGGAGACTACCAGATCGTGCCAGGGCTGCCCATCGACGCCTTCAGCCAAGAGTGCATCAACAAGACCCTGGCCGAGCTGCAGGGCGAGCAAGACGGCGTGCGGCATCTGCTGTAAACCACCTGCTGTAACACGTGCGGCAGCGCTCCATGCACCCACGCGACCTGTTGATGGGCCCGCAAGCCGGCCAGCGCCTGCTGCCGGTGTGTGACCATTACAGCGGCGTGCCGGCGCGCATGCGCAAGAGCTTGGCGCTGCAAGCCGAGTACAGCCAGCGCCACGGCCGCTGCGTGTTCGACGTCACGCTCGACTGCGAAGACGGCGCCCCGGTAGGAGGCGAGGCCGAGCACGCGGCCTTGGTGGTCGAGCTGCTGCAAGGCCTCGATCTGGCGGCGCCGGTGCCGCCGCGCGTGGGGGTGCGGGTGCACCCGGTGGGGCACGCGACCTTCGGGGCCGACATCGAGTGCATCGTCGGGCGGGCGCACGAGCGGCTGGCCTACCTGATGCTGCCCAAGGTCGAAGGCGTGGCCGATGTGCAGCGCGCTCTGCAGGCGCTGGACGCCGCTGGCGGCGCGGCTTTGCCGCTGCACGTGCTGATCGAATCGCCGCTGGCGCTGCAACGCGCGTTTGAGATTGCGGCGCAGCCGCGGGTCGAATCGATCAGCTTTGGCCTGATGGATTTTGTCTCGGCGCATGGCGGCGCGATTCCGGCGAGCGCGATGGGGCTGCCGGGGCAGTTCAGCCACCCGCTGGTGCGCCGCGCCAAGCTCGAAATCGCCAGCGCCTGCCACGCCCACGGCAAGGTGCCGTCGCACTGCGTGGTGACCGAGATCAACGACCTGCCCGCGCTGCGCCACGCCGCGCACACGGCGGCGCACGAGTTTGGCTACAGCCGCATGTGGAGCATCCACCCGCAGCAGATCGAGCCCATTTTGCAAGCCTTTGCCCCGCCCACCGACGAGGTCGAGCGCGCCAAGGCGATTATCTTGGCCGCGCAGGCGGCCGATTGGGCACCCATCTCGCACCGGGGTCAATTGCACGACCGCGCCAGTTACCGCTACTATTGGCAGATACTGGAGCGCGCGCAGCAAGCCGGCGCTGCGCTCGATGCGGAGTTGCAGCCGTTTTTCGCAGCGCCGCTGGCCGGGCAGCGATCGAGCCCTTAAACCCTTGTACCGCAGGAGCCCATCATGCACAAGAACGCTGTTCCAAGCCCGTCGCGTGCGCTGCCCAGCCGCGCGCGCAACCGGCTGGTGTCGTGGTCGAGTGCGCTGCTGGGGCTGGGGCTAAGTTTGGGCTTGGTGGCCTCCGCGTTGGCCGCAAGCCTCCCCGCACAGGCCCAAGGCAGCCGCAGCGTGCCCACGGTGCAGGCCGGCACCCCGGCCGACACCCCGTTGAGCGAGCGCGAGCTGGCCACGGCAGCGCTGGTGCACGTGGGCAGCAAGACCTGCTCGCACGGCCGCAGCGTGCGCATCGAGGCGGCCCCGCAAGCTGCTGGCCACTTCGTGCTGCAAAGTGGGGGCCAGCGCTACCTGCTGCGCCCGGTCGAGACCAGCACCGGTGCCATCCGGCTCGAAGACCGCGCCCAAGGTGCGGTCTGGATCCAGCTCGCCAACAAATCCATGCTGCTCGGCCAGCGCCCGAACCGGCGCCTGCTCGACGACTGCAGCAACGCGCTGCAGCAGGCGGTGGCCGCCGCCATGCTGCGCAACCCCGGCCCCGACCTGCTCGGCATCGCGCAGCGGCCAGCCGGCCAATGAACCCTTTGTAATTGATCCTTTTTTTACTGGAGCCCCCGCCATGTTGCAAGCCTACCGTCAACACGCCGCCGAACGCGCCGCGCTCGGCATCCCGCCGCTGCCACTGGACGCCAAACAGGTGTCGGAGCTGATCGAGCTGATCAAAAACCCGCCGGCCGGCGAAGCCGAATTCCTGCTCGACCTGCTCACGCACCGCGTGCCGCCGGGTGTGGACGACGCCGCCAAGGTCAAGGCCAGCTTCCTAGCCGCTGTGGCGCACGGCGAGCTGCAGGTAGGCCTGATCGGCAAGGCCAAGGCCACCGAGCTGCTGGGCACCATGGTGGGCGGCTACAACGTGCACCCGCTGATCGAGCTCCTCGACGACCCCGAGGTGGCGCCCGTGGCCGCCGCAGGGCTCAAGAAGACGCTGCTGATGTTTGATTTCTTCAACGACGTGGCCACCAAGGCCAAGGCCGGCAACGCCCACGCCCAAGCCGTGATGCAGAGCTGGGCCGCTGCCGAGTGGTTCACCAGCCGCCCCGAAGTGCCACAAAAAATCACCGTCACCGTGTTCAAGGTGCCCGGCGAAACCAACACCGACGACCTCTCGCCCGCGCCCGACGCCTGGAGCCGCCCCGACATCCCGCTGCACTACTTGGCGATGCTCAAAAACACCCGTCCCGACGCGGCCTTCAAGCCCGAAGAAGACGGCAAGCGCGGCCCGATGCAGTTCATCGAAGACCTCAAGAAGAAGGGCCACCTCGTGGCCTACGTAGGCGACGTGGTGGGCACCGGCTCGAGCCGCAAATCGGCCACCAACTCGGTGGTCTGGGCCACCGGCCAAGACATCCCCTTCGTGCCCAACAAGCGCTTTGGCGGTGTGACGCTGGGCGGCAAAATTGCCCCGATCTTTTTCAACACCCAAGAAGACTCGGGCTCGCTGCCGATCGAGGTCGATGTCAGCCAGCTCGAGATGGGCGATGTGATCGACATCCTGCCCTACGCCGGCCAGATCGTGAAAAACGGCGCCACCGTGGCCCAGTTCCAGCTCAAGAGCGAGGTGCTGTTCGACGAAGTGCGCGCCGGCGGCCGCATCAACCTGATCATCGGGCGCTCGCTCACCGCCAAGGCACGCGATTTTCTGGGTCTGCCGGCTTCCACCGCCTTCCGCCTGCCCAAGGCGCCGGTGAGCAGCGGCAAGGGCTTTACGCTGGCGCAAAAAATGGTCGGTCGCGCCGTGGGCCTGCCCGAAGGCCAAGGCGTGCGCCCTGGCACCTACTGCGAACCGCGCATGACCACCGTCGGCAGCCAAGACACCACCGGCCCGATGACGCGCGACGAACTCAAAGACCTCGCTTGCCTGGGTTTTTCGGCCGATCTGGTGATGCAGTCGTTCTGCCACACGGCCGCCTACCCGAAACCGGTGGACGCCAAAATGCACCGCGAGCTGCCGCCCTTCATCAGCAGCCGCGGCGGCGTGGCGCTGCGCCCCGGCGACGGCGTGATCCACAGCTGGCTCAACCGCCTGCTGCTGCCCGACACCGTGGGCACCGGGGGCGACTCGCACACCCGCTTCCCGATCGGCATCAGCTTCCCGGCCGGCTCCGGTCTGGTGGCCTTTGGCGCCGCCACCGGCGTCATGCCGCTGGACATGCCCGAATCGGTGCTGGTGCGCTTCAAGGGCCAGATGCAACCCGGCGTGACGCTGCGCGACTTGGTGCACGCGATCCCGCTCTACGCCATCAAGGCCGGACTGCTGACGGTGGCCAAATCGGGCAAGAAAAACATCTTCTCGGGCCGCATCCTCGAAATCGAAGGCTTGCCCGAGCTCAAGGTCGAGCAGGCGTTTGAGTTGTCCGACGCCAGCGCCGAGCGCTCGGCCGCCGGCTGCACGATCCAGCTCAACCCCGAGCCGGTGATCGAATACCTCAACAGCAACATCGTGCTGATGAAGAACATGATCGCCGACGGCTACCAAGACGCCAAGACGCTGGCGCGGCGCATCGAGCGCGTGCAGCAGTGGCTCGAGCAGCCCAAGCTGCTGCGCGCCGACGCCGACGCCGAATACGCCGCCGTGATCGAGATCGATCTGGCCGAAATCAAAGAGCCGATCCTGTGCTGCCCCAACGACCCGGACGACGCCAAAGTGCTGTCGGACGTGGCCGGCACGCCGATCGACGAGGCCTTCATCGGCTCGTGCATGACCAACATCGGGCACTTCCGCGCCGCGGCCAAGCTGCTCGGCGGCCAGCGCGACATCCCGGTCAAGCTCTGGGTGGCCCCACCCACCAAGATGGACGCCAGCGAGCTGATGAAAGAGGGCCACTACGCCAACTTCGGCGCCGCCGGTGCGCGCACCGAAATGCCCGGCTGCAGCCTGTGCATGGGCAACCAAGCGCAGGTGCGCGAGGGCGCCACGGTGATCTCGACCAGCACGCGCAACTTCCCCAACCGGCTGGGCAAGAACGCCAATGTCTTTCTGGCCTCGGCCGAGTTGGCCGCCATCGCCTCCAAGCTGGGCCGCATCCCCACCGTGGCCGAATACCACGCGGCCATGGGCGTGGTCAACCAAGACGGCGCCGCGATCTACAAATACCTCAACTTCGACCAGATCGCGGAGTACGCTGAGGCGGCCAAAGAAGTGGCGGTCTGAAAACCGCCAGCGGGCCCACCTGTGGGGCCCGCGCCCGCACCCTGAGGGCTTGAGTGCTTTTGGGTTGCGGCTTGCGCAGCGCTCAGCCGCGCAAGCCCTGCAGCTTGCGGTACAGGGTCTGGCGGCTGATGCCCAGCGTGCGCGCGGCTTGGGCCACGTTGCCGCCGCTGTTGTGCAGCGCTTGCTGCACGGCGGCCTGCTCGAGCTGGATCAGGCTGTGGGGCAGCGGGCCAAGGGTGGTGGGCGCGGTGGCTTTGGCGCTGGCCGCTGCCGGGCTTGCTGGGGCATGGGCTGGCGCAGGGGCAGGGCTGGCCTGCAGCTCGGCACGCAGGTCGTCGGGCAGGTGCTGCCAATCGAGCGTGTGCTCGTGCGGCTCCAGCATGGCGCAGGCGGTGCGCAGCACGTTGGCGTATTGGCGCAGGTTGCCGGGCCATGGGTACTGTTTGAAAGCCTGCAGCAACGCTGCGCTCAGCGCCAAGGTGCGGCCGGGCTCGATGCCTTGCAGCAGGGTGGCGCTCAGGGCCTCGAAATCGCTGCGCTGGCGCAGCGGCGGCAGTTCGACCATGAGGCCGTTGATGCGCCAGTACAGATCGGCGCGAAAGCGGCCGGCCTCGACCTCGAGCCGCAGCGGCCGATGGCTGGCGCTGATCAGAAAAAAATCCAGCGGCTCGGCCTTGTGCGAGCCCAGCGGCGTGACTTCGCGCTCTTGCAGCACGCGCAGCAGCCGGGTTTGGGTGGCGAGCGGCATGTCGCCGATTTCGTCCAGCAGCAGGGTGCCGCCGTGAGCTTGGCGCAGCAGACCGGTGCGGCCTTCGCGCCGGGCACCGGTGAAGGCGCCGGGGGCATGGCCAAACAGCTCGGCCTCGATCAGCCCCTCGGGCAAGGCGGCGCAGTTGATGGCCACGAACGGCCGCTCGTGCCGGGGCCCGCTGGCGTGGGCGGCGCGTGCCAGCCACTCTTTGCCGACGCCGGATTCGCCCTGAATCAGCAGCGGGATCGGTTTGTCGAGGATGCGGCGCACCTTGGCGCAGGCGCTGCGCCAGCCGCTGTCGCCGCTGTCGAGGCGGGCTAGGGCGTCGGTGGGTGCGTGGGCCGTTCCACCGGGTAAGCCCACCATTGTGGCATTCGGGGCATTCGGCACTGCCGGACTCAATGCAGGCGGCCGTGTGGGCGACCGCAAGCCCAGCGCCGCCGCACCGGGGTGCAGTTGGCCATACAGGGTGCGTCCATCGTGCAGCCGCAGCGCCAAGGGCTGCTGTGGCTGGCGCTGATGCAGGGCGTGCAGCTGCGCCAGATCGAGTGGCAGCCAATGCTCGAGCCGGGTCGGCGGCGTACCCAGTTGCCGGGCGTCGAGCCGCAGCCACGCGCAGGCGCTGCGGTTGGCAGCGATCAGGCAGCCGTCGTCGGCGACGACCACAATGCCTTCGCCCAGCGAGCCGATGCCCTCGGCGCGCGGGTGCAGGTGCAGCCGCGTCTGGCCCGGGTGCAGGGTGCAGAGCAGGCGGTTTTCGACGTTGCGCGCGGCGGTGTTCACCAGCCCCAAGCTGTAGGGGTTCCAGCGCCCGTGTTCGGCCGAGATGTCGAGCACCCCGAGCAGGCGCCCGGTGCCAGAGGCGATCGGGGCGGCGGCGCAACTCAAGAAAGCGTTGTGCTCTAGGTAGTGCTCGGCCCCTTGGATTTCGACCGCCTCGCCCTCGGCCAAGGCGGTGCCGATGGCGTTGGTGCCGCGCTGCGCTTCGTGCCACGTGGCCCCGGCCGACACCGCCACACGCTCGGCCTTGCTCAAAAACCGCCCCTCGCCCAAGGTGTGCAGCAAGGTGCCACCCGCATCGGCCAGAATCACCATGCCTTGCGCCAGCCGCACTTGCTCGAACAAATACTCCATCGCCGGCAGCGCATGCGCCAGCAACTCGTGCTGGCTGGCGCGCAAGTCGCGCAACTGCGTCTGGCCCAAGGGGTCGGGCAAGGCCCGCGCCACGGGCAGCAGGCCCGCAGCCAAGCTGCGCTGCCAAGAGCGCGCCAACCGCTCGCCCAAGGCGCCGGGCGGGCAGACACCGTGTTCCAGCAAATGTTGCCGGCAAGTGCGCAGAGCCAAGGCCTGCGAGGGTGCGCGCATGTTGTCTCCTGGGCGCTGCTTTTGAAGGTCTGGCCGCCAGTATAGGCACTAGACGGGCCTGGCGCAAGGTTTATTGCGCGGCTGCGCCGACACCTGTCCGGTTTTGTGACAGGTGTCGCGTTTTGCAACCGGCGCCCTGCGTGCAGGGCCGCTGCTGCAGATCGCTGTTGCGGTGGTGCGCGCAATCAAATCAATGGCTTAGAAAATAAATCCGGGTTGGCACGAAACGTGGTTATAGGTCGTCGCCACATCGGCAATTGTTTGCAACCCCCGTACAGAGGAAGACACCATGATTTACGCAGCCCCAGGCAGCCCAGGCGCCAAAATCGCCTACCAGCCACAGTACGACAACTTCATCGGCGGCAAATGGACCGCCCCGGCCGACGGTCAGTATTTCGACGTCATCACGCCCATCAGCGGCAAGGTCTATACCCGGGTGGCGCGCTCCAACGCCCGCGACATCGAGCGCGCCCTCGACGCCGCCCACGCCGCCGCCGGCGCTTGGGGCCAAGCCTCGGTAACCGAACGCGCCAACATTTTGCTCAAGATCGCCGACCGCATCGAGAGCAACCTCGAGCTGCTGGCCTACGCCGAAACCGTGGACAACGGCAAGCCGATGCGCGAGACGCTCAACGCCGACATCCCGCTGGCGGTGGACCATTTCCGCTACTTCGCCGGTTGCATTCGGGCGCAAGAGGGTGCCATCAGCGAGATCGACAGCCAGACCGTGGCCTATCACCTGCACGAGCCGCTGGGCGTGGTGGGGCAGATCATTCCCTGGAACTTCCCCATCCTCATGGCGGCTTGGAAACTGGCGCCGGCGCTGGCCGCGGGCAACTGCGTGGTGCTCAAGCCGGCCGAATCGACCCCGGTCTCGATCTTGATCTTGGCCGGGCTGATTGCCGACCTGCTGCCGCCCGGGGTGCTCAACATCGTCAACGGCTACGGGCGCGAAGCCGGCTTGCCGCTGGCGCAGAGCAAGCGCATCGCCAAAATCGCCTTCACCGGCTCCACCAGCACCGGGCGCGTGATCGCGCAGGCGGCGGCCAACAACCTGATCCCGGCCACGCTCGAGCTGGGCGGCAAATCGCCCAACGTGTTCTTTGCCGATGTCATGGCGCACGACGACGCTTTCCTCGACAAAGCGATCGAAGGGCTGGTGCTGTTTGCCTTCAACCAAGGCGAGGTCTGCACCTGCCCCTCGCGCGCCCTGATCCACGAATCGATCTACGACGCCTTCATGGCGCGCTGCTTGGCGCGCGTGGCGGCGATCAAGCAGGGCAACCCGCTCGACACCGAGACCATGCTGGGCGCCCAAGCCTCCAAAGAGCAACTGACCAAGATCACCAGCTACCTCGATCTGGGGCGGCAAGAGGGTGCGCAGGTGCTGATCGGCGGTGCGCAGGCGCAGATGAGCGGCGAGCTGGCCGGCGGCTATTACGTGCAGCCCACGCTGTTCAAGGGCCACAACAAGATGCGCATCTTCCAAGAAGAAATCTTTGGCCCGGTGCTGGCCGTGACCACCTTCAAAGACGAAGCCGAGGCGCTGGCCATTGCCAACGACACCCTCTATGGCTTGGGTGCCGGGGTTTGGAGCCGCAACGGCAATGTGGCCTACCGCATGGGCCGCGCCATCAAGGCCGGCCGGGTCTGGACCAACTGCTACCACGCCTACCCGGCGCACGCCGCATTCGGTGGCTACAAAGAATCCGGCATCGGGCGCGAGACCCACAAAGTCATGCTCGACCACTACCAGCAGACCAAAAACCTGCTGGTGAGCTACAGCGAAAACAAGCTGGGGTTTTTCTGATTTTCGGTCAATTCTGTCAATTCACAATTCATTCATTCCAGGAGATTCAACATGACTTCCACATTTTTCATGCCAGCTGTCAATTTGATGGGCAGTGGTTCATTGGGCGAAGCCATGCAGGCTGTCAAGGGTTTGGGCTATCGCAAGGCCTTGATCGTCACCGACGCCATGCTCAACAAGCTCGGGCTCGCAGACAAAGTGGCCAAGCTGCTCAACGAGCTGCAGATCGCCACCGTGGTGTTTGATGGCGCACAACCCAACCCAACCAAGGGCAATGTGCGCGCCGGTTTGGCGCTGCTGCGTGCCAACCAGTGCGACTGTGTGGTGTCGTTGGGCGGCGGTTCCTCGCACGATTGCGCCAAAGGCATCGCTTTGTGCGCCACCAATGGCGGTGAAATATCCGACTACGAGGGCGTGGACCGCTCGGTCAAGCCCCAGTTGCCGCTGGTGGCCATCAACACCACTGCCGGCACCGCCAGCGAGATGACCCGGTTTTGCATCATCACCGACGAAGAAACCCACATCAAAATGGCGATTGTGGACCGCAACGTAACCCCCATCCTGTCGGTCAATGACCCCGATCTGATGCTGGCCAAGCCCAAGGCGCTCACGGCGGCCACCGGCATGGATGCGCTGACCCACGCGGTGGAGGCCTACGTGTCCACGGCGGCCACGCCCATTACCGACGCCTGTGCCTTGAAAGCGGTGGAATTGATTGCGCGGCATTTGCGCACGGCTGTGGCAAAAGGTGACGATCTGCACGCGCGCGAGCAAATGGCTTATGCGCAGTTTTTGGCCGGCATGGCCTTCAACAACGCCTCCGTGGGTTATGTGCACGCCATGTCGCACCAACTGGGTGGTTTTTACGATTTGCCGCATGGGGTCTGCAACGCCTTGTTGCTGCCGCACGTAGAGGCTTTCAACGTCAAAACATCCGCAGCGCGGTTGCGCGACGTGGCCCAAGCCATGGGCGAGAACGTGCAAGGTTTGGATGCCCAAGCCGGTGCGCAGGCTTGCTTGGCAGCCATACGCAAACTCTCGAGCGACATTGGCATCCCCAAGAGCTTGGGCGAACTGGGGGTCAAGCGGGCAGACATTCCCACCTTGGCCGCCAACGCCATGAAGGACGTATCCGGTTTCACCAACCCCCGCAGCGCCACGCAAACCGAGATCGAGGCCATCTTCGAAGGCGCCATGTGATGCGATGAGCCCCTGCCCGATGCCAAGGCCTATAGGTGAATGCGGTCTATAGGCCCGGCATGGGCAGGCGGCCATGGTTGAAATACGATGTGAGGGCGTGGCATGGCAGCACTGCTTTCTCATCATCTGCCTTTTACAGGAGCCCGCCATGGTAGATAAAGTGATCGCCACCCCAGCCGCGCTGGAGCTGATCGAGCAACTCAAGGCCCTGCACGGGCCAGGGCTGATGTTTCACCAGTCGGGCGGCTGCTGCGACAACAGCGCCGCCAACTGTTACCTGCTGGGCGAACTCACCATCGGGGCCGGCGATGTGCACTTGGGCGACATCGGCGGCTGCCCGTTTTACATCAGCACGACCCAGTACCAGACGTGGAAGCACACCCAACTGGTCATCGACGTGATCGAGGGCACGGGCGGCACCTTCTCGCTCGAGGGGCCGCTCGGGCGCGCCTTCCACACCCGCTCGCGCGTGTTTAGCGACGAAGAGTTGGCGGCCCTAGAGTTGTAGGCGGCTGGCACTGGCAAGGCGGCCGAAGGCAGGGCTGGGGCGGGCAGGGCGGCGCGCAGCAGGTCGGCGCGCAGCAGGGAATAGCGAAAGCGCCGAAAATACGCCCCATGACCCTCAAAGCCCCTGAACTGCTGCTGCCGGCCGGCTCGCTGGAAAAAATGCGCGCCGCCTACGACTTCGGCGCCGACGCCGTCTATGCCGGCCAGCCGCGCTACAGCTTGCGCGCGCGCAACAACGAATTTCGCCTCGAGCAACTCGCGCAAGGCATGGCCGAGGCGCGTGCGCGCGGCAAAAAGCTCTTCGTCACCAGCAACCTGATCGCGCACAACGACAAGGTGCGCACCTACCTGCGCGACATCGAGCCCATCATCGCGCTCAAGCCCGACGCGCTCATCATGGCCGACGCCGGCCTGATCATGCAGGTGCGCGAAAAATGGCCCGAGGTGCCGATCCATCTGTCGGTGCAGGCCAACAGCACCAACTGGGCCGCGGTCAAGTTCTGGCACCGGGTGGGCGTGACGCGCATCATCCTGAGCCGCGAACTGAGCCTAGACGAAGTCGAGGCCATCCGCAACGAGTGCCCCGAAGTCGAGCTCGAGGTGTTCGTGCACGGCGCGCTGTGCATCGCGTACTCGGGCCGCTGCCTGCTGAGCGGCTACTTCAACCGCCGCGACCCCAACCAAGGCACCTGCACCAACGCCTGCCGCTGGGAGTACGGCACCCAGGCCGCGCAGCTCGATCCGGTCACGGGCGAGGCGGTTGCGCTGGCGCGCATGGGGGCCGACTTCGACTTTGGCCAAGCCCAAGCCGAGGCCGAAACCGCCTTTGCCACCTGCGGCAGCGGGCAGCGGCACCCGGCTGCCGACCAGATCTATCTGCTCGAAGAAAAAGGCCGCCCCGGCGAGCTCATGCCGATCATGGAAGACGAGCACGGCACCTACATCATGAACAGCAAAGACTTGCGCGCCGTCGAGCACGTACAGAGGCTGTGCCAAATCGGCGTCGATTCGCTCAAGATCGAGGGCCGCACCAAAAGCCTGTACTACGTA
>Ga0308000_10000854_pt1 | contig 12502 bp, 7 predicted proteins | sample Neamet3_FD_203877 | JGI IMG/M metagenome (GOLD analysis project Ga0308000, IMG submission 203877) | Marine microbial communities from water near the shore, Antarctic Ocean - #3 | ecosystem: Environmental > Aquatic > Marine > Unclassified | place: Southern Ocean | collected 2014-06-04 | reverse complement strand
CCCTGCCGCCGCTGTTTGTCGGGGCGAGACACATCCCGTCGTAAAGAGGCTGATGCCGGTAAGGACGATGGCTTGGGTGATTAAGTGCTTTTTCATTATTATCTTTTTTAGGTTTTTGGCTAAGTGGTTTGAGATAGCTCTGGTGAGATTTATTGAAGGCCACCCGAAGTGGCTCTCACACAGTCACAACTCTTAGGAGGAGTCCGCAATTTCCCAAAATACAATTAAGGGAAGCACAACATTGATTAAATCGATGTAGATCTTCCCCTTCTGATCTCAACGAAAGATCAAAATCCCGATCTCCAACGGGAGGAGATCGGCGCGTGCGCGAGGGTGGGCTCGAAGAATTCCTCGTTTGGCTGCGTGAAGATGCTGCCGAGGGTCGTTTCCGCTTTTTGAAGGCGGTCGCTGAACGCTGGTAGTAATCTCACGAGGAAGCGCAAAAGTCGCTTGGCGGACTTTAGTGAACCTGCGACAAAGCAGGAGACATTTTCATGAAAAATTTTCTCTTTTTGGCTGTTTTTTCTCACCCATGCTTGGCCGACGAGGCAAAGCAGGATCCTGCTCCCCGACCCAATATCGTCTACCTGATGGCAGACGACCAGAGCACCTATTCAGTGGGTTGTTATGGCAACAAGGATGTGCTGACTCCGAACATGGACCAGCTCGGACGCGACGGGATGATCTTTGATCGGCACTATGTCACCACCGCAATTTGCATGGGGAGTCGGGCGAATGTTTTCACGGGGAGATATGAATATAAGACGGGCTGCAATTTCGTTCACGGCAATCTCAGTCCCGAGCTTTGGGAAAAATCCTACCCGATGAAGCTTCGCGAGGCCGGATACCTGACAGCTTTTGCCGGGAAGTTCGGGATCGTGGTCGATGGAAAGGGGATTTGCGAAAATGACTTCGATCTTTATGGCGGGGCTAAAGGTCAGAGTAATTACAAGACCGCGCAGAATCCCTTGATGAAGGATTACGCCAAGGAGTTTCCTCATTCGACTCTCTCGTATGGGGAATTTGGGCGGAATGTCATCAAGGAGTCGGTGAAACAAGAGAAGCCCTTTTGTCTTTCGATCAGCTTTAAAGCACCGCATCGACCGACCACTCCTGATCCTAAGTTCGATCACGTTTACAAGGGGAAGACGTTTCTGAAGCCCTCGAATTATGGTCGGAGATACGGCGAGCATCTCTCGGCCCAGAGCAAACAGGGTCGTCAGTTTGTCCGTCATCACGAATGGGGATACGACACGAAATATGACGCGGTCATGGCGGTCTACTACCAGCAGATCTACGCCATCGACGTGGCTCTGGGAATGATTCGTAAAGAGCTCAAGGCTCAAGGTGTCAGTGACAATACCGTGATCATTTATACGAGCGACAACGGTTTCATCTGTGGCTCACACGGATACGGATCTAAGGTGCTCCCGATGGAGGAATCCTCCCGGGTGCCGCTCATTATTTTTGATCCGCGGAGTAAGAATTCAGGCCGCCAGATTCGTTGTGGTCAGCTGACGGGAAACATCGACTTCGCTCCCACCATGATAGATCTGGCCGAACTGGAGCCGGTGGAGGGAACAGATGGCAAAAGCCTCCTTCCTCTTTTGACGAACCCGGGAAAGGGCGGTCACTCCCATTTGGCGCTCATGAATACCTTTCCTCCTGCTCCGACGACGTGCATGAGCATTGTGACCAAGGAATTGAAATACACCTATTGGTGGTATGAAGGCGAGGAGATGAAACCTGCAGAGGAATTATTCGACCTCAAAAACGATCCTGAGGAACTGACCAATCTAGTCGCGCTCGATGATCAGTCGAAAATTTTGGCGATGTTACGCGAGACGTATGATGGGCAACTGGTGCATTGGAAGAAAGAGGTGGTAAAGGGGAAGGGCTATGAAAAATACATTACGCTCTTTGATCGGCATCTTCCGGCTTCTGCCAAGAAAATTGCCGAGGCCAAACCGGCAAAGATTAAGAAAAAAGGAAAAGCAAAATAGGGTGTCTGATTTTTAGTCGAACAATGCATCTACGACACGATGTCAATTCGGCCACAATCATTCCGAGAATCGAGAAGTCGATTCATCCCCAACTTAGGGAAGTGACATGAACATGCGGGAAAAGTTAGCAGGGAGGGATGAAGCGGCGCTGCCAAGGTCGATTTGATAGGTATCCACGCCTACGCTTACTGGGATACCTGTGGTCAAAGATTGAAAATTCATGAGTGTGGCGGTGTCTTCCACATTAAATTCAAAGGAGGAGAAGTAGGTGTAGCCGCTAATCGGGTGTGTGTCGTAGGCCTTCCGCCTTCCGCCCTCCGGCTACGGCGGACGAGACGGGGGATGAATCGATGGGTGGGACGATGTTAGTCGAACCACTCGTCGTCCGGATCAAAGGTGGGAATAGCGGTATTAATGATCTTCATCTTGCCTACGGCGCGATGGCGGCAACCGGGCTTGATCATGATGGTGGTCATCGGTTTGACGGGGAGGAGCTCGCCGTCGAGTTCGATGAAGGCCTCGCCTTCGGTTTCGAGGATGAGGTAAATCTCGGTGAAGGTTTTGTGGTAGTGGGTCCGCGCGTCCTCGGAAATTTCCACGTAGTGGGTCGAGGCGGTGGGGTTGTCGGGCTGGACAAAAGCCCGCTTGGACATGCCGCAGGGGCAGGGCACCGCTTCAATGTCATCGAAATACGCGAGCAAGTAATTCTTCACGAACGAGATTGTGGCATTGAGGCCGAGAGATGAGGAGGGCGAAATGAGGATCTCAAATTCGTTTGGAGCGCTGGGCCCAAATCATGCTCAGGACGACGAGGGCGCCGCCGGCAAGGAGTCCCCAGCCAGCGGATTCATCGGGGAGGAAGAGAAGAGCCTCTAAGACTCCGCAGATCGGGATGAGAAAGCGATAGCTCGCAAGGAGAGTCACTGGGAAAATGGAGCTGAGATGGTTCCAGATGCTGAAGGCAGCGGCGGAGACAAGAGCGAGCCAGAGCGTGCTTCCGATGACGGGGCTGCTAAACATTTCCTGGAAGGAACCAATGGCTTGGAAGCTGACGAGTATGAGAGAAACCCCTCCGGTGAAGAGAGAGATGCCGGTGGCATTAATCGACGACATTGTCGGCTTGATCCGTTGGAAGAGGAGGAGGGCAAGCGCGCCGCTGGCGGTGGCGCACAGCATGAAGATTGCCCCAAGTAGGGGATTACCCGCTCCGGCACCGGGGGCATAGACCGCAACGGTGACGCCGGTTCCTCCGATGACGAGGCCGAGCCATTGCATCGCACTTGGCCAAGGGCTCTTCTGAATGAGTGGGCTCAGGAGCATCCACCAAAAACTGCCGGTGGCGACGAGCAAGGCGGCCAAGCTTGCGCTGGAAGCTGCGACCGCTTGGTAGAAGAAAATATATTGGATGAACGTTTGGGTGAGGGCGAATCCGAGGAGGAGTTTCCAGGGGGTCACTCGAAGTTCTGCGGAGATATTTTTGCCAAAGAGCAGAAGTCCAAATCCTGATGCTGAAAAACGGACACCAGCGAAGAGAAGAATCATCGGGAGGGTTCGCTCTAAGCCCTGTGAATCCCAGTGAGCGTAAACGTTCTTGATCGCTGGAAAGGCGCTTCCCCAAAGTAGCGCGCAGAGAAGCGCGGGAGGGAAAGGGTGGCGGAAGAGGAGCACGTAAGAGTCATCTTCTTGAAGTCAGAGAATTAAAAGAGAATTCAGCTGGCTTGGATTTTTCTTGGAATCGCTTTGATGCTTGACTGGAAAATCAAATGAACAATAGGCTTCCCAAAGCCTATCAAGGGGAAAATTGGGGGATGCATCCAGACCCCGCTCCGCGTGGCTGATGATCCTTACTGATCTGCTATGAAAATGAAGTCGCTCTGCCTTTTTGTCAGCTTTCTCATTAATACCGGAGTAGCAGGCGCTGAGATCCCCGCGAAGAAGGAAGTCTTCACGGTGCACACGTTCGGCGGATCGAACCCGAAAAACTACGTCTCGAATAACTTTATTTTTTCGGCGCTCCCTTACTACCGTGAACTTCCCGAAGGAGGCTCCACGCCGTGGGCAAAGTATCAGCACGAGCAAAGAGGAGTCATCGTCACAAGCGACAAGCGAGTATTCTACTTCTCTACGCAAGATCCCGCATATATTTCGATCACTGATCAAGAGAGCCACAGCTATGCCCTGCATCTGACAAAGGCTCCGAAGAAGATTTCGAGTATTCCTAAGGTAGAGGGCACGGGGCTCAAACTTCCGCTGATTCAAGAGAATGTGTTTTGTGCATTCAGTTTTCCATGGAACACAACCGAGCACATGAAATCCATGTGGACGGAGAGTTCTGTAGAGCCAGTCACTCCAGCACAGTTTGTGGAATCGCTGATCGAGTGGCGCAGATTGACTGCGGACGATGTTCCACAGCACGCAATTTTGTCACCTTCAAATGAAGGGCCGGTGATCTTTCCTTCTTCTTTCAACGAAAACAAAAACCGACCATTAAACGGGGTTGTTGTGCTCAACGATGGTGCCGTAATGAGGTATTTCACAAGGGCGGCAGACGCTGTGGCTATCGACGAAGTTTACTACATTCGAACAAAAGAGGCAGAACAAGTTAAGGATTGATTGATGGAGCGCGGAGCGCCCTTCAATTAATTCGTTATTGGACGGAGCTGCGGGTGAGGCCCTAGATGTTGCTGAACCGGGCGATTCCCGCCCTATGCGATTTCCTTTTGATGCCTCTTCGCTCTTGATGTTCAAAAACGGCTACGAGGGTGGCGCGTTGTTGCGATGCCAGGTGAGGATTTTCTTGAGCTGGCCCTGGCAGTGGGGGCAGCCCGGGGCTTTGGTGGTGGGGACGGGTTCAAGGAAGAAGGTGCTTGTTGGTGATTGCCCTAGGTTAGGGGGAGAATGAGGAGGGAAAAAGCGGTGAGCCATCGTGGCATGGCAAGAATCTCTCACGGAGATCTTGGGAGGGCGATGTCACACATCTTCAATTTCGAATTCTTGCTCTCTCGTATTTTTTTGGCATTCTAAGAAGTCAACTTTCCTAAGTTCTCCTCTTTTTTTGATAATGAAATCATTTCGCCTCCTTCGCATTGCCTTGCCTCTCCTGCTCGTTTCTTTGATTTGGTTGAGGCGGAATTCGATTGAGCCGGAGCTTGGCCAGTTGGAAAATTCCGACCGGATCGAGCAAGTGAGGAAGAGCGGGCCGGATGCTGCAGCAGGCATCTCTTCGGAGGCGCCCGGGGAATTTGGGGCTTGGTTGGAGAACTATCGGATTGACGGGGATTCGGTTGATTTGGAAAAGGGAGTGTCTCTTGCGCGGGAGCGACGAGCGGTTTTGAAGCGGATGATCGGGGTGGATTCGGAACGGGCGTTGAGGTTGGCGATTTCGACCAACGGGCGGAATGGTTTGCCGGAAGAGATTGTGGAGTTGCTGGAGACGCCGGTTTCGACGGCGGGTGAGTTTGAGCGGGTGGTGAGTTGCTATTTGGGTGGGATTGAGCGCCCGGCTGATGCTCCGACGGAGGAGCGGTTTGTGAGTTTTGATGAGAAGCGCTATCGGGCATTTACTTATGGCCGTCGGTCCGAGTTGCAGACGAAAGATCGAATTTCGCTTCATGGAATTTCGATTGATGATGTGGTCGCCTTTTCGCCGGATCCGGTGAAGAAAATTTCAGGAGTGGATGATTTGTTGGTGGAGGCTTTTGGTGAGAAGATGCGATTCGCGAATGAGGATGATCTCGATCACTACGTCGCGATGTTGGTGTCGGATGAAAATGCGGCGGGGCCCAGTAAAAATGCTCAAGTGGCGGAGAGTCCATGGACGGAGGGGAATAAGCGCATCCTTTATCTCCGTGTTCGGTTTTTGGATGATGATCCAACTTACGAACCGGTGACGCTGGCGACGGCGCAGAGTCATCAGGATGATGTTGCGGAGCACTATCGCATCGCGTCTTATGGGAAGCTGAATGTGACGACGGTTTTTCCTGACATGATTACGCTGACCGAGAACAAGTCGGAGTATGTCGGGCAGGGTTTGGGAAAGATGATGAACGAGGCGCGGGCTGCCGCGATTGTGATGGGCAATGCCGAGGGGGTGGACTGGAACTACAACAACTTTGAGATCTATACCATTATCTCGGCTGGTGGGATCGGTCCCTACGCGGGGATTGCGCAAGTGGGTGGTCGTAAGAGTCACCATCAACGCGGCTATACTTCACTCCGCACTTCGGGGCATGAGTTCGGCCATAATCTGGGATTATCCCATGCCCATTTCAACTACACGAGCGATCTCAATCCCCGCGGTTCAACTCCCACGAATGGTCTTGGCCGTATCGAATACGGGCATCGTTTTAGTGTAATGAGTGGGCAGAGTGGGAGTGACATGAGTAACCCGACGCTTCCTCATTTTACGGTGCATGAAAAGTGGCAGCTGGATTGGATCACGGAGAGCGACTTTACCGAGATCACGAACAGCGCTCAAAACGGGACCTACCGGCTCTTCCAAAACGATGATGAGAATGCCACGGGCTTGCGCGCGCTGCGGCTGCCATCGGGCGGTGCGCTTTCAAGATATTGGCTGAGTTATCGAACGGCCTGGCGTCAGCCTAATCGGAGTTCGGATAACGATTATCTTTTGAATGGGATCCTCTTCAACTGGACGGGGAGTGGGGGCGGTTCGAGCACCTTGCTGGATATGACACCTTACTCGGATCAGGGGTCGACGGGGGGATCAGCCGGGGCTCGTGACAATAGCGATAAGTGGGATGCGCCCCTTTTGATCGGGCGGACTTACACGGATACGGAGAGTAAGGTGAGTGTCACTCCGGTGGCTCGAGGAGGTTCTGCGCCCGATGAATACATTGACCTTTTTGTGCACCTCGCGACGGGGAGCGAAGTTGATTTGGTGGAGGAGAACGATGGGTGTCGAGCCATCATCCCGGATGCAACGACTGCGACGGGGGTGGACTGGACTGCGATTGGATTTGATGATAGCACGTGGCCGCTTTCGGGGTCCTTGGGAGTGGGTTACGATACGGGGTCTGACTACAATCCCTACTTTGGGGTCGATGTGATCGCGATGAGATCGAGTGATGAGTCGTGCTATATTCGTGTTCCTTTTACGATCGACGGGGGGATTGATTCTGCTGATATCGAATCGCTGACCTTGAAAATGCGCTACGATGATGGCTTTGTGGCCTATCTTAATGGGGTGAAAATTGCCGAGGATCGCGCTCCGGTGTCGCCGGTCTGGAGCTCGGGGGCGACGTCCAATCACGATGATGGCGATGCGGTGGACTTTGTCGATTTTTCGGCTAACGCCGGATTGGGAGCGCTGGTGGCGGGAACGAATGTTCTTTCGATCCACGGGTTGAACAGGGGGTCGGGGAGTTCTGACTTTTTGATGCAGCCTGTTCTCACTGCAAGTCTCGCCGCTCCTGTAAATGGTGGGCCGACCGTCTCGCTTGCAGCGGATACCTTGGTAGTGGCGGTGAATCAAGATGTCACTTTGACGGCGACTGCGAGCGATTCGGAAGGCGATGTCTTGGCCTATGCATGGGACTTTGACATCGGTAATGCCTATGCGCCGGAAGGACAGAACGAGGCGGTCGCGGTGCGTCGCTGGAGCAGTCCGGGACTTTATGTGGTGACCGTCACGGTTTCGGATCGCAAGGGTGGGACGGCGCGCGAGCGGGTGTTGGTAAAGGTGGGGGATCCCTCCAATGAGGGAGTGATCCGAGGGAGAGTTTTACAAGGTGGTCAACCCTTGGCGGGAGCGCGGGTCTTTGTGGAAGGAAGCGACCGTCAGAGTATCACGCTGGAGGATGGTAGCTATTTCATGAGCGGGCTTTCCACTTCGTCGAGCACGGCGCTCGGAGCGATGTTTGATGGAGATGTTTTCCGGTCGGCGGTGACGATGCCGCTTACTCCGGATCCCGAACTCAGCGGGGTGGACTTTTATGGTCATGCGCCCGCACCTGCAGAAGCACCGGTGCAAGTGATGACTTTATCGCCTCACACCGCGTCCATGGACACGGCTTCGATGGTGCAGCTTGTGGCCCAAGTTTGGGATAATGCGATTGCTGAAGATCTGCTCATTCCTTTTGGAGACACTTGGCGCTATCTCGATACGGGAGTTGATCCTGGTGCGACCTGGAATACGACGGGCTTTGAAGACGGCGCCTGGTTGTCCGGACTCGCGGAGTTGGGCTATGGCGATTCACAAGCGACGGTGGTGAGTTTTGGTGGGGATTCTAGTAATCGGCATATCACGACGTGGTTTCGCCGCACCTTTAACGCGGCGAATGTCGGTGATGTTTCGCGGCTTAAACTATCGGTGAAACGTGACGATGGGGTGCGCGTGTTTTTGAATGGCACTGAGATTGCCCGGGATAATCTTACGACCGGAACGGTGAGTGCGGGGACGAAGGCCTCGAATATTGTTTCCTCTGCGAACGAAGGGATTTTGATTCGATTCAATATCGATCCCGGTTTGTTGATTGCGGGTGACAATATTCTCGCGGCGGAGATTCATCAGGAGGATGACGACAGTGCTGACTTGAGTTTCGATCTTGAACTGAGTGCGGCGCGGAACCTTTCGATGGTTGCCCCGACTTGGGCTGTGAGTCCGGCAGGTGCGAGTGTTTCCATCGATGGTGTTTTTAGCGCGAGTTCTCCCGGGAGTTATATCGTGACGGCCACGTCTGGAGCTTTGAGCGCGGAAGCGACGATCTCGGTGGCGACGGATGACGTGGTGACGATTGCTGCGCTTGATGAGTTTCTTTGGGAAAATGGTGGAGGGACTTCGACGATTCAGGTGACCCGCGTTGGCTCGACGGCTGCTGAGATGATTGTGCCTCTCTCGGTTGCGGGAGATGCCACTAGCGGGAGTGATTTTTCAGGAGTGCCTCCGAGTGTGACGATTGCGGTGGGGCAGACGACGGCGGAGTTTGTCGTGACAATTTTGGATGATACAGACCTAGAGGGGCGCGAGCTGATTTCGGTGACTCCCGTGCCGGGTGGGTTGTTCGAGTTGGGGTCTCCGGCGGTGGCATTGGTGACGATCATCGATGATGAGAATTCGCAGGTAGAGTTTCCAGAAGCAGGGCCGGATGCGGTGGTCACTCTCAATGAATCTCTCGCTCTTGCGGCGCGCACTTTTCAGCAAGATGAATTTGTGGTGGCGGGTGACTATTGGAAGTTCGTTGATAATGGCGCTGAACCTACGGTGGGATGGCGTGGGCTGCCGTTTGACGATGAGAGTTGGAGTGATGGATTGGCGAAATTTGGGTATGGCGATGGTGATGAAACGACGACGGTGAGCTTTGGAGCAACGTCATCCGATAAGCACATCGCGACCTACTTTCGGAGAAGGTTTTATCTCGACGATCCGCTGGACTACTCCGCGCTGAAGGCGAATGTTTTGGTAGATGACGGAGCGGTGATTTACGTCAATGGAGTCGAGGCGCAACGCGTGAATATGCCTTTGGGTGCGATTGCGTTTTCCACTCGTGCCAGTGGTGCGGTCGGTGGTGGTAATGAAGAGACTTTCTTTGAGTGGGTGCTAGATCCGGCCGATTTGGTGGCGGGTGAGAACATCATCGTCGTTGAAGTTCACCAAAGTTCGGCAAGCAGTTCTGATCTTGGCTTTGACCTGACCTTGTCAGGAACTCGGGTAAGTCCGCCTTTGTCGGGTGGGGTGGTTTGGCGTCAGCAATCGGGTCCGGGGACGGCGACGTTTTCCGATGGCGCGAGTCCGACTTCTTCGGTGAGCTTTGATCAAGCGGGGGCGTATGTTTTGGAAATGGAGGCCTTGGATTCTGGAATGGTAGACGAGGTTATCATCACGGTTAACCCGGGGCAGAGTTATCTCCAGTGGATCGCAGGATACTCGCTTGATGAGAGTGGGCCGCTGGTAGATTCTGATCAGGATGGTTTGGTTCATCTTGTGGAATACGCCCTCGGTGGAGATCCTTCCGGAGCGCAGAGTAATGTCCGTCCTACTCTTGTGGAGGCCGCTGGAACTCAGGGTGATCTTCTTTTTTCTTATCGTCGGCTTCGGGAGCTCAATTCGGGCGACGGCAGCGGGAACACCGGAGACGGTTACTCCATTTATGGCATTAGATATACCGTTCAGGCGACTACGGTTTTGGGGACTTGGGCGTCTGCCGTAAATATGCTAACGATGCAAGTTGAGGGAGTTCCGATTGATAACGGTGACGGGACGGAAACGGTGACTTTGCGTATGACTCTGCCTAATGCGACTGATGCCCGATGGTTTTTGCGATTGCAGATTGAGGCAGATTGAGCGCTGCGGTGACCTGAACCGCGCAGGCTTTGTCGCTGGGAAGGCGCGAGTGGGGGTCGAAGGCGGGGAAGGTGAGGATGTTGGTGGTGCCTTCGTAGATGGAGAGGAAGAGTTCGGTGGGGTTCAGATTAGAGGTGAGGCCGATATCGATGACTTCTTTTGCTTTGTGAGAATCGCTTTGATTCCCTTTGAGAGCATGTGGGCACCGTCGAGTTGCTCTGCCGAACTTGTGCGCTGTTGAGCGGATTTTGTGCCAAGAGTGATTTTTGGCATCTTCCCTGCTACGTATATTTTTCGTGGTTTGTATGAATCACGATCATCATGATGGAATTACCCGATTTACGACAAGCGCGCTCACTGGTGGCCGTGGCTGAAACGGAGAGTTTCACCAAGGCCGCTGAGCGTTTGAATGTGACCCAATCGGCGGTGAGTCATTCGATACGGGCCCTCGAGACTCAATTAGAGACGACTCTGATCGAGCGTCGTGGAAAGCGACTGAGCCTTACCCAAGAGGGAATGGTCTTGTTGCGGAGGTTCAAGCTTGCGCTCAAACAGCTTGAGGCTGCCGGGGACGATCTAGCTCTCCTTAAGCGCTGGGGGCAGGGGCGATTACGGGTGGGCGCCACGGACACCTTGTGTCACTATTTTTTGCCAGAGGTTCTTCGTGAATTTCGTAAGCTTTATCCCCGTTGTGAGATTCATCTCGATTCGGGAGACACGTCGCAGCTCGTCGATCTCCTGGATCATGCCGAAATCGATTTAGCCCTTGGGATCGATGGGCGGTGTCCGTCTTGGGCTCGTTTTGAAGGAATCTTCCGCGATGAATTGGTGTTTGTTTTTTCACCGGAGCACGAATGGGCGCAGCTTAAGGAGATCGATATGGAGGTGATGGAGGGTCAGTCGTTCTTGGTTTATGCGAAAGCAAGCGAGACGTATCACCTGTTGAAGGAGTCCTTTGAAAAAGCCGGAGGGCGTCTCCGCTCGGGCCTCAGTTTGGGAGATATGGGCGCGATTATGGAGATGGCTAAAGTGGGCATTGGCGTGGGGATCGTCGCTCCGTGGGTGGCTCGAAAAGAGATCGAGGAGGGTGAATTGATTTCGATGCCTCTCGGAGAAGTGAGGCGTTCGCGTGACTGGGGAGTTATTTGTCATGAGTCGAGGCATCTCAGTATGGTTGAAGAGGATTTTTTGAGGATTTGTCGAAAAGTAACCGGGGGTTTTCCCGATGTGGTGAGTCTTTCGCGGAGCTAGGTGAGATCGAGATTGTCGCAGCTTTCCGGAAGAGGCAGGCTCGCGACGTCATGAAGATCACTCGCATTGAGCTTTCCTTTGTCCCGGTGGTGACCCGGGTGCCGCTGAAATTTGGGAACCAGGTCCTCAAGGAAGTGAGTTGTGCCCGGGTGGGTTTAACGGCGGAGGTTGATGGGAGACGTGAGACGGGTTGGGCGGAGACGCCGTTGAGTGTGGCATGGGTGTGGCCATCGGAGCTGGGATATGTGGAGCGGGAGGAGCGGTTGAGGATGTTTTGCGAGGTGCTGCGGGGTGATCTTGTCGCCCACGGGGAGGAGGGTCATCCGATGGTGATCGGACATGATTACATTGAGAACCGGCTGCATGATCGTCTTGCTGAAGAAGGTGAGGGACGCGGTGAGGAGGAAAAGATGCCGCATCTTGCCGCGCTGGTTTGTCTTTCGGCCTTCGATTTGGCTCTTTATGACGCCTTTGGAAAGTTGCATGGGGTGAAGGCTTTCGAATGTCTGAGCAAGGAGTGGCTGGGGGAAAATGACTTGAGTCACTTCCTAGAGCCGGCGGAATCATTTGTGGGGAAGTATCCTGCTGACTACCTTATCACGCCGGAAATGACGCTTCCAGTTTGGCACTTGGTGGGTGGGCTCGATCCTATCGATGAGAGCGAGTTGACGGGCGCGGAACCGGATGATGGCTATCCGGTTTTGCTGCGGGATTGGATTGGGCGGGACGGGCTGGATTGCCTCAAAATTAAGCTGCGGGGAAATGATCTGGAGTGGGATTACGAGCGGCTTGTGGCGATTGGGAAGATCTCACTGGAAGAAGGGGTGACGAATTTGACGACGGACTTTAATTGCATGGTGACTGATCCGGCGTATGTAAATGAGATTTTGGATCGGCTCAAGGAGGCGTATCCGGCGATTTGGGATCGGATCGTTTATGTGGAGCA
>Ga0308000_10000836_pt1 | contig 12618 bp, 10 predicted proteins | sample Neamet3_FD_203877 | JGI IMG/M metagenome (GOLD analysis project Ga0308000, IMG submission 203877) | Marine microbial communities from water near the shore, Antarctic Ocean - #3 | ecosystem: Environmental > Aquatic > Marine > Unclassified | place: Southern Ocean | collected 2014-06-04 | reverse complement strand
CCGGGTGGGGTCTGGTTTTGATTCTAACCCGGTGGGTCCGGGCACTGTGGGCGGGACTGTGGGCGTTTGTGCCGCCACCTGCAGCCGCAGGCCGCGAATCTCGACCACGCGCACCTGCTGGCCGGTCTGCAGGTCGGTCTCGCCGCTGGCCTGCCAGCGCTCGCCGGAGGCCAGTACATGGCCGGCGCTGCCGCTCCAGTCGAGCACCTGCGCCGTGTCACCGATCAGGGCCTGGGTGCCGGTGACGACGCGGTGCCGATGCGAGCTCAGCGCCAGCCGCGCGATCAGCAGCGACAGCGCCAGGCTGGCCAGCGCGATGCCCAGAATCAGCGGCAGCGAGACGCCGTAGCCCGGCACATCGGCGTCGATCAGCATCGTCGCGCCGAAGACGAACGCCACCAGCCCGCCGATGCCCAGCACGCCCACCGAGGGCGTGAAGGCCTCGGCCAGCATCAGCACCATGCCCAGCAGCAGCAGCGCCGCACCAACTTGGCTGACGGGCAGCACGGCCAGCGCGTACAGGCCCAGCAGCAGGCTGATGGCGCCGACCGTGCCGGGCAGCAGCGCGCCGGGGTTCATGAATTCGAACAACAGGCCGTAAACACCGACCATCAGCAGGATCAGCGCGACGTTGGGGTTGGTGATGACCGCCAGCAGGCGGGTGCGCCAGTCGGGCTCGAGCGCCTCGACGGCCAAGCCGCGCGTCTCGAGCACGACCCGGGCCTTGCCCACGCGCACCTCGCGGCCGTGGGCCTGGGCCAGCAGGTCGGCGGTGTCGGCGGCGATGAAGTCGATGACGTTGAGCGCCAGCGCCTGCTCGGCCGAGACACTGGCGGCTTCGCGCACCGCACGCTCGGCCCAGTCGGCGTTGCGCCCGCGCAGCTCGGCCAGCGAGCGGATGTAGGCCACCGCATCCTCGACCACCTTGGCCTCGCGCGCGTCGCGCCGGGCCGGCGCCGGGCGCACGGGCTCGGCGGGATGGTCGGGAGTGGCCACCGGCGGCGCCACCGTGACTGGTGCGCCCACGGGCGAGGGTGGCGCCGTAGGCGCCGACGGCGCGTCGGCCGGCCGCCCCGGCAGCGGCAGGCCGCCACCGCCGCCAACCTGCACCGGGGCCGCCGCGCCGATGCTGGTGCCCGGCGCCATCGCCGCGACGTGGCTGGCATAAACGATGAAGGTGCCGGCGCTGGCGCCGCGCGCGCCGCTGGGCGCGATGTGGGTCAGCACCGGCAGCGGCGAGGCGAGGAGCGCGCGCACGATCTCGCGCATCGAGGTGTCGAGCCCGCCCGGGGTGTCGATGCGCAGCACGACTGCGGTGGCGCCGCGCTGCTGCGCGCGGGCCAGCCCACGCACGACGTAGTCGGCGCTGGCCGGGCCAATCGGGCCGTCGATCGTCAACTGCACCGCAATGCGCGGCGCGGCCGCTGGCGCCGGGTCGGCGGCGCCTAACGTGGCGACCAGCCCCAGCCAGCCCACTGCCAGCAGCAGCAGCCAAGCCAACACCGGCAGCGGCCGGGGCGCGCGGCGAGTGTGGGGCGGGGGCGAAGCGCTCATCGTGCAGCACATCATATAGGCACTGCGGTGTTTTGCACTCAGCCTCTCACTCAGCAGGGCTGTTACGCGCTTTTGGAACCTCGGACGCTTGAGGCGCCACCCTTGCCGGGCAGGACGGCGCAAGCCAAAAAACCCAAATACGCGCCGCAGCGCAGCACCCGGCCCTGCCCCACCTTGAGCTCGATCCGGTGGCCGCGGGTGCGGCAGGCCGCCACTTGGTGCAGCAGTTGCTGCAGTTGCGCCGCGCTGGCTTGGGTGCCGTGCTGGCTGCGCAGCCAATGGCGCAGCAGGTTGGCTTGACGATCGGGGCTCAAGGCTTGCAGGGCGGCGATGGCCGGTGGGTTGCCCACGGCTTACAGGTCCAGTGCAGCCAGCTCGGTCAGCAGGCGCTGGGCTTGGGCGGCTTGGGCGGCGCTGCGTGCAAAGGTGTGCCGGCTGGCCGGAAAATGCTCGAGCAGCACCGGCAGCAGCTGGCTGCGGATGCGGTTGCGGGTGTAGCGCAAGTCTAGGTTGCTCGGATCGTGCAGGTAGGGCTGGCCCAGCTGCTGCAAGCGCTGGCGCAGCGCCGCGCCGTCTTCGAGCAACCAAGGGCGGCCAAAGCAGACGCCGTGGCGCTGCATGGCTTCGGGCATCGCCGCCAGCCCGGGCAGGCCAGCGCCGCGGGTGAGTGCCAGCAGCAGGGTTTCGATCTGGTCTTGGGCCTGCTGGGCCAACAGCACCCAGCCCGCGCCGTGCGCCTGCGCCAGCCGTGCCAGCGCGGCGTAGCGGGCTTTGCGCGCCGCCTCCTCGGGGCTTTGGCCGCGCGCGGGCTGGGCCTGCACGCGCTCGATGTGCAGCGGCAGCCCTAGCGCAGCACAAAAACGCTCGGCATGGGCGACAAAGCCATCGGCCGCAGGCTGCAGCCCGTGGTGGATGTGCAGCGCCTGCACCCGACCCGGCCAGAGCGCATGCGCGGCCAGCAGCAGCGCGGTCGAGTCAGCCCCGCCGCTGTAGGCCACGGCCCAGGGCTGTGGGGCAGCGCGCGCGTGCGCCGGCAAGCCGTGGCGCTGCGCCCAAGCGCGCAAGCTGGGCAGGCCGGGGAAGTCAAGCAAAGCGCCGGGCGGCGGCTCGCTGGCGCCCGCGGGTGGAGCTTGCGCCATCAAAGCCGCATCCCTTTGTGGCCGAGCCGCTCAGTCTCTCAGGCCGGGCTGCGCTCGCGGCCGCTGCTGTCGGCTTTGGTGTCGGTGTAGCGGCCAAAGGCGTTGAGGCGGGCGTGGCGCTGCTCCAGCAGCTCTTTGGGTTTGAGGTCGACCACTTGGCGCAGGGCGTCGGTGAGCGCGCGCTTGAGGAAGGCCGCCATCTGCTTGGGGTCGCGGTGCGCGCCGCCCACCGGTTCGCTCACGATTTTGTCTACCAGCCCCAGCGCCTTGAGACGGTGCGCGGTGATGCCCAGCGCCTCGGCGGCGTCGCTGGCGCGCTCGCTGGTTTTCCACAGAATGGAGGCGCAGCCTTCGGGGCTGATGACCGAATAGACCGCGTACTGCAGCATCAGCACCTGATCGGCCACGGCGATGGCCAGCGCGCCACCCGAGCCGCCCTCGCCGATGATGGTGCTGATGATCGGCACCTCGAGCTGCGCCATCTCGTAGATGTTGCGCCCGATGGCCTCGGACTGGCTGCGCTCCTCGGCGTCGATGCCGGGGAAGGCGCCGGGGGTGTCCACAAAGGTGAACACCGGCAGCCGGAACTTCTCGGCCAGCTTCATCAGGCGCAGCGCTTTGCGGTAGCCCTCGGGGCGCGTCATGCCAAAGTTGCGCAGCGTGCGCTCTTTGGTGTCGCGCCCTTTTTGCTGGCCCAGCACCACGCAGGGCTGGCCGTTGAAGCGCGCCAGCCCGCCGACGATGCTCTGGTCGTCGGCAAAGTGGCGGTCGCCGTGCAGCTCGACAAAATGGCTAAAAATTTCGCGCACGTAATCGAGCGTGTAGGGGCGCTCGCTGTGGCGGGCGATCTTGGTCACCTGCCACGGCGTGAGGTGGGTGTAGAGGTCTTTGGTGAGCTGCAGGCTTTTTTTGCTCAGCTGTTCGATCTCTTGCGAGATATCGACCGCCGACTCGCTCTGCACGTAGCGCAGCTCTTCGATTTTGCTTTCAAGCTCGGCGAGGGGCTGCTCGAAATCGAGAAAAACTTTTTTGGCCAAGATCGGGCTCCTGGTTCGGGGTCAATGAACAGTCAAAGTGCAAACGGGGCTGGGCTGCGGCGGCTCAGAGACTGAGAAGCCATTCAATAAGCCACCGGCAGCGGGTCGAGCGAGCGCCAAATATACCAAGTCGCCACGCTGCAGTAAGGCGCCCAGGGGGCGGCGACTTCGCGCGCGTCGCTGCGGCTCACCGGCTCGCCCGAAAAATAACTCTGGCTGATGCCGCGGATCAGCCCCACGTCGTCGAGCGGTAGCACGTTGGGGCGCAGCAGGTGAAAGATGAGGAACATCTCGGCCGTCCAGCGCCCGATGCCGCGGATCGCCACCAGTTGTTTGACGATGGCCTCGTCGTCCATGCCCGGCCATTCGTCGGGGCGCAGGTGGCCGCTGTCGAAGTGCAAGGCCAGATCGACCAGATACTCGACCTTGCGCGCGCTCAGGCCGGCGGCGCGCATTTCATCGACGCGCAGGCGCAACAAGGCCGCGGGTTCGAACTGCGGCAGCAGCTTTTCGAAGCGCTGCCAAACGGCTTGCGCCGCCGCCACCGAAATCTGCTGACCGATGACGCTGCGCACCAGAGTAACGAAGGGGTCGCCGTGCGACTGCAGGCCGGCGTGCGTGGTTTGGGGGATGAGTTTGCACAGCACCCGGTCGCGCTCGATCAGGTGCGTGCAGGCCTCGGCCCAATAGGGCGGCAGACGGCAGACTGGCATCAGGCCCGCACCCATGTGGTGCCTTGGGCGCTGTCTTGCAGCAGCACGCCTTGGTCTTGCAGCTGCAGGCGGATGCGGTCGGCCAAGGCAAAGTCGCGCGCGGCCTTGGCGGCGCGGCGCTCGGCGATCAGGGCCTCGATGGCGCTCGCTGGCAAGCCGTCGGCAACGGCTGCCGCCCCCACGCCGCCTTGCAAAAACGCTTGCGGCTCTTGCTGCAGCAGCCCCAGCACAGCGCCCAGCGCCTTGAGCAGCGCGGCCAAGGCGGCGCTGCGGCTGCGGTTGACTTCGGTGGCCAACTCGAACAGCAGCGCCAGCGCTTGCGGGGTGCCAAAGTCGTCGTCCAGCGCGGCTTTGAAGCGCGCCGCGTGCGGCTCGGCCCAGTCGATGGCTGGGGGGCTGGCGCCCTCACCTGCCGGCGCAGCGGGCACCGCTGCCAGCGCGGTGTAGAGCCGGCGCAAGGCGCTGCGGGCGTCGTCGAGGTGCGCGTCGGAGTAGTTGAGCGCGCTGCGGTAGTGCGCGCGCAGCATGAAAAAGCGCAGCGTTTCGGGCTCGTAGCGCTGCAGCACCTCGCGGATGGTGAAAAAGTTGCCCAAGCTCTTGGACATTTTTTCTTCATCGACGCGCACAAAGCCGTTGTGCATCCAAAAGCGCGCCAAGGGCTGGCCGCTGGCGCCTTCGCTTTGGGCAATTTCGTTTTCGTGGTGCGGAAATTGCAGGTCGGCACCGCCGCCGTGGATGTCGAAAGACTCGCCCAGCAACGCGCAGCTCATGGCCGAGCACTCGATGTGCCAGCCCGGCCGCCCGGCGCCGTAAGGGCTGGGCCACTGCACGTCGGCGGGCTCGTCGGGCTTGGCCGCTTTCCAGAGCACGAAGTCGAGCGGGTCGCGCTTGTCGTCGGCCACGGCCACGCGCTCGCCGGCGCGCAGCTCGTCGAGGCTCTTGCCCGAGAGCTTGCCGTAGCCGGCAAAGGCGCGCACGGCGTAGTTCACATCGCCGTCGGCGGCGCGGTAGGCCAGCCCCTTTTGCTCCAGCTGCCCGATCAGGGCCAGCATCTGCGGCACGTAGTCGGTGGCGCGCGGTTCGTGGGTCGGGCGCTCGATGCCCAGCGCGTCGGCGTCTTGGTGCAGGGCCTCGACCATGCGCGTGGTCAGGCTGCGGATGGTTTCGCCGTTGTGCAGCGCGCGGGCAATGATCTTGTCGTCGATGTCGGTGATGTTGCGCACGTAGGTCACGCGGTAGCCGCTGGCCTTGAGCCAGCGCTGCACCACGTCGAAAGCCAGCATGGAGCGCGCGTGCCCGAGGTGGCACAGGTCATAAACCGTCATGCCGCAGACGTAGAGGCGCACATGGCCGGGCTGCAGCGGCTGGAAGGTTTCGAGGCGGCGCGTGAGCGTGTTGTGGATGCGCAGGGTCATGGGCGGGGGGCAAATCGAGGGAATCTGGGCACCTGTGCCCAAACGGCTGGGCTTGGGGGCTGCACGGCAAGCCATCAGAACACAAAACGGTGTGCACAGCGCAGCAATCAGCAGGGCGTCCCGTGGGGCCTACAACCGGACCCACCGTGGGACTAAAGGCTGAACAAGCCCGAATCGGGGCCGCGCAGATACAATCCGGTAAGTATATCGGCGCCGTCGCTGCCGCCGCCGTTACCGGTTTCTGCTTTTGAGCACCAGCCCGCCCCCTTTGCACATGCCCTTTGCCCCCACTGCCCGCCGCTGGCGGCCCTTGCGCCCGCGCCACGCCCGCCACCTGCTGGCCGCTGCCCTGTTGGCGCTGCTGCTCGGGCTGGGCTTAGGCGCCCCGGCGCTGGCGCAAGATGCCCCCTACGACGCGGTGCAGCGCCAAAGCCAGGCCGGCGATTGGCCCGCCGCGCTGGCGCAGGCCGACGCTTGGCTGGCGCAGCACCCGGCCGATGCGCAGATGCGTTTTATGCGCGCCGTGCTGCTGCAGCGCATGGGCCAGACGGATGCCGCCCAAGCCGCCTTCACCGCCCTGGTGCAAGAGCACCCGGAGCTGCCCGAACCGCACAACAACCTGGCCGTGCTGCACGCCGCCGCCGGGCGTTTGCTCGAAGCGCAACTGGCCCTCGAGCAGGCGCTGCGCCTGCACCCGCACTACGCCACCGCATGGCGCAACTTGGGCGATGTGCAGTTGCAACGCGCCGCCGAAGCCTATCGCCGCGCCCTTGAGCAGACACCGCACGCCCCCGGCCTAGCCCAGCGGCTGCAGGCGCTCGAGGCCTTGCTGGTTACCACCGCACCGGCGCGCTGACGCCTAAGCCACGCCCCAGCTCCCCTGGTGTTCTGCCCACAACCGCCCCCCTCTGCCCCCACCACTCGCCATACCCCATGCAACGTCGCCACTTCGCCCCCCTCCTGCTCGGCTCGGTCGCGCTCGCCAGCGCCCTGGGGTTGAGTAGCGCCCATGCGCAAGCGCCCACAGCCGCCCCGGCCTCTGGCACCACACCCGCTGCGGCCCCGCGCGTCACCCTTAACACCAATCTGGGTGCGATCGTGCTCGAGCTCGACCCGGTGCGCGCGCCGCTGACGGTGCAAAACTTTCTGCAATACGTGCGCGACGGCCACTACCACGGCACCGTGTTTCACCGCGTCATCCCCGGCTTCATGATCCAAGGCGGGGGCTTTACGGTCGAGATGCAGCAAAAGCCCACCCGGCCCCCGATCGCGCTCGAAGCCCGCAACGGCCTGAGCAACCTGCGCGGCACGGTGGCCATGGCGCGCACCCAGGCGCCTGATTCGGCCACGGCGCAGTTCTTCATCAACGTCGTGGACAACCCCATGCTCGATCAGCCGCGCTCGCCCGACGGCCACGGTTACGCCGTCTTTGGCCGCGTGGTCTCGGGGCTCGACGTGGTCGATCGCATCCGCGCCGTGCCCACCGGCCGCCGGGGCGCGTTCAGCAACGTGCCCCTGCAACCCGTCACCATTCTCAACGCCACTTTGGAGCAATAAACACCATGGCCAACCCGCAAGTCGAACTGCACATCGCCGGTCGCGGCGTCATCACCCTCGAGCTCGACGCCGACAAGGCGCCCATTTCGGCCGCCAATTTCCTCGCCTACGTGCGCAGCGGCCACTACGACGGCACCGTGTTTCACCGCGTGATCGACGGCTTCATGCTCCAAGGCGGCGGCTTTGCCCCCGGCATGAAGCAAAAGCCCACGCTGGACCCAATCGAAAACGAGGCCAACAACGGCCTCAAAAACGACCGCTATACGGTGGCCATGGCGCGCACCTCGGCGCCGCATTCGGCTTCGGCGCAGTTCTTTATCAACGTCGCCGACAACGGCTTTTTGAACCACACCGCCCCCACCGCGCAGGGCTGGGGCTACGCCGTGTTTGGCAAAGTGATCGCCGGCACCGAGGTGGTGGACGCGATCCGCAGCGTCAAGACCGGGCGCAAGGGCATGCACGACGATGTGCCGCTGGACGACGTGGTGCTGGAAAAAGCCGTCGAGCTGGCGGGCAGCGCAGCCTGATGCAGCCCCTGCCGGGATGCTTGCCGGGCTGCGAGTAGGCCCGGCGGCCGCCCCGGCTGCACCGGCCGCATATCCACCCCAGCCAATCCCTTGCGCATGGCCCCTTGCGCCCCATGAAGCGCGCACCGACGCTCATCACCCTGCGACCATGAACGATGCCACCCTGACGGCGGCGCAGCGGGCGCTGCCCACACCCGACCGCGTCTGCGCCGCCCCCGAGTGGGAACGAGTCGAGTTCATCTCCGACCTGCACCTGCGCCCCGAAGACCCCGACACCGCATCGGCTTGGCTGCACTACCTCGAACACGGCCGCTTCGACGCCCTGTTCATTCTGGGCGACCTGTTCGAGCTCTGGTTCGGCGACGACATGCTGCAGCGCCCGAACGCAACCCCCGACAGCACGCTGCTGCAGCGCAGCGTGGCCGCGCTGGCTGCAGCCAGCGCGCGCGCGCCGATCTACCTGATGCACGGCAACCGCGACTTTCTGCTCGGCAGTGCCTTTGCCGAAACCAGCGGCGTGCGCCTGATCGCCGACCCCTGCGTGCTCGAATACGCCGGCCAGCGCTGGCTGCTCAGCCACGGCGACGCCTGGTGCCTAGAAGACCGCAGCTACCAAAGTTTTCGCCAGATGGTGCGCGCACCCGACTGGCAGCGGGGCTTTCTGGCACGCCCACTGGCCGAACGCGAGGCGCTGGCGCGCATGGCGCGCCACACCAGCGAAAGCCAGCGCAGCGTGGGCTCGGGCTCGGGCTCGGGCTCGGGCTCGGGCTCGGGCTCGGGCTCGGGCTCGGGCAATGGCAGCACCACCGGCGCGGCCCAAGCGGCTGGCCCCGACTACGCCGACTTAGACGCCGTCACCGTCTGCGACTGGCTTCGCGCCACGGCCTGCCAGACCCTGATCCACGGCCACACCCACCGCCCCGGGTTGCACGATCTGGGGCTGGGCTTGCAGCGCCTGGTGCTGAGCGACTGGTGCGGCCTGAGTCAACCGCCGCGGCGCGAGGTGCTGCGGCTCGACCGCTTGGGCCAGTTCAGCCGCCTGAGCCCGGAACAGGCCACCGCACAAACACCGGCCGTGCCGCCACCGACCGCACAGCCACCGGCCGCCCACATGGCCGCTGCCCAAGCAGCCGCCGCACCGCTGCCCCGGCCAGCGGCATGAGCCCGGCGCCGCGCTGGTTGCGCGTGCTGCGCCACAGCCGCTGGGCCCGCGCGCTGACGCGCTGGCTGGGCGGCGCACCGCCCATCCCGGCGGGCCTTTGGCGGCACGTGGTGCAGGCGCAGCCCTTCTTGCACCGGCTGGAGCCCGGCCAGCTCGAGCGTTTGCAGCTCTTGTGCCGCCATTTTTTGGCCCAAAAAACCTTCAGCGGCGCCAACGGCTTGCAGATCAACGACGAGATCGCCCTGACCATCGCCACCCAAGCCTGCCTGCCGTGGATCCATTGGGGCCTGACGGGGCTGGACTGGTACCGGGGTTTTGTCGGCATCGTGGTGCACCCGGATGAAGTCTGGGCTCAGCGCGAAGAAACCGACGAGGCCGGCGTGGTGCACCGCTGGCGCGAGGCGCTGGCGGGCGAAGCCATGCAGGGCGGGCCGCTGATGCTGGCTTGGTCGCACGTGCGCACGGCCAGCGCCAAGGCGCAGCAGGGCCACAACCTGGTGATCCACGAGTTTGCGCACCAGATCGACCTGCGCCACAAATCGCGCCACCAAGCGGCCGACGGCTGCCCCCGGTTGCCGAACGGCTTTCTGGGGCTGGCAGCGCCGGCCGCGGCGCAACACTGGCGCACGCTCTGGGGCCAGCAGCACCGCCGCTTTGTGCGCGAGGTGCAAATGGCCGAGCGCTTCGGTGCCCCCATGCCGTGGCTCGACGCCTACGGCGCCACCGATGCGGCCGAGTTTTTTGCCGTGGCCTGCGAGGCCTATACGGTGCAGCGGGCGCGCTTCGGGGCCGAATTCCCGCTGTTGCTGCCGCTGCTGGATGCTTTTTTCAAGCACCCGGCGGCGGCAACCGCAGCGCCTTAGCGGCGCAGCAGCACCTTGAGCACCGCCTGCAAGCGCTCGGCGGCGGCGGCGTCGTGGGGGCTGGACAGCACCTGTGCCACGTCGTGGGCCCAGGTTTGCGCCGGGGCCGGGTCGTGGCGGCGCGTGAGCAGTTGCAGTTGCAGGGCGCGCCGTGCGTCGAGGTGCGCCGCCGGGGTGGGCAGTTCGGCCGCCATTTCGAGCCGCAGCAGGTGCGTGCCGCGCGCGGCTGCAGCCGCCTCGGAACCCGCTTGGGCCAGAGCCGCGGCCCACGCCGCACGCGCGGCGGCGGCGGCCTTGCCGCCCAGGGCCTGCGCGCTCGGCAACTCGGTGGGGTTGCGTTGCTGCCAGGCAGCGAGCAAACCCATCAGCGCCTCGCCGTGGGCCTGCGTGGCCAGTTTTTTGAGTGCCAGCTCGGCTTGCTCCAGCGCCTGGCGTTGGGCGCGGAAAGCCGCGTCGCCCAAGCGTGGGCCGCGCTCCTCGCGCTCGTGGCTGCGCCAATCGGCGCGCTCGCCACCGCGCTGCGCACCACGTGCGTCGCCCGGGAAGCCCTCGCGTGGGCCTTTGCGGGCATCGCGGCCCGCAGCACCCGGACGGCCAGATTGGGGCTGCGCACGCGCCATACCGGGCCGATCGTCGCCGCGCATGGCCACCAGCTTGCGCGGGGCGGCAGCAGGGGTGGCGGTAGGGGTGGCATGGGATTTGCCATCGGCCTCTGGCTGGGCCTCGGGCTGCGTGTCTGCACTGGGAGCCGCGTCTGGGGTGGCAGTGGCCGCGCCCGGCTCCTCCCTCGCTTGCGCTTCGGCCGCATCGGCGCCGGCCCCTGCCGCACCTGGGTCTGACTGGCTGGGGGTGGATGGTGCCACGGCGGCCACGCTTTGACCGCGCAGCACGGCGTGCAAGGCGTCGCTGGCGCTGCGTATGCGCTGCGCGTCGCCGGCAGCGCAGGCGGCTTCGAGCGCTTGGGCGGCTTGCAGCACGGCTTGGTCGTGCGCGCTCAGGGCGGCGGCGACGTGCACGCGCTCGGCCGTCTTGCGCTCGAAGGCGGCGTCGATGGGCTGCCTAAAGGTCTCCCACAGCTTTTGCTCGAGGCGCCGGTCCAGCGGCACGGCGTGCGCTTCTTGCTGCCAGCGCTGTTGCAGCGCCTTCACGGCGTCGATGCGCAAGGCGGGCATCTGGCCCAGCGCCTGGGCCTCGGCAATCAGGGCCTGGCGGCGCTGCACGCTCTGTTCTTGGGTGGCCTCGAGCGGCGCATGGGCCTGGGACATGGCCGCCTTCCACAGCGGTTGCAGCTCGGCAAAGAGCTTTTCGCTCAGGTGGCCGGACTCGCGCCAGCGCTCCGACAGGGCGTGCAGCTCGCGCAGCTGCAGCTTCCAGTCGGTGCTGGTGGCGTGCGCCGCCGTCCAGGCGTGCACCTCGTCGATCAGCGCCAGGCGCTGGGCCCGATTGGCTTGGTTTTGCTGCTTGAGCTGTTCGAGCCAGGCCTCGACCTGCTTGTGTGCCTCGTTGCAGGCTTCATCGAATTTTTTCCACAGCGCCTGGTTGGACGCCCCGCCCTGATCGGTGGCCTTCCACTGCTCGCGCAACTGGCGCAGCGCCTCTTGCACCTTGCGCCCGCCCATGCGCTGCCCCTCGGGGGCTTGGGTGAGCGCGACCGCCTTGGCCAGCAGCTCTTCGCGCAACTGGTCGGCGCGCCAGCGCTGCCAGCCCTCGAGCTCGCTGCTGCTGGCCAAGGCGGCTTGGGCCTCGGTTTCCAGCGCGGGCGCGATGTGACGGCCATGGTCTTTGAGCACTTGGCGCAAGGCAGCGGCGGCCTTGGGTGCGGTTTTGCTGTGCCCTTGGGCCAGCTCTTGCTGCAGGGCCTGCAAGGCCGCGGCGACGGCCTGCGTGGCTTGTTGCTGGCGCGCTGCCTGGTCGGCGGCATCGGCAGCGGGTGGCGCCGCCACGCCGCGCAGGGCGCGCAGTTCGTCGGCCCACACCGGCACCGCCGGCAGGGCCACCTGCTCATCGGTGGTTGCGGCCAAGGCTTGGGCGAGCGCAGCGTCGAAGGCTTCCCAGACCAAGTTGAGCTGGTTGCGCGAGGTTTCGAGTTGCTGCGCGTACTTGGGTTCGAGGCTGGCCCAGGCGGGGTCGGCGCACAAAGCGCTGGCCCGGGTTTGCCAAGCGGCCACGTCGGTGCGCAGGGGTTCGCGCTGCGCTTGCGCCTCGGCCAGCGGCTTGGTCGAGAGCAGCTCGATGCGCTGCGCCAGCAACACCGCGGCCTCGCGCTCCACCTGCACCTGGTGCTGCAGGTCTTCGAGCGCCTTCATGCGCGCGCTCAAGGCCAAGCGCAAACCGGCCAGCGGCTCGCGCGACAGCGGTGCCCCGGCTTTGGCGGCCTCGCGCTGCCAGCCCATGGCGTCGGCCAAGTTGAGGCGCGACTGGGCCAACAGGGCCTGCGCTTTGGCTGCCCACTCTTCGGCGATCGCGTCTTGGGCCTTGATGCGCTTGAGCTCGTCGAGTTTGTCCTTGAGCGGCTTGGCCGCACCTTTGTCGCGGTGCGAGAGCTCGCGGTAGACCTCGGTCATTTGCTCGATGCTGGGCTCGCTGGCGAGCCACTCGCGCAGCCGGGTGGCGCGCTCGCCCGAGGTCGGGGACTTGAAAGCCCCTCCGGT
>Ga0308000_10000830_pt1 | contig 12670 bp, 10 predicted proteins | sample Neamet3_FD_203877 | JGI IMG/M metagenome (GOLD analysis project Ga0308000, IMG submission 203877) | Marine microbial communities from water near the shore, Antarctic Ocean - #3 | ecosystem: Environmental > Aquatic > Marine > Unclassified | place: Southern Ocean | collected 2014-06-04 | reverse complement strand
GTGGTGCGAAGGCACGTGCGTCATCACCGTCTCGCCGCTGTTCAGTTGCAGGGTGTAGAGGAACTCGGAGCCGCGAAACGATTTGCGCACGATGCGCGCCTTCACCGGTGCGGCGTCGTCGTGCACGATGTCGTCGGCGCGCAGCAGCACGTCGCACAGGCCGTCGGGGTAAGCGCTGGGCAGCGGGCACGCGGCCACGTCTTGCAGCGGCCCTAGGGGGGTTTGCACCTGCACCTCGGCGCCCAAATGGGCGATCTGCGCCGGGGCAAACACGCCGTGGCCGATGAATTCGGCCACGAAGCGCGTGGCCGGGCGGTGGTAGAGCGTGTAAGCGCGGTCCCACTGGTGCAGCTCGCCCTGGTGCATCACGCCGATCATGTCGCCAATAGCAAAGGCTTCGAGCTGGTCGTGCGTCACCAGCAGCGCGGTGGCCCCGGCGGCCTTCAAAATCCCGCGCACTTCGTGCGCCAGGCGCTCGCGCAGGTCCACGTCGAGGTTGGAGAAAGGCTCGTCGAGCAGCAGCAGGCGTGGGCTGGGGGCGAGTGCGCGCGCCAGCGCCACACGCTGCTGCTGGCCGCCCGAGAGCTCGTGCGGGTAGCGCCCGTGCAGCCCCTCGAGCCCGACCAGCGCCAGCACCTCTTGCACCCGCTGCAGCCGCGCTGGCTTGGGCAGATGGCGCAGCCCGAAGGCCACGTTGGCGCGCACGTCAAGGTGCGGAAACAGCGCGTAATCTTGGAATACCATGCCGACGCGGCGCTGCTCGGGCGGCATATGCGTCTGGGCGTTGCTGACCACTTCACCCCCAAGCGCGACTTGTCCACCGCTGGCGCGCTCGAGCCCGGCCACGGCGCGCAGCAAGGTGGTTTTGCCGCAGCCCGAAGGGCCGATCAGCACCCCGATCTGGCCCGCCTCGAGGCCAAAAGAAACCGAGCGCACCGCAGGCTGGGCGGTGTGGGGGTATTGAACCGAGAGTTGGGACAGGGTCAGGAACATGGTTACTTATTCTAGACGATTGTTGTTCTCATTCAAGTAGCTTGGGCTGCTGCTGCGGCACCCGTTTGTCATGCGCTGGATATGTCAGGCACGGGGTCGGCACCCAATTTATAATGAGTGCGACACCCGCTCGCCGCTCGTCCTGAACCCATGGCCAAACCCAAGCTGAAAAAAATCCCGACCGCGCAAGTGCAGCTGGGGATGTACATCGAGGGTTTTTGCGGTTCTTGGATGGAGCACCCGTTTTGGCGCAGCAAGTTTGTGATCACCGACGCGCACGAGTTGCGCTTGTTGCATGAGTGCGCGATCAAGGAGGTGCTGATCGACGTCAGCCAAGGCTTGGATGTCGTGCCAGCCTCTGCCAGCGACGCCGCCGCAGAACCCTCGCTACCCGTTACCGACCCGGAGCCGCCGCCCGCTCCCGATACCCAAGCGGCCTCGATGCGCGCCGAGTATCAGCGTGCCGCCGCCATCTGCAAAGCTGCCCACGGCGCGGTGCGCCACATGTTTGCCGAGGTGCGCATGGGCCGCGCCATCGACCCAGAGGTGGCGCGCCAAGTGGCCGGGGAGATCACCGATTCGGTGTTGCGCAACGGCGGCGCCCTGATCAGCCTCGCGCGCCTGAAAAGCGCCGACGGCTACACCTACATGCACTCGGTGGCGGTGTGCGCGCTGATGGTGGCGCTGGCGCGTCAGTTGGGTTTGAGCGCAGCCGAGACGCGCGCGGCGGGCTTTGCGGGCCTGATGCACGACCTAGGCAAGGCCGACGTGCCGCTGGAGGTGCTCAACAAAGCCGGCCGCCTGACCGAAGCCGAATTTGCCCAAGTGCGCCTGCACCCAGAACACGGGCACCGGCGCTTGCTCGCCGCCGGCGTCGATGACCCGATGGCGCTCGACGTCTGCCTGCACCACCACGAGCGGCTCGACGGCAAGGGCTACCCAAAGCAGTTGGCGGGCGAGGCCATCAGCCGCATGGCGCGCATGGGGGCGGTGTGCGATGTCTATGACGCCATCACCTCGAACCGGCCCTACAAAGAGGGCTGGGACCCGGCCGAATCGCTGGCCAAAATGGCGCAGTGGACCCACGGCCACCTCGATGCCGCGATTTTTCAGGCCTTTGTGCGCAGCCTCGGCATTTACCCCACGGGTTCGCTGGTGCGGCTGAGCAACGGCAAGCTGGCGGTGGTGGTGGAGCAGTCCAAGGCGTCTTTGCTCAAGCCGGTGGTTAAAACCGTGTTTTCCACCACGAGCAATGAGCGCGTGCAGCCGCAACTGATCGACCTCTCGGCACCCGACTGCCGCTGGCAGATCGAAAAGCGCGAAAACCCCAAAGACTGGAAAATCCCCGACCTCGACGCGGTCTGGATGGATGAGCTGGCGAATCCACAGGGCGCATAGGGTGGGTGCAGCAATAGCGGCACCTGGATCCGAGAACTGGCAGGGTGTGGCCCCACCGACAGGAATCGAACCTGTATTTGCCGCTTAGGAGGCGGCCGTTCTATCCATTGAACTACGGCGGGTGGTAGCTGCGCAAGATTATCCCCGATGCCCGCTGCTGAGGGCGACATTGCTGGGGGCGCTATTTCGAGAGCACCCGCGTGGCCTCTTCGAGCCCGCGCAGCGTCAGCGGGTACATGCGCTGGCCAAGGATTTGCTGGATCAGCTCGATGCTGCGCTGGTAGGGCCACAGGCCCGCCGGTTGCGGGTTGATCCAGGCGTGGCGCGGGTAGTGGTGCGCGAGGCGCTGCAACCAGTCGGCCCCGGTTTCGGCGTTGGCGTATTCGACGCTGCCGCCGGGCTGCAGGATTTCGTAGGGGCTCATGGTCGCGTCGCCGACAAAAATCAGCTTGTAGTCGCGGTGGTAGGTGTGCAGCAGGTCGAGGGTGGCGGTGCGCTCGCTGTGCCGGCGCTGGTTGTGCTTCCAGACGAAGTCATAGACGCAGTTGTGGAAGTAGTAGATTTCGAGGTGCTTGAACTCGGCTTTGGCGGCCGCAAACAGGGCCTCGACCTGGTGCACGTGCTTGTCCATGCTGCCGCCCACGTCGAGCAGCAGCAGCACCTTGACCAGGTTGTGGCGCTCGGGCACTTGGCGCAGCTCGAGCCAGCCGGCGTTGGCGGCGGTGGCCCGGATGGTGTCGGGCAAGTCGAGCTCGAGCGCGCTGCCTTGGCGCGCGAATTTACGCAGCCGCCGCAGCGCCAGCTTGAGGTGGCGCGGCCCCAGCGGCGCGCTGTCGTCGTAGTCGCGCCAGAGGCGCTGCTCCCACACCTTGACGGCGCTGCGCTGGCCGCCGGGGCCGCCGATGCGGATGCCCTGCGGGTTGTGGCCGCCGTGACCAAAGGGGCTGGTGCCGCCGGTGCCGATCCACTTGCTGCCGCCGGCGTGGCGCTCGGTTTGCTCGGCCAGCCGCTGCTGCAGGGTGCGCATGAGTTCGTCCCAGTCGAGCTTCGGGGCGTTGGCCTTTTGCTCGTCGCTCAGCAGCCGTTGCAGCTCCTGTCTTAGCCAGTCGGCTGGGATGGCGCGCGCGCCCTCGCCCGCCACGGCCTGCACGCCTTTGAAGTGGGCGGCAAAGGCGCGGTCGAAGGGGTCGAACAGGGATTCGTCCTTGACCAGCGTGGTGCGTGCGAGGTAGTAGAAATCATCGAGCGAGCAGGCGTCGGGGTTGGCCGGGCCCACGAGGCCGGATTGCAGCGCCTGCAGCAGCGTGAGGTATTCGCGCACCGACACCGGCAGCCGGGCGGCGCGCAGGGCATAGAAAAAATCGATCAGCATGGGTGGGCTGGGCTGGGTTGAGGGCGCCAAACCGCCTCAGCGGTGGCGCTGGTTCATGAACACCAGGCGCTCGAGCAGGCCGGCATCCTGCTCGTTTTTGAGCAGCGCGCCCGCCAGTGGCGGCACCACCAGCTGCTGCTCTTTGCCGTGCAGCGCCTGGGGCGGGATGTCTTCGGCCAGCAGCAGCCGGATCCAGTCGAGCAGCTCCGAGGTACTGGGCTTTTTCTTCAGGCCCGGCAACTGGCGCAGCTCCAGAAAGGCTTTGAGCGCCGCCGTGAGCAGCTCGTCTTTGAGGCCGGGAAAGTGCACGCCCACGATGCGGCGCAGCGTGGCCGGGTCGGGGAACTGGATGTAGTGGAAAAAGCAGCGGCGCAAAAAGGCGTCGGGCAGCTCTTTTTCGTTGTTCGAGGTGATGAACACCAGCGGCCGGTGGCGCGCCCGGATGGTCTGGCGCGTCTCGTAGCAGTGGAACTCCATGCGGTCGAGTTCGCGCAGCAAGTCGTTGGGGAACTCGATGTCGGCCTTGTCGATTTCGTCGATCAGCAGCACCAGCGGCTGCTCGGCCGTGAAGGCCTGCCAGAGCACGCCTTGCACGATGTAGTGGCCGATGTCGCGCACGCGCTCGTCCCCGAGCTGCGAGTCGCGCAGGCGGCTCACGGCATCGTACTCGTACAGGCCCTGCTGCGCCTTGGTGCTGCTCTTGATGTGCCACTGCAGCAGCGGTATCCCCAACGCCGCCGCCACCTCTTCGGCCAGCAGGGTTTTGCCGGTGCCGGGTTCGCCTTTGATGAGCAAGGGCCGCTGCAAGGTGATGGCGGCGTTGACCGCGAGCAACAAATCGGGGCTGGCGACGTAGTGGGGGGAGCCGGAAAATTTCATGAGCAAAGGAGCAAAAATTGAGTGTAAAAACAGCTTGCACGCCGCGCTGACAGAGTCGCCGCCGCTGCGGTTTAGGGTGCGTCGTTCAGGCGTTGGTGGTGGCACGCCAGCTGCAGCCGCACTTGGGCCGGCGCCGTGCCGCCCACGGTCGAGCGCGCCTCGAGCGAGCCGCGCAGGCTCAGGCAGTCATAGACATCGGCCTCGATCAGCGGGTGAAAGCCTTGCAGCACCGCCAGCGGCAGCTCGGCCAAGCCGCAGGCGTGGCTGCTGGCGGCCTTGACGGCGTGCGCCACGCACTCGTGCGCGTCGCGAAAGGGCAGCCCCTTTTGCACCAGGTAGTCGGCCAGGTCGGTGGCGGTGGCGTAGCCTTTTTGCGCCGCCTGCTCCATGGCAGCGGCGTTGACGCGCAAGCCCCCTTGCTTGAGGCCGGTGGCCGCATCGGGCGTGCCACCGATCATCTCGGCAAAAATGCGCAGCGTATCGCGCAGCGTGTCCACGGTGTCGAACAGCGGCTCTTTGTCTTCCTGGTTGTCTTTGTTGTAGGCCAGCGGCTGGGCTTTCATCAGCACCAGCAGGCCCATCAGGTGACCGATCACGCGCCCGGTCTTGCCGCGCGCAAGTTCGGGTACGTCGGGGTTTTTCTTTTGCGGCATGATCGAGCTGCCGGTGGTGTAGCGGTCGGCCAGCGCCACAAAGCCAAAGTTTTGGCTCATCCAGATGATCAGCTCTTCGCTCAGGCGGCTCAGGTGCACCATGCACAGGCTGGCGGCGGCGCAGAACTCGAGCGCAAAGTCGCGGTCGCTCACGGCGTCGAGGCTGTTGAGGCACAACTGCGGCTGGCCGTGCTCATCGACCATGCCCAGCGTGCGCGCCACGCGCTCGCGGTCCAGCGGGTAGCGGGTGCCGGCCAGCGCCGCGCTGCCCAGCGGCAGCCGGTTGGTGCGCCGGCGCACGTCGGCCAAGCGCTCGGCGTCGCGCGCAAACATCTCGACATAAGCCAGCAGATGGTGCGCAAAACTCACCGGCTGCGCCACTTGGAGGTGGGTAAAGCCGGGCATGATCACTTCCACATGCTGCTCGGCCACCTCGACCAAGGCGCGCTGCAGTTGTTGCAGCAGCGCCTGCAGGGCGTCGATCTCGTCGCGCAGCCACAGGCGCACGTCGGTGGCCACTTGGTCGTTGCGGCTGCGGCCGGTGTGCAGGCGCTTGCCGGCGTCGCCCACGAGCTGCGTCAGGCGCGCTTCGATGTTCAGGTGTACGTCTTCGAGCTCGAGCTTCCACTCGAAGCGCCCAGCTTCAATCTCGGCTGCGATGCTGGCCATGCCGCGCTCGATGGCGGCCCAGTCGGCGGCGCTGATGATGCCTTGCGCCGCCAGCATCTCGGCGTGCGCTAGGCTGGCGCGGATGTCGGCGCGCCACAGGCGCTGGTCAAATCCCACGCTGGCGGTGTAGCGCTGCACCAGCGCGCTCACGGGTTCGCTGAACAGGGCCGACCAGGCCTGGGTTTTGGAGTCGAGTTGGCTGGCAGTCATGGTGCGGGTGTGGGGCAGGGTGGGGCGCTCAGGGCGTGCAAGGCGAGCGGGCAACAGGGCGCGGGCAGGGCAAAATTGGCGAAAATGGATGAGGCTGTAAACGCCAGCCCGAATTTTACGTGGCCCGGCTGGGCTGAGCGGGCCGAGTAGGCCGAGCAGGGTGTACGGGCTGCACGTGTGCAGAGAAAGGGCTGTCGTGGTGTTGCGGGTGTTGCTGGTGGATGACGAGGCGCTGGCGCGGGCGCGGCTGCGGGCGCTGCTCGACGAGTTGTGCCTGGCCGAGGCGGGCGCGGCGCTGGAGGTGGGCGAGGCCGCCAACGCGGTGCAGGCCATGGAGCGCTTGCAGCACGCCGCTTGGGATGTGCTGCTGCTCGACATCCAAATGCCAGGCCTCAACGGGCTGCAACTGGCCGAGCGCTTGCGCCATTGGCCCAGCGACTGGCCGGCGCCGCCGGCGCTGGTGTTCGTGACTGCGCACACCGCGCACGCGCTGGCGGCCTTCGAGCTGCAGGCCATCGACTACCTGACGAAACCGGTGCGGCGCGAGCGCCTGCAGCAGGCGCTGGTCAAAGCGGCGCGCTGGCGGCAGGCGGCTGGGCAGGCGGCTGGGCAGGTGGTTGGGCAGGTGGTTGGGCAGGTGGTTGGGCAGGTGGTTGGGCAGGTGGTTGGGCAGTCGGCGGCTGGAGCTGCCGCAGCCGTTGCTGCCGCTGATGGAGCTGCGGGCAGCGCCCCGCCACTCGTGCTGGCGCCCGCCCCGCTCCCCGAGGCGCTCACGATCCACGACCGCGGCGGCCTCGTGCGTGTGCCGCTGGCCGATATCCTGTACGTCAAGGCCGAGTGCAAGTACCTGACGGTGCGCACCGCCGCCCAGAGTTACCTCTACGAGGGCGCGCTGAACGAACTGGAGCAGACCCACCCGGAGCGCTGGTTGCGCATCCACCGCAACGCGCTGGTGGCGCGGCACCGCGTGCGTGCGCTCGAAAAAGCCGGTGCGCACAGCGGCCACGATGAGCCCGAAGGCTGGTGGCTGCGCCTCGATGCCGTGCCCGAGGCGCTGGCGGTATCCAGGCGCCAATTGCCGCTGGTGCGCGAGCTGCTCAACGGGTCGCGCCCGCAGGCTGCGGCCGACAAGCCTGCTGGCCCCGGTGCCGGCAGCGGATAATTGCAGGCATCGGGTCGGGTCGGGCAAGCTGCCTGGGTTGCGGCCCCGCCCCGTGTCCCGCCCCCCCTTTTCTTGCCTGTGCCCGCCCCATGACCCTTGCCGCACCCCGCTCACTCACCATCACCACCCGCGAAAGCCGCTTGGCGCTGTGGCAGGCCGAACACGTGCGCGCCTTGCTGCGCCAGCGTGGGCACGCGGTCGAGTTGCTGGGCATGACCACGTTGGGCGACCAGATTCTGGACCGCTCCTTGAGCAAGGTCGGTGGCAAGGGACTGTTCGTCAAAGAGCTGGAGCTGGCGCTGGAGCAGGGCCGCGCCGATCTGGCGGTGCATTCGCTCAAAGACGTGCCGATGGAGCTGCCGCCCGGCTTCGAGCTCGCGGCGGTGCTGCCGCGCGAGGACGCGCGCGATGCCTGGGTCTCGCCGCACTGCGCCAGCTTGGCCGAATTGCCCCGTGGTGCCGTGGTGGGCACCTCGAGCCTGCGCCGGGTGGTGCTGCTGCGCGCCCTGTTGCGCGATCTGGGCCGCGACGACGTGCGCATCGAGCCCTTGCGCGGCAACCTCGATACGCGGCTGCGCAAGCTCGACGCCGGCCAGTACCATGCCATCGTGCTGGCGGCGGCGGGCCTCGTGCGGCTGGGGCTGGAGGCACGCATCCGGCAGCGCTTCGAGCCCGAGCAGATGCTGCCCGCCGCCGGGCAGGGCGCGCTGGGCATCGAGGTGCTGTGCAGCCGCCCCGAGCTGCTGCAGGCGCTGCAGCCGCTGGCCCACGCGCCCACTTGGGCGGTGGCGACGGCCGAGCGCGCCGTCTCGCGCACCTTGGGCGGCAGCTGCTCCATGCCGCTGGCGGCCTACGCCATTTGGGCGCAAGCGCCCGCGCAGGAGCACCTGCCAGCCGGGGGCACGCTGCATTTGCAGGCCGCCTGGGGCGAACCCGAAGGTGCTGCTGCTGGGCAGCCGCCGCTGCTGCGCGCCAGTGCCAGCGCTTGGGTCGATAGCCTGGAGGCGGCAGACGCGCTCGGGGTGCAGGTGGCGCAGCAGCTGCTGCGTGCCGGAGCGCGGGCGGTGGGGGCGTTGGGTGTGGCCGCCCAGGCCCGCGCCAGCGGCGCTTGAGCGCCCCCGAAGCCGAAATCGACACCTTCCTCGCCCCACAAACGCGGCAAACCCCCCGTCACGCCAGGCCAGACTTCTTTCATGCCTCAAGATAGCCCTGCGACCCGCCTTGCGAGTGGCCACTCCCACCGCCGCATGTTGCTCGTGACGCGGCCGGCGCCCGAGGCCACCGCCTGGGTGCAAGCCGTGCAAGCCGCCGGTTGGCCGGCCGAGGCGCTGGCGCTGATTGAAATCTCCTCCGCGCTCGACCCGCAGGCCCGCCACCAAGCGCACCTGCAGGCGGCGGGCTGCGATGCCCTGATGTTCGTCAGCACCCAAGCAGTGCGGCACTTTTGCAGCCCCGATGGGCCACCGATCACCGCGCGTTGCTGGGCGCCGGGCCCGGGCACGGCGGCCGCGTTGCAAGCGGCCGGAATCGCGCCCGAGCAGATCGACCAGCCGCCGGCGAATTCGGCGCAGTTCGACTCCGAAGCCCTGTGGGCCGTGGTGCAGCCCCAATTGCACCCTGGCCACCGCTTGTGGGTGGTGCGCGGTCAGTCGGCCGATGGCCGTTTGGGCCGCGACTGGCTGGAGCAGCAATGCCGGGCGCACGGCGGGCAGGTGCACAGCTGCGTGGCCTACAGCCGCCGCGCGCCGCAGTGGGATGCGGGTACCGCCGAACGGGTGCGCGAATGGGTGCGCAACGGGGCGGTGTGGTTGTTCAGCAGCTCCGAGGCGATACAGCATCTGCAGCAACTGCTGCCCGATGGACCGTGGGCGCAATCGGTGGCGCTGGTGTCGCATCCGCGCATCGCGGCGTCAGCCAAACGACTGGGTTTTGGCGAAATAATGGCTCACCGCCCGACAATCGACGATTTGTTGCGCGCCTTGTCCGAATTGCCTGCCCCATGACCGAACCACCCAGCCCCGATAGGCCCGCGGCCCCTCCTGCTGCTGCGGCCCCCGCGCCGTCGCCAGAGCCGGCGCGGGCGCACAGCGCGAGCAGCCCCAGCGGCCTAAGCAGCGCCAAGGGCACCAGCGCGACCCCGCTAGCCGCCGCAGCCGCGCCGCGCCCAGAGCGGGCTGGTGGGCTCTCGCCCCCGGCGTGGCTGCTCGGCTTGGCTTTGGTGTTGGCGCTGATGGCATTGGCTTGGACTTACACGCTGGTGCAGCGGGTGGAGCGCAGCGAGCAGGAAATGGCGCGCCGCGCCGCCAACAGCTTGGCCGAGGCGGTGGCGGCGCGCGAGCTGGCTGCTGCAGCCGATGCGCAATCCAAAGACCTAGCGGCGCGCTTGGGCTTGGCCGAGCTGCGCTTGTCCGAAGTGGCGTTGCAGCGCAGCCAGCTCGAGGAGCTCATGCTCGCCGTGGCGCGCACGCGCGACGACGCGTTGGTGCACGATCTCGAGTCCAGCGTGCGCTTTGCCCAGCAGCAAAGCCAACTCACGGGCAGCGTGCAGCCACTTATTTCGGCCTTGCGCGGAGCCGAGCAGCGCATCGCCCGCGCAGCGCAGCCGCGCCTCAATCCGGTGCAGCGCGCGATCGCCGCCGACATCGAGCGCCTGCAAGCCGCCCAATGGGCCGATGCCCCCGCGCTGGCGCAGCGGCTTGACGCGCTGGCGCGCCGAGTCGATCAGTGGCCGCTGCTCAATCAGCCCTTGCCGGCTGCAGCGCTTGCCCCGGGCCCTGCAACGCTGCTGCTGGCCGCTCCAGCGGCCCAGGCCCCTGCCGGGGCAGCGGTTGTGGCGGCCAACGCGGCGGCCCCAGCGGCCAATGAACTGGCCCCGGTTGCCGCCGATCCGACCCCAGCAGCTCCCGAAGAGGCCTCGATCTGGGCCCGCGCTTGGGGCTGGGTCGGGCAGACGGGCAGCGGCGTGGGCACAGCGCTGTGGCAGCAGCTGCGCCAAAGCAGCGCCGACCTGATCCGCATCAGCCGCATCGACGAGCCCGAAGCGGCCCTGCTGGCGCCCGAGCAGGCTTATTTTTTGCTGGAAAACATCCGTCTCAAACTGCTCAGCGCACGCTTGGGCGTGCTGGCGCGCCAGTTTGACGCTGCCCGGGCCGATGTGCAAGCGGTGCAGGCGCTGGTGCAGCGCTACTTCAACTCCGCCGCCCCCGAGACCCAACGCGCGCTCGAACAACTGGCGCAACTGCAAGCCGATATGCAACAGCCCGATCTGCCCCGGCCCGACGCCACGCTGGCGGCGCTGCAGATCGCCGCGGGCGGCCGCTGACCACGGGGGCCCGGTACCGACATGAAAAACGTGCTCTGGTTTTTGCTGCTGGCCGCCGTGGCGGTGGTGGCGGCCTTGCTGCTGGGTGACAACCAGGCGGTCGTGAGCGTTTTCTGGCCGCCGTGGCGCGTCGATTTGTCGCTCAACCTGGTGCTGATCGGCTTGCTGCTGGGTTTCGCGCTGCTGCATCTGGCGCTGCGCGGCATTGCCCTGTTGCGCGCCTTGCCGCAGCGGGCCCAGCGCTGGCGCCAGCGCCAGCAAGAAAAGGCGGTCTATGTCGGGCTGCTCGAGGCCTTGGTCCAGCACTGGGCGGGGCGGTTTGTGCGCGCCCAAACCAGCGCCGAGCAGGCGCTGCAGGTGCTCGAGCGCTTGCCCGAAGGCACACTCGCGCACCAGGGTCGCTGGCTGCTGCTGGCCCGCCTGCTGCTGGCCGAGAGCGCCCACAGCTTGGGCAACACCGGGCGGCGCGACGCCACCATCGAAGCCGCGCTGGCCGGCGCTGGACCCGATGCGGCGGCGGCGCGCGAGGCCGCCCTGCTGCGCGCCAGCGCCTGGGCGATCGAGGCCCGCGACGCGGTGCAAGCGCGCCACTGGTGGCAGCAATTGCCCCAAGGCGCGGCGCGGCGCATCCAGGCGCTGCGGCTGCGCCTCAAGCTGGCGCAGCTCGAGCGCGACAGCGTGGGCGCGATCGAGATGGTGCGCCAGCTCAAAAAACACAAGGCTTTTTCCAGCGCCATCGCCGCGCGCTTGCTGCACACGCTGGTGAGCGAGGCCTTGCAGCAAACCCACGACGCCGAGCAGTTGCTGCGCGTCTGGAAAGGACTGGACGCCCGGGAGCGCGCCGATGCCGGGCTGGCGCTGGAGTTTTTGCAGCAGGGGTTGCGTCTGTGGCCCCAGGGGTCTGAGGGAAGCGATGGGGTTGCCGGCGTTGCTGCGGCTGTGCCCCTGCCCGAGGCCTATCGCTGGCGCGACGAGGCCCTGCAAACCCTGCTGGCGGCCTACCCGCAACTCGAGGGCTTGGCGCAGCAGCGCAGCATCCGGGTGTTGCAAGACTGGCTGCCCGCGCTCGATGCGCGCTGGTTGGCGCAGCTGGATGCGGTGCAGGCCGCCCGCCCAGCCGACGCCGGGCTGCAGTACCTCTGCGGCCTGGCCTTGCTGCAGCGCCAGCTCTGGGGCAAGGCGGGCCAGATGCTGCAACAAGCCAGCCGCAGCCTGCAAGATGCCGGATTGCGCCGCCGCGCTTGGTGTGCGCTGGCGCAACTGGCCGAGCAGCGCGGCGACGAGGCGGCGGCGCAACAGGCCTGGAAGCAAGCCGCTGCCTGCTGAAGGAGGAACCCGCCGGCGGCCGAGTCAATCGGGGTTGCGCATTTTGCGCAAGCGCTGCCGGCGCGCTAGGCGCACCCGCAGCGTCCAGATGGCGCTGACCCCAAAATACACCGCCAAGCCCAGGGTCACGGCCAAAATCGACAGCCCCAAGATCAGCGGTTTGCCTATTTCGCCCAGTCTGCGCCAGCCTTGCTGGATCTGCTGCGTCAGGGTCAGCTCGCCGGCCTGCGCATGGTCCTGGGTTTTGCGCTCGACGATGCGCGCCAGCTCGTCTTCCGTGGCAGCCTCTTCTCGCAAGATCACCCGGCCCAATTCATAGGCGGCGTAGTACACCGGGGCAAAGGTGACGGGGTTGGTCACCAGCGTGCTGGCCGCCGCCGCAGGCAGGTGCGCGCGCAGCAGCACCGAGACCACCGCCGAGGCCGGAATTTGCGCCACCGGGATCAAAAGCCCAAAAAAAACCCCGATCGCCATGCCCAGCGCCACACCCTTGCGGCTCAGGTGCCACAGCCGTGGGTGCCCCAACCAAGGCCTTAGCCAGCGCAGCCAGCGGTTTTGCTGCAGGCGTTCGCGCTCGGGCATGAGCTTTTTGAGGCGGTCGAGCATGGAGGGGGAGGGATAAGGCGCTGGCTTGCGCTCAGTCCACCTATTGTCGTCGAAGGGCTATCAGGGCAGACGGCGCAAAA
>Ga0308000_10000813_pt1 | contig 12857 bp, 10 predicted proteins | sample Neamet3_FD_203877 | JGI IMG/M metagenome (GOLD analysis project Ga0308000, IMG submission 203877) | Marine microbial communities from water near the shore, Antarctic Ocean - #3 | ecosystem: Environmental > Aquatic > Marine > Unclassified | place: Southern Ocean | collected 2014-06-04 | reverse complement strand
CTTCCGATCTGGGTAATCATGGTTGGGGCTGGGATCAGGTCTTGCCCTATTTTAAGCGCTCTGAGGATTACTCAGGTACCGCCGCACAAGCTGATGTCTACCATGGTGTGGGCGGTGCATTACATGTCTCTACCGTTAAGCCTACGGCAATCTGCGATATGTATTTAAAAGCCTGCGCAGATCACGGCATCGAGACAGTAGACGATTTAAATCGCGGGAATCAAAAAGGCGCGGCTTACTTCGACATTACGGTTAAAAAAGGGCGCCGCCACAATACTGTAAGTGCTTTTTTAAGGCCTATTAGGTCACGCAAAAATCTCACGATTATGAAGCATAGCCTGGTTAATCGCGTGTTATTTGAGGGTAAGACCGCGGTGGGAGTTGAGGTTATATGTAAGGGCGAGGTGTCTAATATTTTGGCTCGAAGTGAGGTTATTGTCTCGGCTGGAACGATTAATTCTCCCCAGTTGCTGCAGTTGTCTGGTATCGGTAATAAGGCCCTGCTGGACCTCCACGGCATAAATACATTGGTTGACCTACCCGGGGTGGGTGAAAATCTGCAGGATCATATAGGAGTGGTTGTTGCCAACCATATTAGGGCACCCTTGGGGCTGAATGCAGAACTGAAGCCCTATCGGTTAGCCTATAACCTTTATCTATACCTTACCAAAGGGGAGGGTATTCTGAATTTCCCGGCAGCAGAGGTCGGGGGCTTCTTTTGTTCAGATCCAAGCTTGGAGCGCCCCGATTTACAGATGCATTTTACTAGGGTTAGTGGTGATCGAGATATAGACAATAACTCCACCCTTGATGACTTGCCAGGGGTTACCAGCATTGCCTATCTGACAAGGCCTGAAAGTCGCGGAAGTGTAAAAATAACAAGTAGTGACAGTAATGAACCACCGCTGATTGAGGCTAATTATTTATCCACTGAAAACGACCGTATGACACTGATTGCCGGGTTTAGAAGGCTGCGCGATATATTTACCGGCAAGTCATTGGCTGAGGTTATCGGCCAAGAGTTGAGGCCTGGAGCAGCGGTGGAAAGCGATGAAGATATTTTGGCTTACATTCAACAGCATGGCACCACAGTTTTTCATCCCGTGGGCACCTGTAAAATGGGCAATGATGAACAGGCCGTTGTTGATGGAAGTCTCTGCGTACATGGGGTTTCAAACCTTAGAGTAGTGGATGCATCTATAATGCCAACACTTATTTCCGGTAATACCAATGCAGCGACCATTATGATTGCAGAAAAGGGCGCAGACATGATTTTGGGTGCTAAATAGATCCGTAATAAAAGGGTTTGGACCGGCAATTTTTGAGGTATAATAAAACATTTCTATACAAATGTTTTCTGTTGAATTAATAGTCACTGGCACCACAACTAGTGTGCAGTGGTAAACTAAATTGGTTTGGTATCTATAGGTGCCATCATCACAGGGAATTTAAAGCCATGGCTATGCCTGAGAATATTGGAATCATCGACTTAATGTTGGCGGTCCCGAATCAAGAAACCTCTGACTATTATGACTTCATGAAGCCATTATTAATGGATGAAGAGAGTCGTCAGATATTCAAGATGCCTGCTCAGTATATGTTCAAGGATATTCCTAATACGGGCCAGCAAGACGACTATCTAGCCTACACCGTTAAGAAAATGGACGAATTTGGTATTGCCCAAGCAATGGTGGGCGTTGACGAAGACAAGTTCGAGTCTCAAAACGAAGCGGTGCTAAAACACCCAGATCGCTTTTTTGCTTGTTATGACTGCAACCCTAACAACGGTATGGAAGAAGTGCGTAAAATACGCCGTTTGAAAGAGAAATACGATATTAAAGCGGTAACTGCCTTTCCTTCGGGCCTCTGCCCTCAGGTGTCTCTAAGTGACAAGCGTTGGTACCCAATTTTTGTGGCCTGTGTCGACCTAGATATTCCTTTTTGCCCCTGCGTCGGGGTGCCAGGTCCGCGTATCCCTATGGAGCCTCAAAAAGTAGAACACCTAGACGAGATATGTTGGTTTTTCCCAGAGCTTAAAGTGGTAATGCGTCATGGTGGCGAGCCTTGGACTGAGCTAGCCTGGAAGCTGATGCTGAAGTATCCCAATTTGTATTACATGACCAGTGCTTTCGCACCTAAGCACTACCCCGAGAATATCGTGAAATTCGCTAATACTCGGGGCGCAGACAAAATAATGTATGCCGGTTATTTCCCGATGGGCTTGTCTCTTGAGCGTATTTTCTCAGACATGGCTAATGTGCCCTTTAAAGACCAGGTATGGCCGAAGTTTTTGCGTGAAAATGCACGGCGTGTGTTTAAGTTATAACTCGGGGTTAAACTAAACGCTACCAAGCAAATTAACTGTAAGACAGGCTGATCGTCTCTAACACACAAGCTGGACGATCACTGCCCTCTAGTTCAATGGTGACACGAACAACTGAGCGAATTCCGCCCTTAGCTTCGTCGACCTGAATAATTTCGCCTCTCCCTCTAAGCCTTGAGTTAACCCTTACAGCGGCGGGAAAACGCACATTGTTGGTACCATAGTTAATCCCCATAGTGACATTGCCGACTTGCATCATCTGAGGAAGGAAAAAGCTTGCCAGCGACAGGGTTAGATAACCGTGGGCAATGGTGGCGCCAAAATCACTTTCTGCAGCCCGTTCAGGGTCTACATGGATCCATTGGTGGTCTCCGGTCGCTTCTGCAAATAGATTAATTCTCTGTTGATCTATCCTAATGTAGTCTGTAGGTCCCAAAAGGGTCCCTATAGCTTCTAGCAAGTCTCTTGGATGGTTAAATACTGTGGCACTCATGGGCATACCTTTTGTGTTGAACTGAGAGTTAGCTTATTTTTTAAAGATAAATACTATCATTACTAGCTTAGTCATAAAGCCCTTAGGGTTCAGTTTATCTCTTAGTTAGTCCATATGCAGTAATGGTTTAGAGGCTTGCAATGCTATTATTTAAGCCATCCTGTGCGTTGGGCTCAGGGTTTAGATAATAGAATATTGATTGAGACGTTCAACATGAGTGACTATAAGGGTAAATCGGTAATCGTCACCGGTGGTGCAGGCCATATAGGGCGTGCAATTTCCGAGGCTTATTTAAGAGCTGGCGCCAATGTCATTATTTGCGGTCGTCGACAGCCTTCACAGCCAGTTTCGGTTGATGGGCAAAGTGCCATTTTTGTGCAAGCAGATATTCGTGATCCAAGTCAGGCCCAGCAGGTCATAGACCAATGTATGGAACAAACCCAGCGTCTGGATATTCTCGTTAATAATGCGGGTGGCAGCCCACCCATAGAGTCCGCTACTGCAAGCCCAAAGATTACGGATAAGATCATTCAACTAAACTTGGTGGCTCCACTGATACTTTCGCAAATGGCCTATCAGGTTATGTCTATAGACAATGGTTGTGCCAATATCATTAATATTGCCAGCGTTAGTGGCGCAAGACCCTCACCTGGGACCGTTGCTTATGGGGCGGCTAAAGCTGGGTTGCTAAGTGCCACCAAATCATTGGCGCAGGAGTGGGGACCCACTGTAAGAGTTAACGCGATTATTGTTGGCTTAGTACATCACGAGGCGGGCATTGCCCATTATGGAGGACCTGAGGGCTTTGCGAAAGTGGCCAACATGCTGCCGCTCAAGCGTATGGCTGAGCCAACAGATATTGCCGATGCCTGCCTTTATCTCTCCTCACAACAGGCCGCCTATGTGTCTGGCGCGACCCTAGAGGTTGACGGTGGCGGCGAAGTCCCAGTATTTCTCCATTTAGCTGATACCTAAGGCGACATTTGCCCTTATGATGAATCTAAAAAGTTTACCTAAGGTCGGATAATGGTTCACAAAAACATACGAATAATTGTACCCACCGAGGGGTTCGGAGAACGCATCGTAGCTACCTGAGTAGATCAAGATTACACCGTTGTTGACGAAAAGCATCAGATCGACATCAATTCAGTAATAGGTATCTTACTAACCTTTGATTCGATAAGCGTTCAACAGGGCCAATTCGATAGATTAGCAACTATTTTTCAAAGCAGGGACATCAAAGAAGGATTAACCTCCTTTGTGGAGAAAAAACCCAATTGGCAGGCCCAATAATCAGGTCATCATGCCGCCGTCAATTCGCACATCAACGCCGTTAATATGCACAGCGTCTTCTGACGCCAAAAAGGCCACCAGACTAGCCACATCTGAGGCAGGGCGCACTAAGCCATTAAGGGGTAATATCTTTTTTAATAGATCGTAGTCTGCGCCTTCAGGTAATTTAGCATTATTACTCATGGGGGTCTCGACCGAGGCAGGACTTAGTGAGTTTGCGTTGATTCCCTGTTTGGCAAATTCGATAGAAAATGTTTTCGTCATCGATAAAATTCCACCTTTTGACGCCGCGTAGGCTGCGGTCCATGGATGACTTCCCAATGCGGCAGTGGAGGCCATATTTACAATACTGCCCTTGGTGCCAATAAGATGAGGTAATGCGGTTTGGCACATTAAAAAAGTACCCGTCAGATTTACCGCTATTATCTGGTTCCAATCCTCTAGGTTGACCTCCAAGGTATTTTGCAGCTTCAAAATGCCAGCAATATTACAAAGGGCATTTAGTTTCTTGTGATCTTTTATGACCGCTGCAACAGCATCGGTTATTGCTTGGGGGTTGCCGATATCGCAAAGATAAGCTGAGGCCGACCCAGTGGTGGCTGAATTTGCATTGATCTCTTTTACCGCATCATGCAATGCTTGCTCTTGTACATCCAGACAGGCAACAATGCCGCCTTCTGCGGCAATTCGCAGTGCCGATGCTTTGCCGATGCCGGATGCAGCACCAGTGACGATAACTACTTTGTTTGTAAAACGATCCATAGGTATAAACTCCTGTTAGGTTATTCGCCTCTAGTGATAACGTCTTGTATTGCGCTGCCTAGCAGTGCTTGTATGCCGCCGTCTAACCTAAATACATCTAAAAGCATGACTCGCGTTTTTCCTTTATCGAATCGGCCACAAGCCGTGTAATAATTAGTGATCAAATTGGGCTAGAGTATTCAGGCAAATGTTGTGCACTCTTGTGTCCCTGATTATCCGTAAAAGCCTGTGTTCAATTCTCTAAGGCCATGAGTGTAATGGGCACGCCATCTGCTGGCTTAGGGATAGGCACCCAATCTAATATCGGTGAATAATCAGGCGGCGTAGCCACTGTGTAATTGCGTAGTAAATGAAAAATAAAGCATTTTGATAGCATGAGCGCAAAGTGCATGCCGATGCATTTATGGGCGCCGCCGCCAAAAGGATGGTAGCAATAACTATGATTTTTATGTTCATTCCTAGGCTCATCAAAGCGGCTCGGGTCAAATTCATCTGGGTTTGTCCAATACTGCGGATCACGCTGGTTGAAGCAGGTTGGCATAAACAATAATGTATTTGGAGGGATCTTATGACCACCCAATTCAGTTTCTCTAATGGTTCTACGCATGCTCATAGGCACCGGGGGATGCAATCGCATCACTTCTTCAAAGCAACGCTCAAACTCTGGAAGCTTATCTAGGTCTGTGTAGTCAAGTTCATCATTGTTTAAGGCCATGCATTCTTGACGCAGACGTTCCTGGTACTCAGGCCGACTGCCAAGGTACATCACCATATGGCTTAGGACACTGGTAGTAGTGTCATGGGCGGCAAACAATAAAAATGTAGTATGTTGTGTGATCTCCTGATCACTAAAAAACTCACCATGCTCATTTCGCTCGCGGCACATATGGCTAAGCACATCTTCGCCATCGCCAGCACGTCTATCGGGTATCTTTCGGGCGACATAGTCAGCTAAGGTAGCCTTGCCTTTTAGTCCGCGATAGAACTTAGTACCAATGAGGTTAAACCTTAATACAGAGCCCAAACCACCACTGACATCAGCGAAAGCGTGATTAACCAGTTCTGCGTCTTGATTGGATTCATCTTCACCTAGAAATATCCTGCTACCTATATCCAGAAGTACCTTTTTAATCTCGTAGTAAAACTGAATTTCGGTGTCTTTCGGCCACCTCACCAAGTGATGGTCAAAGCGCTCGTTCAGAGGGTCCATATAATGTTTCATGGTGGTAAATTTGAACGCTTGCTGCATGATTCTTCGCTGCATGCGGTGTTCGTCAAAGTCCAGTAGTAAAAGACCTCCGCGGTAAAATGCTCCTAACTGCTGTGCGTAACCCATCTCGGCAGAAAAGTTATTATCTCGATCTAGCATAATAGTTTTATAGTTGTCAGCTCCTACTACTAGAAGACCTGTTTGGTCTGCAATAACGAAGCGTGACACCTCACCGAATCTTTCTACGCGGCTGCGTGAGTCTGCAAGCATGTCTTTAATAAAGGGTAGGGCGTTGCCGATTAAAGGAGGGCCCTTGGTGCCAGGAATATGGGCCAATTTATAATTATTTGGATGTTGTTTGTAGTCCAAATCAACAGGTACCGTAACCATTATAAATATCGCTCCTTTCGCTTTGGGTGGGTCTTGGTTGTTGCCTTCCTAGGTTTTCGGTGCAATCGACTCTGCAAGGAAAATAGCCGTGGCCTCTAAATTCTTTGCCAAACTATGCTGTTGTCCTGATAGCCAGGTAAGCAATGCGTATAAGTAACTGCCAAATAGAATCTGAATAAGAAGCTCTATAGGGTAGTCTTTGCGCACATCGCCTCTAACAATACCCGACTTAATAAGTTGGCCCATGGCGCCATGCATGCGTTTAAAGCGAGGCTGAGATTTATCGATATCGCCAATGGCACCCATGCCCTCTACTAGCGTGAGACGGGTAATCTCAGGTGCTGTTTCGATAAACAAGGCCGACCGATGCATCATGTGTTTGAGTCGTTCCAGAGTGCTGTTGTGGTTGTCTAGTTCATCGGTGATATAGCTGACGAACTGCTCATCCATGATGTCGATAATTTCATGTAGAACTGCGATTTTGGAGGCGAAATAGTTAAAAAAAGTGGGTTTAGAAATGTCAGCTAACGCGGCTATCGCATCGATGGTTGTATTCGAATATCCCTGCTCAACAAATAACTTAGAGGCAACATCACAAATACGCTCGTGGGTTAAGCGTTTTTTACGTTCCCGGATACCCTCTTTAGGCGCTAGCTGCAAGCTTTCCAATGTTCATTTCCTTCGTCTGTTTAGGGTATAAAACCACTATGATTTCTAAAAATAATATACTATAGTATATAAATATACCAGAGTTTAAAAAGATTAACATTATGAGTTAGTCCAGGCATTAATACAGAGACTATTACTATGCAGATGCTAGAAAAAACTTGGGTTGGTGACCGGTGGTGGCGTTGGTATTGGTCACACGGTGGATCGAGAAGTAATTTAAAGGACAGCCAAAAATAGTAGAGGCTTTAGAATATTCAGCGGCTATGAACCTTATTGGTGGGCGCTTTGAAGTCGCTGCGATAGTCGTGTTTCTGTGCTCAGATAAAGCCCCATTTATCACCAGAAAACTAGCCTCTGTAGATGGCGGCTCTGCCGTTAAATAAATCCCTGTGGCGGCTACAATTAACCACATGTTTGAGGAGCAGATAATGATTGCAACAGATCGAAGTTCACCCCGCGTGCCACTGGCGATGCCTTTTGGTTGGTATCAAGTACTGTACTCCAGCGAGCTAGCGGTCGGTGAGGCTAAGCCTATTACCTACTTTGATGCTGACCTAGTGGTTTTTCGTACTGAATCAGGGCTGACTAAGGTGATTGATGCCTATTGTGCTCACATGGGTGCACACCTAGGTTACGGCATACGGGAACATGCTGGGGCCGCCGCCGCCGTTGCTGGTGAAAACATAGTCTGTCCATTTCATGGCTGGCAATTTAACGGTGAGGGGCAGTGTAAGCATATCCCGTACGCGAAGAATCTCCCGCCACGTGTTGCCCGTGGTGAAAAGCTGATTCGTTCCTACCCCGTGCGTGAAATCAACCAATGCATTTTAGTGTGGTACCACCCAGATGGTATCGAACCAACCTTTGAACCACCAGTGGTGCCAGAGGCTGCGCTAGATAATGAGGAATGGGGTGATATTAAAAGCTTCACGTGGGAAATCAGCACTCACATGCAAGAAATTGGTGAAAATGCTGTAGATGCGGCTCACTTCCATTTTGTGCATGGTACCAGTGATATTCCTGATGTTCAGAAACAAGAGTTTGGGGAATTTACTCGCCATGGGCTGTTAAAGACCCGCAGCGAAACCCCTCGCGGTATGATTGAAGGTTTTATCGAGAATGTCAGCACAGGCCCTGGCTTGTCGGTTGTTAAGTTTTCCGGCATCTGCGATACGTTATTACTGGCTAACTTAACACCAGTGCACTCTGAGCATGCGCGGGCTATGTATGCTTTTATTCAAAAAAAGGTCAATGGCGAAACAATTTCTGGAGGTGTTGGCGACGCCATTATTGCCAACATCCGCTCGCAAATGGATGAAGACATCATTATTTGGAGTCGCAAGCGTTACTACGAAAACCCCTTGCTGTGTGATGGTGACGGGCCCTTTGCGAAGTTCCGTAAATGGTATGGGCAGTTTATTCCCGACATGCCGACCTAAAGTCGAAGGCTAAGGTAGTAGATGTAAAAAAGTATCGAGTTTGCTGTTGAGCTAAGCGACTAGACCTCAGTAACATAAGACGCTAAAGGTTTTATGTTGTTGAGGCGCCGCACTCTGCTTTGGGATTTTTCTATAGGTACAGTGAGACTATCGCGTAAAACATTTAAGTTTCAAAGCTTTTACGGTTTAGCTTAATCGCTAGGTTTGGTGCAACCCTCATCGGATGAAGGCCGATTTTGTCAGTTATGAATAATAGCCAGAAGTTGTTGCTTGATGCGGTCTATATGAATATCTTCAAAAGGCATACTCGGCTCTAAAATACGATCCATAGCGAACCCGCCAAGAAAACGGTGAGTGAATCTAAGGGCTTCATTAAGGCGGGACTGTGGCACGTCATAGCCATCAAAAATTTCAACCATGCCTTTTAAATGTTCGTCTAGACCATTGTTAACTCTAATTTGGCGCAGTGGTAGGTCGCTGTTGTCGCCTCGGGTGGCCATGACAATCTCTGAAAATGCGAAGTAAAGGTCGCTTTTATAGTGCTCCCATACCCTGTCGACAAAATGGCTAACACGTTCTTCCAAAGAGCCTTTTCTCATTTCTGCCTTATCCAGTGATTGAATGTAAACGTCGCGAGACATTTCCATTACAGCAACCAAAATCTCTTCTTTGTTACCAAAATGATGCTGAACAGCGCCCCAGGTTATGCCTGCTTTTTTAGCAATAGCGGTCGAGCTAGCCGAGCTGTATCCAGACTCGTTAATTAGCATAACAACGGCGTTAAGAATCTTTTCGCGTGTTGCTTTTGCCTTTAAGGCTTGATGGCCATTTTTATCTTGTGTTCGTTTAGCGGTCACAATTCTTCACTTTTAGTGATGGGTGTATATCGACAGTTAGGCATTCTATACAGTTTAGAGTACGTTTTATATTGCCTTACTGGACTGGACTGTAAAATACGCTGATTAGAGCTTAGGTTGGGTCAAATAGCGCTTTAACTTGTTTCTTTATTACCTTGTTACTTGCGTTCAACGGGAACTCTTGGTCGGTAACAATGACAATGCTGGGCACTTTGAACTTAGCCAGGTTTTCTTGACAGTGACCTTGAATCATTTTTTCATCGACCTGATTTAAGTCCTCAGGCGCGACTCGTACCACGACCATTAATTCTTCACCGTAGTGCTCGCTGGGAACGGCAAAACCGCAGGCACCTATAACAGCGGGCAGTGATTGGATTGTATTTTCGACTTCCACCGGAAAGATATTTTCACCACCACGGATCACCATGTCTTTAGCGCGGTCGCAGATGAATAGACATTTATCAGCATCTAAGTAGCCGATGTCACCTGTTTTAAACCAACCATCTTTAAAATCGCTTATATTAGCGTCTGGATTATTGGCATAGCCGGCAATGGTGGTGGGGCTTTTGATCCATATCTCTCCGGTAGCACCAGGCTCTAACCCTATACCGTCTTCATCACAAAAACGAAGGTCTACGATGGGGTTTATAAATCCACTAGAACCGCGTTTCAGATGATAAAAATAGCCGGTAAATGAGGCCCCCGCGGCGCCCGTTTCGGTCATTCCCCAGCCTGAGCCGGGCAACGACTCTGAAAACTTCTCCTTGAGAAACTGGGCTGCTTTTGCGGGCGTTGCTGCTCCTGCGCTACTCACATTGCTAATAGCACTTGTGTCAATGGTGCTAAATTTGGGGTGTCGAGCAAGATCTAGCAACATAGAAGGTGCTGCGACAAGAACGGTAATTTGTTCTTCTGTCATCAAGTCGCAGGCTTCGACTGGATCCCATTTATACATCAACACCATGGTCCTGCCACCGCGCAATGCCAGTAGGAACTGTGCAAATAAACCACTAACATGAAACAAGGGCACCGTTATTAGAGCCTTGGAGGGTCTGCCGCTATTAAGATGTTTGGTGTAGGCGTCGATGTTGGTCATATAGGCAGCAGCAGCTACGGCCTCGAAGTTGGTTATCGACTGACAGCAATTGAAGTGTGTAAATAAGGCGGCCTTTGGTGTTCCTGAGGTGCCCGAGGTAAACATGATCATTGCTTCGTCTTGGGTATCAATCTCAATGCTTGAGAGTACTTCGCGGATATCTTTTACTGAGAGTTGCACTACACTTTGATCACTGATTACATCAAGGTAGCTATGGCAGGATTTAGGCAAGGCGCCCTCGTCGCGCACTACAATTGATGTTAGCCCGTGTTTGTGAGGTTGAATTATGTTCAGGCGCTGTTGGTCGCAAAATACTAGGTCACAGCTAGCCTCTTCAAGGCTCTGCTGAAGTTCTTTTCCTGCACCCCAGCTGTTGAGCGGCACGGCGACAGCACCGACCGAAACTATGGCGAGAAAGGCGGCCATCCATTCTGGGTAATTACGCATGGCAATGGCAACCCGATTGCCTTTTTGAATATTGAATCGACGGATTAACTGCACAGCGAGACGATCGACTTGACGATGAAAGTGGCTGAAGGTCCAGCGCTGATCTTGGTAAATAACAAATTCTTGATCAGTGAAGTCGCGTCCTGGGGCGACTAGTTCAAGAAGGTTTTTGGGCGCGTGCGCGTAAATTCGGTAGTCAACACCCTGAGACTGATACTGGGTTATTTCAAATGGAGAACCAGGCGCGGTGACTGCTTTAATGGCTTGATCAATGGGGGCGCTGAATTCTGACATAGTGGTTCTTCCGGACCCTAGACCTATGATTTTATCCACTAAAGGTACTTTAATAATAAAACATTTTAATGTAAATGTTTTATTATTGCTAATCTTGACTGAATGTTGTTACTAGGTTCAAATTATCCTGTGGTATTCTGCGAAGCTGTAAAGAACTATAAATCTAAACAAAAAATCTAGAGAAAAATACTAAAAGAGGAAACGCGATGGGCCCCTTGTCAGGTAAGACTATTATCGAATTTGCTGGATTGGGACCTGGGCCATACGCTGGGATGATGTTGGCTGATATGGGAGCTGAGGTTATCCGTGTAGAACGGCCAGGCGGCCAATGGCTGACAGCTGGGAGCAACCCTAAGTACGACGTTCACAACCGTGGTAAATCCTCTATCTGCATCAATATGAAATCAGCAGACGGGATTGCCTGTGCGAAAAAACTCATCAAGAGCGCAGATGCGCTTATTGAAGGCTACCGACCTGGGGTGATGGAAAAGCTTGGTTTAGGACCCGATGAATGCTTGGATATTAATCCAAAATTGGTTTACGGCCGCATGACCGGTTGGGGTCAAACAGGACCTCTAGCTCAAACTGCCGGACATGATATTAATTACATCGCCCTAACAGGGGCGTTGCATGCCATTGGGCAGAAAGGTCAGAAACCGACTATTCCGCTCAATTTAGTGGGCGATTTTGGCGGTGGTGGCATGATGTTAGCGTTTGGTGTTGTTTGTGCGCTTTTAGAGACGCAGACTTCAGGGAAGGGTCAGGTTATTGATTGTTCGATTGTCGATGGTACTGTTAGTTTGATGGGTTTCTTTTACTCTCAATTACAGGCGGGTGTTGGGTCAGACAAGCGAGGCGAAAACATGCTTGATTCTGGGGCTTTCTTTTACGATGTCTATGAAACCAGCGACGGCGGCTACATATCGCTGGGTTCAATTGAACCACAGTTTTTCAGGTTACTGGTTGATCTCTTAGGGCTAGATGAGGCTGATAGCAAAGAGTGGATTCAAAACCACTGGGCGCCACAAACTTGGCCGCAGATGGCTGACAAGCTAGAAACCTTGATCAAAACTAAGACTCGAGATCAGTGGTGTGATCTATTTGAAGGCACTGACGTGTGCTTTGCACCGGTTTTGTCGATGGCCGAGGCGCGACACCATCGGCATAACGTTGCTCGAGAAACCTTTGTCAATGATGGTGATGTATGGCAACCAGCTCCGGTTCCTCGCTTTTCTCGCACGCTTGTCAAGGCAGGTGCTAAAGCGGTAGCTTTGGGTGCAAATAGTCAGTCGATACTGTTAGGCCTTGGTTATGAACAAGAGGAAGTTAATGCTTTGCTAGCGAAAGGTGCAATTGCGTAATTGAGGTTTATAGTCTTGTTGGACGATGATTGAAAGCCCAGTGATCCGCATATTAGCGACAAAGATACTGCTTTAAGGGCAGAGCGCTGTAACTAGATTCGGAGGCTTGATGGAGACCCCTTTAACGAAACTTTTGGGTTGTCGTTATCCCGTTATCCAAACCGCAATGGGTTGGGTGGCTGATGCAGGCCTTGTGAGTGCTACCTGTACAGCGGGCGGCTTT
>Ga0308000_10000812_pt1 | contig 12860 bp, 13 predicted proteins | sample Neamet3_FD_203877 | JGI IMG/M metagenome (GOLD analysis project Ga0308000, IMG submission 203877) | Marine microbial communities from water near the shore, Antarctic Ocean - #3 | ecosystem: Environmental > Aquatic > Marine > Unclassified | place: Southern Ocean | collected 2014-06-04 | reverse complement strand
TTATCTCTGCATAGTTTGTGTTTTTGGTTAGACACATTGTAGCCCTTACTTTTTGTAGGGGTTACTTATTTTCAGTAACTTCGCTTTATGGAAAAACAATTTAGACCACGATTATCCGAATTTGAATGGGATATAGTCAAAAGAGTACGTAACTCTAAACCACGTACAACAGGAAACGTCTTAGTTATTGGTGATATACACGAGCCTTTCTGCTTAGATGGTTACTTAGAGCATTGTAAAGCTCAAATGGTAAAGTATCAATGTACAGAGGTCGTCCTTATAGGCGATGTAATAGACTCCCACTACTCTAGCTTCCATCGTGCTGACCCTGATGGTTACGGTGCAGGAGATGAGCTAGAAAGAGCTATAGACAAGATTCACCATTGGCACAATGCCTTCCCAATCGCAAAAGTATGTATAGGTAATCACGATGCAATCGTTAGGCGTAAAGCTTTTGATTGCGGATTATCTAAGGCTTGGATTCGTGATTTTGATGAGGTGCTTGGAGTTGAAGGTTGGGATTTTAAAGAAGACCACACTATAGACGGAGTTCTGTATGTTCACGGAACAGGGACTTCAGGTAGAAGTGCTGCTGCAAACAAATCTTTAGAGTACGGAAAACCCGTAGTTCAAGGGCATATCCACACGGAAGCTTCTGTAATTTATACAGGTAGAGCAGGTTTGTGGGGAATGCAAGTGGGTTGTGGTGTAGATAGAGAATCCTATGCAATGGCATACGCTAAGTACTTTCCAAAAGCTTATAAATTATCTTGCGGAGTTGTACTGAACAATGGAACTTTACCTATAGTTATTCCTTATGAAAAAGACTGATAGTAGTAGGATTATCTACGCTGCATTAATGATATTGGTATACACCCTTGCTACTTGCTGTCAGGGGCGTATACCGTAGCAGCAGCCAAAGCAAACATAACTAAATGTTGCCAAGTGACTTCACCTGCTACCTCTGTTTGATGTACTGCGGCAATGGCAATGACACCCCCAATAGTTCTTTTACTAGACCATTTTCCATTCTTATCCTTAAACATCTTAGGGATAATAAAGGACATAAGTTTAGCTCCCGTTGCGATTAATGGATTTACCACAGGTTCTATGTTTTCGAGTTCTTCCTCTTTTAACTTTCTATTTTTCCTTCGTAGTCCCATAGTTCGGAATAAAGTATTCTAACATCTTATCTATCTTACCGAAAATAGCGTCATCTTTTACGCTAGGAGTAAGCCTTACAAATACTTTAGCCATAGCCATTAAAGCTACTAATACTGCTAAGATATTCGTCCCGTTTGTTGTTACAAATTCAATCATAGTTTCTAGATTATAGTTATGTAAAATGAATCAGGAAGTATTTCAAGTAAGTCATCCATAGTATCTCTACTAGAAGTAACATCTAACTCCCCATCTTTGTTTATGTCTGCGTAGGATTTTCCTACAGATATACACCCTCTTAGTTGATAATGGTAGTTAGCTGAGTGAATCAACACGTACTCCCTATCTTCAACGTCTTTTAATATGAAGTGCTCTCCGTGTTTAACAGAGAACCTTATTACTGCACGATATATCCCCATAGGGATACAAGAAATGCTTCTTTTATTTTCTTTCCACGATAACTCTAAAGACTTACAAGTGTAAACCTCTTCAAGGTTATCGTGTATAGTTATCTTTCCTAGTGTTTCTTTACCCGTATCCTCTAATCTATTTAGAACTACTTTCATAGCCTTAAACCGTAAAGTTAGGGGAGTGTCTAGAATACTGATAACCCATAGTAACCCTTAAAGTTTCCGTACCACCTCCACCGTGACCTCTATTTTGTATGAATGCAAATACCTTTTTTCCTTTAGGTATCTTTAAACTAGGGGAAGCTGAAGACTCAAAAGCGTAACTTGTTGAAGCTGCAGCACAAGTGATTGTCGGCACGGTACATATATGAACTCCGTTCTCTAAATTAGATGCAGCCCCCTCGTCACTATCATAATAGAACAACTCTATGTCAATATCTCCTGTTTGAGATAAGTTAAGTATAGTTCCAAACACTTTGAAGTTAGATAACTCAAAAGGAACGTCAACGCCCATATTAGCGTAAAGACCTGTAACAGAAGGGATTGACACACTACTAACCGTGTTAGTGGTGTATTGACTCCAAGAGTAACTATTCCAACCCTGAGTCTGACTACCGAAATACCATCTATTATTAGCACTTGAAGATATGTAAAATGAAGTATTCATTAATACCCCGTAAGACTTATCGTCAGCTAGGATAGGTACGGATTTGACTAAAGAATGAAGGAAAGCTCTTATGTTCTCTAATTTAAAACCACCCTTCACGTTAGTCTTAAACTTGTCTTCAATAAAATAAAGTAAGTTATCTCTGTTAGCTATCTCGTTAGAAGTTACAGGAGTGATTGTCCCTGACCTATTTTGAGCACTAAATTTTAATGAGTAACTTGACGCTTGGTCGTTATAATCGGGAGTACTAGCCATTATCCTTCTTTTTGGTTATTAACTGAAATAATCTAATAGCGGTATATGTAACAGCCATAATTAAGGAGAATATCCTTAACCCTTGTTCGACTTGAGCCATAGTTGAGAACATTACTGCTCCACCGTTAACTACGGAAATCTCAACCGCATCTTTTATTCTACTAGCTATAGTATCGTTCATCGTTATTTTTATAAAATACTGTTATTTCTTTTGTTTCCGTAAGCTAGTATTCCGCCAATTCTCTTGACGTTATCTCCGTTTATGAATCTAGTGTTCTTGATGTTTTCGTAATTTGCATAAACACCTTTATTCTCAGGGTCTTGGATAAAACGCATCATATCTTCTTTAAGAATCTCAGCCTTACGAAATGTATCATCTTTAAGTATAGACATCTCAGAGCCATCGACAGGGTCACTCCAATCATCATCATTCGTAACAACCCCTGAAGAAGTAGTATTGTATTGCATATCGTTTAGAACCTCATATTTAACATATAAAGCTAAACAAGGTCTAATATATCTAGTCATTAAGGTAGCTTCCTCATTACTCCAAGTATAAGAGCTTCCACCACCCTGCCTCAGTTTACCCCAAAAGTAATCCCCTAAATGCTCTTTAAGGTGAGTTATCTCGGCTATAAGGATTGTATTAGAGTCTATAATAGACGAATCCATATTGGCGTTAGTCATAGCCATTTTAACTACGTCTGCAGCGGTGATTAAGTTGTCGTATTGTCTAAAGTCTATAGCAGCCATTAATCTTTATCTTTTAGGTTTTCTAAATAAACGTCATCTAAGTCAGGACGTTCTTCAAGACCTATCAAAGCTCTAAGTTCGTTAACATCTGCAATTCTAGATATATCTATATCAGCAGCGAAACCAATAGGGGATTCAAATTGAACTTCCATAGAGGAAGAATCTAATCCTAAAACCTTACCTATAGCAGACCGCATAGGTTTAAATACTTGTTCTATAGTATCTTGTATTACAGTCCTCATAACTAGGTCGTAAGAAATTCTAATCTCACTACCTGTGTTATTCATTTTCCCACTAGAAACAATACCTGATAATGCAGGTTGCCATCTATGAGCTGTAACTATATTGTTACGGGTAAGTTCTTGATATTCCATAAAAGAACCATCTTTATCGTCCTTTAGAATCTGAACATTAGAACCACCACCTGTACCTGCTCCATCCTTAATTAAGAAAAGAATCTTTCCATTGTTACCTTCACCCGTAAGCTTATCTTGAGCTAAAGAAATTAAATCTTCAGCCTCAGAATCACTCATAGCTCCATCTATCTCAATAATAGCAGAAGGCATAAATCCGTTTTCAAACTTAGAACGATTGTACTTTTGGATTAGGTAATCAATTTCTATTGAACCACTTTCAGCGGCAGCAATATAATCAGGGATACCGTATCGTTGGAATCCACTTTCGTAATCTTTAAACATAAGAACAGAACGACCATTCTTGAAGTTAGGGAACATCGGTACGTGACGAACCTCTTTATCTTCTAATTCGTAATGAGTCCAATCGGGGTTTATGTACACGGAGTCCATATTCTTACCGACCCTAACCATAGTTGAATCAATGTGATACATATTACACCCACCTTCGTATTCAACAAATTCAATGTATGAATTACCGAAAGTGTAAAAGTCGTCTACAACTAACCTAAAAAGGTTTCTAAGGGATTGAGCTTGAGGGTTAACCTCTTTTATAAACTCGTCCAATTTTGCGTTAATAGAAGTTATCTTACTTCCCGCTGTGTATGTAGCCTTTTGAGATAGAATAGCCCTGTGAGTACTAGACTTTCGTTTTAACTCAGCAAGGTATTGAGGGAATAGATTATCCTCACCGAACTTATAAAACTCTTTAGAAGTCAAATTATACTGCTTCTCAGTAAATATAGGCATAGGGGCTAAATCAACTATGTCGAATTTAACACGTCCACTTGCTTTTTTGCTTATAGTAGTAGAAGTAGAACTAGCTACAAACCTACCGACAGAATCTCTTTCTCTTTTAGCCAAACTTATAGTATAAAATTATTAAACAAATATAAGAAAATAAAGGGCTACTCCCGTAGTTTCACCCTTCATATTCTCTATATAAATAAAGTTAGCTATTAAGCAGCTACTTGTCTAGGCTCTTCACCTTGAATACCTGATAATTTTAACGTAACACCGTTTTGGTCAGCTAAAGCCGCTCCTGAATCTGCTTCAACAGACTCTAAGAATAAAGCGAAATCAGTTCCTAAAACTCCTTCTCCACCTAAGACTGCATCCCAACCAAGAATGTATGAAACACCGTCCCATAATTCAACCTTAGCGTACATAGCCTCACCTTTCATCGCTTCAATAGCTAAAAAAGTAAGAGAAGCTAATTTAGGTATGTAAGCCTCCACAGAAACGGAAGTCATAGCTAACCCTTTCTCTTGAGATGTAGATGAAGTGAATTTACAAGTTTCCTTTTCAAACTCTATAATCACAACATCGGCTGCGGGGACGTGAGTTACTGTGTGATTTGCCGCCGAAGTCATACTTGCGGTTGCGTCATAAGTTCCTATTGATAGTATTTTAACCCCACCTTTTGCGAAGTGGTCGGTATTTATTACCTCTATTGCTGTTAATGCCATTTTGTTTTTATTTAAGTTTACAAAAAAGAGGAGTAGGAATCCCCACTCCCCCGTTTCGTGTTAATTTATAATACCTTCCGACTATGAGTCAGCAGAGATGTAAGTTACAGCTAATTTAGCGTCAAGTAAAACTGTGTCGCATAAGTAACCTAAACGGAATCTTAATTCCTTTTGGTCACGGTTATACCAAGTTTCGACAGAAGAACCACCAAAGTCAGTTCCTACAACAACACCATTGTCAGCAATTAATGCAGCACGATATTGGTCTTTAGTACCTGTACATCCTATGATACCAGCATCACCTGATGCGGCAGCTTCAGCAACACCTTCAGCAACTAATAAAGCATCCCAATCTCTACGAATAACGATAGGAATACCTCTAAATCTTAGATTAGAAATTCCGTTTTGACCGTCAACGTAAGATACAGCATTACCATCAGCAACTAATTCGTCAGTATAAGCATCAGCAATAGCACCCGAAACGTAGAATTTCTTAGGAAGCTCTTTTAATTCAGGGGTTGCAGCAGCGTACATTTCCTCAAGAACTTTTGTAGCTAAAGTATAAGTAACAGTAAGTTTCTGAGCAGCAAGTAATGTAGCAGCTAAAGAAGCGAAAATACCGTTGTACAATTTGTAGTGTTCTACATTGTTAACACCTGCAGTTAAACCCGAATTACAGAACCAAAGTTGTCTGTTGAAATCGGCTTTAATACCTTGCATAAGGATTTCAGCACCAATTTGTTTAAGAACTGTTCCGTCAACATTGTCTTTGTCTGTCCCTGAACGAAGAACTTGACCTTTAACTTTGTTGTAGAAATTGTTTCCATTCATTGAAATCTCAACTTCAACTCTTATAGGAGAAATTTGAGGGTTAGAATTAGTAGTTCCTGCAACGCCTGCAAAAGACGCTCCATTATCAGAAACGGTAATGAATGAAGCCGCTGTAAAGTGGTCAAGGTATGTATTACCTTTAATCTCCGTCATAACGTCCATTCCACCTAGAACATCTTCACCTAAGAAGAGTGGTGATACGAAATACTGTAACGCATCAGCACCAACAAAGGCAGTACTAGAGGCGGTTGTAAAATTTGCCATAATCTTTTTTTATTTATGTTTGTTAATTAATTAAATATGCTTGTTGCCATACTATCCCATTGATTAGGGGTTGTGCTTGTTTTAGCACCAATAGTAGGTTCGTTTTCGCTAAGAGTCGTAGAAGGTGTAGCTTCTAGTCTTGCTATTCTCTGAGCCATTTGGTCGAACTGAGTTTTAGTTTCTTCCTTAGACTCATTTGATTTTTCTTTTTGAACGCTTAGTTTCTGAGATAAAGAATCTCTTTCTTCTGTTAATGCGTTTAGTTGTGCTTGTAATGCTTCCATATCTGCACTTACAGGTTCTACTGCAGGAACTTCAATTACGGGAGCTACAATTACAGGCTCTACAGGCGGCTCTTCCGTCTTACCTACAATTAAACCCTTTAAGTCGGTTATCTGAGTATCAAACCAAGCTTTTAAATCATCTGACATAGTGTTCTTCTCTTTAAGGTTATCAATATTTAATGTATTCAGTATTTGTTCTGCGGTTTTGTTTTCAAATCCATTCAAGTCATATCTTGCAACAACTTTAACTGAACCTAAAACCTCGTCTACAAACCCTAACTCTAACGCTTCGTGTGCGGATAGCCAAGTCTCACGAGCCATCATTTGCTCTATTTCGTCTTCTGAGATATTTGTCTTAGCGGTGTACACACTCAACATTGTAGTTTCAACTTTCTCTAAGGCATTAACCTGCTTACGCATCGCAGCTTTATTTCCGAACACATTACACATAGGGGAATGTATCATAAATAAGCTGTTAGAAGTCATTTCGACTTTGTCCGCAGCTAAAGCGATTATTGTAGCCATAGAAGCAGCCAAACCTTCTATCTTCACAGTTACTTTCCCTGAGTAATTCTTCAGAGCTGTGTAGATTGCTTGACCTTGAAAGACATCGCCTCCTGTACTATTAATGTGTACGACAACATCTTTACCTTTTAAACCCCTCAAGTCCTCTAAGAAGCTCTTAGCGGTAATACCGTGGACACCAATCTCATCGTAGATATGAATATCTGTAGATTTACCTTTAGCCTCTATCGTTGGCATTGAATACCAAGACTTGTTTTCGTTTAAGTTTTCCATATTAAGTACAAATATAATGATTAATTACTATTTAGTGTTGCCACCGACTGACACTTTGTTTTTCATATAATCGTACACGATTCTTTGTGCTTGCCTAAATGATATTTCGTACTTATCGGAGATGTCTATAAAGATATGTTTGATTAAATCCTTGTTGTTTCTTTTCAAAGCTAACTCAAAGTCTCTACGTATTAAATAGTTTCTAACTGAGTTGCTATCCAACAACCCCTCTAGGTATAGTTTGTCTATAACCTTAGATGAGTCGCTGTCACATAGCCTTGATATTATCTGTATTAAATCCTTTTTCATCTTCTGTTTAAAATTTAGCTGAACGCTCTAACATTTTCACTCTATTTTGAGTTTTGTTTAAAGACTCTATAGGTAATACTACGTTTGTATTTCTACCTATAACATTTCCTAAAGCCTCGTAGTCTATCAATCCTGAAGCTCCACGGTTAGGAGAACCAAACGAAGTTCCACCGCCCGCTACATTCATAGCACTTAAAGCACCACCAAACATAGCTGAACTCTTTTTATTTATAACAGCCTCGCCGCCTTCAAGTTCTACAACTCTACCGCCTACAGCAAATTTCTCGCCACCTTGAGCGTGAGAGTTACCGTGAACCATACCTCCACGAGCAAACTCTTGAGCTCTTATCGTTGAGGATGTCAGAGCGTATCTACCAATAGCTAAACCTGCAAGTAAGGCGTATTGGGAAATACCTGCACCACCAAATGTTATGGCGTTAGTAGGGTTGGCTGCGGCGTTAACTGCAATATTAGCAAGCTCTATCATAAGGCTTATCTTCGCCATCTTCAGTTCGTTTTGCTTACGAAGTTCAAAGGCATCCTTCTCTATGCTCTCTTTTTGTTGAGCTTGCTCTCTTTGGTTTATAAGCCCGTCAGCAGCCTCTTGGTCAATTCTCGCTCCCTTCTTATCTAAAGCTTTAAGTTCGTTTTCTAATTCAACTTCAAGAGCCTTCTTTTTAGCGTCTCCAATTATAGATATAGCTTCTTTAGCTAAAGCAACCTTCTTTTCTTTGTTATTATTATCTTCTGTGTTTTCTAGTTTAGCTAACTGAATATTAAGACCGTTAAGTTTCTTTATATTCTTTTCTTGCTCTTCTGTACTAGCTCCATTAAGGTTAATTAAAGCATTATAGAAAGCTATCTCATCTTGAATGGTTTTGATTCTAAACTCCTTATTTGTTAGTTGTTTAGTTTCAGCCTGCTTTTGTGCTGCAGTTATAGAGTCGGAATAATGGATTTTAGCTAACTCGTCTTGCTTGTCGTTGTAACCTTTAGTGTTCTTCTCTCTATTCTGAAGCTCTTTCTTTTTGAGCTCTATAGCTAATTTAGCTCGTTGATTAGACACCCTAAGCATTTCTTCTTCGCTAGCCCCTTTGTTTTTTAAGTAAAAGTTTTCTATTGCCGTAAAGTTAGCTAGTTTGTTTCTAAGAATTGCCTCTTCAGTAACTCCTTTATATGTATTGTCTTTTAACGCTTCTTCGTTAATCCTTTCAATGTCGTTTTTAAGTTTAACTCTTTGGTTGTACTCAAACTTTTGAGCAGCTATCGCCCTAGCCGCTTTAGCGTCATCTGCAGTCTTCTTATCGCCAACAGCAGCGTCATCAAAAGCTCTAATCCCTGCAAGATAGCCCTCATACTCAGCTAGCAATTTTGTGTAGTCAAAGCCTAAGTCAATCCCTAAAGGGGACGCTTTACTTTTATCTGCAACCGCCTGAGCAGTCTTTGCCATCTCCATAACATCCTTAACCCTGTCAAGACTTTCTGCAGGGATACCTTCGGGAGTACTTAACATACCTAGAATATTAACGTCTTCACCCGAAGCTATCACATCGAACATTCCATCCATAGCTTTCTCGGTCATAGCTGCGCTTTCTCTAAGCTTGTGCATAGCGTGTGTCGTGTCTTGAGTAAGGAATGGGTTTAGTTTATCCCAAAAAGATAAGTACTTACTCCCTAATATATCCAAAGACATACTAAGTTCTCTCACCAACTCCTTGAAGAACTCAGAGTCACCCATAGATATTTTAAACTCCTTGTAACTTGCGTTTAAAGTGTTTATTCTAGTATCCATAGAATCCAACAACTCTAAGTTCCCTTGATTTAGATTGGCAGAACGCTCTGTTTCATCTGATACTTTAGCTAAAATCTCTTGATACTGCTCTGCGTTATCTCCCGCTAAAGAGAATATAGCAGTCAGACCACGGACGTTACCAAACATCTTTTCGATAACCTCGGGGCTTTCTTTGTAAACAGTATTTAATCTTCTCATTGTTTCAGTAAATCCTACAGCTTTTAGTTGAGCCGAGCCAATAGGAATACCAAACTTAATAAACAAATCTCTAGATGCCGCAGCAGGTTTCTGCATTTGCGATATGGCAGCACGAAGAGCCGTTACCGACTTAGCTGCATCCAAACCTGAACGAGTAGTGGTTGCAATAGCAGCCCCTAATTCTTCTATACTTATACCTGATGCCGCAGCGAAAGGAACAACAACCCCTAAAGATTTAGAAAGCTCCTCTACCGTGGTCACACCAAACTTTTGAGTAGTAAATAGTATCTCAGAAACTTCCCTAGCTTTATCAGCCGACATTCCGTAAGCGTTTAATACCGTTGTAAGACCCGTGGTCGCAGACTTTAATGTAGTCACACCTGCCATTGCAAGCCTAGAGGCTTCGTTAAGGAACTCTAAAGTATCCCCCGCCTTTACACCCGCAGAAACGGAATCAAACATCGCTTTAGTTATATCCTTTAAAGCAAACCCGTATTTCTTAGAAATATCTAAAGCTCCCGCATAAAGTTCTCCTTTGAATATGGCAGCGTCATCACCACTCATTAAGGTTGTAACATTCTTTATTCCTTTCTCGAATGCTGCAAAATCCTTAACAGAGGATAGTAAAAACCTGCTAAGCTGCCTAACACCTGCAATAACCGCAGTAGCCTTTAAAGCCATCATTCCTAACCCTTTACTAGCCCTCTTTGTTTGAGCCACATTACCTTTAAGTGCAGCGGTCTGAGCTTTAATACTAGCCTTTTGCTTATTCTGTACAGAGGTAAGTCTTTTGTTTTGCTGAATAGCAGAACCACTAGCACCGTTTTGTTTTTCGGTTAACTTAGTGTGTTCTTTTAGTTTCTTGTTGGTTTGAGCTAACTCTACCCTAAGTTTAGCTAAAGCCGTCTCGCCTTCAATCCCAAACTTAATTACGTACTCATCTTGTGCCTTTGCCATTTTCTATAATATTTGGTGATTAGTACCCGTTCTAGTTACTAACAATAACTCTACTTCCGTGGGTTCTCCTGAGAAGTTGAAATCTTTTACTTTATTTAATATATATAACTCGTTATCTATCTTTATTAGTTGACGGAAGTTAATGCTTCTTAAATCTTCTGAAGTTAACATAACCTCGGCTGTTATGATTTTATCTCTCATAATCAACATATCCATCAACCCTTGATGATAAGAATTGAACAATCCTGAAACTCCACCCGAACCTGAAGTAGTATCAGCAAAAGAAGTACTAGGAGAGTCGGGGTCAGACGGAAAGTAAGACCCTACCTCTAAGTATGTTACAGAAGGTATTTCATTATACCTAAACATTCCGTTAAAACCGTAAGCACCAGCGTTCGGAGCATAAGCTTCCCACTCTGAATACCAAATAAAGTTTTCTTCTAATGCGTAGTGAACAACCGTAAGGGAATCATCATACGTAGTTATGGCTTGAATAAGGTTATTTGACATCCACGAAAGAGATTCGTCTGTAACTCCAACACCTTTAATGTACGCTAACTTAAATTCGTGAGAATTATTAGCGGAAGGTTTTTCTTCGGGGAGCGTTGGCTCTAAGGTAGAGTCAGGCTTAGTCCATATTCTAGGAAGCCATAATTTAGAGGTAGATAAATTGTCTGTAGCCGCGTTGAGGGTATAACCTATACTTCCAGCCGTAGTTCTTGAAACGAACCTATCATACCCCATCTTTAACGCCGAGAATATATTTAATGCAACCTCATTACCTTCGTCTGAAGAAGGGTTCGCTACGTTAGATAATCCATTCTGAGAGAAAGAGACCTTTTTGTCTCCAAAACTCAAAGCAGAACCACCTGATGTGTTACCCTTTAATGCGTAGTCTGAAGAATCTTTCAGCATAGAATAAGTAACATCTTCGCTCGTTATCTCGTTATTTGATATTTTAGTTATCAAAGCGGTTTCCGTTAAGTCTTTAAACCCAAACTCATCTCCTGAGAAGTCGTAAAAATCATTGAAAGGCTCTACTGTAACCTCTCTATTTAGTTGGTTCGTAGTCCATAAAAGATTAAACATCTTAGTTATCTCTGATATGAACTCCACAGCCTTAACGTCAGGAAGAACTTCAGCGTAACTAACTCTAGGAGCAGCTACCTCGGAGTATACGCAATTATACCTACCCGCCATAGGGGCAGCCTCTTTACATAACTTTAAATTCAAATCAAGTTCGTTTATTACGAAGGAAGAACTAAACACGCATTCATCTAAAAACACCTGACGAGTACCTACCATCATTACTACGTGGTACTTTTTCCCTGCCTCTAAGAATTGAATCCTAGACAAAGAAACTCTAGTGTTTTCATAGGTAACACTACTGAAGACCACGGTGTTTTCATCGTACAAATCAAAAGCGTTAAACCCGAAAGAGAACCCTGTAGTAGGGTCTGTTTTATATAAGTCGTCAGCAGCGAAAGAGTCTTCAACTAACATTATAGTCACTTTAGTTTCTGAGGTTTCTTCATTTACTCCACCAAAACCAAAATCTTCAACAAATCCGTCACCTTCACTTGATAGATTGAAGTTAACGGCACTATTTACTTCGTAGTATCCGTTTGCTGCAACTTGTATCACAGACTTGCTATTCCCTGTAGATATAGTATTTCCGTTAAGCTTTTTAGTGCTGTCGTTTGTGTGAGATAAAACCCCGCCAAGAACATCATCAGCACCTATATTCTCGTATGAGTGAGCGTTAGACTTGTCTACATTAACAAGGTTAAAGTGAATATAAGCGTAATCAATATAATACCCATATGGAGTTATATTAACCCCTTGATAAGTCATATGCCCTAAAAACTTAGAGTTAACAAAAGGTCTCTTACCTAAAGGGTCTGCGGAACTTGCTGAGGCTTGCTTGTGATAACCCCCACCTGTAAGCATTGCTGAATCAAAAGACAAGTCAAGCCCAGAAGCAACTATAGCAACCTCAGCCTTAAACATTGACGGAGCGATACCTATTAATCTTTGATTGAATGAGGCTAAGTCTATACTAAAGTCCTCAGAAAGCTCAGTAGTTTCGTTAAAGAAGTCGCTAATTAACTTATAGCCTGTAATCTCAAATATTTTGTCTAGCAACTTTCGTAATCCAAACGCAGCCTTAATATTATCCCAACCAATATTAGCTGCATCAGGGTTTTCAGAATCCCGAGTAAGCCACCTACCGTTATCAACTAAAGGGAAGAAAATCTCAGCGTCTATGTAGTTGTTTAAACTACTATCTATTACGCTT
>Ga0308000_10000808_pt1 | contig 12882 bp, 10 predicted proteins | sample Neamet3_FD_203877 | JGI IMG/M metagenome (GOLD analysis project Ga0308000, IMG submission 203877) | Marine microbial communities from water near the shore, Antarctic Ocean - #3 | ecosystem: Environmental > Aquatic > Marine > Unclassified | place: Southern Ocean | collected 2014-06-04 | reverse complement strand
TTGGCAGGGCATGCCATATTGCCCGCGCTCACGCTCGTCCCGGCCCCTGCTGGGGCGCCCGCCGACCTGCAACACGCTGGCAAGTTCACCACCGGCCAGCGGGTGGAGGCCATCGGCAGCATCGAGGGCCGCTCGGCTGGCCGCCCCACCGGGGTGCAGGTGCCGTTTCGAGGCCAACCCATGCAAGGCCATTCGGGCATTTTGCACAACGCCGACGGCAGCTTCTGGCTGCTGACCGACAACGGTGCCGGCAACCGCGCCAATTCGCCCGACTTCATGCTGCATTTGAGCCGCTACCGCATCAATTTTCAGACCAACCGCTGGGATCGGCTCGAGACCGTGTTCTTGCACGACCCCGATCGCCGGGTGCCGTTTCGCATCATCCACGAGGGCACGCCGCAGCGTTTCCTGACCGGCTCCGACTTCGACCCCGAGGGCGTGCAGATCGCTGGCGGGCATTTCTGGATCGGCGACGAGTTCGGCCCCTACCTGATCAAAGTCGATATGCAGGGCCGTGTGCGGGGTGTGTTCGAAACCCAGGTCGATGGCCGCACCGTGATTTCGCCCGACCACCCCAACGTGCGCACCCCCGCCGTGCCGGGCGGCGAAGTGGTTTTTCAGGTGCGCCGTTCGCGCGGCTTCGAAGGCTTGGCGTCATCACCCGACGGCAGCCGCCTGTTTGCCATGCTCGAAGGCCCGCTGTGGGACGCCAGCACGCGCGCCTTTGAACAGCGCGACGGCCGCGGCTTTTTGCGCGTGCTCGAGTTCGACGTGGCCACCGAGCGCTGGACCGGCCGCCAGTGGCGCTACACCTTGGAAGCCGACACCCACGCCATCGGCGACTTCAATCTGATCAGCCCCACCACCGCCTTGGTGATCGAGCGCGACAACGGCGAGGGCACCGCCGACCGCGCCTGCCCTGCCGGCCAGCGCCGCGCCGACTGCTTCCACGACATCGCCCGCTTCAAGCGCGTTTACAAAATCGAGATGAGCGAAGCCAATGTCAACGACGCCGTGCGCAAGATCGGCTTCATCGACCTGATGCGCATCCAAGACCCGAACCGGCTGGCGCGCGTGCCGCTCAACGACGGCGTGCTGACCTTCCCCTTCTTCACGATCGAAAACGTCGATCAGGTGGATGCGCGCCACATCGTGGTCGGCAACGACAACAACCTGCCGTTCTCGAGCAGCCGCCACCCCAACCGCGCCGACGACAACGAACTGGTGCTGCTCGACGTGGCCGAACTGCTGGCGGCGCGCTGAAGGACGGGTCAAGCCGCCATCGGCCCCGGCGGGGCAGCTGAGCCCTGACGCACCAGATCCAGCAGGTCGTTGACGTACGGCACATCCAGGTCTGCGCTGCGCAGACCCAGGTGTATGTGCTTTTGTATGCCCCGGGCACCCAGCCGCACGGCGACGATGGGCAGGCGGTCGCGGTGCGCTTGCACCACCCACAGCGGCAGCGCCGTCACACCGCGTCCGCTGGCCACCAACTGCAACAACACCTCGGTGTTTTCCACCGTTTTGTGCAAGCGTGGCGCCACCCCAGCCGGCGTCAGGAATTGGCTGTACACATCCAGCCGTTCGGGCGGCACCGGGTAGGTCAGCAGCACCTCGGAAGACAGCTCCTGTGGCTGCACCCGATCCTGTTGCGCCAGCGCGTGCCCTTGGGCCAGCACCAGCACCTGCTCGTAGGCGTGCACGGGTTCAAAATGCAGCCCCGGCTTGTGGTGCGGATCGGGCGTCACCAGCACGTCGATGTCGTGCGCAAACAAGGCCCCAATGCCTCCAAATTCAAATTTTTGCTTGACATCCAAGTCCACATCGGGCCAGCGCGCCAAGTAGGGGGCCACGTACTGCATGAGCCAAAGGTAGCAGGGATGGCATTCCATGCCCACCCGCAAGCTGCCGCGCTCACCGCGCGCAAACTGCTGCATGCGCTGCTCGGCGTGCTCCAGTTGCGGCAGCAAGCGCTGCGCCAGGTTCAGCAGGTACTGCCCGGCCTGGGTTGGAATCAGGCGCCGACCTTCGCGCCGCCAAATGGGTGTGCCAAAACGGTCTTCGAGCTTGCGCATGCTGTGGCTCAGCGCCGATTGCGTCAGGTGCAGGCGCTGCGCCGCAGCGGTGAGCGAACCGGTGCGCTCCACCTCGCGCAAGATCGCCAAATGAGTGCGCTCAATCATGATTGATGTTCATTGAAATCTGAAATAAGACCATTTTACTTCATCCATTGTCAAGGGCATCATCGGCCTGACCGGCTTACGCAGCAACGCTTTGCGCTGCTGCAAGCCGGCCACAGCGCCCGCTGGGGGCGCTGCGTCCGTTTGAATCGCAACCGCATTGGAGTGAGATGGTTACCACCCACAACTTGGGTTTTCCGCGCATGGGTATGCGCCGGGAACTGAAATTCGCCCTCGAGGCCTACTGGCGCGCCGAAACCGACTCGGCGGCGCTGCTCGATTGCGCGCAAGCGCTGCGCCAGCGCCATTGGGCTTGGCAAGACACGCTCGATTGGGCTCCCGTGGGCGATTTTTCGCTCTACGACCACATGCTCGACATGAGTTTCACACTCGGGCACCTGCCCCAGCGGGCGCAGGGTTTTGGGGGTGATGAACTCGAGCACTACTTTAGGCTGGCGCGCGGCCAAGGTCGGGCCGCGTGTTGTGGCGGCGCCATTGCAGCTGCCGAAATGACCAAATGGTTCGACACCAACTACCACTATCTGGTGCCCGAGTTTGACACCCAGACCCGCTTCGAGCTCGACGACCGACGCTTGCGCCAACAATGGGGCGAAGCCTTGGCCCAGGGCGTGCGCGGCAAGCCGGTGCTCATTGGCCCCGTCACCTACCTGTGGCTGGGCAAGATGCGGGGCGGGGGCGATCGCTTGCAGCTGCTGCCCGCCTTGCTCGAGGTGTATGCCGAACTGCTCAAGCGCCTGCATGCGTGGGGCGCCACGTGGGTGCAGATCGATGAACCGATACTGGTGCAAGACCTCGACCCCGACTGGCAGCACGCCTTCAATCTGGCCTACCACCAGCTCAAAAACGCACCCGTGCAAATCTTGCTGGCCAGCTATTTTGGGGGCTTGGGCGACAACCGCTATCTGGCTGCCAATCTTCCGGTGGCGGGTTTGCACATCGACGCCGTGCGCGGCCGCGATGAGGTGAGCGCCCTGCTCAACCTGCTGCCCTCCACCAAGGTGCTTTCGCTGGGCGTGATCGACGGCCGCAACGTCTGGAAAACCGACCTTTATGCAGCGCTCGGCTGGCTCGAGCCGCTGGCACAGCGGCTGCAAGAGCGGCTCTGGATCGCGCCCTCGTGCTCACTGCTGCACGTGCCGCTGGACTTGGATGCCGAACCCAATCTCGATCCATCGCTGCGCGGCTGGCTCTCGTTTGCGCGCCAAAAACTGCAGGAGCTGCACCTGCTGGCGCGCGCCCTCAACCACGGGCGCCAGAGCGTCGCAGACCAACTGCAGTTGCACCAGCACGGGCTGATCGAGCGTGCGCAATCCACGCGGGTGCACCGCAGCGAGGTGCAAGCCGCCCTGCGCGCCAGCAACGCCTTGCCCGCGCACCGCCCCAGCCCCTACGCAGAACGCGCGCGCCAGCAGCAAGCGGTGTTGCAACTGCCCCAGTGGCCCACCACCACCATCGGCTCTTTCCCGCAAACCGGCGCGATCCGGCAGGCCAGACAGCGCTTCAAAAGCGGTCAGATCGACGCCGCCGCCTACGAGCAGGCCATGCGCGACGAGATTGCACTGTGCGTGCGCGAACAAGAGGCGCTCGGGCTCGACGTGCTGGTGCATGGCGAAGCTGAACGCAACGACATGGTGGAGTATTTTGGCGAACAACTCGAGGGCTTCGCCTTCACCACCCAGGGCTGGGTGCAGTCCTACGGCTCGCGCTGCGTCAAGCCCCCCATACTCTACGGCGACGTGCAGCGCCGGCTGCCCATGACGGTGCACTGGAGCCGCTACGCCCAGTCGCTCACGCACAAACCCATGAAAGGCATGCTCACCGGGCCGGTCACGATGCTCAACTGGTCTTTTGTGCGCGACGACCAGCCGCGCGAGCTCAGCTGCCGACAGCTGGCGCTGGCGCTGCGCGCCGAGGTGCTCGATCTGGAGCAGGCTGGCATTGCGGTGATCCAAATCGACGAGCCCGCGCTGCGCGAAGGCCTTCCGCTCAAAAAAGCCGATCAGGCAGCCTACCTCGATTGGGCAGTGGCGTGCTTTGGCCTGAGCGCCAACGGGGTGCGCGATACCACGCAGATCCACACCCACATGTGCTATGCCGAGTTCAATGACATCATCGAGCACATTGCCCGCCTCGATGCCGACGTCATCACCATCGAGACCGCCCGCTCAGCGCTGGATTTGCTCGAAGCCTTCGAGCGCTATGCCTACCCCAACGCAATCGGCCCCGGGGTTTACGACATCCACTCCCCCAACCAGCCTGAAGTCGCTCGCATGGTGGCGCTATTGGGCAGCGCGGCCCAACGCCTACCAATCGAACGGCTGTGGGTCAACCCCGATTGCGGACTAAAAACACGCCAGTGGCCAGAGGTCAGGCCAGCCCTGCAACGCATGGTGCAGGCGGCACAGCAACTGCGCCAATCCAGCCGCTGAACTGGCCCCCTGCCCCCTACAATCGTTTGCGCGCAATGGGCTGCGCGTGCAAATTCGTAGGGGCAGCATGAAACCGGTCGTATTCAAGCGCTTGCTGGCAGCGGCACTGGCCTTGGCCGGGGTCTGGCTGCTGCTGTTGCGCCAGCCCGGGGTCTGGCCGGGGGCCGACGGTTGGTTGCTGGGGGCGTTGGCCGTGGCCTTGGCTTTGTGGGCGCGGCAGCGCTGCACAGCGGTCGCGGGCCACGTGCATGGGCCGGCCTGCACCCTACCGACCGATTTTCTGCCCAGCCCTCGCCTGCGCTGGCGTGCCCTGCCGCGCCTGCTGGGGGTGTTTGCTTGGCAATCGCTGCTGGGCGCACTGGACGTAACGCGGCGCGTCTGCAGCCCGCGCATGCCGCTGCAACCGGGCCTGCTGGAGCTGCCGCTGCACCTGCCCGACGAAGGCCAGCAGGTGCTGCTGGCGCTGCTGGTCAGCCTGATGCCCGGCACCTTGGCGGCGCGGCTCGAAGGCGGCCGCCTGACGCTGCACGCGCTCGACACCCGCTTGCCGATCGCGTCTGAGGTGCGCCGACTGGAAGCCCTGGTGGCGGCTTTGTACGCATCGGCGCCCGAACCCCCGCCACAACCCTGAAGCCACCATGGAAACCCTGCCGCCCTCCTTGCCCTTGGCCTTTGGCCTGTTCGCCCTGCTGCTGGTGCTCAATTTGGCGCTCGGGCTGCTGCGCGTGCTGCGTGGCCCGGGCCTGACCGACCGCCTGCTGGCGGCGCAACTGCTGGGCAGCACCGGCGTGGCGCTGCTGCTCACGCTGGCGGCGCTGCAAGGCTGGCCCTCGCTGCGCGACGTGGCGCTGGTGTTTGCCCTGCTCGGCTTGTTGGCCGCCGTGGCCTATGCGCGCCTGCGCCCGGAGCGGCACCGTGCTTGAGGCCCTCACCTGGCTGCTGCTGGCGCTGGCGGCGCTGTTTTTTAGCGCCGGCACGCTCGGCCTGCTGCGCCTGCCCGACACTTTAAGCCGCATCCACGCCCTCACCAAGGCCGACAACCTCGGGCTCGGGCTGGCCGCGCTGGCGCTGCTGCTGCACGCCGAATCGTGGGCCGCGGCGGCGCAGATCGGGCTGATCTGGCTGCTGGCGCTGGCCGCCAGCGCGGCTTCGGGCTACTTGATCGCGCGCCGCTGCCTGCTGGAATCGCAAGGCGCAGCGGGCAACGGCCACAATGGCCACAGCGGCCTCAGCACGCTGCCGGTGCCCGCATCTGTGCCCCATTCTGGGCCTCAAGCCCCCAAAGCCGCCCCATGAACGCCCTCGACCTGCTGCTGGCCTTGGCCTTGCTGCTGCTGGCCGGCGCGGCCCTGCTGGCGCGCTCGGTGCAGATCGGCAGCGTGCTGTTCATCGCCTTTGGCTTGTTGCTGGCGCTGGTTTGGGTGCGTTTGGGCGCGCCCGATGTGGCGCTGGCCGAAGCCGCCATCGGCGCCGGGGTGGCCGGGGCCTTGCTGCTGCTGGCGGCGAGCGAGTTTGAATCCCGCCGCATCGGCAGCGCCCGCACCCCCGAGCCGCGCCTGCCTTGGCCACGGCCGCAGCGCTCGCGGCCGCGCTGGACGGTCGGGGCGCTGGCGCTGGCTTGCGCCGCCCTGCTGCTGCTGGCCGTGCTGGGCATCGAGCCGCTGGCTGGCGCCGCCACCCAAGCTGTGGCGCAGGCCCTGCCCCAAGCCGAGATCGCGCACCCGGTCACGGCTGTGCTGCTGTCTTTTCGCGCCTACGACACGCTGCTCGAAATCGCGGTGCTGCTGGTGGCTGCGCTGGCGGTGCAGGCGGCGCCGGCCCCGCTCCATCGGCCGCTGCCGCACGATCCGGTGCTGGCGCGGGTGGCAGCGCTCACGGTGCCGCTGGCGCTGCTGGTGGCGGTGTATCTGCTGTGGGCGGGGTCGAGCCGCAGCGGCGGCGCCTTTCAGGCCGGTGCGGTGCTGGCCGGCGCGGTGCTGCTGGCGCGCTTTGCCAGCCTGCCGCTGGATTCGCAGTCGCACTTCACGCGGCCGCCCGTGCTGGCGCTGGGTTTGGCGGTGTTCATCCTCGTCGGTGTGGTGGCCGGGGCATTGGCCGGGGCGGCGCTGGCCTACCCGGCCGGCTGGACCAAGGCGCTGGTGCTGACCATCGAGGCCGCGCTCATGGTCTCGATCGCCGCCACGCTGGTGGCGCTGTTCGGCGGGAGCAAGGCGGCATGATTGAGGCTTGGGGTGCTGCTTTGAGCACGGGGTGGGAAGGGGTGTCGGGCCTGTGGTCGGCCGGGGTTTCGGTCTGGTTGCCCACGGGCAGCGCGCTGGTGCTGTTTGGGTTGCTGGGCATGCTGCTGGCGCCCTCGATTTTGCGCAAATTGCTGGCCTTCAACGTCATGGGCAGCGGCATCTTTTTGCTGCTGCTGGCGCTGCGCCCGACCGGCCCCGACGGCGTGGCCGACCCGGTGGCGCAGGCGCTGATCCTGACCGGAATCGTGATCGCCCTCGCTGCCACGGCGCTGGGGGTGCGGCTGGCGCGGCGCTACTTCGAGCTCACCGGCCAGACCGAACTGCCCGAAGACCGGGACACTGCGCGCGATGACTGAAGGCCTGCTGCTGCCCCTGCTGGTGTTGTGGCCGCTGCTCGTGGGGCTGAGCGTGTATGCGCTGCCCGAGCGCGCCAGCGCGGCGCTGCAGGTGCTGGGCACCGTCGTCATGGTGGGCTTGGTCGCCGGCGTGCTCGCCAGCCCCGAGCCGCTGCGCGCTGCGCTGGGCGGCTGGGCGGCGCCGCTGGGAATTGGGCTGCACGCCGACCGACTGGCGCAGGCCATGCTGGTGCTCACGCTGCTGGTCTATGTGGCGGTGCTGCTCTACGCCCAAGCCTACTTCGCGCACGGCTCTGAGCTGGCGCGGCGCTTCTGGCCGCTGGCTTGGATGCTGTGGGCGGGCCTGAACGCCGGGTATCTGTCGGCCGATTTGTTCAACCTCTACGTGGCTCTTGAGCTGGTGGGGCTGGCCGCCGTGGGCCTGACCGCCCTCACCGGCCAGAGCACGGCGTTGGCGGCGGCGCTGCGCTACCTGCTGGCCGCCCTGCTGGCTTCCAACCTGTTTTTGCTCGCCGTGGTGCTGCTGTACGCGGCCACGGGCAGTCTGGCGCTGGATTCGATCGGGGCGCACCTGGCCGCTGTGGGCACCGCCCCGTGGTACGCCAAGCTGGCTTTGGCGCTGGCCTTGGTGGCGCTGGCGCTCAAAACCGCGCTGGCGCCGCTGCACTTTTGGCTGCCGGCGGCGCACGGCAACGCCGTCACGCCGGTGAGCGCGCTGCTGTCGGCGCTGGTGCTCAAGGTCTCGCTGCTGATTTTGCTGCGCCTGTGGCTGGAGTTTGCCCCGGCGCTGGACCTGGCCGCGCTCGGTCTGCTGCTGGCGCTGTTGGGCATGCTGGCCAGCATCTGGGGCGGGGTGCTGGCTTTGACGCAGCGCAAGATCAAGATGCTGATCGCCTACTCCAGCGTCTCCCAAGTGGGCTACCTGTTCCTGCCCTTTGCCTGGCTGCTGCCGGGCGGCTTGGGGGCAGCGCTGGCGCTGGAGGCCACGCTGTTGCACCTGCTGGCGCACGGGCTGGCCAAGGCCGCCATGTTTCTGGCCGCCGGGGTGCTGGTGCTCTCGGCCGGGCGCGACGACCTGGTCAGCCTGCGCGGGGCGGTGGCGCGCGAGCCGCTGGCCTTTGCCGCGCTCACGCTGGCCGGCGTGAGCCTGATCGGGCTGCCACCCAGCCTAGGCTTTGCCGCCAAGTGGCAGATGATGCAAGCCGCCCTGCTGGCCGACCAGTGGCCGTGGCTGTTGTGGCTGCTGGGCGGCACCCTGCTCAGCGCGGCTTATGTGTTTCGGGTGCTGCGGCTGGCCTTTTTGCCCACGTCCGAGGGCTTCGAGGCGCGCGCGCCGCTGCCGCAGCGGCTCTCGCTGTGCGCGCTGGCGCTGGCGCTGCTGGCGGCCTTGGGTGGCTTTGGCAGTGCCGCCTTGAGCGACTGGCTGGCGGCCGAGACCCTGCTTTGGCCCGGGAGCGGCGCATGAACGATTGGCTGCTGCCCCTGACGCTGGCCAGCTCGCTGCTGGCCGGCTTGGTCATCTTTTTTCTGCCCGAGCGCAGCGTGGGCTGGCGCAGCGCACTCAACTTGGGTGCGGCGCTGCTCAAGCTGGCTTGCGTGGGGGGTATGCTGTGGGGCACGCACCAAGGCATCAGCTACGAGCTGCGCCTGCCCTTTTTGCCCGGCCACGAGCTGCTGCTGCGCGCCGACCCGCTCGGGCTGCTGTTCGTCACCCTGTCGGCGGTGCTGTGGCTGCTGACCACCGTCTATGCCATCGGCTACCTAGAAAACTCGCCCAACCGCAGCCGCTTTTTTGGCTTTTTCAGCCTGTGCGTGACCGCCACCGTCGGCATTGCGCTGTCGGGCAATCTGCTCACCTTCTTTTTGTTCTACGAGTTGCTCACGCTGGCCACTTACCCGCTGGTGGTGCACCGCGGCACCCCGCATGTGCTGCAGGCCGGGGCGCGCTACCTGGCCTACACCCTGGGCGGCGGTGTGGTGCTGCTGGCGGCCATCGTCTGGCTGCAAACGCTGGTGGGGCCGGTGGAGTTCCAGGCTGGGGGCGCCTTGGCGGCGCTGGATGCCAGCGCCACCCCCGAGGCTTGGATGCTGGTGGCGATTTTTGCGCTGTTCATCGCTGGCTTGGGCGTGAAGGCGGCGCTGGCCCCGCTGCACGGCTGGTTGCCGCAAGCCATGGTGGCCCCGGCCCCGGTGTCGGCGCTGCTGCACGCGGTGGCGGTGGTCAAGGCCGGGGCTTTTGGCATCGTGCGCGTGGTCTATGAGGTGTTTGGCATCGAATTTGCCCACAGCCTGGGCGTGCTGCTGCCGCTGGCCGTGGTGGCTTCGATCACGATCATTTTTGGCTCGCTGCGCGCCCTCACGCAAGACGATCTCAAGCGCCGCTTGGCCTACTCCACTGTGAGCCAGGTCTCGTACATCGCGCTCGGGGTGGCGCTGTTTGGCCCGGCCGGCACCATCGGCGGCTTGGTGCATCTGGTGCATCAGGGCATCATGAAGATCACGCTCTTTTTCTGCGCCGGCAATTACGCGCAGACGCTGGGCGTGCACCGCGTCAGCCAAATGGCCGGCATCGGCCGGCGCATGCCCTGGACCACGGCCGCCTTCAGCATTGGGGCGCTGGGGATGATCGGGGTGCCGCCGGTGGCGGGCTTTGTCAGCAAGTGGTATCTGGGTCTGGGGGCGATCGAATCCGGCTTGGGCTGGGTGCTGGCGGTGCTGCTGTTTTCCAGCCTGCTCAACGCGGCTTACTTTTTGCCGATTCTGCGCTTGGCTTGGTTCGAGCCCCCACCACCGCACTGGCCGCACGAGGCGGGGCATGGGTCGGAGCACGGAGCCACGCCAGGGCCGGATCAGGAGTCGGCGCACGATCCACCCGCAGTGCCGCCGCGTACAGGCGACGCCGCCCCCTTGCTGCTGCTGCCCACGCTCTGCGCCGCTGCGCTGGCGCTGCTGGCCGGGCTGGCTGCCGGGGTGCCGCTGAGCCCGCTGGACTGGGTCAAGTTCATCACTGCAACCGAGTACCTGCTACCGTGACCAACTTGTTTGCCCTCCAAGCCGTGCCGCCGCTGTGGCTGCCGCTGCTGGCGCTGTGGCCCTTGCTGCTCCTGGGGCTGCTGCTGTGGCCGCGCAGCCGCGCCTTGGCTGCCGCGCTGGCCCCTTGGGCGGCGGTGCCGGCGCTGCTGCTGGCCCTCTACGCAACCCTGGGCACCGCCCTCATCAGCCACCCGGACCCCCTGAGCACCCTGCCGGCGGGGGCGGCGCACCCCACGCTGGAGTGGCCGCATCTGCTGCTGGGCCTGCGCTTTGGGCTCGATGCCACGGGTAGCATTTTTTTGCTGCTGGCCGGGCTGCTGTGGACGCTGGCCGGCTGGGCCGCGCACATCTATCACCGCCACGACGCGCATCGCCACGCGCTGTGGGGCTTTTGGCTGGCGGCGCTGAGCGGCAATCTGTGGCTGATCGTGGCGCAAGACGCGATCGGCTTTTACGCCGGTTTTGCCCTGATGAGCTTTGCCGCCTACGGCTTGGTGGTGCATGCGCGCAGCGCCGCCGCCTGGCGCGCCGGTCGGGTTTATTTGATCATGGCGGTGCTGGGCGAGGCGCTGCTGCTGTCGGGCCTGCTGCTGCGCGTGGCCGGCAACGAATCCATCGCCCTGCCTTTGGCGGCCAACGGCGGGCCGCACGCGAGCCTGGCCACGGTGCTGATTTTTCTGGGTTTTGGCGTCAAGGCCGGGGTGCTGGGGTTGCACCTGTGGCTGCCGCTTGCGCACCCGGTGGCCCCGACGCCGGCCAGCGCCGTGCTCTCGGGCGTGATGATCAAGGCCGGGCTGCTCGGCTGGATGCGTTTTTTGCCCTTGGGTGCCGAGCCTTGGCCGCTGCTGGGTGCGGCGGCGCTGGGGCTGGGGCTGCTGGCGGCGCTGGTGGCGGTGTTGATCGGGCTCACCCAGCGCCAACCCAAGGTGCTGCTGGCCTACTCCAGCATCAGCCAGATGGGGTTCATGACGCTGGGCATCGGTGCGGCGCTGCTCCACCCCGGCGCTTGGCCGGCGCTGGCCCCGGCGCTGGCGCTCTACGCCTTGCACCACGGGCTGGCCAAGGGCACCCTGTTCTTGGGTGTGGCGGCGCTGGCGCAGGCCACGGGCGCGGCGCGGCGCTGGGCACTGGCCATGCAAGCCCTGCCCGCCTTGGCACTGGCCGGCCTGCCCCTGAGCAGCGGCTTTTGGGCCAAAGACGGGCTCAAGCAGGCGCTCTCCAGCCTGCCCGCCCCGTGGCCCGAAGCGCTCACTTGGCTGCTGCCCATCGGCGCCCTCGGTACCACGCTGCTGATGCTGCGCCTGCTGTGGCTGCAGGCGCACCCGCAGGCAGAGCCCCACGCCCAAGCCCATGCTCATGCAGACTCAGCGATAACCGCGAACACAGTAGCCACAGCAATCACAGGGGGCACAGCAACCACCGCTGCCACCTCTGCACCAGGCACCACCAGCACCGCTGCCCCCGCCAGCGGGCACGCCACCCCCACGCTGCGCGCGCCTTGGCTGGCGCTGCTGCTGGCTTCGCTCGCCTTGGGCGTGCCCGGTCTGCTGGTGTTTTTGGGCATCGCGCCGCCGGGTCTGCCGCCGCCATTCGCCGCAGCGCCCGCGCTGGCCTTCCCAGCCCTGAGCTTTGCCCTGGCAATGCTGCCGCTGCTGCTCGGTGCGGCGCTGGCTGGGGCTGCGCTGCACTGGTCGGGCTACACCCTGACGGGCCGCCCGCACAGCAGCCACAGCCAGCCCAAGCGCACCCTGCCCCAGATCACCCCCGGCGACCTGCTGGGCCTGATCGAAGCGCCGCTGCAGCGCTTTTGGCTCGCCATGCTGGCGCTGTCGGCGCAGCTGGACCGCTACCGCGGCCCCAGCCCCACCCCGGCACACCGCTGGCCGCGCACCCTGTGGCTCGAAGAGCGCCAACTGCGCCGCCTGCCCGTGGCCGGAGCGGCGCTGCTGGCGCTGCTGCTGCTCATGGCGCTGTTGATGCGCTGATCGCGTGCCTGCGCAGTAGGCCATCGCCCGGCCCGGCACCGGCTGGCCAAAAAACACCGCTTGCGCTCCGGGAAAACACTGATGAAATATAACTATTCTTCAATTAAGCTGCACAACCATCTGCACGTCAAGTCGGACGGCAGCCGCAAAGCCCCATAAATCCGCACCAGGAGCAACCCATGACCCATCGCCCACCCCAGCTGAATCGTCGCCACGCCCTCGCCCTAGGCGCGGGGCTGGCCCTCAGCGCAGCCACGATACCCGCCTGGGCCCAGTCGAGCTGGCCCAGCCGCTCGATACGCTTGATGGTCAACTTCCCCGCTGGCGGCAGCGCGGACGCCATCGCGCGCCCAATCGCGGCGGTGCTCGCCGAATCGCTGGGTCAACCGGTGGTGGTGGTCAACCGTGCGGGGGCATCGGGCAACCTCGGCGCTTCCGAGGCCGCGCGCTCTGCGGCAGATGGCTACACGATGCTGTTCAGCCCGGGCAGCACCATGATCTCCAACCCCTTCCTCTTTAGCCAGATGCCGTTCGATGCCGAGCGCGACGTGATTCCGCTGGCCTCGGTCGCGCGGCTGTCCCTGTTCCTGATGGTGCATCCTTCGATACCCGCCAACAACGTTCAAGAGCTGGTGGCT
>Ga0308000_10000806_pt1 | contig 12897 bp, 21 predicted proteins | sample Neamet3_FD_203877 | JGI IMG/M metagenome (GOLD analysis project Ga0308000, IMG submission 203877) | Marine microbial communities from water near the shore, Antarctic Ocean - #3 | ecosystem: Environmental > Aquatic > Marine > Unclassified | place: Southern Ocean | collected 2014-06-04 | reverse complement strand
ACACGTAGCATATGAAAGCAACTCAGAGACATCAGAAGATGATGAACTCTTCATCGTATAAGGGAAAAAAATGCGAGTAGACATAGAAGTTTTCATGGACGAAGAGATTGACGGTTACGAAGGTACTGTCTTCTTAAGTAGAAACAATGTCACAGACTTATCTGACTTAGCTAATCATTACACTGATGCCACAAAGGCAATGGGTTTTAATTACGTTAGTAACCTAGCGATTGAGAAAGATGATGGTGACATGGTATGGGGTGATGCTTAGGTGGAGAAAGGAAAGGTACTAATTGATGGTGATATAATTGCCTATCGTTCTGCCTTTTCTACTGAACAAAAGGGATCGTCAGATACCGAAAGGAAAGTTGACGATCTCATTCAGTTCATCTTAGATAAGACTGTATTGTTCCCTGAGCCTGATTTAGACTACGTTGTTTTCTTGACTGGTAGAACTAATTTTAGGCATGATATAGCAAAGTCTCACCCCTACAAGGGAAATAGAAAGAGCGTTCAAAAGCCAAGGCACTTGCAACACGCAAGAGATTATATGGTTAGTAAGTATAACGCTATAATAAGCAAAGGAGAAGAAGCTGACGATCTTATCGCCATCGAAGCCTCTCGACTAGGTTACAAGGTGTGCGTAGCCTCTATAGATAAGGATATGCTACAGATACCCTGTTGGCATTTCAACATGGTAAGAGGCGATTTCAAGAAGGTTAGCCCCAGCGAGGGAATTAAGTTCTTCTATACTCAGATACTAACTGGGGATAGGGCTGACAACATAGTAGGTCTTTGGAAAGTAGGTCCAGCCAGAGCATCGGTTATACTTGATGGTGCTGAAACAGAAGGTGAGTTGTGGGATCGTGTCGTTAAAGCATACGATGGGGATGAAGACCGTGTAGTGGAAAATGCCAGACTTCTGTGGCTAAGGAGAGAAGAGGAAGAAATGTGGTTGCCGCCAAAAGCAAGATACGCCAACAAGCAATAAAGAATGGCTATCGTTCTGGGCTTGAGGATGTTATATCACAAGACTTGAAGTTAAGGGGTGTAGCGTTTGAGTATGAGACGTTCAAGATAAAGTGGAAGCTTGTTGAGGACAAGACCTACACCCCAGACTTTATACTACCTAATGGTATAATAGTGGAATCCAAAGGTAGGTTTGTTCAGTCTGACAGGAAGAAGCACCTTAAAGTTAAAGAGCAATATCCAGATCTTGATATAAGATTTGTGTTCAGTAACAGCAATAATAAGATCAGTAAGAAATCCAAGACCACATACGCTGTGTGGTGCGAGAAGAATGGTTTTAAGTATTCAGACAAAAGGATACCCGACGAATGGTTGGAATAACATACAAAGTTCACAGGGTTTTAGATGGCCCGATAGAAAGCTCAGATGGAGAGTGGTACTTAACCTGTAAAGTAGAAGACGTTCAAGCTAATGAGATCTTTCACGATGATATACCCTTCGTAAGTTTTGATGCTGCTTACAAGTTCCAGTCTCACTTTTTACACACTATAGAGCCTATAATAATTGATTTACCCCGTGAGGAGGAATTTGATGCCTAAAACAGCAGTTGTGTTTAGTTGCGCTCATAGCGACCCGTCCATAAGCAACGAAAGATTTAGCTGGTTGGGAGAGTTCTTATACGACATTAAGCCAGATTACGTAGTTGATCTTGGTGATGGAGCAGACATGAGGTCATTGAATACTTTTGACACTCGTTACCCAGAAGCTATTGTAGCTCAGAGCTATGAGCAAGACATAGATAACTACAATGACTCTCAGGAAAGGATTAGGTGGAAGTTTAGACACCACAAAAGAAAACGTCCTTTCTACATAGGCTTTGAGGGAAACCACGAAAACAGGATAAAACGTGCGCTTAAGACTGATCCAAGGTTAGAGGGATCAAAGTACGGTATATCATTTAGACACCTACAGACTAAGTATTGGTTTGACGACTACCATGAGTACCATAACTCTGCACCAGCTATAGCAGAGTACGATGGTGTATCTTACGCACACTTCTTTAGTGCTGGTAACTTTGGTAGTGCCATTAGTGGTATGCATCATGCTAACTCTCTTCTGGCTCACAGGTTCAAGAGTTCTACCTGTGGTCACTCTCACAAGCGTGACGTTAAGTTTAAGGATGCGGCAGGGGCTATAGGCCTAGTAGCTGGTTGCTTTAAAGGTGCAGACGAAGCTTGGGCGGGTCAGGCAAACCTAGATTGGTGGGCGGGTGTTGTGGTTAAGCGTGAGATATACAATGGTATATACGAGCCTGAGTTTGTCTCTCTGAAGAGGTTAAAAGAAGTATATGGGAAAACGTAGTGATTTTGAAAGAATACCTCGTGACTATTACCCTACCCCTATAAAAGCAGTAGAGCCACTGGTCCACCACTTACCGTACTCGTTTGACTATGTTGAACCGTGTGCTGGTGATGGCAGACTGGTGGATCACGTAACTAAGCTGACAGGTGGTCACGGTGAGTGCCTGTTTAAGTCTGACATACATCCAAGGGCTGATGGTATATTTAAGAATGATGCCCTTAACCTTGACCTAGGTGGTTACGGTACGGTTGACTATTGCATAACTAACCCTCCGTGGGAACGTAAGTTCTTGCATAGATTTATTGACCACTGGGTAGATGTAGCCCCAACCTGGATCTTGTTTGACGCAGACTGGATGCATACAAAGCAGTCGGCTGTTTACATGACTTACTGCTCTAAGGTTGTGTCAGTTGGTAGAGTTAAGTGGATTGAAGGTAGTAAAAGTGTAGGGAAAGACAACTGCGCTTGGTACTTGTTTGACAGGAATAAGATTGAAGAGACAAAGTTTTATGGGAGAGCTATACAATGATCACGCAAGAAGACATAGATATAATTCGTTACAGAACAGATATAGATGAATACAACGACAAGTTTAACGAGGATGGAACCCCTAAGAACGATCTAGCGGCTTACAGCCAGTGGGTAGAGGGTAAGATACTTACTAAAGGTAGAGAGAGACAGATAGAGAATACTCTTGGTCTTGTGGGCGAAGCTGGTGAGGTAGCGGAGAAACTAAAGAAGAGTATAAGGGACTACAATAAACTAGATAAAGAAGGTATGTTAAAAGAACTAGGTGATGTGCTTTTTTATGTAGCTGCATTAGCTAACTTCTATGGTGGAACACTACAGACTATTGCAGAACAGAATACAGAGAAGTTAAACAGTCGCCAAGAACGTGGCGTACTTAGGGGATCAGGGGATAATAGATGAGGTTAATTAAAGCGATTTGGGTTTGGATATATAGGCTGTATAATTACTTGCAGACTTGGCAAGCTCATAGGGATACGATCCTACACCTAAATCGTATGACAGATAAAGACCTAAAAGACATAGGTATTACTCGCAGTGATATTAACCGAATGGTTTGGTTTGATAAGCATAAAGATGAACGTGGAAGAGGTACAAAAGAATGAGCGACAATTACTTACCAACAGACTATCAGTCATTTATACACAAGTCTCGTTATGCACGTTGGCTAGACAAAGAAGGTAGGCGCGAGACTTGGGCTGAGACTGTAGGCCGTTATATGCACAACATTGTGAAGCCTGTGGCTGGTGATGATACCTACATTAAGCAGATTGAGCAAGCAATACTTTCCCTAGATGTTATGCCAAGTATGAGGTCATTGATGACTGCTGGTTTGGCAAGCTCACGCGATAATACTGCAATGTATAATTGTTCCTATTTAGCAGTAAAGAACATTAAGAGCTTTGACCAAGCTATGTTTATCTTACTCTGTGGTACTGGTGTGGGATTCTCTGTTGAGTCGCAATACATTGAGAAACTACCAGAGATACCTGAGAAACTGTTTGTTAGTGACACTACAATAGTTGTAAAGGACAGTAAGGAAGGGTGGGCTAAGGCACTACGTCAATTGATTGCACTCTTGTATAGTGGTGAGATTGCACAATGGGATGTTGGTTTGGTACGTCCCGCTGGCGCAAGGTTAAAGACATTCGGGGGTAGAGCATCAGGACCAGCCCCACTTATAGACTTGTTTAACTTTACCATAAAGACATTTAAGGATGCACAGGGGCGTAAACTGTCCAGCATTGAGTGCCATGACCTTATGTGCAAGATTGGTGAAGTAGTAGTCGTTGGTGGTGTTAGACGCAGTGCTATGATATCCCTTAGCAACTTGTCAGACGATCCTATGCGTACAGCTAAGTCTGGTGCATGGTGGGACAACAATCCACAACGAGCATTAGCTAATAACTCTGTGGCCTACACAAAAAAACCAGATGCAGTTTCCTTCCTTAGAGAGTGGGTAGCACTGGTTGAGTCAGGGTCAGGTGAGCGAGGTATCTTCAATCGTGAGGCCTCTAAGAAGCAAGCAGCTAAGAATGGTAGACGTGACACTAGCTATGAGTTCGGCACGAATCCATGTTCTGAGATAATTTTACGGGATTCTCAGTTTTGTAATTTAACAGAGTGCGTAGTACGGGCAACCGACTCTATAGAAGACTTAGAGCGTAAAATTAAGATAGCTACTATACTTGGGACCATACAGAGTACCTACACTCACTTCCCTTACTTAAGTAAAGAGTTCAAGGATAATACTGAAGAAGAGAGACTGTTGGGGGTTAGCCTCACTGGTATCATGGACAACCAGCTAACTACACTTCGTAATAGCGGGTTAGCTAAAACACTGGAGCATCTTAAAAATGTCGCTGTCGCTACTAATTCTGAGTGGGCTGAACGCCTTGGCATCCCTGTCGCTACTGCTATCTCATGCGTTAAGCCTTCGGGCACGGTATCACAACTTGTTAATTCCAGTTCTGGGATTCACGCTAGGCACTCACCCTATTATATTCGTACTGTTCGTGGTGACATTAAGGACCCCTTAACTAACTTCCTTAAGGATAAGGGTATCCCGAATGAACCTTGTGCTATGAAACCTGATACAACAGTGGTGTTTAGCTTCCCTCAAAAGTCACCAGAGGGTGCTGTAGTTACGTCCGACATGACTGCTGTAGAGCAACTAGAGATGTGGTTAATGTACCAACGACATTTCTGTGAACACAAGCCATCTGTTACAATAAACGTCAGGTCTGAAGAATGGTTTGAAGTTGGTGCTTTTGTTTATAAGCACTTTGATGAAATGTCAGGGGTGTCTTTCTTGCCTTACAATGAACACACCTACCAACAGGCTCCGTACCAAGAGTGTAGCAAGACTGACTATAAGACCCTACTGTCTTGTATGCCCAGCAAGCTTAATTGGGAAGAGCTATCAGAGTATGAAAAAGAGGACAATACCTCTGGTAGTCAAACCTTGGCTTGCTCTGGCGACTCTTGTGAGCTTGTAGACTTAGTTTAACCCCCCACAGTGGGAATATAGAATCAGAAAAGCCGTAGGCGTCCTTGAGTGGATACCTACGGCTTTTTTATGTCTAATAGTATTTTATTTTATCGCCTAAGTGCCATAGTGTCTACAGCTTTTCGGATGGCCTTTATGTTCTCATCTATACGAGCTAGGGAAATAGATTGTGCATGTACTAATGACTCTAGGGTCTTTGTCCTAGCTTCCATGCGTACAATGTTGTCGTGATTAGTGTCTACATCGTTTCTAAGTGTAGCTACAAACCATATAAGAGCGACAGTTTGTGCAGCTATGGCAAGAACTAAAGTTAAGGGTACGGATTTAGATAGATGCCAAGGCTCTTGTTTCATGCAGGGTATTCCTCACGATCTAATTCAAAATGAGGTGCGTCATAGAAATTCTTCCAGTCACCACCCCATACGACAGGAATCCCTAACTCTTCAGCAGAAACCTTCATTGCTTCTGCCATATCCTCAAACCTATCTAGGTCTTCCCAGTCTACGGGGTAAGGAACCATGTCAACAGCGTGACCAGTTATATGCCGTGAGTTAAGTGTTGTGGACTTACCCTCCTTAAGAAGTTGCTTTTGACGCTCTAAGGCACGTATGCCTTCTATTACTGAGAAGTCTACTTCTGTTATTTTAATAGCTGCTTCTACAACAGCAACTAAGTCAGGGTGTACTCCAGACAAACTCTGTGCGCTACGTATTCCTAATTTATATGACATCTAGTGTATCCTTATTCTGGTTTAGTTGGCCAAGCCACATTATGGGGAAAGAAGTCTTGTGCGGTTATGTCCAGTAGAGCAAGACGGTATGTTTCCCACTCTGATTGTTTATGTTCTGTGAGAGAAGTCCAACGTAATGTATTACCCGCCACAACGTCAACTTCTGTTAATAACCTCATGTCTCTTTCGTCACGAACCTCAATAGCAACAGAGGAATCGAACTCCTCTTGAGTTGGAGCAACGTATTCTTCTACGTCATTAGCTACCTGCATTGCTGCAAGTATATCATTATTATTTACTTCCATGTCTGTATCAGAGGGGTCAAGAGTGTAAGGTATCCAACCATAAACTGGATGGTTTATATCACAATAAATCAGCGTCCTTGCTGTATTAGTGTATTTTGCATTTCGATAATTCATTAAGCAATCCTCAAAAATAAACACATACGGAGATTGTACCCACCAAAGCCTGTTTGCATAACTCCCATAGCTCTCCAAGTTCCAGAAGGCTGAGTACCAATCCCGTTAAAAATAGCGTTACCAACCGATTTAGTTATACCACTAAACCTTAGATCCCCACCAGCTATAGATGCACCTTGATTAATATAATCATACTGGCCAGTAGCAATTCTCATAAGCCAGGCATAGGTTCCAACTGCATCAATAGATGTAGGTTGAGCATAACCAGAAGCGGCATTTGCAAGTATTGCTGCTTTCATCTTAGCTGGTGACACAAGACTTTCTGTAGTCCCTGTACCTGTAGTCCAAGTAGAGGCTGTTTGATCCCCAAGCAATCCAGCAGCAGTACCACCAGTAGTTACCACTTGAGTGTTATCAATTATGTTAAACACACCACCACTCTGATTGACGTAACCTATAGTTATCCAAGCGGAGTCTGCCTCATTTCTTATACGCAGTAAGTTGGCTGATGTGTCATACCAAGTCATGTTAGAGTATGTTGTTGATGGTGCTGAACCTCCACTATTGTTAGAGCCTAGTGCAGATAGAGCGTTGTTTATATCTGCTCTTGCAGAAGCTGCCGTTTGGTTAGCAATGTTTAAGTCGTGTTGAGCCATTAAAATTCTACCTTTCCTGTTAGGGTTACTATACTTGGTGAGAAGTAAGTGTGGATACTGTTAAGTACAGCCTTAAACTCAAAGGCTCTTCCAACAACTTGATTACCATTAGCGATTATGTATGGTCCCCATGTAGGATTACTAGCGGGATTGTCGGGTGTTGCTCTTACAAACACAGTTACAGATACGTCAGCAAACCCTGCATTTTCATCTGTCCAGTTATCAAATAAGTCTGGCCATGTATCAAAGTTCTGGGGTAGAGCGTCCCAGAGTAAAGTCCCGTTATCATATATACGTTCAAACACAACATCTCCAGTAGTTCTAGCTGTTCTGCTTGTTCCTGTATCAATGTAGTCGGAAGTATTTTGCATGAGGTATGTAGCTGTAGGTGCAGATGCAGATGTGTTATCTATCTCAAGTTTATTTGAGACAACAATACAGTTAGTCTTAGCCCCAGCAAAAGCTGGATTCTCCGTGATTAAATTAACAGCGCCCAAAGGGGGTAACTGATTTGGAAGAACAACTATGCTTGTTGCATTAACACTGTAGTTTAAGTTCTTATCTACTGCCTTAATCAAGAACGTACCTGATCGTGCTGGTAGGCTTGAGTTAGTAGCTGGACGTGCTATTTTAGTTAGAACTAAACTGGAAGCACCCCAAGTCGCACCAGATACTAGAGGGCTATGCCTCACTTGGTAGTAAGATAAGTCTAAGTCAGGTACACCATCCCACTGTAGGAATAGGCTACCAGAGGCTATCTCAAACACAAAGTTAGTTATGTCGGCTGGTGGTGCTGACAGAGCGTCAACCTCAATATTCTGTAAGAACTCGTATTCGCCTTTAATACCTAAGCTGTTTATAGCTCTAGCTCTCACGTCATAGAAAGACTTCTCTAAGTCAATGATAGTAAATCTACCTAGATCACCAGTCCCTACTGATTTGTATTCACTCTCACTTGCGTCTTTATACTGAACCTCAATATAGTCAACTCTCTCAGGTGCAGCCGATGTTATTGTTAAGGTTAACTCGTTTACAAGTTTCTCAGCAAACACACGGGCAACTACATTAGCAGTAATACCCACTGTAGGTACTGAGAATGGTGAAAGTAGAGTTGTGTTATCTCTCTCGTAAACAACCCCATCTGAAACCTCATCAAATACAGATGCAGCGGTTTCACGAAGGGTCATCTCAACCTGTAAGTCAATTTCGTCTACAAGACCAAAGCTCCATTGAACAACCTCAAACTGTTTGTTTACCCAACCAAACCTAGAGTTATTTATTCTAACATTGTCGCCAATCTGTAGTTCTAACGTCCTAAGACCAAAACTAGCGTTTACTGTAAGTTGCTGCCTGTTGCGCTCCAAGGTAATTAGAGCTAGTCGCCTAGCCTCTATAGAGTTGTCAGTAAATGTTAAGTCTACATCAGCCACTGACTCTTGATTGTTGTCAGCAACTAAAAAGGCAGAGTTAGTTACTTGTGGATAATCTGTAGTCTGCCAGTTGCTTTCTTCTCCACGAAATGTACCCTTAATAACATTAAAGTTATCCCTTCTTGAGTGCCTTGTAGATACAGCTATGCCAGACCTCAAGTCATCATCGTTCAAGGTCATTACTGGTGAAGTGTAGTACGCGGGTTTCATTCTCCACTTACCTTGAGCGTACCACAATGAGCCACCCATAGACTTAAGCATCTCACTCATAGCATCGTAAGGGGTTGCGATTGTAGTAAAGGAACCATTACAGGTGTAACGAGTTGTACTAGCTATAGTGTTAGTCTGGTCACATACGTTAGCTGCACTAGTAACTAATGCATCATCTACATTAGAGATGTTCTCGTTTAGACCATAATTAGATGTTAAGTAATCCCTTAAGCATAAAGCTGGATTATCTGACCAGGCTGTAGTGTTGTTTCTGGGATCATATACTTTCTTACCTTTTATACTAGCCGTAAATGTAGGTATTCCGTTAGGAAAAGTATCCGCATCAAAAGTAAGGCGTACATACATATATGCAATACCACGAAGTCTGTGGGCAGTTGTCCACTTAGATGATTCAGAAGCTAACTGTAAATTAGCATCTTGATCTGGAGCGCCCAGCTTGAAGTATACCTTTACCTTATTAGCATAGCGGGATGGAGATGTTACATTACCATTACTATCAATAGTAGCAGCCTCATCGTTTATGTACACTTCCTCAAACGAATTGATTTCATGTCCAGCCATAGCAATAACACGATGTAGTATTTTATTATTTGTACCTGTAGCTTCATCAAACACAATAGCTCCACCAACACGAACCTCCCCATAGATAATTGAGTGGTCTTGCGCTGGACCAAGGGTGTTAGTTTGATACCCTCTGTTAGACCCAGCCGATGATGCAGAGGGTGTTCTCTTAGGGGCCAATGCACCAAGTAAGGCAGTAACAGCAAAAGTAGTTACTATGTAACCTATAGCATATGAGGCTACAGTAACAGCTAAACTGCCAGCCACAACTGTAACCCCAACCGCTGTTGCTGCAGCACTTATTATAGCCGCTCCAACTAATGCTACCATTTTATAATACCTTCTCAAAAGATGTTGATACTTTATAGTAACCCAGTCTTACCATTAGGCTGTCAATCGGGTTTACTTCTGTTGTTGACACACTAAGCATCCTGTGGCCATCATCTCTGATGCAACTCTCAGCAAACTTCATCATCTTAAATCCAACTAAGCCTTTTCGGTAAGGCTTGTCTAAGAAGATTGCATCGTTAACTGCGCGAGTAGATCCCTTAGAGTGCAAGTTGGGTAGGATAAATACGGTAAAGTATCCCACAAGTTTGTCACTGTCCCTACAGGTGAATATGTACAAAGACTTATTATCTTCTAGTAATTTGTAAGATTCCCAGTCTGGGTCTAGCTTACTAGTAGAAGAGTCGTGCTGTACCTCTAACCAATCTCTCTCTACAAGTTCTAATACGTCTGGCACAAAGGTAACAAGAAACTCTTGCCTGTACTTAATTGCCAACACTTCGTCCCCATGATACCGTCTTATCCTGTAGGTCTTCTATGAAGTCTAAGCCAAGGTCACCAGCGTAAATAGACTTCTGGTAACCTGACGTGTACCTTGCAACCCTAGCCCTCTCTAAGTCAATCAACTTGTTCTCTACTCTAACTTCAATAGTAGAGGTTTGAGAATCCTCTTGGATGTTCATCTGGTCCATATAACCACAAAATAATTCATTGAATGAAGTTCTTCTATTAGACTGCTCTAGGTCTATTCTCCCACCATCTTGTAGGAGTATATATGCGCCAGTCTGTTGTATAATTGCAGCTTCGGTAAATGCACCAAAGTATATCTTACACTGACGGCCTTGATATGGCTGCACTAAGGCTAAAGCTATTACCTCTGATGGAACACCAGTCAAAGTAATCGTAGCCCCCTTAACAGCCATCTCAGATGTTTCCTCAACCCTAGATATACCAAGTAAGGTTCCAGCGCCAATCCATTCCGTACCATCAGGAAGAAACAATGTCCCTTGTCCTGTCCACATACGGAGTATTTGCCCTGCATCAAACAGTAACTCTACGGCAAAGAATGGGTATACACTATTCTTATTAATCTCAGCTATTGTATCTGCTGTCAGGTCACGGGACATAAGTGTCTCCTCTTTATTTATTAACTCCAAAGAACTTGGAAACTGATCTTAATCCTATGCTGGCGCTTACAATTCCACCAAGAGAATATTGATACCATTGTGGCATTGTTTCCAGAGAAGCAAAACCTTTAGATACAATGTCCTCTGCCCAGTCAAATGGTAGAAATGCTAAAATTAATGGGATACTGAAAAGTAGGGTAATCCACTCATCTTTCCAGCTATTCTGTGTAGCCTTGATTGCCTCAATGTCCCAGTCTATCTCACCCGAAGCAATTTTCATCTTAGTCTGTGCTTCAGCCTTCTTAACAGCGGTCTTACCATCTATAAAACTAGTGGCTAAACCAGCAAGGCTACTCACTATGCTTAACATTTGTTTTCCCTATGTTTGTTACTCCAAAGAATACACCTACGATTCCAGCTACTGATACAAAATAAATACCAGCGATTGATGACAGTGCGGAAGTGGCTTCACTCAGACCTACCCAAGCAGTCACAATAATACAGAAAGGATACAGCAACATTCCGAACAGGCAGAAGTACACAACTCTTCTTTGCATATCTCTCTTACTGTCTTCATCATCTAAGCGCCTACGCCTGTCTTCTAGATCCAATAGCGCCCACTCATCAACACAAATGGAACCATTGGAATCAAGGTCTGCTGCTTTGAACTCCGTCATTACTTACTACTCCCTGCCCACAATGCTGCACCCCAAATTAATCCGCCAGTTCCAACTGCAAACAAAGATACGAAGAATACTATGGAAATAATCCAGAACATCTTATCTCTTTTCTCTGCCTCTTCCTCAAGCGCAAGTTTATGACGCTTTCTAGCCGCTGCTTGTTCAGCTACGACCATATCCCACATACCAGGTTCTCCATACAGTCGGCACATACTACGTAATTCAGATATGGCGGTTTTATGTTTCATCTTAGCTTGAGCTATTGCAAACCCCTCTTCCTCTGAAGAAGTAAGTCTTCCCAATGGACCTTTGTGTCTACCACTCTCCGCTAAGTGTATCTCACTCTCAAGTTTAGCAAGTTTTCCAAACGATGGCATTAAGGAGTTGATGTCTTTCCCTGCTTTGACGGCAGAGCTTATACCATTAGCAACCTGTGTAACCATCCCAGCAAGAGCTAACACCTCAATCATAATTTACCTCATTGACATTTTATTAATTTAGTACCCCCCATCGATGGAAAATGACCCCCCACCGATGGAAAATGCCTTATTACTTATTCATCAACAGCTTCCTTAGAGTTGTTTATACTCTCTCTTAGCCTTAACACAAAAAACTCACGTCCACCCTTAAGTTGCAACAGATTAAACTCTGAGCTATTAATTTTTTGGTCTAGTGCGTTTATATGATTTATGCAAGTCTTTGATTCGTCAGACAGTTGATGTTCAGTGTAGTCTACTTCATCAATAGTGATTACCTTTTTGTCTTCAGTAGTCATTATGATCTCCTTAGTTGGGGTTAAATTATATTCCCGCTGCTTCGCTATCAGAAGCGCAACGAGCTTTTACCGCGTCAGTCCACGCTGCTGTCGCAATAGCTTGAACAGTAGCGTCCTCACCTGAGATATCTGTGTCAGTGTGCGTCCACGCACCATCGTCATCTTGAGACGACAAATAAGGTGTAAGTACGTGTCTGTGAAATGCGCGAGATATCTCTGTCTTAGAACCGTCGCTCTGCTCTTCCATTACACAATCTGCGCGACGCACCTGTATATTATATCCTACACACTCGATTTTATCGAACTCGACTGCTCTGCTTAAGTCTCCGTTTGCCATGTTGTGGCCTCCTTTTTATCGTGGCGATATTGCCACCTGTCCAACCCTAAAATCCATTAGGATTAATTTGTTATGCCGCCGTTTTGTAAGAACCAGAAATCACAAGTGGTCTGCCGCTATAGTTAGCATAAGTAGCAAAAGCAGCCGACGCTCTATAAAGTTGCACGGCAGACGCTACTACAATAACAATCGAATCAATGACCGCTGATTCTGTGTAGTTTAGTGAACCGCCAAAAGCGTTTGGAGTGACCCCAGCAAAAGGTAAACCAGAAAACTTTAGATGTGTGGTCGCAGA
>Ga0308000_10000783_pt1 | contig 13075 bp, 17 predicted proteins | sample Neamet3_FD_203877 | JGI IMG/M metagenome (GOLD analysis project Ga0308000, IMG submission 203877) | Marine microbial communities from water near the shore, Antarctic Ocean - #3 | ecosystem: Environmental > Aquatic > Marine > Unclassified | place: Southern Ocean | collected 2014-06-04 | reverse complement strand
AAGCAGACTGTAATTCTCTTTGGCTCTTCAACATGCCACGTTCAGCCATAAGTTTTCTAGAGTTTTCTGCTGCTGACGCTGCATCCGCAAATCTGCTTTGTTGATCCTGTGCGGCAATAACACTTGCAAAATTTGGGTCTTGATTAGATGTATCAAAAGGCTGCATTCCAGCGGCCTCTTGCTGTAATTGCCTTACACGCTCATTAGACGCACGAACCCTTCCAGCTTCATCAGACAAACCACGTTGAACAGATGGTTGGTTTAGTTCAATTGCACCTATATTTGGTGGTATAAAGCCCCCAGAATTTTTTATGGCATTTTGCTGACGCTGCATATTAAACAAATACTCAGCCTCAGTCATTGGTCGGCCTTCAGCAAGCATTTGTGCCTCTGCACCACCACCTATGCTAGATGGTGCTTGTAGATCACCCCTGCCTCTCAGGTAATCATCTGCCATCGTTTTTGTTTTTGATGGGTCACTTGTATCTGCATTTATTGCATTCAAGTAGTCCATAGCATCTTGCGGTATAACAACATCATCTGCGTAAGGGTCTGGGCTTCTATCAATCTCGCCCAAGGCAGTTATAGCACTGTCTCTTGCTATACCCCTAGCGTCCTCTCTTACATTTTCTTGTGCTGGGGTTCTTCCCTCTTTGTAGGCTAAAGCGTTCTTTCTTCGCTGTTCATTAAACGCATCCATTTCAGCATTTATTTTTTGTATTTCAGCAAGGCTAGCGGCGGCAGCTTCGTCACTTCTAGCATTAAAGGTTGGCTTCACTCTATCGGGATAAGGTCTTTCATCAGCAAGGTTAGGAAAGGCTGAACCAGAGAATGGTCTAACACCCGTTTCCTGATTTCTAATCATGTCTGTAGTTTCAGATGGAACCAGACCTGTTGCTAAAGCTTCCTGTCTTAATCTTTCTTTTTCAGCCTTTTCATAATCATCTGCCATCAAGAGGTCACCCTCTATGTCAGAATCTTGCTGAATGTCATATTCAGAAGGTTCTGCTACAGGAGCGTCCAGTGACTGCACGTCATCAATTACTTGAGATTCTGTTGACCTACCAGCAGATGTGACTGCTTGGTCATCAGTGGCACCTGTATCTGCTTGACGAGATTCTATTTCAGCTTGCTGCTCTGCTTGGGCAATGTTCTCTTTTCCCCTACGCATTGCAATATTTAGTTGAGCTGGGGCTAGCTTGGTTGCGGTCTTTTGAAATGCCTCTGGCGCATTCTCGTTGGCTATAACCTCACCACGACTACGCATACGCTTGAAGAATAATGGCATGGATGATTCAAGCTGTTCCAAGGTATTGGCAGTAACGTAACGCCGCTCACCAGCAAATATTGGGCTATTTTTAGGAAACTCTAAGAAGAAAGCTTTTTCTCTTTTGGTCTTACCGCCACCACCAGCTAAACTTAGTATGCCACCACTAGCCATAGGCATTGGTGCCTGTGGTTGAGCCTGACCTTGTGGCTGCATGTTTGGTTCAATTGAACTTTTCGGAGCCATAGCTTGAGCCATCTGAGCCAACCCGCCCTGAGGTACACCAGCGGCAGAAACTACATCTTGTGCCACTGTGTTCTGATCAGCGGCACTCCTAGTCTTCATGTCATCACTCATGCGCTTACGGCGAGTTATCTCACCAAGTACAAGAAATTGAGGGGCTACACCTTTTGGCTGCTTCATCTCTTGAACTAGCTGCTGCTGAGAGAAGTTCTTCAGGTCATCCTGTACTTGTAATATATTCATCCCATAAGCCCTTTATAGAGACCAAGACCAGATATACCCAAACCCAATGCCTGTTGCACTGGATTGTAAGGCGTCATGCTTGTTGCAGTTGTACTTGGAGTGACAGGTATACCGCGAAGAACACTTGAATAAAGACCCAACTGTTGTTCTGGGAACGCTTTCTGTTTTAAGAAATCATCATAAGCTAAATCAAGGCCAGCCTGATCCGCTGCCTGTCTGCTTTTACCGACTGTCTCAAGGTATTGAGCGTCCTGTATGGAAGCTGCCCTTGACCTATCTTCAAGGCCTGACGCAAAGTCTAATGCACCTTGTTGCCGTGTAAGGTCAGCGACTTCGCCAGACTGTATTCTAGCTGCTTCACTCGCACTAATTCCTTGTGTACGCGCAAGCTCTGCGGCCCTCTGACGTTGGAGGTCCATCTGTGCGCCACGATCCTGCAAGAACATGCTTTGAGCATCTTGATATGCCCTCTGTTGACCTTCTGTTTGTATTCCAGACATACGGTCAAGGACATCATCTTGAGCCATGCCCTCCACAACTCCCTGACGAGAGCCACCAAAAGCACCAGCGTTAATGGCACTGGAGTTTCTTCCAGCTTGCATTTGTTGGAAATCTTTTAAAGCTTCAGCTTTTTGTCTCTGAACGACATTGTCCATGTAGGGTGACATATACTGAGATACATTATCACCAGTGAACTGTGTCATTGGATCATAATCAAACTGATCTGCGGTATATGCGCTATACCCCTCATAAGGATTGGCAAGGCCTTGAGCTGAAGTGACAGCCGCATCAGTCACAGGTGTGCCATCAGCCGCCACCTGACCAATCATGTCATATGCTTTAAATACATCTGAATCAGTCTCGGCTAACCTTTGACCCTCGTAGGGTGTGTATGGCTCTAGAGATTGAGCTTCAGCTCTTGCCAAAAGACGCTCAAACTGTGGTTGAACGTACTTTGGAAGATTAGAAGTTGTGTTGGTGCTTGTTGTAGTCACCTGTTGAGGTTGAGTACCACCGCCGCCGCCGCCGCCCTTACCCATTATACTATCTCCATCTTGTACGCTATGTAGTGTGGCTCCCATCCGTATGCACGGAGCCATCTATCCCAGCCTTTGCGACCATATCCCTCTAATTGGGTACAGCCATTTTCCTTGGCAAACTTTGTCATGACCTTTTGAGCCTGAGGTAACCATTCACGCATTCTAGAACCTCCGATCCAATCCATAGCCAATGACTTACACTGAGGGTATGCAACAACTCTAGTGGTTAGCGCTGCTACAACCCTGTCCTCTTCCATTACGACCCAAAGGTCATAAAAGCCACTCTTAATACCTTCACGTACATCGTTCAGTTCAAACCTGCCACCAGCAGTTAATACAGACCTACGCAACACTCTTGATACATCATTCCAGATAACGTCAACTACGGCAGTGGGTACAGCAGTTAAAACTAAATTATCTAAAATTACATCCTTCATGCATAGCCGCCCATAGCAGCCTTTTTGACAGCTTCAACTGTCTCAGGCTTTCCCTCATTGATGACATCTAAAACATCTTCGCCCAAGGCTTCGCTGGTAGGAGCCTTAACAACATACTCATTGTCTGTGAGAAGGATTTGCTGATCGTCCAGACGGGCTGGCATCATGTCATCAGTGCCAGAACCGTCTGTCGGGCCTTGAACCATACCACCGTCACCGCTGCTAATTTTTGCAATGGTTTGATCAAACTCACCAGAGTTTACGCTGGTTACAAGCTGACGTAGCTTTTCTTCACCATGCTGTTGAACGAACATAGCCAAAGCCATTTGAGCCTCTTCGCCCTGTATCATGCCCTTGATAGCCTTAGCTGCCCCTACAATGACCTCTTGCTCATTAGGCATTGCAGCCGCCTGAGGGGCCATAGGAGCCTCTTGTGGCATCATTGCTGCCTCAGGTACGCCACCAGCCGCTAAGGACACTATACCGCCCCGTGCAAGACGCGCTGCTTGACCCATCATTCTAGGACTAGCCATACGCCGCAACATGCCACCGTCATTGTAATTGTACTTGTAAAGGTCATCTGCACTCTGAGGTGTGCTTATTCCATAATCAAACTCACCGTCATATCCTGGTCTAAAACTACTTGGTCTTTGGTTTTGTAGCCGAGGTATGGGCCTTATTTCCCTACCATCAAATTGACCTTCTTCTTCTTCTACAGGAGCGGCACCGCCCATACTGTAGTCTGGCATTGCAGCCATGCCGCCTAGATACTGACCAACGCCACCCACTGATGATAGCTGACCCAATCCTTGACCAAAAGCACCTTTACCTCCAGTTATGCCCTGAAGTTCATCTCCAAAGCCTTTACTAAATATTCCTTTTGGGCCACCTAAAATACCTCTGGGAACATCAGCTTGCTGGGTAACCGCCTGTCTAGCTGCGTTTAATTTGTCAAAATCCGCACCTCCTGTAGCGTACCTAGCTGGCATATCAACGCCAGCACCACCAGCAAATTGTTCTGGTGTGAGACCAGGTAATGCATTTGCACCAAACTGATTAGGGGTTACGCTTCCAGCGTTAAATCCAGCACCACCAAACGCTTTTCCTAATGCAGCACCACCAAGGTATGAACCTAAGCCTGTCTTTACGCCCTCTTTGACATCACCTGTCTGAGCGAACTGACCTAAACCTGCGCCTATAGAGCCAGCAATGAGTGGATTGGCTAGGAAGCCAGTAGCACCTAGTATACCCGCTGATGCCAAGCCCGATCCAAGCATTCCCGCTAGAAGTGGAAGAACCATGTTATTCTCCTTTGCCCCTCAGGACGGTTTGGTTCAATTGAACCTAAAGTGCATTTAACCGTATCTTTACCACGGCAACACGTTTCAGTAAATAGTAGCTTTGCTGTCTATCGGAAGCTCTTCAACTACGCAGTATGCAACAACACGATCATCTAGGTGTATGCCATGTGAGCTGTATCTCTTGACCATCTCGCTTGCCACTCTGTTGCAGACATCAATTCTCATAAAGTACATGCCTTCACTTATCAAAGTCCTACCTTCGCCGTAGCCAAGGTAAACCATTAAAGCGAAGACATGCATATCAAAGCATCAGCTCAAAATGTGGAGCATCAATGAATGGTCTGCGAGATTGAGACCTACGGGTGTCTATGTATGAGTTCATGGCGTTCTCAGCCGTTCCCTCAAATTCACCGATATCATCAATAGTCCAAGCAGCGCCCCAACGTAGCTTTACATCACAAGATGCAGCACCTTCCTTCATGGCGTCAGCAATCTCATCGTACAGGTTAAGCTCCCAACGACCACCATTGCAATAAGCCATCAGGTCCACTGCGTTACCATCAAGATGTTTTGATTTCATGGTTTGAGATGCACCTTTCCTGACCAACTCCTGTTGTTCTGAAAATGTCCTCATGCCGCATATCACGCTGAAGTCTTGCTTGGTGACACCTATGGCGTACTTCACGACAGTTACCAGCCTTTCGTCTACACCTTGCAGCTTTGAAAGGCTTCCCTTGCCTAGCTTGTATCCCACGGTTCAATCCTTTTCTTTCTTAGGCTCTTCATGGATAAGCCTTGTTTGATTTGATATTAAAATCTTCTGCTTCTCTAAAGCAATAAACTGCCTGTCGATCTCGTTTAGTTCAATTGAACCAAAATCAATCATGTCTATCACATTATCTTTTTCCAAAGAACTTACTCACAGAACGCATTCCTATGCTGGCACTAACAATCCCACCTAAAGCAATCTGATACCACTGAGGCATAACCTCAAGTGCCGCAAAGCCACGGGCAACTATGTCATTTCCCCAGTCTCCACAGAATGCCAATATTAATGGAATACTGAAAAGTAAGGTAATCCATTCGTCCTTCCATGAATTTTCAGTGGCCTTCATGGCCTCTAAGTCCCAGTCCAACTCACCAGTTAACTGTTTCTTTTTTATCTCAGCCTCAGTCAGTTTGATCTGAGTCTTGCCGTCTATAATAGATGTGGCAAGGCCCGTTAGGCTACCTATAAGTTGACCAATCATTTCTCATGCCCCACCCATACCGCAAACGCTCCTGTAAGTGCGCCTGTGACGGTTGCTGTTAGTGCCGTGGCCTGTGTACTCACAACGTCCTGAGGAAGGTCCATAAACCACTCTATGACGCGAATATACATGATGGTCATAACCAACATCATTAATCGCGGCATTATCTTCCAAGCTAAAACTTTCTCCATTGCTACTTTCATCAGAAACCTCCTTTAAGGCCGTCTAATATTTCAGACAAACTTGGTCGCTTGTCTTTCTTTTGATAGATACAGCTAAATACCTTTGGGCATTCAGAAAAGCTTTTAGTTGGATAGTGATACCCCAAGCCGCCAAAACCTGCTGTAAATCTATACACGCAAACCTTTTGATCATTTACATCTGTAAACCTCTTCCATAGGTGACACTGAACGTGGGTTGGATTGGAAACCCCTGCCAGCGTTACAGATAATATTAAAGCATTTATCATTGAATAACCAATACAACCAAATAAACGCCGCCACCTAATGTGCCGATTATAGCCATGCACAAGGTGCTAATAGCTATGTTGTTTTGTATCTGACGTTTTGCTTCCATAGCCCTGTATACTGTGTCTTCTCTTTCTTTACGGATTTGCCTACGCATACCAAGCATCTCATCGTATGTGCCTAAACCAAATCTGTAATCCAACATGAACTTAATTTCTTTTTCTTTTTCAAGCAAAGTTTTTTTTCTAATGACAATGTCCATAGCTTCTTGTTCTATGTTGTCAGTGCCGTGAGATACCTTATCAAGCCATGTAGGCTTCTTGCGTTGAGACTCAGCTCTAGTGATGTCTGCAACAGCTCCATACCAAGCCCCAAGCTGCTGGCTAACGTCTTGCATTTCCCTGCCAGCACCGACTAGCATTTTTACGCCCTTGAATGCGGCGTTGGCTGCTGCAAATGCTGTAATAGGGTCTATCATTCACCTTACCTCAAGCTTGTTTAGGTTCAATTGAACCTAAATACATCTTACTTAGGTCACTACAGTAACGATCCCAACTTGGCATGTAGAGGACAGGCCTTCAACGTGAGGGCTAAACGTAAGTGGAATCCTAAGAACCCCATCAACTACAAATACAGAGCCATCCTCAAGTCCAGAATCATTAGTCGGAAGTGATGTGAATACTTGCGTGGAGTTTCTACCTTCGCCTGGATTTTGCATTTGCTCCATGTACAGGGCAAATGACCTTACAATGTTATCCATATAAGTTACATTGTAATTTAAAGGCGGCGTACCAAAAAACGGTTTAGGTAAATTTCTAGACATTATCTTCGCCCGTCTGGTCTTACTTCAACGCGAGGTGACCCAAGACGCCAAGTTTCACCTAAGCTTGAAGATTCTATCTTAAATGCAAAGCTTCTACCTCTTATTCTGACGTATAGTTGATTTGTAAATTGCTCAACTGTACTTGAAACCTCCTTTGATACAGGTGCGCTGTTAGATTGAAGGTATTCGCCACCTGGAAAGTTTCTTGCTTGAACTGTGATGTTTGCAGTTGGTGATGTAGCTGTAGAGTTTCTAAACGTAAGGTCTGGAATTATCTTGCTTATAAATACAAAGTTTTCTCCATCGCCTATGCTCATTTGACTGCTTTCAATATATGCAGATATTGCTGTGGCTGGAGATGTACTTCCATCGTCAAATCCAGATTCATGTGAATATATGTACTTATCTGTTCCAGTTGCTATAGGAACTGATGTTATGCCACGGTCATTCCAAGCGGTTCTAGACATGGTTCCATAGTACCATATGTTCTGACCGTAATTGTAAACAGCATATCTGTCATTGTCAGAACTATTTTTTGATGGATAAAACCACCAGACTTCTGAAAAAGCCGTATTTGCCGCTGCAAAAACTTTAGACCTCTCAACTTGATTAAAGTCGTTGAATACGAAGTCCTTTATGCTGCAAGGTATTTCCTTAACTGAACCATCATAAGAGTAAAACTCTGATATTCCCATCCAGAACAAAGAATCCTCTACGCCAACTGATGAGAATGGACCAGATATAGTAGTGTTATCTGATATCATAGTTATGCCAAATGTGAATGGTGGTCCTAGAAATTGCATTGCGTAAACAGAAGTGTCAGTATGAACTATGATTTGCTGTTTTGTTTCTACCGCACATACTATTTCTGAACCAGAACCCAACCTCAGGTCTCCAGCAGTGTTTGTGCTTAGTGAAGCCCATGTGGTGAGGCTTTCTTGAGAGCTAAACCTTATGAGCATAGGGTCTTGCGTACCTATACTCGTCTGAGCATCACATCCAAAAACAATCGTGTGTCTGTCTTTGTCTGACACCATTACTTGTTTTGCAATTGTAGGGGCGAATCCATCTGAACCCCCTAAACCAGAAATCACTGAGGCTCTTGATCCTAAACCGTTGGCAAACTGCCAATAGTATATATTGCCGTTGTGTGCATTTATTAATAAGTTTTGACCAAAGTTATCATGAGTCCAAAAGCCAAGAGAACTTCCAACCGCACTTATATTAGCGGATGAGTTCCAAGAGCCTCTGCTCCAAGCTCCAGCTCCAAATCCCGTTCCAAGTATAGTTGTATCAAGGCCAGCAAGAACTAAATAATTAAATGTTACTGACCCGCCATTTGATGTGTCTTGAGATGATGAAAAAACATACTCAGGATTTGTTCCTGTAGATGTTGTTATGTACTGAATTGTTGACACAGTCCTTGCTTCAATCTGATATGTGGTTCCACTTGTTATAGCGGTTACCTCATATTCTTGATTTATAATGCTTGTGCCTATATTTCCACCCAAGGAACTCGCACCAGATATTATCACAAACCCATTCAAGGATGGTGAATGTCCTGAGTGAGTAACTTTTATAGTTGAGCTTGATACTGCTGCGCCTCCAGAATGCACCGCCGCTGTAGTTCCTTTCTGGCCTCTAGCGCATCCAATAAGGGTGTCTCCAGATACGCCAGTATAAGTTATAATCTCAGAGCCTATCTTTATAGTGCCTGACGGTGAAAAGGCCGTACCCGCAGTATTGTTGACAAGCTTTATAGATGAGTCCGTTGCGGATACTTGAGTGGCATGAAGGGTGGTGTGCCTAGCAGTAAATGGGTTTGTAGCAGTATTCGTGCTTTCTATGGGCGTTATGTCATTAAGCGTTCCACCACTTTCTATGTAGTACTTTTTGTTAGTTCCAATGCCTAGTAATCTAGTTCCGTCCAAAGCAACCCAAGAATGCATTGCTCGACAGCTACCTAAAAATTGCTCTTGGGTGTACCTAGTCCACCCTCCAATCTTCTCTGGAAAGCCAGACCTAAATCTAACCTTATCAACGTCAAACCAACCGCCCTCATTACTGTAAGATGTTACTTCTCTATCTACACCTGACTTAAACTGAAGTTTACTCAACGCCATAGAACACCTCTAGAAAAACGATTTAAGGTATATATACTATATATTCTTTAATATGACTACTAGGATTGAGAGACTTAAAAAGGTTCAATTGAACCAAACATCACTCCATACGGTTTAAGATTGCCAGTAGCATTAAGATAGTGGCACCTGATGTACCTATTAGAACGGCCTCAAGGCGCTTTATTCTAGTAAAGACCTCTTTAAACTGTATTCTAACCTCTGTCTGCACAGCAGCCATATCCCGTTCTAGCGCCGAGACGCGCTCATTTATGTCTGGCATTGTCAAAATAAACTTGTCTAACCCAAGCTGTTACGTCAACAATGTCTTTGCTTGCCTTGGCAAACTCAGGGGTGTTGAATCCGGTTCGATTCACTTCTTCTTTTGAGGCCTCTAACTTATCACTGACAAGTTTTATTTTGTAAAGTAATTCTGGAGGGATAAGTTTCATTCAACCACCTTTTGAGGCCACTCGCTAAGAAGTACAGAAGGCCAATTTACAGAATTTTCAAGATTCCTCAAAGTTGCGCGGTACGTTTCCCAAGCACTTGACATGGTGGGAGTATCTGAAAGACCCATCCAATCTGTTGCTTCAAGAAGTTGTTTTGTTAATTCCATCACCCTGTCATTAGTTATAGGCAAACCACTGGAATACAAATTTAGTATACTATCATCATACAGATTTTCAGTAGACATGTTTCTATCCTTTAAACTGAATTATAATGCACTGTGAGGGTATGCCTTCGTAGGTTTTAAAAGAAGCCCCTCCTGGTGCCGAGTAGTTTTGCTCAAATAGTGGTCTATTGCCTTGGCCTTGCAGAAAAATTAGGTCTGATGGCGCTCTTCCAAATGCTGCCCCATCCATTCCCTGATTTTGACTTCCACCAAAGACCTGTCCACTAGTGTAACCCTCAGATGTTGGCTTTGCGTTCACGCCACCGGGAGGGATATAAAACTCTTTTCCAAGGTAAGGTGTCATAGTAACAGAGTTGCTATCCTTAGAACCAGACGCACCTCCTGCGGTTGCACTCCCATTATTACCGCCAGTGCCGCCAGAGTGTCTTCCGTTTTGTCCAGAATACTGAGGTGCCCACGTTAGAGAGGGATTTGATTCTACTTTTAGTGTGCCAGAGGCGGCGTCTACAGTTGCCGATCTACCACCAACACCAGCAGTTGACCCTGACCCTCCGCCTCCGGGAAATCTACAGCTACTATTATTGTAGTAAGGACTACTGTTGCCTCCAACAAATGCTGTTGCCTGACCACCCGCAGCGTTGAAAGTACATCCCGTCACTGTTCCTCCAGCACCAGTGAACGAGTTTGGATTGCCGCTGTAATTATCATATCCAATAGAAGGTTGAGCAACAATATTTACTGTAGTCCCACCATTGTTAGCAACCGTGAAACGCCCTGCGGACCCATATCCAGAGGAAGCGGCTGAATTTAATCTATAATTTCCAGCTACAGTCAATGTTGTTGGGAGGTTAGATGTTATTAAGGTTTCTCCAAAACCTGATCCCGGTTGCCCAGGATTTGTATACGATGCGCCACTACTTGAGCCATTTTTGCTGCCATACCCTACCAAGGCGGAACCACTCACAATGGCAAGATATATCGCCGTAGTACCGTAGGTATCTAAAGTTAAGGCCTCAGAAAAAGTCTGTGAATTAGAAGTGTTACGAAATCTATTTACTACGTTTGCACTTACAACTTCATAATCAGCAGCCCAATGAGTGCTATCAATCCCTACAATAATACCAAAACCATCTGTTTCCCTTAGGCCAATAGGTGTTAAAACAGAATTAAAATATACTCCATTCGCTGCGGCTCTGATTATAACAGCTGTCGCACTGGTATTCCTAAACCCATAAAACAATCCTGCCGCCGCTGCTGGTAATTTAACGATAGCCGCTGCATTTGAAACTATAATTAAAGAACCTGATTGAGCAGCCGAAATATTGGTTACTCCACTACTGGTTACATTAACAACACTTCCCATAAAAGCGCCACCAGCAGCGGCCCAACTTAAATCTGTACCATTTGAGGTAAGAACAGTATCAGCGCCACCTTTGGTTAACTCAGCAAACACGCCAGAACTGTTGCCAACCTTTATAGAGCCTCTGGCGAGGTTATCTACAACAGAACCCGCAACTGTAATTCCTGTTGCGGTTGTTGACATTTTTAAAGTACCGTTATGAAATAGGTCTACATCCCCATCATCGGTAAACTCAGCTAACGATTCTCCAGAGCCTAGTATCCGTACAGATGAGCCTACTTCAGAAGTAAATAAGTCTAAATGCCCTGCGGTAGCGCCAACCTTCATATCAGTGCCATCGAAAAGTATCGACGCATCGCTACCTGTTCCAAAGACAGCTTTAGTATTATCAGTAAATATTAAACTATCAGCGCTGCTGTCCCACGTAGCATTTCTAGCCGCAGTATCCCCGTACAGTACAACATCATAGCCTTGGTCGTTGGCTCCAACAGTGAGAGTAGAGTCTAGCTGTACTGCGCCATCAATATCCACAGCATCAAGGTTTGTTGTGCCGTCAACATCAATATTTCCTGTTATTGTAGCATTTCCTGTTATTGTAGCATTGCCACCAACAGTTGCGTTGGTAGTTACAGCTAGATTAGTAACGCCCAACGTGCCAATCTCTGCCATAGCTGCGCCAGACCCTGCGCCGTCTGAGTACACGACCTTGGTTTGTCCTGTTGGAATTGTTACGTTGGCCCCAGAACCTTGCGAGATAATGATACTTTGAGAGCCGCTTGTACCGTTTTCAATGTACCATGTTTTACTAATAGAGTTAGGAGCGATTGTAATGGTACAGGCGCTGTCTAGCGTCCCTGTATACTTCAAATACAGAGAGCGTCCGGGATCAGTGGCTCCATCTGCAATAGTGGTAGTGTGTGTATTGGCGTTGGTAGTAATGGCTTCAGTGCCAAAACTAAGGGCTTCAGCAATCAATTCTAGGTTTGTATTAGTTGTAGCGCCCCATGTACCAGATTGTTCGCCGTCACCAATCTCTTCTAGCCGAAGATCGTTTCCATATGTACTAGCCATGTGAGTTTCCTAAGCAGATAAGTTGTTTTCTTTGTACCGCGCCTATCGTTAAGACGCAATCTTTTTCCAATTTGCGATGTTATCAGGGATAATCTCGTTCCAAACAAACGCGTTATTACCTACCTCTCCTACAGCAGATACGCCCGTCACAGAAAACTCTTGGTTTACACTAACAGTACCTACAGCGCCTGTTCCAGATACGCCCGTAGCATAGTATTCAAAAGTAACAGTAGCCGCGCCAGAAGACCCTGTTCCCGCTACCCCAGTAACAGTATGATTAGCTTTACCTTGAACAGTAACAGAGCCAACGCCGCCCGTACCAGACACACCTGTAGCGGGATACGAGAATATGTAGGTTGTAGCACCTACTGAGCCAGTGCCTGCTACACCTGTAGCGGTTTGATTTGCTAGGCCCGTTACGGTTACAGAGCCAACGCCGCCAGTACCCGCCACACCACTGGTGATGTTAGCGTTAATGCCCACTCTTGAGGTGGCTGCGCCCACAGAGCCTGTGGAGGAAAGACCTGTAACAGGTAGTACAGAGTTTGAAATTATGGTAGTTGCGCCGACTGACCCAATAGAGTTAAGGCCAAGCACCGTAAGATTACCGTCAGACTCAGTGACAACAGTGTTAAGCGCAGATGTACCACTAACCCCAGTAACAGGCTGAGTAACACTGCTAGTAGTGCTTACGCTACCAACGGCACCTGTACCCGCTACTCCCGCAACGGATTGACCTACTTGTAGACTATTCCAAGAGCCAGAACTCCAACCGCCACGGCCCCAGCCAGAAAAAGGTAGCGGCATGGGTTATCC
>Ga0308000_10000780_pt1 | contig 13090 bp, 27 predicted proteins | sample Neamet3_FD_203877 | JGI IMG/M metagenome (GOLD analysis project Ga0308000, IMG submission 203877) | Marine microbial communities from water near the shore, Antarctic Ocean - #3 | ecosystem: Environmental > Aquatic > Marine > Unclassified | place: Southern Ocean | collected 2014-06-04 | reverse complement strand
ACTGGTAGTGATACACTTACAGGTATTGCAACATCTTTAGCGGTTGGCGTAGCTTACTAGAAGATAAAAAATGGCTTATTCAAAAGAAGTAGTACAACGATTCGAAGCGGTACTAGCTGAGCCACAAAAACATTCTGTCGGTTCACTAGACAGAACAGACCCAAAGGTCGCAACAGGCCTCGCTGGAGCTCCTGCTTGCGGCGATGTTATGCAATTACAACTATTGCTAGATGACAACGAAAAGATTATCGATGTAAAATTCAAAACTTACGGATGCGGAAGTGCAATTGCATCTTCTTCATTGTTTGTAGACTTGATGATGGGTAAAACTATCGAAGAAGCAAAACTAATCAAAGACAAAGACATTGCAGATGCATTGCAACTACCACCAATTAAATTACACTGCAGTGTATTAGCAGAAGATGCTATCAAACAAGCAATGGTAGATTACGAGTCCAAACAAGCTGAAGACTATAAACATCCAATTTTAGACCATTCAATGATCGGCCACAATAACCCACCGGAGATAGCTGCAGATGATCGAGTTAACTGATGAGGCTATTACTCAACTTACTACAAAGACCCAAAATGAAGGGAATGATACTGTACGAATTGGGTATCATCCTAGCGGTTGCAACGGGTTTAAATATATTCTTGATTATGCTGATACAGTTCATACTGACGATCACATAATCGATTACGGCAGCTTTTTAATAGTTGTTCAAACCGGTCAATTACACAATTTCTCAGGATTAACATTAGACTTCGTCTCAAATGGCCTTAATTCTGAATTTAAATTCATAAATCCAAACGAAACCGCGTCCTGCGGTTGTGGAGAATCAGTCTCCTTTTAGTACATCTAAAGTTTCCAAACGTATAAATAGTTCTATGGAGATATTTGAACTAATAATGGAACTCGGCGCGCCAATTGCGGGTTCTCTCGTGATGGGTTATTTCATATTTCTTATTCTAAAACAAATCTTAGGTGGTTTGGTTGACTCAATTGCTACTCTTACTATGTTCTGTAAGAGCTTAGAAACAAGAGTAAGCACAATGAATAATGAAATGATTAAAATAGACCTATTAGTGAGCAGTGCATTAGAACTTACACCACCGATTGACAGAGTAGCAAGAGCGTCAAACTTTGTCGAAGATGGTAAAATTGATGCAAGGAGAGATTAATGCCAGATCTGATTGAAAGCGATCCGACGATCGTAGCCCTTATTACGGATTATGGATTTCCAATAGTTTTAGCAGTTGGAATGGGATATTTCATATATTATGTATGGCAATTTATCTCAAACGAATTAGAACCTGAGATTGAAAAAATGCATTTCGCATTAATCAGGTTAATCGATCAAGTACGAATGCTTGATCAAGATATGATAAGATTACAACAGAAAGTAGCTGTTGTTCTTGAATACAGAGAGAGACAAAAATTCATCGATGATATCGAAGAAAAAGAAGCTCTCGCGGAGAAAAAGAAATGAAGAAAAGCAAACACGCAGGTTTACACCCATGGTTAATAACCGCAATATTATTCGGTGGAATAGTATTAATGAGTATATTACCTATACAAGCAGATGAATTAGTACACGAATTTAAAAGTCCATCATTTAGTGGCATTGGTACTTCATCTCATTATTTGACTATTGAAAATCAGGAATTTTCTAGGAAACAAGCAATCGCAGATGATATAGAAAGCGCATTGTTATCAGCTCAAAGAGATGCTGAAAACACTACACTGGCCAAATTCATGCGAAACCTAGAATCGAGAATATATGCTCAATTATCTAAGCAATTAGTAGAGTCATTATTCCAATCATGTTCAGCTGAAGCCATAGCTGCAGGAACATGCACAGAAACAACATTTGGTAGTTTTGTATTAGAAGGTAATACGATAACATATCAAAAAACAACATGTGATGCATCCCTATGGGCATGTACACAAGATGAACAAGTCATTGTTATGACAATTGTTGCAGAAGATGGATCAGAAACTCAAATAGTAATACCTATAGGCGCAGGAACAGCTGGTGGCGGTGGATAAGCTAACCACATTATTCTTCGGTATCATCCTTTTACAAGGGTGTGCTGGGCTAGTACCTATCGAAGGACTAGATGCTACAGGTTGTAATGAGAAATTAAACATGCAATGCGTAGAACTGCCACAGGTTGTGGAAATGCCTACACACGACCAATTGTTTAATTTACCACCAGCAGAGAAAATGCCAATTGTGGCAGTATATTCTTTCTCTGATAAAACTGGACAAAGAAAACAGAAGGGTAATGCCGCAATGTTTTCAACTGCAGTCACACAAGGCGCAGATACAATGTTAATAGATGCTCTAAAAACTGCTGGAAATGGCAAATGGTTTAGAGTTGTAGAAAGAGTTGGAATTGATCATTTAACTCGTGAACGTCAAATCGTTCGAACTACAAGAGAACAATACGGAGAAGAAGATAAAACAGGTTTAGCCCCGCTTCTCTTCGCAGGAATGATTCTTGAGGGTGGTATCATAGGTTTTGATACTAATCTTGAGACAGGTGGTATAGGAGCTAGAACTTTAGGTATTGGTTATTCACAACAATACCGAAGAGATATGGTAACTGTATCATTGAGGGCCGTGAGTACATTAACAGGAGAAGTTCTGCTAAACGTACAGACATCAAAAACTATTCTATCGATCGCAGATGGTTATGATGTATTTAAATTCGTTGATATGTCAACTCAACTCTTAGAAATAGAGGACGGTATGACAGAGAATGAATCGGTGACACGTTCGCTTCGATCATGTATTGAAGCAGCAGTGTTAGAACTTATACTCCAGGGGGAAAAACAAGACTTCTGGAAAATTAATTGGCCTCAAGAGGTAGAAACTATAGAGTCTACACTAATTGAATCGCCAATAGCAAAAGAGGAAATAAAGGGATGAATATTTTTAAAAGATATATCGCATTCGCTCTTTTATTATGCCCCGTACTTGTGTTCGCAGGAGCCAATGATAACAAGATCTTACTTGATCAAGCCGGAGATACACTAACTTTAACTATTGACCAAATCGGTTATGGTAATAAGTTATGTGGTTCTATGTCTGGAACTGATTGTGCATCAGATTGGGTGTTAACTGGTAATTCTGTTACTATGGATATCGATATGATCGGTAACTTGAACAGAATCTTCGGGCCAACCTTGTTTGATAGTACTGATGTTGACTTAAAGTTAACTGGTAGCTCAAACGTATGGGATTGGAACGTAGGTTATGGTGGAAGTGCAGACAGCTCCACTGTTGACGTAGCAATAGCTGGATCTTCAAATACTTTCGATATAGATTGGGGCTACACAGCTTCAGCTGAAAGGTTAAATTGGGATTTAGATATAGCTGGCGGATCTAACGTATGGAATATTGATATTAATGCTGATGATGTAACATGGGACGTTGATGTAATAGGAAGTTCAAATAACTTCTTAACAACACAATCCGATGGAGCATACAACTCACTCACAATGGAGTGGATTGGTTCAAGCGGTGATATTGATATATTACAATCATCTGGAACATGCCCATCTGGGGTATCTGGATGTTTTGGAATAATAAACGCGGATTTTGATAGCGAAAATGCAACAGTTAATATTAAGCAAAAAGATACTGGCGATTAATTTATTATTGCTTATGTCTTTCGCTGTTTTAGCGGATGATGTAGGTAGTATAACAGAACACAAGGGAAGTGGTGGTATAACTCGCGCAGGTGAGTCATTTGCCACTAACCTTGATACTGGTGTCATGGCCATGGACCATATTGAAACGGTCAATGGTAGAATGAAACTAGATTTTGTTGATTCGTCAGAGCTTAGATTAACAGAGCATACTGAAGTTACATTATACGAATATTATTATAATAAAGACACCAAAGATGGTGGAATAGGTATGAGAATGGTCAGTGGTACTGCTCGTTTTACTACCGGAAGAATGGGTTTAGTACCCAAAGAGAATATAGTGATACAAACTCCTACCGCCACAGTTGGCGTCCGTGGGACAGATTTCACTACATCAGTTGATGAACTCGGGAGAAGTTTAGTAATTCTCCTTCCAGAGACTGAATGTACATTAGACGGAGATTGTTCTCCATCTGGTGAAATAACAGTAACAAATGAAGGCGGTGTAGTCGTACTAACAGAAGCTTATCAAGCAACGATGGTTTCTAGTTTTGCAACATCACCAACTCCACCTGTTACATTAAGCAATATTAATTTGCAAATGATAGATAATATGTTTATTGTAAATCCTCCACAGGAAATACAAGAAGCATCTGAAGAACAAGCAAACGGAAACAATGCAAGTAGTAATTCTTTACTTGATTTTACTGAGCTAGATACAGACTATTTAGCTGAAGATTTTTTAGCAGAAGATGATTTAGAATATACTGAGCTTGACATGGATTTGCTTGACGTTGACTTCTTACAAGACGTATTAGTCGCAATTGAAGAAGTAAATATATTAAAGACAAGGTCCTCTGGGGGTGCAGGTAGTGCAGCTGAGTGGACAGGAACAAAATTAGGGTTTGATAAAGAAACCCAATACAGCTCCATAATTGACCAAGGTATGGGACAAATATGGTTTTATAGAGAAGTAAATGGAACGATATCGGTAAGAATACCAATAGGTTCAAATACAACGGTGGATAGTACAAATGAAGGAAAAAGGAATCTTATTACTGTTGGTGATGGTCAGTCTGTTGTCATCATTATCAAGCAGGGCGGATAATACTAATAGCATAATATTAGATCAGGTGGTATCATCTGACAATTTAAGTTTAAGTATAGAACAGATTGGTTACAACAATAAAGTTAATCTTAAATTAGCTCACAACAATAATGCAATACTGTTTAAACAATCTGGAAACAATAACGAGATTAGTTGGGTTCCTGCATGGGGTCAACAATCAAACGGGGATTTGGACGGATCGAGTAATAACTTACACTTTGAACAAAGCTGTACTAAGGGTTCTTCGTGTGCCAAATCAGATATCAACATGCATATCTTTGGTAGTTCTAATAGTGTTCGATGGGGTCAAGGAACGACTTTAAGTGGGTCATCCGATACTACATTTACTAGTGACGGTGATGAAGGCGGTGGACATACACTTAACCTAGATATTCATGGCAGCAATAATGCATTATCTGGTTACCAACGAAATGGTAACAATAATCAATATTCAGCACATACAGCTACAGTATACTTTTATTCAAGTAATAATTCATTCTATGTCGTTCAAGAAACAGACGGAACTAAAACAGCATCATTAAAATCATACAATGATGGTAATACAGGTTCTTTAACACAAAGTGGAAGTGGAGCTCATAACGCGGCCGTTGTTCTAAATGGAGCTTATCCAACTACATTTAATTTAAATCAACAAAGTAATTCAGCACAATCATATTCATTAACTCAAAATTGTCAGACCTCAGGTGGTTGTAGCGTAAGCGTTACCCAAAACTAAAATTGTATGAAAACTTGGTGGACAATTTGGAAACACGCATTAGGCTCATATAGTGAGCAGGATGGATTTGATCCAACGAATGATAATGCAATTGCAATAATTAGAACTGTAATCGTAGGTATCAACATACTGGTCGGATCTTTAATCGGAATTAATATCATAATTGGATGGTTATGAAATATATTACGTCCATTTGGACAGTTGTTATTGTAATCTGCTTAGGATTGTTTCTTAAAATATCCAATGTTCCTCAAGTTGAACAAATCATGCTCATGGGATTTGATGCAAAGATCAAAGACATCCCAAAAACAACATCAACAGATATAGTATTACTTGATATAAGTGAAGATACTCTTGAACAATGGGGACAATTTCCATTACCTCGACAGTATTATGCTCAAATAATTTCAGATCTGATTAATGTAGATGCTGGAATCAAGGCCTTCACGATAATGTTTCCGGAGTCAGATCGACTCGGTGGGGATCCAGCATTCCAATCGTGGATTAAAGACTCTGGAGTTGTCCTATCACAGAAAGCCGATGCTAGAGGGAGAAATGACTCAGCACCATATGTTGGCACTGCACAGGCCGGTCCGGGAGATCCTTTGGCCTGGCTACAGAAATATGATAAGATACTTACAAACATTCCTATGTTGGAGGATGACGCATGGGGTGTAGGGATGATTAATGTATCGCCAGAAATTGACGGGTTGGTCAGGAGAATGCCCCTTGCAATACAGGCGAATGATAGGATATACCCTTCTCTCCCAGTTGAAATAATACGAGCTGAGAAACAAACAAAGGGTTATACAATAAAGACTGATCGATCAGGAATTGTAGATCTGTTTATACCACCGAAATTATATGCTAAAACAGATAACGTTGGAAGGGTTTGGATTAATCCTTCAATAGAGTTTGAGCGTTACTCTGCGGGAGTGGACATCCTTCCAGATCTTCATGGGAAAACAGTTCTGATTGGTGTTTCTGCCCTTGGGATTGTGCCATTGTCTCCGACTCCGTCAGGGTTAAAACTTCCCCATGAGATTCAAGCATCGGTTCTTGCAACGATTCTTGCTGGTGGAATGGATCAGTCGAACTCAATAATCCGTCCTTACTGGGCGAATTTGGCGGAGATAGTTCTAATTCTAATTGGATCTCTGTTAATTCTCCTAACTGCATATCACCTTCCGGCCGTCTATGGTTTAGGCGTCTTTGCGACTGTTGCCTCATTTGTAGTTGCTTATTCCTCATTCTTCTGGACGAACTCATTATATCTCCTTGATTGGACGTTTGCTATAATAGTATATATAATAGTTTTTTCTCAAGCCAGTTTTAATAACTTCTGGATTCAATTTAAGTTAAGACAACAAATTAAAGGTCAGTTTGGGACCTATCTTTCTCCAGATATGGTGAACATGTTAATCAAGGATCCGAGCTTAATGAAGCTTGGAGGTGATAGAAAAGAAATGACATTCTTATTCATGGATATATGCGGGTTCACTCCAATATCAGAATATTATAAGAACAACGATGATCCTGAGGGATTAGTAGAATTAGTTAATGAGTTCCTAGATGCAATGACAAAAATCATTCTTGCAAATGGTGGAACAATTGACAAGTATATGGGGGACTGTATAATGGCATTTTGGAATGCTCCATTACCCTGTGATAATCACGCTGAGATGGCAGTTAAGTCAGCAATTGAAATAGAGGCAAAAACAAATGAACTTAAAGGAATCTACAAAGAACGCGGTCTTCCTGACATTAATGTTGGGACTGGTGTTAACACCGGCGATTGCATTGTTGGTAACATGGGTAGTGAATCCAGATTTGACTATTCGGTTATTGGAGATGCAGTCAACCTGGCTGCGCGTTTAGAAGCTACAGCAGCTCGAGGTGAGTATATAAACTATAAGACTATATACTCATCTCATACGATGCAACAACTCCCGTCTGGGTATACCTCCCACGAAATCGGTAAGATCAAAGTAAAAGGCAAAGAAGAGCTAATTACAATCTACTCCCCCACAGCATAAAAATAACAATCCAAGCAGGTCAACATTGCTCTGTGAGCGGGTGTGCGTCTAAAAATACTTAGTAAGGTAGTTGCACGCAACGATGCACACTGGCGCTCATATGAAATTAAATGAAAATAAATGAAAATAAACATGTACATTCCCGGCCCATATGGTATAATATCCCTATATTAAACAATAAGATAAGGAAAAAAATATGAAAAACGGTATAAAATGTACACACCTAGCAACTGGATATCCTGTAGATATCCCACTCAATTATAAAGAAATGCAATTAGCATTAGATAAAACTGATATAGAAAAAAGCTGGGATCTCATGTGCGAGATAGTAGAAGCTAGAACTGGAATCGAAATCATCGGTCAATTAGAGTTGATGACTATTTTAGTTGAAGGAGCGGAGAGACCTTTACATTGATCTATACTCTCGAAGGTAGATATAAGAACAAAGCTGCAGTGGATAAGTTCGTACAGAACCTATGCATTGAGCTTAAGATCTCATATGATATTAAAAAACTTCAGTGGATAGAAATTGTATTTAAAACAAAGCTTGATGGTGATAGTCATGGTCTATGTACAGATGGAGAAGATATTTTAATCGAGATCTCGCGTACGTACGAAGGTAAACCAATGACGTTCTTCGAGCAGATGTGCACATTAGCACATGAAATGGTCCATGCAAAGCAATTTATAAGTGGAGAATATCCTTCAGAAAAAGAAGCAAAGGAAAGAGAATATCATTTATATGGTAAATGTTTCCCTTGGGGGATGGTTAAATAATGAGAATGAAGCAAACCCGTGTTTATTTTCATTTATTTTCACAAAAAGCATGTACTTTCCCGGCCCAGTTGGTATAATATACCTATAAACAATCAAAAAAACACGTAAGGAGTGAATATGAAAATTTTAATTAACACACAATATAGAGAAAACTATGCAGCGCATAATGAGGACTGGGTTCCTGGCGTTAGCGAAGACTATTGGAAATTCAAAGGGGGTTCTACTTACGTAGTTCCTAATTTTAAGGATTATGATAATATTACTGAGGTTATGAAAAACCTTGATAGTCTTATTACTTATGGCAACCCTGCTTCTGAGGAATATATTATCGATTGGAAAATCGTTGATGACAGCGAAGAAGAAGGCGAATCTTGGGAAACTGTTACTCAAATCTTCATTGGTGAAGATAAAGTAACTGCTCTTAAAGTTACAGATAACCGTGAAGATGGTTATATGAGATCTGAAATCTTAGAAAAAACTGAAGCATGGACAATGTGTTCAGATTCTGAGAGAGCAGATTATAGCGCATCTTTCCTAATGTCTGATGGCGACATCTGCGATGGTGAACCTGAACTGAGAAATTGGTTCGAAGGAGCAGCAGCATAATGGAAGCATACGCAGAAAGAGTAGCCGAAGAGGTTAACGAAGAAATTCGTCTTAATGGTAGATTAGTCGCATTTGGTGACAACTATTCAGAACGTCAAGTAGACATCATGGCAGTTCGTGAAGCGAAGAGCATATGTCCAGAAGATATCGACTTTATGGAAGTCGCAGATCTTGCGCAAGAATTCATCAATTATGATTACTGTGGAGACTAAGTATATAACCAAAGGTTATAACGTTATGTTAAAAAAGTATAAAATAAATGAAAATAAACATGTACAAACAGTACAAAGTGTGGTATAATATACCTATATTAAATAATAAAACACGTAAGGAGTGTAAATATGAAAAAAAGTGAAATAATAAAAATAGCAACTTTAATAGCTAATATCGACGACAACGCAACAATGTCAAAAGTGATCAATCTGATCAAAGATCAACAAAGAAATATAAAAGCAAAAGCAATATTAATTGCTAAAGCGACTTTCTCAGTTGGTGATACAGTTAACATTAGAACTAAAACTGGCAATAGAGTTGGTGTGATCACCAAAGTCAACAGATCTAGATGTGATTGTACAATCAAAGGTCAAAGTTACACTGTCCCTATGACAATTATGGAGGCTGTATAATGTACTTAGCTAATTTAGAACACGTCGCAACGGGATATCCGAAGCAATGCGAGATCTCATTCTTTGAGTACGCAATGTTTAAAATTGCACCAAACAAATTTTTAAATAGACTCGAAAGAAAATTTGATTTTCAACTCGACTATGAATTCTTTTTCAATGGAGTAACAAATGACAATAGATAAAATGGAAGACCAAATACTAGCTCTACAAAAAGAAGCTGACGTATTAGAAAATGGTATTGATAGTGCTAGAAATATCACTAAACAAATTAAATATTCAGATACATATATGACTATATTGCTCGAGCTTAAAAGCTTAGGAGAAGATTTAGGTATAGATGAATCAGAATTTGAATCTGGAGAACGTGCAGTATTCGAAGCAAAGAATGCTTTAGAGTCTGCTTGTTATGAAATGGAAGAAATATTTCAAGACGCATTTAGAGATGCTGAAACTAAGGTTGAAAATCTTGAAATAGAAGTAGAAGACGCAAAAGGAATGGAGTTAGTATCATGAGACATTCAACAAGTTATGTCATGACTGTAGATACTAGATCTGCTTCGCAAATGTTCGAGCTCGAAATGGTTAGAAAATCAGTAAAAATTATGAACGCAGATCTAAGAGCAGCTAAAACAGCTATCGTTCAAGGTCTACCAGTTACTACAACACCTTCAGACGCAAAACAATACTACGTAAAATCTCAAGGAAGAGGTGCTAGAACAGCTCCTGCTTTGAGAGATGGAAAACATCCACGTAGATACGATCAAAGCTTACCGCTTAGACATGCTGACAGATTAGATGTATACATTTATAGGAGATAGTATTGAAATATCTTAAAGAAATTACAGATTGGGGTGAATACCCATGCAAGAATCACACATACATTGTCAATAAGGCAATGCAGTTAGTGGGTTACATCAAGACAGGAACTAGAGATGAGATAATCTTCAAGTCTCCAATGAAACAATTTTCAAAGTCTAGACGAAAGTTCGTAGACATAACACAACACAGAGTATGATGAAAGAATTAACACATTACTTCGAAGAAACAATTGATCCAATGAAACAATTTCGCACTGAATTTAAAAAACTATATGGCGGAATTCAAAAGATTTATCGATTCGATAATGGTTATGGAGCATCTGTAATCCAACATAAAGGATCTTATGGATTTAATCAAGGACTATGGGAAATAGCAGTTCTGAACGCAGACAATGAGCTTGATTATAGCACAGAGATTGCATCAGATGTTATAGGTCGTCTAAATGATTTCGAAATTGTACTAACCTTAAAGAGGATTCAAAATCTTTAAATTCTTAATTAAAATACTAGATGTCATAAAAGATATTATTATTGCTATAATGAAATATAGCGTAATCGTAATCATATGTTTTATGGTATATTATATATTTATTGAAATTAAATGAAAATAAATGAAAATAAACATGTACAAACATGTTCAAATGTGGTATAATATCCCTATATTAAATAATAAACAACACGTAAGGAGTGTAATAAATGAATAGATTAGATCTAATCAAACAAATAGCAGAGAAGAATAAAGCCAAAAAGGTTGAAGCTGCTAAATCGGAAGTTTCTTTTCAAGAAACAATCAGGAACCTTGATGCAAGGAAAGCTGCTAAAAAAGCAGAAATGAAACTTCACAAGAAATTAACGCGTTCGGTTACTAAAGCTGGTGGACAATCAGTTGGTAGCTTAGAACATAATTCACCAGAAAATATGTATTACTCTGATAAAGAGAATGCAAGATACTTGGAAAATTCAAGTATAATGGATGCGTATAACGCAAACAAATTTTCTGATGGAGATTGGAATTAATATGGAAGGCATATTAAACAAAATAATTGATCAATTAGATTCTATTGAATCTAGATTGAACGACATTGATTCGAATGTTGAATCTACAAAATCTGAAGTATCATCTCTTAGTAGTGATATCTCAGATGTAAAATCAGCAGTTGAATCACTAGAGAGGTAATATAATGATAGTAATATTTGACATAGACGGAACACTTATGGACATGGAACATAGGAGACATTTCGTCACAAACGGAAACAGCGATTGGGATTCTTTCATGGATCCTGCAATAATGGCACTCGACACACCGAATGTGCCAGTGGTACAGTGTGCAATAAACTTTAACAGCACTGTAGTTAACAGAGTAATAATGGTTTCAGCTAGAAACGAAAGACATAGAGAAGTAACTGAACAGCAAATGGCTGATGTAGGTCTTGGCAATTGTTTTCTCTTTCTTAGAGCTGATGACGACTTTAGAGCTGATGACGAATTCAAGCTTGATGTTCTTACTGAACTCAGAGCTGCGGATATGGAACCAGATCTTGTTTTTGATGACAGAAACAGAGTAGTTGACATGTGGAGACGCGAAGGAATCGCATGTTTCCAAGTTGCCGAAGGAGATTTCTAAATGACATTTCTAGATAGAATAGAAGCTTGCAAAAGAGCTGCGATCAGGGCTCAAAATCCTGAATTTAAGCTCTTCTGGAGCGAGACTGTAAGAAAGCTTATAGACTCAGAAAATAAACGCCTAAAAGATGGCAGAGAGGGAAAATACTATGACGCAATTTAACGACAGAGTAGAAAAACAAAAAGCAAGGATAGCTGCAGAAAAATGGGCAGATGGAGTTAAATCATTACATTCGCATAGCTTAGATAGCTTATGGTATGGTAATGGCAGATCTGATGGATCTGTACAAGATGTAGAATATAACGACGGTAGAGTTCAAAGAACAATTAATGCTACTGGACAGGTTATTTGGTTGAATATGGACAATGCGGTGGATGGTGAAGATCTAGTAAACGCATTTCTTAGAGGCGGAATCTAATGGGAGTTACAAATTTCTATGCAGGATCCCTCAGGTATTCAATGAATGGTAAAAAGCGTAAAAAGCATGCTGCCAACCCAGTTAAAAGAACGAGGGTGCACGAGAGCAGCTCAACAGCATATATACCAACGACAGCTCAACGAAATGCACACCAGGCTCGTATTGACTACGATAAAAGGTATCCCAGCTTCGATTTGAAGCAGCATACTGTCAAAATGGATAAAGAAGACAATTCGTGGAAGATCGAAGAGTCTAAAAAGTTTACAATCGCACCAGCATATAACAAAGGTGCATATCAAGTAATAGCAAAAGATATGGTAAAACATATAGGAAAATAAATGCATAAACACAACACAATTAATAGTAGTTTTCAATTTGAATTATCTACATACCAAGAAGGCAATAGAAGGTCAGAGGTATGGCGTACCGATTTAGGAGCATACGCAGGTAGATTCTACGAGAATAATGTATGGGTAGTAGACGAAGTCTACACTGGATATTCAGAAGAATACGCAGAAAACGCATGCGAAAACTATGTAATGGGCATCAAAAATGTCTAACAGTTCGAGTGACCAGGGGCAACTTTCAACCGCAAAGGTTGACACTCCTTATCGATATGGATATAATCCATATCACACTGCCCCTGGTCACTCACCTTTATTATGATAATAAATGATAAAAG
>Ga0308000_10000776_pt1 | contig 13112 bp, 9 predicted proteins | sample Neamet3_FD_203877 | JGI IMG/M metagenome (GOLD analysis project Ga0308000, IMG submission 203877) | Marine microbial communities from water near the shore, Antarctic Ocean - #3 | ecosystem: Environmental > Aquatic > Marine > Unclassified | place: Southern Ocean | collected 2014-06-04 | reverse complement strand
TCATTTCTTCGAATAGACCGGTTTAGATGTCCGGTCAAATGTAGCCCAGGCTACGAACGTCTTGTCATGTTTTATTTCACCTCCTGCTTTTCAGCTTTAGTTAAATTCAAACCAGATCCTTAAAACTCATGGCAGTTAACCACCCAGAGTTTGTGATGAATCTCGGCTACTTCGCTATTAAGCTCTAGGTCTCTTCCTATGCTCTCGTAATCAATATGGTTACGGATTAAGTTTGGTAGTTGGTCCAGTGAGTATATGTCATCGACTAGTTCAAAAGCATAGTCTGCTAGGCTTCCTCGGTGCAGGATAACTTCATCCCTTCTGTTGATGGCTTCATCTAGGTCCATCATATCGAGCAGGTAGCAGATAACTGATGCTTCATGGCTATCGTCTGGATACTGATCCAACTCATCAAACCAGAGGTCAACGTTGTCATGGTGGATCTTGGTTGCTTGGAACAGCCTAGGGTTGTCACCGTCGATGTAGTCGATCTCAACCTCCTCGTAGCTAGCTTGTGATAGTTGATCGTTAAACTCCTCAATACTGCCGAAGTAAAATCCAGTGTAGCTGATGTCGTAAGGGTTTGCGTATAGGGTCGTTGTCATGATGTTCTCCTGTGAATGTTAATAAGTTAACGTTTTGTTTAAAACGGAATGTTGTTGAGATTGGTTAAGGCGGATTGCCTGCTTACAACTTGCGACTATGTGCGCATAAAAAAAGCCAGGACAACCGTAGAAGGTTGCTGGCTCTTTGTTTACGGAAAGGATGTTAAGACTGCTCTAGTGACCTATGAGGCTGTAGGGCAGTGCTGGTTGAGTGGAACGGTGGAAGGATGCTGAAGGTGCCATCCTTGGCTGTGGTCATCCTGCCGCCTTAGTAGCCACTTACTTGGCTATTAGCTTTACTTTTCAGAGTTAGATGTTGGTTCGTCATCCCAAGCTTTTACCAGCTCTTGGCCGGTTCTGCCTGCTCCAGCCACCATTGATGCGCGGATAGACGCAAAGGTGAGCGTTGAGGCTTTAGCCTTTAACTCCTCGTCAGTTAACTCTGAGTTGAACACACCCAGTACGAACGTCCCTGTTGCCTTACCTAGATCTTTTGCTGTTGGTACAACTCCTGTTATGAATCCACTACCTAGGGTAGCCACATCAGCTAGTAGCTCTACAGAGGCAGCTGTTAGCTCTAAGGGCAGGTTGGTGCTCTGCTTAACGATGGTCTTTAAGTTGGTGCTTATTGATTTACGCATGGTATATTCCTTCTAGTTTGGATGGGTCCCATCCTCCGATTGAGGGGGGGTGCCCGGGATATAGACGATGAAACGCCTATACTGGGCCTATGCCAATTTTTTGAAAATTTTATAATGTTCTGTCCTATTGGATTTTTTCCAAGGAATCACCAACCATTTGAGGGCTTCTGGGTAAGCATTAGGATTACAACGTAGGCACAACAATGGATGAACAAGAAAAGTGTTTAAGTAAGCTGATAGGCAGCTCCAGTAGAGTCAGAATTAGCTCAATGGGTGGAGGTAAGGTTGGCCTCGATTTTTATCGTAACAAAAATGATAATGTGTTAATCCGCATAGGTTGTATGCACAAAGGGACTGATAACACATATTTGGGTGACCTTACTGTCATCACTAAAGGTGAGCTGTCTTTGAAGTTTTTTACAGGCTGCGTAGGTGAAGCCTCAATAGATCAAATGATGCGATCATTCGATGAGTACCATGGTGAGAGTGGCTCGGACGATCTTTCTGCTTTCTTACACTCATTAGAAGCAAATAAAATAATACTTTGTTATACCAGTCCATCTGGGGGCTCTAGGGCTGCACTCGTAATCCTATATAACATGTGTCAAAAGCTTGGCATAGATTGTAGGCCTATCATTATAAAGCCAGCTTCGTTCCATGGACCTCGTCTTTATCGAATTGATGTTAAATATTATGCTGGTTACTTTAATACACCTAACTATCTCATCTATGACGGAGACTGTTTGGCGCATAGGTTGCGTGATACTGAAGACTCACCCTCACTGGGCGTAATACATACGAGGATGGAAGAAGAGATATTAACTATCGCTAATTCAATGATGCGATGCTGAGAGGCGCTTCTAAAGTTTGCGAGTGTTTGATATTAAAGCTGCCTTGCAGGCCTGTTAAGCAGCCCCCCAAAAAACAACCATCGTTGCTCATCCCAATCAATAGGGAAGAGCGTCATAAGCTGACTGAGCATTAAATCATTGGAATGAAGCTGGTTAAGTATGGCTTCTTGGATATCCGGTGTCAGCAAGCTGGCTAAGCTTTAGTTATAAAAACTTGAAGGCATGTTGAGTCCTCTAGCGCGCCTTGGGGTTAACGGTTTCGTTAACAAGCCAAACAGAGTCGCTATGAAGGTTTTTTGGTGCCGAAAAGTTCATCAACACGTGTTTTTAACACCTTAAATAACGCCCATGAAGGTGGCTTTGGTGAAGTATAGTTTGTGTTAAAACGCTGGGTAATATACTCTCTCACGTAATCTAAAAGACTAGCGACGGACCTGTAAAATTTTTTGTTATAGGTCTGTATAATTCGCCATAAGTAATGGTTTTAATGATGTTGGCTAGGCGGCTGGTGTTGTGATTGGCAAGTGTAAGCTAGGTGTTGTGATTTATGAAAATGTTGTTTTGGCCCATTAATAAATTAATTGCTCTTAATAATTACCCCGTTGTGTGGCAATCTAAACGCTTCACTTTTGTGGGGTTTGGTGTATTCGCTGCGATAGAAACCTTAGCCATTGCGGCCTGTTTGTACGTATATCTGGTGGCGTCGGGGCATCAACTTAATCAAGTTCCTGTATTTACTTTGCCTTTAGGCGTGGTATGCGTTTGGCTAGGCGCGCGCAGCTTCCATTGGTGGGCGCTAGGGGCCAAGTTTTGGCGCAAACCCAAAAAGTATCTTAATGAAACAGGGTTTTATCTTCAAGGCGGTTTAATAGGTGGCATGGTAGCCATTGCCGTTTTGTCGCAATGGTCTACGGTGCCTTTGCTGGTGTTGGCAGATGGTTTAGCTTGGGGCGTTCTGCTGGGACAATTTATTGGGCGTTTAGGGTGCTATAACTACGGTTGTTGTTTTGGTAAACCTACAAGCTTGTCTTTGAGCGTGTGCTACAGCCACCCGGCAAGTAAGGTGGCTCGTTGGCGAAACCAGTGGCTACACATGCGTCTTCACCCTACTCAGCTGTATATGGCTGGGCAAAATATCATTGGTTTTGGGGTGGTTCTTTATGTTATGCAAGAACCTCTTGATCAAGGATTTATATTCTTTTTAGTGATGTTATGGGAAGGTGTCGGCCGTTTAATGGTAGAGCCATTACGAGCAGACATGAGCTTTACCGAAGGTCGCAACTGGCGCACGGTGCAAGTGGCTTCTGGCTTAGCGGTGTGTGGCGTGTTGGGAATCGGCTGGCTTAATGGGTTGTCTGTAACCGCCGTGGCCGTGGTGGAGTTTAGTGATGTTTTCGGGGCTTCTCTATCGCAGTTTTTGAACGTGCCTCACTTATGGTGGGCCAACACCTTAGCTCTCATGGCTATTTTGTTTGGTTATGGTTTGCATGGTGATCAATTAGGGACCTTTCCCAAGTGGAAACTTGTGTGGGCAGATCTGCGACAAGGTGTGATAAAAAACCGCAATCAGTCGGGCAAAAATACTCATGTATAAAACCACTCGCACCTTGATCATAGGTGCTGGACCTTATGGCATTGCGTTGGCAAATGAGCTGCATCATCAAGGTGAAGAGTTTGTCATTGTTGGGCAACCTTTTTCTTTATGGTTTGATCATACCCATGGTGACATGCCCATACGTAGCGACTGGCAAACTAGTGAAATTTATAGCCCAGATAACCGGTATAGCTTTAAACGCTTTATTCAACACCAAAACCCGCAAGGCTGGCAAGAGCAGCTAAACCGGCGGATTGACGGACCAATGTTCACTTCTTATTTAGAGCAGGTGCGCGATCAACTTCCCTACCAAGTGATTACGAGTGACGTGGCGTCTTTGTGTCATTTAAATATCGATGCTCCACACGAAGGATTTGTGGCCATGTTGGACAACGGTATGGAAATTAGAGCCAGGCATATTGTATTGGCCACGGGTATAGAACCTCATCGGTACTTGCCGCAGTCTTTGGCAAAGTTGGAGCAAAATTCCTGCATACACACATGGAATGTGGCGGACTTTATAGGAGTTACAGGTAAGCGTATTTTGTTGGTAGGGCGGGGACAAAGCGCAGCCGAGGCTCTTGCTCATTTGGTGCCTAACAATCAGGTAAAGTGGGTGTGTCGCAAGCCACCCAAGTTTTATAACGAGCCTATTAATTTACCGGCTCCGGTGTTTAAATCGTTACGATTTTTGAGCCGTATCTATTACTACCTACCCAAACCCATCCACAAAAAGTTGGCGGCGCAGTTTGTGGCGGTTACGGTAACTCCAGATATGGCACCTAAGGTGTCTTCGGTGCCACAAGTCCACAAGGACGTGGGTGAATTGGAGTTAACGTCAGTGTTTGATACCAACGGTGGGCCAGCCACGAAAGGGCAATCTGGCGCAGTGTATAGTGCCACGCTTGATGAACACTTCGATGTGGTGGTGGCTGCTACAGGGTATCGTTACCAGCTTAATAACCTAATCTTTTTGTCGTCTCAGTTACAAAGCAGCATGGCCGCGCGTGATGATGAATGTCCTAAGGTAAATGCCACATTTGAATCAGGTGTGGATAATTTGTATTTTGTGGGTGGTATTGCCGAGCCTAGTCATGGTCCTGCTATGCGCTTCATGATGGGTGCGCCTTATGCTGCCCGCACAGTAGCCAAGCAGTGTAGGTCCAAGTAAATGAGCGCTAATGAGACTGCTGCTCATTTAATGCCTGAGCTAGAGTGGTTAGACGGGCTAGACGGATTAGAAGGGCAAGAGGGACTTGAGTTTTCATGGTGGCAAGGCCCCGTGTGTTTGGTACGTATGGACAAGCTGCCTTATGGCGGTGGTAATAAAGTACCGCGTTTGTTGGCTTGGTTGGCGCAGCAGCACTGGCCTAACGAAATTGTGGCCATGAGTGATGCGGGGTCCCATACTTTTTTAACCCTGCTTCATTTGCTCAACAGCCAAGAGGTGGGAGTGACACGCCTCACATTACTTAGTCGAGGCATCCCTTCGTCGCCTTATGCGCAAACAATAGACCAATTAATCAACAAACATCCTCGTATTACAGTGATTAGAGGATCGAGTGCAGTGTTGTGGGCGCGCTTACAGGTGGCTAAGCTAACGGGGGTGGCAGTGCTGCCTGTGGGTGCGGCGACCCCAGCGGGTGATGTCATTCATCGTCAAATTGCAGGCCATGTAGTGACGCAAGTTGCGCAGCATGATAGGCGCCAGGCAATACATCTGTTGCCCGTATCCAGTGGTGTGATGCTGGCAGCGCTGGCTCAGCGTGGCGCAAGAATAGATGCCCAGCAAAGGTGGCATGGCCTGTACACCGGCACTGCGCCCAAGGCGTATTATTATTATCAAAAGTGGCTGCTGCAACGTCAGCGTGGATCGGTGGTGCTGGAGCGGGGTGTAAGGCTAACTTGGGGTCAGTTTGAGAGGCTTAAGTTAGCATTCAAGCAGCACACATGTGCAACCATAGACCCTGTACATATGGCCGCTTGTTTGGCTTGGTTAGAGGGGCCAAGAAAGCGAGTTAACTCTCTAGAAAAAAACGCCACATTAGTCTTATGGGTGACGTGCCCTGCGGCATTAATACCATTAACTGAGACTTAGACTATTGTCAATGTAAGCAACACTGTCATTAGTGTAGATCATTGCAAGCTGTAACAAAGTTCTTTGGTTGTCAATTGTTATCAATATCCTTATAGGTATAACTACCTAGATTGTGCAAAAAAAGCATAGCTAATCAATTGTTTATCTATACTCTTAAAGGTATAGTAGCTTAGTTATAATAATAATTATTTTCTGGTGCTTATCAATTTTATGCTGCGATACATTGTGATATCACTGGCTTTGGGCGTGTATTTGGGTACAGGAGCGGCCGTGGCTAGCTCTTTAAATGCCAACATTGTCCCTGCTTTTGAAAGCTTTGATACTGAATTTGCGACTCTGTCGTTTACGGGTCAGTTATATAAGGACACGGGTACACCTCTAGCGCCACCGCAGTTGCACCTTGTGAGTGAGGGCGACACCCTTACCGAACTTGCCTTAGCAAATGGTTTAAGCCTGAACTATTTAGCAAAAATAAATCAACTTTCTAAGCCGTATAAATTGCGTATTGGCCAGCCGTTGTTGTTGGCTGCATGGGGCGAAGATGCTGCAAGTGGTAGTTTGTTGCAGCAGCTGTTGTATTATTTTCAGGTTAATGTAGATCAGCGTTTTTCACATGCTGTGGTGGACGCCAACGATAACCTCTATCGCATTGGCCAAATGCACCTCACGTCAATGTCTAAACTTGGCCAAAAGAACAATCTCAACTCAAATTACACCATCCACCCTCAGCAAAGCCTTGTGTTGCCAGAGGTTGATTATTGGACAGTGTGTTTGGCTGAGCTGCCGTGGCAGCAAGATTATTTGTTTTACTTGGCCAAAGATGGTCAAAGTGTACTAGATATAGCGCAAGAGCTAGGCGTGGAAGAATATCGTTTGCAAGTGATTGCACCGCGTATAGTTTGGGTGTTTCAAGAGTTTTCTGATGAGCCGGTGGCTGTCGTTAGCACAGTTGAAGCGGTTGAGATCGTTGAAATCGTTGAGGTGGTTGGAATAGTTGAAGCAATTGAGTTGGTTGAGGCCGTTAGCACAATTGAAACGTTTGAGGTTTTTAAGGCGGTTGGAATAGTTGAAGTCATTGAGCCGGTTGAAGCCGTTACCGCAATTGAAGCGGTTGAGGGTGTTGAGCGGGTTAAAATAGCAGAGGCACTGCAAGTGTTGCCTGTGCAGCCAGAGTCAGAGCCAACAGAGCCAGAACTTGAGTCGGTGCATGAAGAAGTTCCAGTTGTAGAAACTCAAATTAAAGCGCAAGAAACAATAGTGGAGCTAACCCCGGATATAGAATTACTGATTACAGACTTAGTGTTTAGTGAGTCTAGCCAGCTTGCACCAAAAGATTTAAATAAAGCCAAAAGTTTGTCTGTGGGCCAAAAATTAGATATGACGTCTTTGCAGCCGGCGTTAGATCTGCTTAATGAGCGTTATCAAGAGCTGGGCTACAAGCTCAGCCAAGCCTTAGTGAAACAACAGCAAGTTGTGGATGGCATCATACATATTGAGCTTATTGAGGCTAAAGTTGGCAGGGTGTTCCTGCAGCAAGGCTCCGGTATGAGCGAGAGTTATGTTGCAAAGTATTTGGGCATGAGAGCTGGCGACAATATACAAGTCAATAAATTAGATAGCCGCTTGAAACGTTACAACCGTTATCATTCTGGGCAGGCTCGTGTGGCTATGCAGGCTGGCGAAAACTACGGAGAGTCAGACATAGCTGTGAGTATTATTTCTCCGCGCAATATAACCGGGGCATTATCTCTTAATAATTATGGTAGCGAAGCTACTGGTCGTGAACAGCATGTGTGGACGGTAGATATTTGGAATCTGTCGGGTGTAGATGACCAGTTTACAGCTAGTGCTCAGAATAGCCGTGGTGTTGAGTCGGTTAGTGGCATTTATAACCGTAATGTAGGTTCCCAAGGTGCGTCTGTGAGCTTAAGTGGCGCGACATCAAGCAGTAATATTATAGGTGGTCCCCTTGCTGCAATTGGCGTGAGCGGCCGTAGTTATTCGGGTGCAATGGATTTCTTGTATCCTGTGTATATGGGCGAAAACTTGTATGTGGATGGCAGCTTTGACTTTAGCAGTCAGTACAGTGAAACCAAATATTCCGGTGGCGCAACCAGTCAAAACAGCCGCGTTAAAAAGTACAGTTTAGGGTATAAATTTGAATACGTTGGGGAGAATACCGTGTGGACGTATTTTCCTAAATACCAGGTGTATGAGCTAAAAGATCTAGATACCTTGGGTGCAACCTCCAATAGCGTGGGGCACAAGTTTGTGAGTAATTTTAATTTGCAGCACATGCTTACAAATACAGTGTCGCTAGGCTTAACCAACAGCTTGCAATACTCGGTAGAAAAGGACATTAGCACCTTAGAGCAGTTCTCTATTGGTGGTTTAGGATCCGTACGGAGCTATGGCTCGTCAAGCCATGCCGGAAGCTCAGGTACCTACTTTGGTGCGCAGCTGGAAACACCTTTAGGCGCTATGCTGGATCTTAAGCCTGGCAACCTCATCGCGAATGTTCAAGCATACACATTTTACGACTGGGCCGTTGCTGTGCCCTTCCGTGCGGGTGCGCAGAAGCGCCTTAAAGAAGATTATTTTAGCGGCTACGGCTTTGGCCTTAAGCTACTGGTGCCTGACAAGGGTGTAGGCTTTGATATTTTTGTAGGAAAGCCAGATAACGCGTCTATGCATTCCGACGTTATAGAAAAAGATAAACCATTAGTATTGGGCCAATTAAAAGCGTCCTTTTAAGTAGGAGTTAGACCGAGTGAGTGAGCACCAGCAAGACAATAACAGTATACCTGTTGAAGAGCAGCAGGAAGTACAGCATGTAGAGCAGGTAGTAGAATCTGTGCTAAAGCAGGAAGAACCAGTAAAGTCTAAACGGGCTTTGCTGGGATTAGTCGGTCGCGTGGCAGGGTGTAACGCTACATTTTGGGCCGTGTTGGTTTGGTGCCTATTTTCTGTGCCTTTTGTGGGGTACATGGGTTGGAGCTATTTGCAAGAGCAAGTGTATCAAGCCGGTGTTCAAGACGGCGCCGTGAATGCCTCTAATACCATTTATAAAGACATTATTGCTAAAGCTGCTAATGAACAATGTAATACTATTTTTGTAAAGCATGAAAATCAGCGTGTGGATTTAGTTAACGTACGTTGTTTAGAAATTGTGCAGCAAGAGCAAGCTGTTCAAGGTTCAGAACAGCAAGAGCAAGCTGTTCAAGGTTCAGAACAGCAGTAGTAAGGTTGCGCCGCTTAGTATCACTGAGCGGTCAATTAGCCTTAGTGTAATAATAAAGTAGCACATTGAGTTGAGGTCATTAGTGACGAATTCTGACGATGTTAAACAGTTTAGTGTAAGAGCAACCGCGCTAGTTACGGCATGGTTGTTCTTTGTGGGCCAAGTTCAGGCTCAGGGCCAGTCGATCCCACAAATTGTGCCAGACGGCCAAACCCTCACTAACTTACAAATCAATGGTGCTACTACCGATATAACCACCCAAACCTTAATGGGTGGTAACGGTATTAACTCATTCAATAAATTTGACGTTTACTCAGGTAATACGGTGAATTTACATGTGCCTAATCAGGCTAATAACTTGCTTAACTTGGTGCACCAAAATCGTAGTCAAATAGACGGCATTTTAAACGGCTATAAAAACGGCGCTATTGGAGGTAATGTATTTTTCTTAAACCCTCACGGTTTGGTGGTGGGTGCTACTGGCGTCATTAACGCTAATCAAGTACATTTAATGGCCCCCAATGCCAGTGATATGCAAGCTATGCTGCAAGGCACGGCAAGTCAGCGGTTGACGGCTATGCAAGCCATTCAGGAAGGACGTGTGCCGGTTTCTTCCAGTGGGTTAATTACTATACAAGGGCAGGTTAATGCCTTAGATAAGGCTAATATCCAAGGCCAAAGCGTTAATTTGAGCGGTTCGGTAAACGCCGGCCAAGCCGGTGCAGTTAATTTAGCCAGCGCGGTGAACATGGGTGCAGTGCAAGCGGCTCAGGTGTTACACGTGTCTAGTAATGGTGACGTATTTATTGGAGCGGCGCAAAACATTGATGTAAGTGGTCATGTAAATGTAGATGCCGTGACACAAAATGCTAATGCCGGCCGTGCCATCGTTATGGCCCAAGACACCTCTACTTTGCATGCTCAAGGGCAGTTATCGGCCAATGCGATAGGTGGCAATGCTGGTTTTGTTGAGTTTAGTGCCAAAGATACGGTGATTTTGGCGGGCGGTTCCTTGTCTGCTGCTTCCATAACTGGAACCGATGGTGAGGTCTTAATTGACCCAGAAAACATTGTTCTAGCCGCCCATTTATTACGTGGCTCTGGAGTTTCAACGCCAGGCGGAGCAACTTGGAATGCGGGTAGTTTAACCCTGCAGGCCACTTCTTCTATCACCGTTAACGCTAATCAAGTGGTGTCTTCTCGTCAGGTGGCTAGTCCTACATCTGTTTCGAGCCACCAAGCAGATGCGTCCACTGGGAACTCTGGCGATTTAATTATTCAAGCACCCAGTATTTCGATGTTGTCCGGCAGTGCGTTATTGGCCCATGCAAGCGGTGATCACACCGCAGGTGACGTAACCTTAACAGCCACCAGTAATGGTGCCTCGAGTATTAGTCTAGCTGGGGCTATCATCAAAGGCGCTAATGTTGTTTTAAATGCCACGGGCACTACAGAGGGTGCCTTTATTGCACTTAACCCACTAGCGACAGCATCGGCTAGTATAAATGTTAGCAATAGTTCGGCTATTACTGCTACGGGTAATGTAGACATCACTGCCACTGCGCTCCAGGCCAAACCTATATTTAGCGGTATTATCGTTCAACTAGACGCCCGTACTGCAAGAGCGGATGTAGATCTTGTGAGTTCTAGTATTACTGGCGCAGGTAATATAAACCTTAATGCCAATGCCGATGTATTTACAGACTTAAGCCCAGACGGTTTTACGGGCCTAGAAAATGACCTAACTAATTTAGCAGCTAGTAGTTTGTCGCCAGTGAGTATAGGCGTTGCCGTAACCACATCGTACGCCACTATGGATTTAAGTGGCAGTGCCGCCATCACCAGTACCGGTGGTAGCGTAGTGGTGGCGTCTAAAGCTCAAACCGATTCAAGTGTCGCGGCAGAATCTACTGCTACAGGCGGAGCGATTACTACCGCAATTTCCATAATCACCAACACTGCCGCTACTCAACTGGCCGGCACCAGTAACATTAGTGCAACAGGCACGGTAGATGTCACTTCTAAAGGTAAGGCGCAGGTAGACTCCATTGCCGACTCAGCAGTGGTCAGTGCTCAAGGCTCAGGCGGTTCCGTGGCCGTGGCCGTAACGTCGTTAAACAACAGCATTACTACTTTGGTTAAGGACGCTGCTCAAATTAGTGCCAGCAGTGCCACTAATATTCATGCAGACGCCATTAATACGATTAACACCGCCGCCCGTGCAGGTGTAGGTTCTGCGGTTAATAACGCTGGTAATGTGCTCGACGAACAAATGGGCAGTGCTGGTATTGACGCCGACACCCGAGCTAATCTAAAAACTGGTTTTGAAGGTTCCATGAATAAAATCATGGATAAAATGGACAACACCTCAGGCGGCGGTTCGTCGGTACAAATGGCCGGTGGTTTGAGCTTTGCCAATATTATTAACGTAACTAAAGCCGAAGTAACTGCCACTGTGCCTGCTACGGATAGTGTGGCTCCCGTTATTACCTCTACTGGCTTAGCCAGTGTGCAGGCGCGCGCAGTAACACAAGCCAACAGCATGGGTAGCGGTAAAACCAAAAAGGCAACCTATGGTGGTGGTGCTGGTGTAGGCTTTATGAATGGCAGTAATACGGTTAACGCTCGGATTCAGGGTGCCGTAGCGCAACATGTCAACATTAATAGTAACGGCCTTTCAGTGAAGGCCCTTACACAAAGTTATGACACATCCGTAGTTGCAACCCACATGAATAAGTTTGGTGCCCAAGCTTATGCTGGCCAACAGGCTAGTGGCGAGAACGGTATTGGTTTGGCTGGCGCAGTGGCTATCGGTATATTAGAAACTAATAACGTGGTTGCCGAAATAGCAGCAGACACCACCATTAATGCAAACGATGGAGACGTTGCCGTTGAAGCAACCAACCATACTGAAAATAAGGTAGAGGCCGATGGCCGTCCTCGTAAGAAAAATGCCGTAGATGCTATGTTTAGCCTCTATAACAGCCTCGATGAAGATGGCAGCGCCGGTGGCGGCAAAGCTAAATTAGGTATAGGTGCCTCTATTGCAGTGGCCACATCGCAAAACTTGGCCCATGCAAAAATCGATGGTGACACTCTAATTACTAATATTGATGACCTTACGGTAGATGCTAATCAGTCCGGAGCCACAGAGGCAGAGGCCAACTCAGCAGGCTCCGGCGGCATTGCCATTGTGCCTATTGCTGCTGTCACGGTAGCGCGAGATACCGCTACGGCAGAATTACTTACCTCAAGTAATGGTTTAACGACGGGTGGCATTACAAGGGTTCAAGCCTTGCAAGATGTAAGCAGTAAAGCTGTTGGTTCAGGTACTGCAGGTAATGATTCTGCCAACGCAGATGTGGGTATTGGTTTGTCTGTCGCAGTTAACGTGGCTTTGACCACGGCAACCGCAACCGTAGACCGAAATGTAGCTGCAACGGGCGATGTAACCATTAAAGCCTCAAGTCAGCGAGCCTCTTCAGCAGGTGCTACCGCTTCAGTAAACTCAGCTTCTGGTGACTACGACACAGACCGAGAAGAAGGTTCTAAGGCCGACGTGACTACATCCATTGGTAAGCTAGTAGGCTTGGGTAATAGCATGTCTGGGGAATCTACAGACGCCTCGGCGGTACAAGACAAAGCCTCTACAGACAAAGACGGCAACTCTGGCAGCTCTGATGAAACCAGTCTTTCGTTAGCGGCGGCATTAGGTATTAACTACGTAGAAAATACTACGGCGGCCACTGTATCGGCTAATCGCACAATTTCTGGTGCCAACATTGTGGTGCAGTCAGAAAACAATACCGACGCCGAAGCCCTTGCAGACGGTTCTGCAGGCTCTGGTGCTAGTGACTACAACATTGCAGGCGCTATTGGTTTAAATATTGTCACTCTCAATAACACAGCTACATTGTCTACTGGCGCGAGCTTAAGCGGTGTAAATGTCACTGTACGGGCCAAAACCCGCGACACTAAGGATATTCTTGATGACGACGGCAATGATACGGGTGAAAACGATACTCAAAACGTACTGAAAGCCGAAGCCCAAGCTGGTGCTGGGGTAGGTAACTTTTCCTTGG
>Ga0308000_10000773_pt1 | contig 13173 bp, 14 predicted proteins | sample Neamet3_FD_203877 | JGI IMG/M metagenome (GOLD analysis project Ga0308000, IMG submission 203877) | Marine microbial communities from water near the shore, Antarctic Ocean - #3 | ecosystem: Environmental > Aquatic > Marine > Unclassified | place: Southern Ocean | collected 2014-06-04 | reverse complement strand
AAACCCAATAACTCAAAAGACTGGATGTTCAGATACAAACATCCACACACAAATAAGCGCGTCAAGTTAAGCTTAGGGAGTTACACCAGTGGAACAACCTTAAAGCAAGCCAGATCAACCCGAGACGATTACTTGTCGATACTCGCTCGCAACATTGACCCTCAAACGCACCGTGACACAACTAAAAAAAAGGCTACTTTGGCCACTGAATGCACTTTGCTAGCCATATCAAGCAAATGGTTTGGGGTAAAGAAAACGAAGATCACAAAAGACTTTGCAAAGGATGTTTGGCGATCACTGGATTCACACATATTTCCAAGGCTGGGTAAATATCCCATAAGCCAAATAGACGCGCCTATGGTTATCGAAGCTATTAACCCCGTAGCAGCTAGGGGCAACCTAGAAACAGTAAAGCGATTATGCCAGCGCCTTAACGAGATAATGACCTTTGCCGTTAACTCAGGACTTATTCACCACAACCCGCTAACAGGCATTAGAGAAGGGTTCGCCAACCCCGTAAAGAAGCACAACCCAACGCTAGAACCTAACCAGTTACCCTTATTAATGGAAACACTCCACAGGGCTAGTATTAAGCTACCCACGCGCGTCATGATTGAATGGCAATTGCATACTATGGTTCGCCCAGGTGAATCAGCCGGTGTCAGGTGGGAAGAGATAAACCTAGATGAAAAGACCTGGACCATACCACCGGCGCGCATGAAAAAGAAACGGGAGCATATTGTGCCATTGTCACCACAGGCGCTAGCACTACTAGAAGTAATGCGGCCCATCAGTGGACATAGAGAGTATGTTTTCACAAGCCAGCGCGACCCCTTACGCCATGCCAACCAAGGATCGCCTAACGTGGCCCTAGGGCGTATGGGGTTTAAAGGTATTCTTACTGCCCACGGTATGCGCGCCCTAGCAAGCACTACACTTAATGAAGAGGCCTTTGATTATGACATTATTGAAATGGCCCTTGCTCACATAGACCCTAATGAAACCCGTAGAAGTTACAACCACGCCAAGTACCTACCAAGGCGTAGGGTAATGATGGATTGGTGGAGTAACCGAATAGATGAAGCTGCTACAGGCAACATGAGCATGGCAGCAAGTACACGGGGCTTACGGGCCGTTAACTAACCAGTTTTACTATGTCTAGGCTCATTACCGAAAAGGCGGCATACCTACCCACCCTGGCATAGTATCTTTATTTGTAGGTCGCAGAGGTGCGAAATGGAAACACGTAAAATAACGGAAGTTTTTATCAACTGGATCAAGATTAAAGATTCAGTACCACAAACTAATTACAAAATAAAAGATCCACTTTACCTTAGAAAGATGTCATTCCTGCTCGAGGGTGGTGAGTCACTAGGTGATCAGACATACCAAGAATGGTCAAGCGATGTCGAGGTTCGCTTGGCGGCTAAATTAGACCAACCCCCCATAAATAATACCTATGCTGTGAATGGCCTGAGAGATTATGTATTATTTATAATATATGACATAGTATGTATGCTGCCTCAGCAAGAAAACGTGCCTGCGGATGAACACCAAATAAAAGCGCTTACTGATGTGCAAACAAAAATAATTTTAACGTCACTAAACAGCATGCTGTTCTTAACTCATGACTTCCCGTCAAAATATTTACTGAGTGTTATAGACGACAGCGTTACATATGATGATCCTAAAGGCGAACAAGAGCACTTGCTAGCTCAATGCACTATTCAAACTATTACAATAGATTTTCCGAAAATAATAAAAGCCCTTTTTATTGGAAGATTAGACGCGCTGGCTGACCTTTGCCTCTTAACTTGCGACAATTTAATGTTGGGGAGATACAACGCTTCAGAACAAGCTAGAGGAAGTCAGCATAGGGAAGCAGCGAATATCAAAAACGAACCAAACCGAAAGACTAGGGAATATGCCATTAAACTTTATAACGAGAAGTCATGGAAAAACCCACGCGCTGCGTCTATCAACATTCTTGCCTTAGTTAGGGGCTATGGCGAAACAGTTGGCTTCCATTTCACTGATGATTTCGCAGCACAAAATCGTATTTATAGCTGGTTACTAATGCACAAAAAAGATAGCCCAAAATGTTCGCCTGCGCGCACTTAATACCTTAGCGCGCAACCTTATCATGACAGCGCGCAAGTGCTCTATTTACCAATAAATCAATAACTTATAGTCACCCTCAAGCGCTCACATGGGCGCTCATAGTATTCAAAACTAAGAGGAAGACACGATGATTATTGAATTCGATAGCCCATACCAAACCCGCCACGACCTAGAGAAACTATTCAAAGTTTCACCCGCCACCATTTACCGTTGGATTAAAGAAGGAAACTTCCCAAAATCTGTGCGCCTTGGTGCAAACATGGTGAGGTGGAAAGCTTCAGACATTGAAGCATGGATGACAGAAAGAGAGGCCGCGTAATGAAAAATGCCACCTCCATAAATGAAAGCAGCACAACCCGCCTAGACAGTGACCATCCTACACCAACCAAAGGCCCCACCAAAGTAGAAGAGTATTTAGCCCTGCTACTAACGCGGCACGAGACAACAACCTATAACGCTAATCAGGCTTATGGTGATTCCCTATGAAGTCACTACTTAAGGACTTAGCCGCCATTGCCGTAACCCCTGACCTAACAGCGAGCCAATTCAATGCCATACATGACCTTATAGAAGCCGATTTGATCACCTTGGGTAATGGTGTGGCTTCATTAGGTGGGTTGATGAGACTTGTCTTTGAAAACAATCAAACCATAGGACAAGACAACCTTGGCAATATTGGTGAACTACTCACCCTAATGGGAAACCAAATTTCAGCACTCCACTTACTTGATGACCTAGCTCAGTACTCATTGGCCCAAGAGGGTGTGATATGAAGTCATTACTTAAAAATTTAACCATTCAATACGATGTGGTCACTTACCAAATTAATCAGAAGGCTGTCAGGTCAGGTGCGGTACATAACCAACCGCTTGTATGGGATATACCCACGCTATACCAAACACGTTTGATACTCGATCAAATCAGCATCCAGGGCGCTAAAATATCCAAACAAGTCGAATATTATTACAGCGACCAAGAGGCCCAGGAACACCGCCTAAGCGCTTTAGCAGATACGGGCATAATGACTTGCATTCAGCTAAACATACCCACCAACGGCAAATCCAGCGGGGTATACCAATGAACGCGCAAGAAGTATTAGATCGCCTAGAACAAGTCACAGGAAGTAACGGGAAGTGGATGGCTCGCTGTCCCGCCCACCAAGACAAGTCCCCTAGCCTAGCCGTTAATGAGGCCGAGGACAGGGTATTAATTCATTGCTTTGCTGGCTGCGAGACTACTGATGTAACTGCAGCTATAGGACTAAATGTCGCTGACCTGTTTTATAAGAAGTTAGCGGGTAGTGATCTGACTGAGGGAAAGCGTATGCGATACGAAAAAGTCCTAAGAGATGAACGCTTCCAAGTTGCTGTAATCAACTCAGTAGAAAGAAACGAGAGACCTCTGACGACCGCTGAACGTGAAAGGCGGGTACTTGGACAGGTACGCATAAACAAGATTGAGGGCGCACTCCATGAATAATCTAGCAGCAATAACGAATACCACATTGACCGAAGTTGATTCATTACCAATTCAGCTACCAAAGGTAGAGCTTCAATATGGTTCAACTGGCTACGACAAAGAACAGTCTTTTGTAATCAAAGGGCTCATACCCGAGTGCTCATTTGTCAGTATCTACGGTCCAAGTGGCAGCTATAAGAGCTTCTTAGCCCTAGATTGGGCCTGTCATATTGCCACCGGCAAAGATTGGGATGGGCATAAGGTGAAGCAAGGGGCAGTGCTTTATGTTGCAGGCGAAGGCGGGTTTGGCGTAACCCAGCGGATTAGAGCCTGGGAGTTAAAACATCAAGTCACAAGCCTCGACAACCTGGCTCGATTACCTGCACCTATCTTCCCTGCCGATAACGATCAGATTAGCACAATGATTGAGTATTGCCGTGAAATTGAAGCCAAGACTGATCAAGGTTTAAAGTTAATCATCCTTGATACGCTTGCTCGATGTTATGGCGGCAACGATGAAAATTCATCCAGGGATATGGGGGCGTTCATTAAGGGCTGCGACACTATTAAACAGCTTACTGGGGCCACAGTAATGGTTGTACATCACTCAGGTAAAAACGTTGATAGTGGCGGGCGTGGGTCAAGCTCACTGCCTGCAGCCCTCGATGTTGAGTATCGGGTTAGCCGTGATGGTGAAGACCAACAAGCGCTTGTACTGACATGTTCTAAGATGAAAGATGCGGAGCAGCCAGATCCTAAGGCCTATGATTTAACCAGCGTCCACATCCGTACAGACTCCGATGGTGATGATGTTAATTCCTTATGCTTAATCCCGGCAGGAAGGCAGCCCACAGATAACGAGGAAACTCCAAAAGCCAGCCATATGACAGCAAACCATGAAGCAGTATGGCAAGCAGTACGAAGCCGCACACAGGCCGGCGATTCCACCAATAGGGCATTAATTATTGACGATTTAAAAGCTCAAGGAATTAACGTAAAGCATTTCGGCCGATGGCTTACTAAGCTAATTGAAGATGGCAAACTTCATTTAGAAAACGATACTATTTTAATGGGCTGCAAAGGTGGGGATAAAAGTGGGTAGTAACTGGGGAACTGCATCAGAAAGTGGGGAGTTACTCATTACCCACCCACCTTTCGTGCCTATACAAAAAAAGTGGGTAACAAGGGGTGTTTATGAGTTTAAGCACCTGTAATAATTAGCCTGTAGCGCTCCCCAACGAGTGGTTTTAAAAAGCACAAGTGGGCAGTGGTAAAGTGGGTAGTAAGTGGGCCTTCTAGGCCACCCACATACTCTCAATAGTCTGCATTAAAGGACCTGAAGTATTTCCAAGCTAACGTACTCTAGAGAAGGTTAAATGGAGCAACGATCTAATCTAAGGTAGATAAAGCAGATGTTTGGCGTTTCTAAGTAGATTGAAAATAGAGACCGCTACAGCGCTAACGCGATTTAAAATAGGCGTAAATAAATGCCTACAGTAGGGAAATGTAGGATCTAAAATAGTGTGAAGTAGCTCATGCGTATTACATGAGGGAAAACAAATCATGCAATGGTCTTATTATATGTGGGGCCAAAAAAACATCAACCCTTGCCGCTTACATTCTGTGGGTTAGCAGATTGCAATAAGCGCTCTAAAAATAACATCAAGAGCACATTTGGGCCAACCAGCACCAGAGACACTACCGCAGCATTCGAGCGGATAAAATTGTAACCCAAAAAAGAATATAAGATGGTGGGGATAGTAGTGAAGTCAGGCGAGCCAACGATAAAAGCCACTGCAAACTCCTCTATTGATAAAATAAATACGATGAGTAACGACGCCAAGATACCGGGCTTAATTGCAGGCAGATAAGCTACTTTGAAGATGGCCCAAGGATTAGCGCCTAAGTCTCTGGCGGCATTAACAATATCATCGTTAACTTGGGTAAATGACACAGTCAAAATACGCACAGCATAAGGCATAAACAAAAGCACATGTCCCAATAAAATACTAGGGTATTTGGCATAAATATGTAATGAATACAACAAAGAGGTGAAAAATATTGCAATCACAAAAGATGGCACTACCAAGGGTATTAGGACCAATACTTTGAAAACTTCTCTGCCGGGAAAATCAATTTTAGCAAAAGCATAAGCAGTAGGTGATGCTAGTACGATAGTCACCAGAGCCGCCAGCGGTGCCAGTGAATAAGAATTAAGCATAGCTGTGGACAGTGACGTGGTCTCCCACATATCAAACCAACGCTGCAATGATAATTTTTTGGGAAATATGTCGGGATAGCTCCAGCTCACAGAAGGGTCAACCAAAGACCATAAAAGTGCCATCGAAAAAGGCACAAACAACCAAATAAAGGCAAGACCTAAAAATAAATAGAGGAAGATTTTATTCAATTTAATACTCATAATGTTGCCACACGAGAGACATATTTAGCCGCTATTGCTACTGCCAAAGAACCAAACAAAGCTAACACCATCAACATAATGGCGATTACTGCTGCCCCGTTCCAATCACCGACGTCAGTTTGCACATAAATCATCAGCGTTGCCATAGAGTTTTCTGCTGTCGGGCCTGCCACTTTTTGAAAGCTAAAATCACCAGCAGCACCAATAAAAATTAAAATCAGCGCTGCTTGTAATGATTGCAATGTCAACGGCAACACCACTTTACGAAAACGTGCAATGCTACCTGCACCTAAGTCTTGCGCCGCGTCTAATACACTGTCAGATAAATTCTGCACTGAACCAGAAAGCAGTAACAAAGCAAAAGGCATTTGTTTCCAAACTTGCAAGAAAATCACACCAATACCTAGTTTGTCATTTTGCATCCTCACGGGTTTGTCCCACAAACCGCTCCAAATCATAAATTCGTTGATAAAGCCGTGGTAGGAGATAACATTAATCATCAAAAATGCTGCCACCAAACCGTGCACCAACATAGGCGCTTTTAAAATTGCCGATAATGTTATCGAGCCTTTAAACGGCTTACGCAGCCATAATGCTATTGGATAGGCGATGATTACTGAAAGAATTGCCGAATAAGAGGCAATATAGGCAGAATATCTAAAGGCTCGCCAAAAGCGCCTACTGCCATCACCGCTAATAATTTGCTGCCAATGCTCCAAGGAAAACTGGCTTTCACCTGCAAAATTATAAAAACCAATTGACTGTGCCACCGCCATAGATACCACTGCTCCTATTAATAAAAGCACAAATCCAAAACCTGGGGTTATTAATAACAATACTACCCACCAAGGCTTCTTCATTTCAAACCTTCTTTACGATTAAAATGGAGTCTTTAGGTAGACTAAAATTAATTTCTTGGCCTGTTTTTAGGTCTGGGTATCTTGGCAGTTGCAGTTTAAATATCTTTTCTTCTCCATTAATCTTAATAAATACATCTGTGTACGCCCCTTGGAATGCCGAAGAAACAAATTGGGCTTTAATTTTGTTATAACGGTTATCATTATTGAGTAGTAATTTTTCTGTCCACAATCTCGCTACTTCAGGACGCCAACAAATACTAATCTCTTGACCTACTTTGAGATCTTTGTAATTGGCACTTTCAAAGTCGACCAATTCAGTGCCGAGCATTACACTAATAGCACTGTTGTTAATGCTGGTAATTTTGACCCTGTGTACATTGGCAGCACCAATAAAATTAGCGACAAATTCTGTCTGAGGAGAAAAATACACTTCTTCTGGCGTACCTGCTTGTTCGATAACGCCGTTATTAAGCAGCAAAACTTTATCCGACATAGCCAATGCTTCTGACTGGTCATGGGTTACATAAATAGCCGTAAAACCCAACTCTTTTTGTAGTGCTCTAATCTCTATTCTGACTTGGTCTCTTAGTTTGGCGTCTAAATTAGACAGTGGCTCATCAAAAAGCACCAGACTAGGTTGAACCGCCAATGCTCTTGCCAGCGCCACCCTTTGTTGCTGTCCACCTGAAAGCTTATTGGGCAGCTTATTTTTATGCTCAGTTAAACCCACTTGTTGTAGAAGAGAATTCAAACGCTTGACTACTTCTTTGGTTGGCACTTTTTTCTGTTTGGGCCCAAAAGCAATATTTTCTAAAACACTCAAATGAGGAAACAGGGCATAAGACTGAAAACACATAGCACTGTCACGATTTTCAGGTGTTAGGTGACTGATGTCGTTGCCGTTGACTTTGATAGAACCACTGGTAGGCGAAAGAAAGCCGGCAATCAAGTTAAGCAGCGTGCTTTTTCCACAGCCAGAAGGGCCTAAGAGGGTAATGAAATCTCCTTTATTAGCACTAAAATTAATATCTTTTAATGCCCAAGAATCATCAAATTTTTTCGTAATACCTTTCACTTCAATCAATGTCATTTTATTCATATTTTTTTATATAAGTTATCATTGAGTTTTGCACTAAGCCACAGTAAAAAAACAGCTAATTATCTATTAGTAGTTTTTTGTTGGTAGGTCATTAAAAAGATCGGAGTGATCGGTCATAACACCATCAAGACCCCAAGACAATAATTCTTTTGCCAAAGCAGCATCATTGACCGTTGCCACAGCTGTCTGAGCACCAGCATCTTTCAGTCTTTTAATATTTTCTTTGGTAGCGTATTTATAGTTAAAATGAAAACTATCAACACCCAGTATTTCCATATATTTTTCAGGATTTTTAACAATATATTCAGTAGCGAATGCTGTTGATACCCACGGTGCATTTTCTTTGAAGGAAAGTAAGGTAACAGTAGAAAAGCTACTGACTACTAATTTATCATTATCTTTGGGCCAAAGCGCATCAATAATAGGAATAATATGTTCTGCAATTTCAATATCGGTGCCTGATATGGGTTTTAGTTCCAAAATCAAGCCCAAATCAAGCTCTAAACAGAGCCTAATAGTTTGTTCTAACGTAGCAATAGGTGTGCTGCTAAATCCCTTTATGCCAGCACTGGCATCAAGTTTTTGTAGGTCCTTAAAAAGATATTCACAAACCAAGCCTTTGCCGTTAGTTGTTCTATCAACATGATGGTCGTGAAACATAACAGCCTTGCCATCTCGAGTGAGTTGGGCATCGGTTTCAATCCAGGAAAATCCACACTTGGCTGCTAATCTATAAGCTGCTAGGGAGTTTTCTGGAGCTTCTAGCAAACAACCTCTGTGAGCTATAAGTGGTCCTGGTGCGTTTTTGGGTAATATTAATTTCATAAGTTATAAAATAAATGAGGGTTTTAACACCCTCATTTTATCTTGCCTCAAGTTTTACTAGATAATGGTTGTATTATTTTTGAACAACATTTTCCATAAAGCCATTGAGAAGCTTCTTCTTGAAAAAACCATCATTCATCCAATCGCGCTGATTGGTCCTTTGCCAATTTGGCACCAAAGCAGCGCCATCATCTGCGTTGGAATTAACAGGAGCTGAACCAAAGTCTGAATTAAACTTTGTTTGTGTTTCTGCTGAAGTGAGCCAGTGGATGAAAACCATCGCTGCTGCTTTATTTTTAGCATTAGCAGGAATAGCTACGGCATTACCACCACCATTCATGCCCCAGTTAGGAATATAAAATTTTATATGCTGACCGACTTCATTTTTCTTTTGTAGGCCTGCCAAATGATCTTCCCAAGCTGGCACTATTAAAAATTCGCCATCGTTTAAGCGGATTAAGCTGTCGGCATTACCATTAGTAAAAATATAGTTGTCTCTGTGTCCATTAAACCAATCCCATACTTTGTTTAAATCAACAGAATCGCCTGTATCGTTAGGGCCGAGATCCCTACCACTGATTTGGCGTGTCATATTTTGGATAAACGAGGGACCAGAGCCGCCGTTAGTAAAGTTAAAACCAAGACCACCGGGGTTATCAGAAATCCACTTTGATAGCGTTAAAGCGGTAGGCAAATCGCTACTTTTCACCCGGTCACTGTTATATGCCATTCCAGATTGATTGCCCCAGAAAGCAACGGCATAATCCATACCTTTGCCGCCATTAATATCTGTTCTAAGGGCGTCTGATTCTGGAAGTTTTTTAACAATAGGTCCAAAAAATACTTTCCCTAAATCTAAACTGTTGAGTTTATCGCCACCCAATGAAAAGACATCAATATCGCCTGTTTCACGCCTAGATTCTGCAAGCAATTTCTGTTGCATAGAGTCGTAACTTGCCACATCTGGAATACTGACTTTGATGCCGTATTCTTTTTCAAATGCTTTAGTGATTTTGCGAAACTCTGGCTGGAAATACCACTGATACCAGACCACTTCGCCTTCCTTTTTGGCTTGTTTAACTATGTTATCCCAGTCTTTTGCCAACAGCTCTGCGCTGTTGGCTGTTACGGAGATCAATGATATTATTACCACCAGCATGGTGATCATAAATGATCTTATACTATAAAGTTTTTGCATTTTTTTTCTCCACTAATGTTTTTAAAAAAAGCTAAATCATTTTTTTGCATTTCAAACCTTCATTCAGTTTGGAAGCGCTACCAATTATAGTCATAAATAAAATCGCTTGTCAATTGTTGATTGTAAGGTAAAATAACGTAAAGTAAAAAGTCTATACAGCCTTGTAACATGATGAAAAATAACAACTTAATGGTTTCAAAGGGTAACTACGCATGACAACGATATTTGACGTAGCAAAATTAGCTGGTGTAGGTATTGGAAGTGTTTCCAGAGTTATTAATAGTAAAGGCTCTGTATCAGACAAAACTAAATTGAAAGTAAACAACGCTATTAAAGCTTTGAATTACAAACCAAACCAGGCTGCACGTTCTTTAGTATCAAAAGAATTTAATACTATTGGAATTTTGGGGGCTGAACTAGCCGGAACTTTTAAAAGTAAAACTCTCCGAGTTATTGACCATGAACTTATCACTTATGGAAAACACTGCCTTGTAACTAACGGTGGCAGCAGTAATTCTGGAAATTCTAATGCGGCAGTTGACTCAGTTAATGACTTAATTAGTAAGGGATGCGATGGGATCATATTTTGGGGTAATGACATCACACATTTTGATATTACTTATGTTGAAAAATATTTCCCCAACATTGTAATACTAAACGATCAGATAGAAAATTTTGACCAGAAATGTTTTTATTTTGATCATTACAAAGCAGGATATATTGCCGGTCAGCACTTAGTTGATAATGGCCATAAAAGTATTGCTTGTATTACCGGTGACTTTCAAACTAAAGATGGTAAAGAAAGACATGAAGGATTTTTAGATTCATTGAAAGACAACAACATTACTATCCCATCTGAATTTATTGTTGAGGGAGACTATAGTTATATTAAAGGACAGGAAGGGGTGCTAACTCTGTTAAACAGAAATCTAGACTTTACTGCTCTATTCTGCGGGAACGACCAATCAGCAATGGCGGCTATATCAACTTTATCTAGCAATGGGTTTAATGTCCCTGGTGATATTTCCGTACTTGGTTATGACGATAATGATATGGCTCCTTTCACCTCTCCCCCGTTATCTACTATTCGGGTCCCATTCGATGATATGGCCTTAGCCGGAGTGAGATATTTGCTAAATACATGCTATGACCTCCAATTGAGCGTTGAACGTGATTTTCCTGTTGAGCTTATAGAAAGAAAAAGTGTACGAAATATTACTTAATAATATTTAGAGAATAATGAAACCAATAGATTAGCTATCGCGCCACCATAGGTCCTAGTCAATTATTTTCGTCTGTCTAGCAGCAGCAAAGCGGTCGTCATTTAACATGGCTCTTCTCATTCCCAAAAGTTTTTATTACCTAAATTTCAAAGACTATAGGTGTAGGAAGCTAGTAAACCAAGATTCTTCACGATCATTACTTATCAGAAATTTGTTGGGCAGTCTGACTATCAATTTGGTCTGAGAAGATAGATATGGTTAGCATTTCACCATTTTTATCATGTGTTATTTTGGACTTCAAACCCGCCTGTTGAGTTATGATATAGCCGGCAGCAACATCCCACATATTTGTACATTTTTCATAGTACCCGTGGGTAAAGCCTAGCGCCGCAAATGCAGTTCCAATAACCGAGCATCGATAATTCACACATTCAAACCCGGCCTGGATAAATATATCTTCAACCTCACGAAATGACTTAATATTCCAATGCGTATTCTGGCCCATAGCCATGGTTGGGATTTGGCATGTTCCGTGTTTTAAATTAAATTGTTTATTATGTCTAAAGCCGGATTCATGTTTATTGGCCGAAAGCAAAATATCTTGCAGAGGTATGCAAATCGCTCCCAATACAGGTTCATCATCTTCTATGTAGCCTATTGAGACTCCCCATAAAGGAATACCTGACAAAAAATTCGACGTGCCGTCAATCGGGTCAACGCACCAATAGGAATCACTTTTATTGCCACCACCTTCTTCACCAACAATATTATCATTTGGAAACTGTTCAAGAATCCGTTCTCGGATCATCTTTTCAACATCGCGGTCGGCTATAGATACAAAGTCTCTGGGATTTTTTGATTCAACCTTCAATCCATCCAGGTCATCAAAATACTGCATAGCAAGCTTGGCAGCATCAACGGCTAAGCTCTCAGCAAAAAGCTGTCTTATCGTATATTCATTTTTTTCTATCATATTAAAATATGCTTAACCTGTTAATTATTTTGGTTATCTAGATTTACGTAACGGATACTGACGACATTACTGTTATCTTCTAGTATTGAATGAGCAAAATATCAATATGGCTCATTCAATACCTATTGTCCACCCTCTCAAATTGGCTCCGCCGAACCTAATTGAAAGCATGGATTTCCTGCAATATAGCAGTTAGCGCCTCGCCATACCGCCTGGAATCGTTTATGGGCATGACTGGATAATATAATTATTTGGGAACGACTTTTTCAATGATATTTCCAAAAGCATCACGTCCTTAAAGCCATATTGTTTCGTGATAACCCGAAAATCCAGTCAAAAAAATGGCGAATGGTGCTTTCTGCAGTTATTGCTGTAAATGGATTTCAAATGTTTAAGCTAGATTATAGTTAAAAAGTAAGCATAAGTAGGAGAATGATTAACATTAGATCACGGTCACATTAATCCCAAAAATAGGAACAGGTAGGAAAGCCATAACCTAGTTTTCGGACATATTAGAAGCAACATTCGATCACGATATAATTATGGTAAGGTTCAACACTTAATCACGGTCTAATAAATCCATTATCGGAAACCATACAAAGAATAACCGGACGCCATAAAAGAGTTTATTCCGACACCGTAAAAAGAAGCTTAATTCGGACTGATTCAGCCAAAAGCAGATCTCCTCACTGGCAGTACAAACCCTTCCTGATTAACCTTAATATAACTAGACGGATTGTGTTTTTGGTACACAAGTTGGTACACATAAGTCATGACTGAAACCTAAACCCCCCATTTATAGCCTCTTAAGGACTAGATTCGCCGTCTCTCTGGGAACCGGTTATACAGCTTGTTTTTAGGCCCCTAATAATGTGAGCTGTAACAGCCACTCCAATGCCCAATAGCATTGAAACTGTTAAACCAATAATTAGTTCTTTAATGTTTATGTCTGCGTCCCTAAAGCTTTGTGATGCTTAATAGAAATACTACGAAT
>Ga0308000_10000761_pt1 | contig 13296 bp, 24 predicted proteins | sample Neamet3_FD_203877 | JGI IMG/M metagenome (GOLD analysis project Ga0308000, IMG submission 203877) | Marine microbial communities from water near the shore, Antarctic Ocean - #3 | ecosystem: Environmental > Aquatic > Marine > Unclassified | place: Southern Ocean | collected 2014-06-04 | reverse complement strand
ACAAGGCTTTACTTAAACTTAAGTTCCCTTCATTAGATACGGAATTTAACGAGGCTACCTTCACGCTAAGATTTATGAATAAGACCATAGCTCAAATCTCTATGGAATTCTATTTATACGGCTTGACGGGTAGCAAAGTGCCAAAGGCTACGACTAACATTGCTAAGTGGATATTAGGCGTGAACTTAGACGAGGAAGGAATTCCTGCTTCATCACCAGTACACGACGACGACGGAAATCCATACCACGAGTCTTTATCTGCATTTGCAGACAACTTCAAGCTACATTACAGTAGCTCAAAGTTATACTCGATATTACGCGAGAACAAGACTAAGTTTGACCCTTCAAATCTTGCTGAATCCTTAGCAGGTAAGGAGTTAGTCGTGAAGACTTTCTTCCACGAAGACTTGAAAGATTACACCATATCCACAACGGATTACACTTACAAAAGTAAGTCAGGTAACAATTCGAGTACACCTCAAGCGAAAAGCTTTAGCGTGAAATCCCAAGCAAGCAACGGAGCTTCTTGGTAAGAATATTAGGGAGGTCTTAACGGACTTCCCTATTTAACTAAGTTCAAGCCGTAATCATAATGTCCTTGATGTGCAACGGTTGCAAGCATGCGTAATCACACCCGAATATTGTAGCGGAGGTTGGCTTGAACATTAGTTACTATTACTGCGTGCAAAACAACAAGGCTTACAGCATGGCGCAACCGAGCGTGCACCAAGCCGTTAAAAATCACTATCACTATGCACCGTACTATGCATGGTATTTTACAAAACTAAAACATCAGACATGAAAAAGACTATAAAGAAACACGACTGCGATTACTATATGGGTGAAAATGTAACGCAAGGACTGCAAGAGGCTAAGCATTGTATCAATCAATTGGTATCCAAAGAAGAGCAAAGCGATTATCATAAGGAGATATTTAACGCTATTGATTTAGCAATAAAGAAGATACTAAGCAGTACAGGGTGATTCCTTTTCCGTTCTGTTCCTGCTATTTCTTCTCGTCCTTAATTAACCCTTGTTTTTATTATAGGGTGTAAACGATTAACTAATTAAATTACAACAACATGGCTAAGACTATGATTACTAAAACAATGGTGCTACAACGCATCGTAACTAACCTGATTAAGAAGAAGGTATATGTTACAAGATTAGGTAAGCAAATAATTCCTCAAAACGAGAACGACTTACCACCTAGAATGAAGAGAGCAAGCAACAAAGGTATTGCTAACCCAGAATATAACAAGGCACATGGTCAACTATATTATGAGTTGATAACTAAGCCGAATAGAGTTAAGGCTAACCCTAAGAAGGTAGCACCAACTCCCCTTATGTTAGCAAAAACGAAGTCAAAGCCTACCCCTAGTCCTATGAAGGGATATAAAGAGGTAGCTAGAACTGGTAGAGTATCTGAAGCGAAGACACTAGTAATTAACATGTCTCCGACTATGACTTGCACAATTACAAACAACGGATTAATAACTGTAGACTTTAAGTAACATGAAAAATAACTTCACAAGGATTTATATAATGTGTATTGTATTTACACTATGTATAGCAGTAGACATATACTTCGCCTATGTAATAGGTTGGAAGTTCACTATCATGGCAATATGCGGAGCAGCCTTCACATACTTAGCTTACCTAACACACAAGGAGTTGTCAACATTTAGAAGTTCATTCTATGACTAACTTTAACGTAGGTCTTGGTACTATTGAGATAGTATCAGAAGGCTTTGAGGTAACTATAAGAAAGCGACCAACAAGTGATGCAAACATACCTTCCGAGGTGTTGTTTGTAAATCACTCTACCGATGCACAGTACTCATTTGAAGAGCGTGAGCTTAACATGGTACATAAGCAATGCGATGAATATGAATTTCGTATTAGCTTAATATTTGAAGACTATAACTATGAATTCTTTCACTACTTGTCGTCCCGTATAGTATTTCAGGGTGAGAGTTTAGATGAATACAATCACTGTATTATTCTAAGTAAGGAAAACATGGCTAAAGTTATTAACATTGTGTGTAACGACATGGATGAGTTTGTAATTCACACCGCAGAGAAGAGAATCAGTGATATTAAGACTAAAATGAATATAGATGATGAACAATACACCCAGATGCAAGCGCACTTTGAAGCAATTTCAAGAACTACTAAAGCTTCAGCATGTTAAGCCAGCGACTATGTCGTTTAAGATTGTAGATGGTGGTTATGTACTCTTCTGTAAGGAGGATATGTTACCTGTATCTACAGATGAATTAGGTAAGGCTCTTAATGAGCAAGAAATTAAATCGTTCTTCTATAAGAACAGAAAACTAAATTAGGAAATTATGTGTGGAATTACAGCATACTCTGGTAAGAGTGTAAATATACTAAAGGCAATGCATTTATTAGAAGACAACGACAGCCGAGGAGGACACAGCACAGGAATGTATGTGGAGAACGGAGCATTCAAGAAGCTATATAAAACAACGGGCGAAAGCTCAGAGCTATTGAGACAAGTCGAGCATAATAAAGCAGAGTTGTTCATTGGACACACTCGATATGCCACTCATGGTGTTAAAACCGCTGAGAACACACACCCTTATGCTATCGGTAGATTTATCGGTTGCCACAATGGAGTGTTAAACAACTATGAAGAGTTGTGTAAGAGTAATGATGTATTAGTACCAGATGTAGACTCTAAAGCTATATATACTATACTTGATAAGACTAATGACTACCAAACACTTGGTGTTCATGGAGGTACAATCAATGCGGTATGGACTGAGCGTGATGGTAGACTGTATGTATACAGAAGAAACAACCCTCTATTTAAGATGGAAGTTAAAGAAGGTATATACTTCTCATCACTAAAAAGAGGGCTTGAGGATATATGTCCTTTCGATTGTATAGTAGAAGAGGTGGAGAAAGAATGCCTATTCATATATGAAGAAGGAGAACTGGTTGCATCTATAGACATACCAACTACATATGTAGCACCTAAGAACACGAAGGTTAAGAACTGGACTGACTATAAGCCTGAGAATACAGACTATTACGCTGACCTTACGAATAAGAGTGACGACTACTACGGCAAGAAAGATGACTGGTATGCAACTGCAGACGACAGGTACTCTCTTGAGATGTATGTAGACAAAGAACTAGAAGAAGCGGAGACTGTATTATTAATGACGCAGATTGAAGTACTTGTAGCTTTAGGTACAGAGATGGAAGACTACCTTAATGATGATGAGATGAACGCTTACAATGCTCTAACCTCTCAGAAATATAGAGAGCTGGATACAGTAAGAGATGAGGCAGAACTACATAGACAACTACGTAGCAATCAAATAGTAGCCCCATTCTAATGTCAGTTAATATGGAAAAGAACCTTGTCTTTGTGTCTGATACTCAGTACATTGATGAGGTCCTTACTTCTACTAAGAAGTTAAGAAGACGTTCGGCATACAAGAGCGATGTAGATATAGTGATTAACAAACTTAAAAACATCAAACTATTATGCCAACAGAAAACGAAATAATTGACAGCGCATTACAAGCATCTTTAGGTAGTGTAGTATTTGATTTAGCATCATTCGCTGAACCTCAAGAAATTGGAGAAGGCTTAGTTAGAGTATCCGTACAATTAGGTAACTCAACAGAAGATAAGTCAATCATTGTAGATAAAGATATAACAAAACTTGTTGAAGGTGTTGTATCCCTATACCCTTATGCTATTGATGAGGAGGTTATGGATAGCCTAATAGGAGAACATGGTATATGTTATATAGAAGACGACCAATGGTATCTAGCCAGTCATAGCCAGGTAGTACATTGCGACCATAACGAACAATGGATATTCAAGGACGATTCTATTTGGGGACAAATAGGTAATGGAAGTGAAGGGTTCTTTCATCAGGATGAAGACTATGTAAGGTGTCAAGATTCAGACATCGCATATATAAACTCAGATGTTGCTGACGACGATGAATGCTACTACTGCAACGATTGTGATGCATATAGAGCTAGCGAATCAGACCACGACTGCAATGATGATGATGACTACCACTGTGAAGATGATGATGTATACTTCAACAACACAGTAAGTTCCACTAGCCTTGATAGTCTTGCAAAGAAAAAGTTGTGGGGTACAGACAGTCCTACCTTCTCTATATCTAACGGTATGAGATATACATTCGGTGTAGAGATAGAGACTAGTCGTGGTACTATGGACCGTGATGACTGGCAAGAACTTAACATATCATCTATGTATGATGGCTCAACTAGTGGGCCTGAGTATGTTACAGGTGTACTGAAAGGTGACTACGGATTCAATCATCTTAAGAGGGTATGCAAAGCTGTTAGGAGTAACAATCATGAAACTAATAGTAGGTGTGGTATACATGTGCATGTAGGTGGTCAGTTCAATAGACGATTCACTATCATGCTGCTACGCTTATCTTATCAGTTGCAAGATGAAATCTTTAGAATGATGCCACCATCGAGGATAGGTAATACTTATTGCAAGTATATACCAACGTGGGCTAGTAAGATAAACTTCCAAGACTTCAGAGAGCAGTTGGGTAAGTTTATATATAACGATAGCACTACTCTTGACAAGTATCATAACAAAGAGCAGAGACACGACAAGTATGCAGGTACTCGATACAGGTGGGTAAACATCAACAACTTCAGCACAGCTAGTGGAAGACCAACAGTTGAATTTCGTAATCACGGAGCTTCAATGAGCTACGAGAAGATACGTAACTGGACGTTGATATGTATGTCTATTGTGCGCTATGCAGAGTCTAATCAGAAGAGGATATACAACGATGTGGAATCAATCACATTAAAAGATGTTCTAATTGACGGTTTAGGAACTAACATAGCTTCACAAGTATATGCATACTATGAGGATAGGGTTGAAGGTTTCAAGCACCACTATGCACGGGGCGGAGACAAAGACAACCATTTACCATCTCACATAATAAATAGAGGAGATGTAATAGATTAATATATAGGGTCGGAGAATTGAGTGGACTCCTTTAATGCCGTGATTCAAGTCGAGCCTGACAAACCACATGTGCGCCCTTATATATTATTAACTAACTAAAAACAATCATGAATATAGAGCACGAGATACAGAATCTTATAGATAATATGGCTAACAACGTAGAAAATACGGGTTCAGCTAAGTTATCGGTATGCGACGAGCGAAACTGGGATAAGAATCTCTGGGAATATCGCCATCAAATCATGGATACACTAAGAGGTAGAGGGTATATAGTAAATTCGTCTACCAACTATGAAGTGTTAGATATAGTAGTAACAAAGAAACTTGAATTAAAATAAACGACATGGGATACATGAAAGAGCTTGCTATACAGCAAGGAGAACAACAGGAGATGGAATCATTCCACAGTAATTATCACATGGAATCTATCATCATGCAAGCAGAGGCACAGCAACAAGCAGAGAACCTGCTATACGAGGAGCTACTGTTAGACGAACAAATCAAACAAGACAAAAAAGATAACTCAAATGAATAGACAAGAATTTTTAGCTAGTGGGAAGTTAGACTTCACCGTTAGTAAAGTCGAGTTGCATACATACGATGTAGTGCATAACGATGATTACAATGTAACACCATTCTTTGCCACAGTAAATGATACTACAGGTGAGGCGTTAGGTCCAGTACGTAGTGCATACACTGTTAAACAGAATAGTGAGCTGTTAGATGTAGTATTAAACAAGATAGGTGAGGGTAAGTACGACCTTAATGAATCTAAGTGTGGTGTATTTAACCACGGTAGAAAGGTATACTTCTTTATCAAGACTACACATCAGTCTGACTGGGGTCAGGAGAAGGCAGACACCTATGTATATGCGTTATCATCACACGATGGTAGTCAGAAGTTAGTGTTCGGAGTATGTAATCAGATACACAGTTGTGCTAACATGTTTGGTACGCTAATGAATGATAAGGATAAGAACCATATCATCAAGCACACTAAATCTATATCAGACATAGAAGGTAGTAACACCTTAGATGAGATGATTAAGAATAACATCACAGGTATAGCCAATCTTATGAAGACTATGCAAAGACATTCTATAGACATATCACTTCAAGGTGAGTTGGTTAGTAGTGTGATGGATTTAGTAGCAAACTCTAAGAACAAAAGAAAGACAGCCATATACCACGAGAGAAGAGGATTAGTGGAGGAATGTGTACTGACTGAGTTCAATGAGAAAGGCGACACTTATTACGGGTTGTTTAATGGTATAACTAACTACCTAACTCACCATGCTGGTTCAGAGGACAGCGTTATGGATAACATTGCTGGTAATTCTAGTGATATATCTAAGAATGCTGTACAACTAATCATCAAGCACATGAAGGAGAATCAATGTCTGAACTAACCAAGGCAGCGAACAACCTCATAAGTTTATGGGAAGAGGCTAGGCTTAATGTAAGTCTACTCTCTTTCCTAATTCTTGAGTATCATGCATCCACTCAGCAACATGAGATAGGGAACGAGGTACTCAGGGATATATACGGCTATACAAATGAACAGTTAGAATCGTCATACAGTGAGCTTGAATACTATGGTTATATAATCATTAAGCATGACTTCATAAGCTTCACTAGTAAAACGAAGTCCATATTCACATCACCACAGAAAAGAATGTCTGGTATGGAGAAGATGAAGATGGAAGAAGGCTTTGAATTATTCTGGAAGGCTTACCCTATTAAGGTAGGCAAGAAGAAAGCAAAGTTTGAATGGATGAGACTAAGGCCTGAAGAGAAACTTGTTGCCACTATAATGGAGGCTATTAAAATACAAGTAAAGTATAAGGCTGACTCAGAAAGAAGTAATAAGTTTGTACCCGAATTCCAACACGCTGAGAGGTGGATAAAGAATGAACGGTATGAAGATGAGCCTGAGCTTAAGTCTGCCTTAGTCAAGAGGATGAACAATAAAACAAGTAGAGATGAACGATGACATAGAATTAATACTGCTAAGTAAGCTTATAAATAAGAAGTCTGACTACTATGAATATAGTGAGATACTTTCTCCTGGACTGTTTAGTACCAAGGTGTATAGAGATATATATGAATGGTTAGATGCAGAGTATCAGGCAGGTCGTAAGTTTGACATGCTTAAAGCTAGTAATGAGATTAAGGGTGATGCAATACATTACCATATAGCTCAGTGCTTAGATAGCGGTATTAGTTATATGCATAACACTCTTACATGTATTAGCTTTCTTAGGAATAGTCATAAGAAGACAGTGCTTAAGTCTATATGCCAAGATGTATTAGTAAACCTTAATGACTCAGATGTTAATGAGGAGATAGATAAGATTGAGAAATCTTTAATAGATATAAACAAGAACGAACAAGGTTCTATTGTAGACATTAAAGAACACATCAAGGATACTATCAAGGTTATAGAAAAGAATTCACTATCACTAGGCATAAGCGGTATTACATCGGGGTTTGAATCTATAGATAAGTTCACAGGAGGTTGGCAGGAGCAAGACCTTATAATCGTCGGTGGAGCATCATCTATGGGTAAGACTTCCTTCGCATTAGCTTTAGCTACAAACGCAGCTAGAGGTGGTCATAATAGCGTTGTATTCTCTTATGAGATGTCTGTTACACAGTTAATGTCCAGGATAATCAGTGTTGAGACAGGAATTGACAATAGATACCTTATAAAAGGTACTTTGACTAGTGACGAGTGGGGTTCGATACACACAGCGTCTGGGGTAATCGAAAGACTACCACTATATATAGACGACTGTAAGAGTACAAGCTTACGATACTTGCTTAATAAGATTAGGCAGTATGTAATTACTAGGGGCGTTAAACTTGTGATGATAGATTACCTGCAGCTTGTGAGCAACATGCTTAAAGGAAGAAGCAGGGAGCAAGAAGTATCTGTCATCGCAAGGTCCTTAAAGAATATTGCGAAGGAGCTTAACATAACAATCATAGCTCTATCACAATTATCAAGAGGAGTTGAACGCAACGAAGGATGCAGACCAATGATGTCTAACCTAAGAGAATCAGGTGAGATAGAGCAGGCAGCAGACGCAGTAGTGTTTGTATACAGACCAGAGTATTACAATATACAGAACGATGATGCTGGTAACAGCACAGAGGGAATGGCTGAGATTATATTTGCTAAAGGAAGGAACATAGGAGTCGGTAGTAAGTGGCTTAAATGGATTAACTATCTAACTAAGTTCGAAGATATTGATGATAATTCCTTTTGTTAATAAATAAAAACATTATATTTGTAAAAGCTATGAAAACATCGAAGGACGTTATAGATACCATCAGTAAAGACCTCCCATTTTCCAAGGAAATCATCAGAAAGGTTGTTAATAAGACCTTTACTGAGATAAAGGAGCGTGCAAGTAAAGATGAGAAAATAATGCTTAGAGGGTTCATGAAATTTGTTTGTGCTACCAAAAAGAAAACCAAAACGTATAACCTAGAAGACTACAAAAAGTTGAAAACAAAAGACAAATGAAACCAAACATTATAGTAGTAGGAAAGAGTGGCTCAGGTAAGTCATCGTCCTTGCGTAACCTTAACGCAGAAAGAACAGCAGTATTAAACACAGAGAGAAAGCAACTACCATTCAGAGGAGCAAAAAACTTCAAGAATATGCCTGTCCCTGACCTTAATACTTTCAATACAGCATTCAAGAAGGCTGTTGAATCTCCAGACATTGATACTATCGTGATAGAATCATTCACTTCTCTTATCGAAATGATATATAGAGAGGCTGATGTGAGATTTAAAGGCTTTGATGTATGGTCTTTTTATAATAAGGAGATAGACCGAATCCTAAACATGAGCAAGAATACGCAGAAGTATATTATATACTTAGCTATAGACGGTGCTTATGATGGAGAAGACGGGGTACAAGAAAGATTTGTAGCTGTCGACGGTAACAGATGGAAGAAGAGAGTAGAGAAGGAATTTGTCCTATGTCTATTCACTGATAACCATTATTCAAATGAAGATGGAGGTACTAAGCACAGGTTTAGAACTCAATCTCAGGGTAAAGATTCAGCGAAAAGTCCAATGGAAATGTTCGATGAACTCTATATAGACAATGACCTTGCACAGGTAATAGAAAAGTGTGAAGAGTATTATAAATAGTAACAACTAAAGAAAACAATTATGTTTCCAGATTTAAACACAGTAGAGGTAAAAGAACAAGCAAGTTATTTACCAGCAGGTATACACCAAGTGAGTATAGTTGAAATGAGTAACTCTAATCAAAAACAAGGATACACAGGTACTCCTTATGTAGAGTTCAAAGTATCTAATGACCAAGGTATTTCAAACCTTAGATTTAGTGGAGTAGAAAAAGGTGTAACGTCAGAGAACGCAGCACGTGTTCGTACTGAAATCTTTAAAGGATTCTTACAGTCAGCAGGAGCTAAGTCTTTCAATGACCTACCTAAAGCTTGTAAAGAGACTATGGGCGGTAAGATTACTGTATGCTTAAGAGAGCGTGAGTATTGGACTAACGATAAAGAAACAGGAGCACCTGTAGTTAAGAAGATGGTAGAGTATAAGTTTGCAGGCGCAGCAGGTAAATCTGTTACGTGGAAGGATTCTTATAACAAGACTCTTTCAGAGACAGACCAAGCAGCGTATCAAGCTGCACACGATGCATTCATTGGTAGTAATGTTGAGGTGGCTAGCGATTCAATGCCCTTCTAAATAAAAATATGTAGCGAGTTGGGACTAGCGGCTCGCTACAATATTTTATTGTTTAACGAATTCACTATCATGAAATCAAATGAAATCTTCATACCATTCAATGTAAGTTCTAGTAAGAACAGTAAGCAATGGACAGGTAAAATGCTGATAAACAGCAAGGCAACAAGGGAATACATAAAGAAAAGCAAGGGAGACTACCTAAAAAACAAGGATAGATTCTTAGAGCTTACTAAAGGACTAAGTACACCGTTACATATATCATTCTATTTCATACGTAATAGCAAGAGAAGGTTTGATTACATCAATCCAGCTCAAACTGTTCAAGACCTCATGGTTAAGTATGGCTATATAGAAGATGATGACGTGTTTAACTTAGTACCATACTTTCATGGATACCATGTTGATAAAGAAAACCCAGGAGTAATAATTAGAATCCTTACAGATGCCAACGAACAAGAAACAAAAGAGAGTCAGTCAATTTAATGATGAAGTTACTGGTGTATATACACAGTGGCTACATGCATTAGACCATAAGAGTGCTATCGCTGAAGCTTTATGCTTATATAAAGAACTACCTGAAGTTCGTAGAACCGAAATAGCGCAGGAAGTTATAGATGTAGCTATGCTAAAGAGATTACAACAAGACACTGGAGTAACAGTAGTAAACGTAAAGGAAGATGGAACATCAGAAGAGCACCCGCCAGAGTAGGGTTATAGTTGTAACAACTCAGGAACACGAGAGAGGCAACATAGAAGCTGGAAGTATACTAAACTACAGCGAGCAATACGATAGGTATGTATTAGAAAACGAATATGGAATTGTTATATGCTCAGTAGGAGCAAATTATAATAACGAAATTCCTCACATTTTTAAACTTATAGAAGATGAGTAAGACAAAAGACACACACGCAACAAGGCTAATAGCCTATCTAAAAGAATATGGTAGCATTACATCATTCGATGCATTCAAGGAGCTAGGTAATACTAGGTTAGCCGCTACTATCTTTATCCTTAAAGACCAAGGATACAAGTTTGACACAGAAAACATAAGCGTTCCAACAAGATGGAATGATTCAGCAACAGTGGCTAAATATACAATCAATGCGGGAAAGTAAGAAGTTAGAAGACGGCTACATAGTAGACGATGAATCGTACTTCGCTGATAGCATGTATGTAACCAATAGTATGCTTAAGCAGCTGATGACTGGTAGTACTATGAGATTGGAACATTATTTAAACATGGAGCATAAGGAGTCTGAAGCTTTATTAGTTGGTAGTGCATTCCACTGTTACCTATTAGAGCCAGCTGATTTTGATAAGCGTTATGTATACGCTCCAAAGATTGATAAGAGAACTAAGGCAGGTAAGGAAATGTACGCTGCATTCTTAGAAGATATTGGAGATAGGAAAGCTATACCAGCTCACTACGAACACGCCTTCGAGTGTATGTATGATAACATTAGCAGAAACTTAAACGCCAACCAACTTATTCAGGGAGCTGAAGGTCGTGAGACTATTCACTTCTGGGAGGATATTAAGACTGGACTTAAGTGTAAGGGTAAGGTAGATATTGAAGGTGAAGATTATTTAGTGGACATAAAGACAACAAGCAAGGGAGCAGACCACGAAAGCTTCACTAAGTTTGTCAACGACTACAAGATAACCCAGCAGGCAGCATTCTACCTAAACGGAACACAAAAGAAAGACTTCTATTTCATTATGGTAGAACTTAAAGCACCATTCGGTGTAGGTATATACAAGATGAGTCCTGAAGCTATAGAGTATGGTAACAAACAAATAGATGCTACCATAGGACTATATAAGAAATACATTAACGAAGAATTATCTTCAGACCTTAACGGGGGAAACATAGTAATGGTTTAATGGAAAAGGTATTTGTATACGGAACATTGAAGAGTGGATTTAATAATAACATATTGTTATCTGATTCTAAACTGGTAGGTCCAGGTGTTACAGACGACATGTATGTTATGTATGAAGATGGCATTCCTTATGTTTCAAAATCAAGTAAGCAATCACAAATCTCAGGGGAAGTCTATCTAGTTGATGGACACACCCTTGAGGACCTTGATATGCTAGAAGGACACCCTCAATGGTACAAGAGAGAAAAGACTAAGGTCACATACTTTGACACTGAAGGTGAATTAATAACAGACTATGCATGGTTATACTTTAATGAGCATATACCAAACAGAGCACGTCTAAACAACACAGGTATTTATGGACACAAGAAATCAAGCAGGCTTAACGCCTTATTATTCTAACATAGATGTTAAGAATAAGATAGATGAATTACTATTCCAAAATGCTAAGGTTCAAGCTAACCTAGGTATAGATAGTACTAAAAAAGAAAAACATGAAGGATACCTCAAGTCAAAAGAAATTAGCAAGCAGATTAAAGCCCTGGACAGCAGCTTCGCAAAGAGTGCATTCCCTGAGTATATTAAGCAGTAACAAGGATATAATAATTGAACTGTTTAAAAAGGCTTATATACACAACGACATTGAGCTATCACATATAGGTACAAGGAAGAGAAAGTTTGTGGAGACACAAGCTATAATAATCTCTGTAATATATGAGTACTTCAAGATAACCCTGAATCAATTAGGTTATATAATAGGTAAGCACCATGCAACAACACTTCATTATGTAAACCTATATGAGGATGTGTTATGTTCAAACGATAAGAACAGGATACTGTATGAGTTGCTAGCTGACTATATAAACGAAGAGCTTTATGGAGCTGGAGGTAATGAATCATACAATGTATTCTCTAAGGATAATAAAGAACTTAAGATTCTCTGCAAGAGATTAATACTAGAGAATAAAGAATTACACGCTAATATGCAGAGTATAAGAGCCTTAGTAAATGTATAGTGTTCCTATATACTTCAACGCTTTGACTTATCAGGTAAGACAATACGGGAAACGTAAGAGCGAGATAGTTCTTATAGATAAAGTATCCGTCAAGACTAGCAGGGAGATATGCTTAGGTAATACATTAGATATGCTTAACGACCCAGAGCTTAATGAATACCTGATTGGTAGATTAAAAACTAGCAGTGGTAAGTCATTAGGGTGTGAAGTTAAGATAACAAACGTTGAGCCTATATCTCAGTGCGGGTATACAACCAAACGATTTAAAACAAAACACGATGCCAAGAGCTAAACCAATACCAAAAGATACTACAGTAAAGAATGTAACTAAGAGTGCGTTCCAACTAATGATGGGCGACAACAGGAAAGGTGTAGTATCGCATTCAAATAAAACATCCCCCAGGAACTTCCGTCAACAAGGTGCTACCTTAAATGGTAGGCAGTACGGAAGGTAGTAGGCAGGGCACGGTGCAGGGTATTATATATACCCTTGCCCTCTTGCCTCACTGCACCGACATACTACGAGAGGTGACTGCGTGAGTGTTACTAAACTAATCCTGTAATGGATTTGAAAGTCAGCGTTGGGGAGGGCGGGATTCCTTCCCAACTATGGACTAACTAAAACAAGACTAAGATGAAT
>Ga0308000_10000753_pt1 | contig 13355 bp, 12 predicted proteins | sample Neamet3_FD_203877 | JGI IMG/M metagenome (GOLD analysis project Ga0308000, IMG submission 203877) | Marine microbial communities from water near the shore, Antarctic Ocean - #3 | ecosystem: Environmental > Aquatic > Marine > Unclassified | place: Southern Ocean | collected 2014-06-04 | reverse complement strand
GGCGCTGATGGACCGCATGGAGGTGATACGCCTGTCGGGATACACCGAGGACGAAAAAGCCCATATCGCGCTCAAGTACCTGCTGCCCAAGCAGCTCAAGAACAACGGCATCCGCGAGGGTGAACTCGATCTGAGCGAGGCGGCGGTGCGCGACGTGGTGCGCTACTACACCCGCGAGGCCGGCGTGCGCGCGCTTGAGCGCGAGCTGTCCAAAATCTGCCGCAAGGTGGTCAAGGGGCTGCTGCTCAAAAAATACACCGCTCCGGTGCAGGTCAACCCCGACAACCTCGCCGATTTTCTGGGGGTGCGCAAATACACCTTCGGCCGTGCCGAGCAGAACAACCAAGTCGGGCAGGTGGTCGGGCTGGCGTGGACCGAAGTCGGTGGCGATTTGCTCACCATCGAGGCCGCGCTCATGCCCGGCAAGGGCAACGTCACGCGCACCGGCCAGTTGGGCGAGGTGATGAAAGAGTCGGTCGAGGCCGCGCGCACGGTGGTGCGCAGCCGCGCGCGGGCGCTGGGCATCAAGACCGAAGCCTTCGAGAAGAACGACATCCACATCCACGTGCCCGACGGCGCCACGCCCAAAGACGGCCCCAGCGCCGGCGCGGCCATGACCACGGCCATCGTCTCGGCCCTGACCGGCATCCCGGTGCGCGCCGACGTGGCCATGACGGGCGAGATCACGCTGCGCGGCGAAGTGACCGAAATCGGCGGCCTCAAAGAAAAGCTGCTGGCGGCGCTGCGCGGCGGCATCAAAACGGTGCTGATCCCGCAAGCCAACCTCAAAGACCTGACCGAAATCCCCGACAACGTCAAAGAAGGGCTGGAGATCGTGCCGGTGCAGTGGATCGACCGTGTGCTGGAACTGGCGCTGGAGCGCCTGCCGTTGCCTTTGACGGCTGAGGATGAGGCGACGGCTGCGGCTGCGGCCACCACGGCGGCTGCGGTTGCCGACCCTGCGGGCGCGGTGACCCTGAAGCACTGAGGGCGGAGCCGGTTCAGGGTGGCGTGCGCGCTGCCCTTGGCCGGTGTTGCGCCGCTGCCGGCCAGCGCTGCGGCCATTTTTGTGGCTGGCGTGTGTGTCGAGGGGCTGAATTTCGGTATAGAATAGCGGCTCTGTAGTCGGGCGGTGCCAGCGGTGCTGCAACAGGCTGCAAGATGCGGGAATAGCTCAGTTGGTAGAGCGCAACCTTGCCAAGGTTGAGGTCGCGAGTTCGAATCTCGTTTCCCGCTCCAATGGTTTTCGGTGGCAAACCTGCAGTTTGGTCTCGGGTTTGCCTGTGCGGTGCGGCGCTCAGCGCTTTGCCGGGTTTGCAAAAACAATGGCGCGGTAGCAAAGCGGTTATGCACCGGATTGCAAATCCGTGTAGGTCGGTTCGACTCCGGCCCGCGCCTCCAGCCTTACCAAGCGCTGGCCCTTGGGTCTCACGGCCCATAGCGGTTCAGTCGATGCGGGAATAGCTCAGTTGGTAGAGCGCAACCTTGCCAAGGTTGAGGTCGCGAGTTCGAATCTCGTTTCCCGCTCCATTCTTGCTTAACGCACAGCCACTTTGGATTGGTTGGTCTGCGCTTGCGCGCTGCGGACTGCAGTCGATGACGCCGCTGGGCGCTGCGCGGCTTGCTGCGCCGACCGGGGGGCGGATGCGGCGCGGCTGGGTGCGCTGCCGCTGCGAGCCGGGGCTTTGTTTGCGCTGGCCGTGCGGCTGGCTGCAGGCGCGCGCTGTTCGACGATCAGCACCTGACCGGCGCGCAAGGTGGCGTTGGGTCGCAGGTTGTTCCAGCTGCGTAGGTTGGCGACGCTCACGTTGTGGCGACGCGCCAGTGCCGAGAGGGTGTCGCCGGCGCGCACGGTGACGCGGCTTTGGCGCGTCTGCGGCGCCGCACCGGATGCAGAGCCGGTTTCGCGCCCGAGCAGAATCTGGCCACCGTCGGCGATGTGCTCGGGCACGTCGGCGTTGTGGCTGCCTTGGCGCGGCACCAGCAGAGTGGTGCCGGCGCGCAACTGGCTGGCGCGGCGCGGGATGTCGTTGACCTCGCGCAGACGCGCCTCGCTTAGGTCGTGGCGCTGTGCGGCTTGGGCCACGCTCATGCCTTCGGGCAAGCGCCAAGCGGTCCAAGTGGCCCACGGGCCTTGGTGCGCACGCAGGCGCTGCTGAAACAGCAGCGCGTTGTCCCACGGCAGCAAGATGGTGGGGGTGCCGGCGGCCATGATCACGGGTTTGTCGTGTGACGGGTTGAGTTGGCGAAAGTTTTCGATGCTTACCTCGGCCAGTTCGGCCACCAGCGCCACGTCGATGTCGCGCTCGAGCGTGACGCTGTCGAAGAAGGGGTGGTTGCCTATGGTGGGCAGCGCGATGCCCAGACGTTGCGGGTCGCGGATCAGGTTTTCGATGGCTTGCAGCTTGGGCACGTAATTGCGTGTTTCGTTGGGCATGCGCAGGTCGAGGTAGCCGGTGCCCAAGCCAGCGGCGCGGTTGGCGCGGATGGCGCGCTGCACGTTGCCGTTGCCCCAGTTGTAGGCCGCCAGCGCCAAGTGCCAGTCGCCGAACATGCGATGCAAGCGCTCGAGGTAGTCGAGCGCGGCGTTGGTAGAGGCGAGCACGTCGCGCCGGTCGTCGCGAAAGGCGTTTTGCATCAGGTCGAAGGAGCGCCCGGTGGCGGGCATGAACTGCCACAGCCCGGCGGCCTTGACTGGCGAAACCGCCTGTGGGTTGAAGGCGCTCTCGATGAAGGGCACGAGCGCGACTTCCATCGGCAGACCACGGCGCTCGACTTCTTCGACGATGTGAAACAGGTATTTGCTGCTGCGCAAAACCATGCGCTCGAGGTTTTGCGGCCGGCTCGCGTGCCACTGCTCGTGCTGGCGCACGAGGTCGGTTTCGAGGTCGGGCATGGCAAAGCTGCGCCGCATGCGCTCCCACAGGTCGCGCGGGGCTTCCAGCGAGGCCACCGCCACGGTGGTGCTGGAGGCGTTGCTGTTGCCCAGTGCCAGCAAGGGACCGCTGGGAATGATCGGGCGCAAACCGAGGCTGCCGCCCGATTGGGCCAAGCCCAGCGGGGGGGGGTGATCGGCCGCGCCTTGAAGCATGGCGGCGGTGCTGAACGGGGCGGTGCCGAATGGGGCCGCGTGGGCGGGCTGGATGGTGTTTTGGCCGCTGCCAGTGCCGCCAGGGGCGGCGCAGGCACCGAGCACCAGGGCGGCTGCCAGCGGCAGCACGAGGCGCAGGGTGCGGCGGGCTATGTTTTGGGTAATGGTTGTCATCAGCTGGGTATCTGTCGCAAATTGTGGCGATTATCGGGCTTGTTGCAAAGCGTTGGCAAGCGCGCCACGGCACGCTCTGGTGCGCAGGCGCCTGGGCCGGGGGGCACTGGGCTCAAACAAACACGTCTTTGCAACGCCGCAGGGCGGTAAAGGCATGCACATCGGCAGTCCAACGAGGGGCTGATTCGAACACTGGTTTTGCAGCCAGGCCGGTTTGCAGGGCTTCGGGTGTGGCAGGGGCTGCATCCGCATCAAATACAGCCGGCGCGAGCTTCGGGGCCAGCCGTTGGAGGGCTTGGCGCAGCGCGGGTTCCCGGCTGCGCAGAAAGGGGTTGAGCGCACGCTCCAGCCCGATGCGGCTTGGCAGGGTGGGCAGGTCGGCTTGGCGCTGGCGCTCGCACCAGCCCTGGTGGTCGGCCAAGCCCGGGTGCTCGGGTTCGAGCGCACGCGCAAAGCGCAGGTTGGCGAGGGTGTATTCGTGGGTGCAGCAGACCAAGGTGCTGTCGGGCAAGGCGGCCAGCCGATCCAAGCTGGCCAGCATCTGCTCCGGGCTGCCCTCAAACAGGCGGCCGCAGCCGATGGAAAACAGGGTGTCGCCGCAAAACAGCAGGCCCTCAGGGCCGAGCGGCTGGCCGCGCGCCGAGGCAGTAGCGGGCGCGCGCCCCACCGGGCCGGCAATGCTGGCTGGCGCAAAGCCCACGCAGTACCAAGCGATGTGCCCGGCGGTGTGGCCCGGCACCTCGATCACCTCAAAGGAGCGGCCGAGCAGCGCCACGCGCTCACCGCCGTGCACACGCTGCACGCCCTCAGGCAAAGGCTCGCCGGTTGGCCCCCAAGCCGGCGCTGCCGTGGCTGCGCGCAGGGCCGCCACGCCGCCGGTGTGGTCGCCGTGGTGATGCGTGAGCAAAATGCCCGCCAGTTGCAGGCGCTGCGCCGCCAGCCAAGCCAGCACCGGTTCAGCCTGTCCGGGGTCCACCACCCAAGCTTGGGCGCCGTCGTGCAGGGCCCAGATGTAGTTGTCGGTCAGGGCCGGGATGGGGTGCAGCAGGTGCGTGGTCATGGTCACCATTGTCGATCAGGCGCGCCGTTGCACCGCTGGGTACCCCGGCGCGCTGGTGGACAATCGTGGCTCAAGCTCAACCCCCTCCCCAATGCAAAGGTGCGCGCGTGCTGGATCGTTTTTTGGATGCGCTGTGGCTGGAAGATGGGCTGGCGCCGCTGACGCTGGCCGCCTACCGCAGCGATTTGCAGCAGCTGGCCGACTGGCTGGCGCAGCGGCGCGCGCCAGCACCAGCCGCAGCAGAGCCCGGCAGCGCTGCTGGCGCGCAACCAGCCACCGTTGCCGCCCCCGCCACCATGCTCGAGCAAGCGCAAGAGGCCGATCTGCTGGCTTATCTGGCCGCTTGCCACGGCAGCAGCCGCGCCAGCACGGCCAACCGGCGCCTGAGCGTGATCAAGCGCTACTACCGCTGGGCGCTGCGCGAAGGGCTGCTGGCGGCAGACCCGACGCTCAAGCTGCTCAGCGCCCAGCGCGCGTTGCGCGTGCCCAAAACGCTGAGCGAAGCGCAGGTGGAGCGGCTGCTGCAAGCGCCGGATACGGCAGAGCCGTTGGGCTTGCGCGACCGCGCCATGCTCGAACTGTTGTACGCCAGCGGCTTGCGCGTGAGCGAATTGGTGGGCTTGCAACTGCACCAACTCAGCCTGGCCGATCAGGTGCTGCGGGTGTTGGGCAAAGGCGCCAAGGAGCGCCTGCTGCCCTTTGGCGACGAGGCGCTGCACTGGCTGCGCCGCTATCTGAGCGAGGCCCGGCCCGCCATCTTGGCCGGGCAGGTGAGTCACGATCTGTACGTCACCGCGCGGGGTGCGGCCATGACGCGCGTCATGTTCTGGCTGCTGGTGAAAAAATACGCCCGGCTGGCGGGCATCGACACGCCCTTGTCGCCGCACACGCTGCGCCACGCCTTTGCCACCCATCTGCTCAATCACGGCGCCGATTTGCGCGCCGTGCAGCTGCTGCTGGGCCATGCCGACATTTCCACCACCACCATCTACACCCACGTGGCGCGCGCGCGCCTCAAACAACTGCACGCGCTGCACCACCCGCGGGGCTGATGCGGCCAGCCTGTGCAGGTGCCTAGGTGCAGTCGGCGGCACCTCATCGGCGGCACGCCAATCGGCGGCACGCCAGCGCCGCAGTCTTTACAATGGCACACCATGAGCATCTACCAACTCGACCAATGGCGCCCCGAGGTGCACCCGAGCGCCTTCGTGGCCGACAGCGCGCAAGTGATCGGGCAAGTCAGCCTAGGGGCCGAGGCCAGCGTCTGGTTTGGCTGCGTGGTTCGGGGCGACACCGAACTCATCAGCATTGGCGCGGGCAGCAACATCCAAGACGCCAGCGTGCTGCACGCCGATTACGGCTTCCCGCTGCAGGTGGGCGAGCGCGTGACGGTGGGGCATCAGGTGATGCTGCACGGCTGCTGCATCGGCGACGAAACGCTGATCGGCATCGGGGCCGTGGTGCTCAACGGCGCGCGCATCGGCAAACACTGCCTGGTGGGCGCCGGCGCGCTGGTGACCGAGGGCAAAGAATTCCCCGACGGCTCGCTGATCTTGGGCAGCCCGGCCAAGGTGGTGCGCACGCTCACGCCCGAGCAGATCGAGGGCCTGCGCGCCAGCGCCCAGCACTACATCGAGAACGCGCGCCGCTACCGCAGCGGCTTGCACCGGCTTGCAGCGCCTGGGGTGAGCGGCGGTGTCTGAAATCCAGCGCTTCATGTTCGAGGGCCTGCCGGTGCGCGGGCTCTGGGTGCGCCTCGACAGCGCGTGGCAAGAGCTGCTGCAGCGCCAAGCGCAAAGCGCCGTTTACCCACAACCGGTGCGCGAGCTGCTGGGCCAGATGTGCGCCGCCGCGCTGCTGCTGCAAGCCAGCATCAAGTTCAGCGGCGCGCTGCAGCTGCAGCTGGTGGGCGAAGGCCCGGTGCGGCTGGCGGTGGCCGAAACCCGGCCCGACGGCAGCTTTCGCGCCACGGCCCAGCTCGCGGGCAGCCTGCCCGAGGCGGCAGCGCAGCCGTTGCGCGCCGATGGCTCGCCCACTTGGTCGCTGGCCGATTGGGTCAACCGCCACGGCGGTGGGCGTTGCGCCCTGACGCTCGAGCCGCAAGAGCGCAGCAGCGGCCAGCAAAGCTACCAAGGCGTGGTGCCTCTGAGCCCGGGGGGCAGTGCGGCGCCGTTCGAGCACCTGAGCCAGGCGCTCGAGCACTACATGCAGCAAAGCGAGCAGATCGACACCCGGCTGGTGTTGGCGGCCAACGACCAAGTCGCGGCCGGCTTGCTGATCCAGCGCGTGCCCGCCAGCAGCGAGGCGGCCTTGAGCGGTGCCGCTGCCGCGCAGGCGCGCCGCGAAGCGCTCGAGCGCAGCGACGACTACCCACGCATCGCCTTGTTGGCCGCAAGCCTGCAGCGCGACGAGCTGCTCACGCTCGATGCCGACACCGTGCTGCGGCGCCTGTTCTGGCAAGAGCCCTTGCAGCGCCTGCAGGCCGATGCGGCGCAGAGCGCCCCCCGCTTTGCCTGCCGCTGCAGCCGCGCCAAGGTGGCGGCCATGTTGCACGGGTTGGGGGTGGCCGAGGTGGAGTCGATTCTGGCCGAGCGCGCCCAGATCGAGGTCGGCTGCGAGTTTTGCGGCGCGCAGTACCGCTTCGATGCTGTGGATGCGGCGCAGCTCTTTGCCCCAACGCCGCCGGTGGCCGCGCCTACGGCTGTACACTAAGAGGCTATAAAGACACCTCGGGTCGAATCGAAGGGATGTAGCAGGCGGCGCGTGCAAACGGCGCGGCTTGCGACCCAGCCAGCACGGCCTGCACAACAATGACCCGAACCATGCAACGCCGTTCCCTCATCGCTTGGGGCGCCAGCGCGGCGCTGCTGGCCGCCAGTGGCCCATCATGGGCGCGCAATTTCCCGACGCGGCCGCTGCGCTTGGTGGTGCCGTTCCCGCCCGGCGGCATGACCGACATCCTCGCACGCTTGCTGGCCGCGCCGCTGGCGCAGGAGCTGGGCCAGCCGGTGGTGCCAGACCACCGCCCCGGCGCCGCCGGCACCATCGGCACCAGCGAAGTGGCCCGTGCCAACCCCGACGGTTACACCTTAGGCCTAGTGACTGCCGGCTTGTTGTCGGCCACCCCAGCCTTAACCCGCGCACGCCCTACCATCCGCTCACCGACTTCACGCCCATCACCAACGTGGTCGCGACCGCGCACGTGATCGCCGTGCATCCGTCGTTTCCGGGGCATGACTTTGCGTCTTTTCTGAGCGAGATTCGGCGCGCCCCCGGGCGTTTTTCCTATGCCACGGCAGGTGCGGGCACGATTTTGCACCTGCAGTTTGAGCTGCTCGAGTCCTTGACCCGGACCTTTGTGGTGCACATCCCGTACCGCGGTTCTGCCCCGGCGCTCGCCGACGCCGTGGCCGGGCACGTGCCGATCGTCATCGACGTGTTTTCTACCGCACTGCCGCACATCCAAGCCGGGCGGCTGATCCCCATCGTGGTCGCCGCGCCGCAGCGGCTGCCGCAGTTGCCCCATGTGCCGACCTTCGCCGAAGTCGGCTTCGAGCCGGTCAACCGCACCGGGTTTTTTGGTTTGCACGGCCCACGGGGTTTGGAGCCCGCGGTGGTGGAGCGCATCCAAGCGGCCATGACGCGCATTTTGGCCGAACCGGCGCTGCGCCGACGCCTAGAAGAGCTCGGGGCGACCGTGGTGGCCAACACGCCCGAGCAGTTTGCCGAGCAGATCCGGCTCGAGTTTGAGCTCTATCGCAACCTGGTGCAGCGCGCCGGTTTGCGGCCGGATTGAGTGGGACTCCGATTGCGCGTCGGCGCCGCTGCACCGGCTGGACCCCATAGCGCTGCTGCGGCACAGGCAAGCGCCATCGTTCACCGTGCCCGCGCATTGAGGCTAGGGTAAATCCGGGGTTGTTGGTGCCTGCTGCAAGTGGCGCACATGATCCGCTCTACCTACAATCAATTGTTCAAAACTTATCAGGAGACCTGCACCATGCAACGCCGTTCCATCATCGGTTGGGGTGCCAGCGCAGCGCTGCTGGCCGCCAGTGGCCCGTCTTGGGCGCGAACGTACCCGACGCGCCCGGTGCGTCTGATCGTGCCCTTTGCGCCCGGTGGGCCCACCGACATCGTGGCGCGCATGGTCTCCGAGCCGCTGAGCACGCTGCTGGGGCAACCGCTGGTGGTGGAAAACCGCGCCGGCGCGGGTGGCTCGATCGGGGCGGCCGAGATCGCGCGCGCCGCTCCCGACGGCTACACGCTGGGCGTGGCCACGGTGTCCACGGTGGCCGCCAACCCGGCCTTCAACCCGCGCACACCCTACAACCCGCTCACCGACTTCACCCCCATCACCAACATCGCTGCGGCGCCCAGCGTGTTCGCGGTGCACCCCTCGTTCCCGGGGCGCGATTTCGAATCTTTCATGCGCGAGGTTCGGCGCACACCCGGCCGCTTGTCTTACGCCACCTCGGGCACGGGCAGCATCAACCACATTCTGGTCGAGCTGTTCGAGTTCGAAACCCGCACCTTCTTGGTGCACATCCCCTACCGCGGCACCGGCCCGGCGCTGGTGGACGTAGTGGCCGGCCATGTGCCGATGATTTTTAGCGACCTGCCCTCGGCGCTGCCGCACATACAGGCTGGCCGGCTGGTGCCGGTCGTGGTCGGGGCGCCGCAGCGCGTGGCGCAACTGCCCAACGTGCCGACCTTTGCCGAAGTCGGGTTGCCGCGCGTCAACCGCATGGCCTTCTTTGGTTTGCACGGCCCGCGTGGGCTGCCGCGCGAGGTGGTCGAGCGCGTGCACGGCGCCACCATGCGTGCGCTGGCCGACCCGGCGCTGCGCCGGCGCCTTGAGGACACCGCCTTGGTGATCGTGGGCAACACACCCGAGCAGTTTGCCGAGCAAACCCGGTTCGAGTTTGAGCTCTTCCAAAGCGTGGTGCAGCGCGCAGGCTTGCGGCCGGATTGAGGCGGACCTAGGGGGCCGGTTTGCGGCTGGACTGGGGCAGCCCGGGTGAGCCGAGTCTGGGCCTTAGTTGCTGCGGTTGAGCGGGGCCACGGGGAGTGAGCTTGGAGGTGCGGGGCTGGGAGCACCCGCCGCCGCCGTTCCCGCTGCCCCTGCCGCCGACTCGGGGCGCCGGATCTGCACAAAAATCTCGTTGGGGCGCACCATGCCGAGCTCGTGCCGCGCCACTTCCTCGACCATCTCCAGCCCATCCTGCAGGTCGCGCACCTCGCTGGCGAGTTCGGCGTTGCGCTGGCGCGCTTGTTCGTTGGCCGTTTCTTGCACCTGCAGGCGCTCGCGCAACTCGCGCACTTGCGGCACACCGCCGCGCCCAAACCAGAGCTGCGCCTGCACCCCCAGCAGCAGAACCGCCAGCAGCAGGGCCACGGCGCGGGCGTCGAAGGTCAAGCGGGGCATGGTGGCGGTGTTTCAGTGGCTGTGGTCTGAACCGCTCAGGTGTGCCGGCTGCACGAGTGCAGCTCGGTCGGCACAGTGGCCCTTGAGGCTCAGCGCAAATTGTAAAACGCTGCCCGGCCGGGGTAGCGCGCCACGTCGCCTAGGTCTTCTTCGATGCGCAGCAGCTGGTTGTACTTGGCCATGCGGTCGGAGCGGCTGAGCGAGCCGGTCTTGATCTGGCCGGCGTTGAGGCCGACGGCGATGTCGGCGATGGTCGAGTCTTCGGTCTCGCCCGAGCGGTGGCTGATGACGGCGGTGTAGCCGGCGCGCTTGGCCATCTCGATGGCTTCGAAGGTCTCGGTCAGGGTGCCGATCTGGTTGATTTTGATCAGGATCGAGTTGGCTACGCCTTGGTCGATGCCTTGTTTCAGGATCTGGGTGTTGGTGACGAACAGGTCGTCGCCCACCAGCTGCACGGTTTTGCCCAGGCGCTCGGTGAGGTGCTTCCAGCCGTCCCAGTCGCCTTCGGCCATGCCGTCTTCGATGCTGATGATGGGGTATTTGTCGCACCAAGTGGCCAGAATGTGCGTCCATTCTTCGGCGCTCAGCACCAGCCCTTCGCCTTCGAGGTGGTATTTGCCGTCGCGGTAGAACTCGCTGGCGGCGCAGTCGAGCGCCAGCGCGATTTGGTCACCGGCGCTGTAGCCGGCGTCGGCGATGGCTTGCAGGATCATCTGCAGCGCCGCTTCGTGGCTGGGCACGTTGGGGGCAAAGCCGCCTTCGTCGCCCACGGCCACGCTCATGCCCTTGTCGTGCAGGATTTTTTTGAGGGCGTGAAAAACTTCGGCACCCCAGCGCAGGGCTTCGCGAAAGCTGCTCGCGCCCAAGGGCACGATCATCAGCTCTTGCAGGTCGAGGTTGTTGTTGGCGTGTGCGCCGCCGTTGACCACGTTCATCATCGGCACCGGCATCTGCATGCGGCTGCTGCCGCCGAAGTAGCGGTACAGCGGCAGGCCGGCTTCTTCGGCCGCGGCGCGCGCCACCGCCATGCTCACCGCCAGCGTGGCGTTGGCGCCCAGCCGGCTCTTGTTGGGGGTGCCGTCGAGGTCGATCAGGGCCTGATCGAGAAAGGCTTGCTCGCTGGCGTCGAGACCGAGCACGGCTTCGCTGATTTCGGTGTTGATGTGCCCCACGGCCTTGAGCACGCCCTTGCCGAGGTAGCGCTTGGGGTCGCCGTCGCGCAGCTCGATCGCTTCGCGGCTGCCGGTGGAGGCGCCCGAGGGCACGGCGGCGCGGCCCATGACGCCGCTCTCGAGCAGCACGTCGCACTCGACGGTGGGGTTGCCGCGCGAGTCGAGGATTTCGCGGCCGACGATGTCAACAATGGCGCTCATGGGGTTTGCCTTTGGGTCAAGAAAAGTGGGTTGGAAAAAGGGGGGCGGGTTGGGTGGTGGTCGGGGCAGAGCAGGGCGGGCGGCGTGGGCAGATGGCGGGCGTGGATGGCAGGCTGGCGGGTTTCAGACGCCCTCAACTGCGATCATGCGGATCGAGCCCGCCCCTGCGCGTGCTTGGCGCGCTTGCGTGTAGGTGGCGCTTTCGTAGTAGGCGCGCGCTGCGGCCAAGCTGGCAAAACGCAGCACCACGATGCGCTGCGGCTCCCAGCCGCCTTCGAGCGCATCGACCTGGCCGCCGCGCACCAGCACCTCGGCCCCGTGCTCTTGTATGGCCTGGGTGCTCCATTCACGGTAGACCTTCATCTGTGCTTCGTTGGTGATGGTGACGTCGGCGATCAGGTAGGCGTGTGGCATGGCTATGGGGTGGTTTAGGGCGGATGTGTGGGGCGGATGCAGGAGGGTGTTGAAAGCTTGGCCGGTGTGATGAGCCTAGTAGGTGTGGATGTCGTTTTCCAGAAAACCGTGGCGTTTGGTCACGCGGTCGAGTTCGAGCAGGCTCTCGAGCAGTGCCGGCATGTGTTTGAGCGGCACCGCATTGGGGCCGTCGGACAGGGCTTGGGCCGGGTTCGGGTGGGTTTCCATGAACAGGCCGGCCACGCCCACGGCCACCGCCGCGCGCGCCAGCACCGGCACCATCTCGCGCTGGCCGCCGCTGGACTGGCCTAGGCCGCCGGGCAGTTGCACGCTGTGGGTGGCGTCGAACACCACCGGGGCCCCGGTCTGGCGCATGATGGCCAGCGCGCGCATATCGCTCACCAGGTTGTTGTAGCCAAAGCTCACGCCGCGCTCGCAGGCCAGAAAGTTGTTCTCGGGCAGACCGACTTCGCGTGCCGCAGCGCGCGCTTTGTCGATCACGTTGAGCATGTCGTGCGGGGCCAGGAACTGCCCCTTTTTGATGTTCACCGGCTTGCCCGACTGCGCCACGGCGCGGATGAAATCGGTCTGGCGGCACAGGAAAGCCGGGGTTTGCAGCACATCGACCACCGCCGCGACTTCGGCGATTTCGGACTCGGTGTGCACGTCGGTGAGCACCGGCAGGCCGAGCTCGCGCCGCACCTGGGCCAAAATCTCGAGCCCGCGCTCGCGCCCGGGGCCGCGAAAGCTGCTGCCGCTGGAGCGGTTGGCCTTGTCGTAGCTGCTCTTGAAGATGAAGGGGATGCCGAGCGCGGTGGTGATTTCCTTCAGGCGCCCGGCGACTTCGAGTTGCAGCGCCTCGCTTTCGACCACGCAGGGCCCGGCGATGAGGAAAAAGGGCCGGTGCAGGCCGACTTCGAAGCCACAGAGTTGCATGGTGGATCAGCCTTTGCGCGCTTGTTGTTGTTGCAGCGCGGCGCGGATGAAGGCGCTGAACAGCGGGTGCCCGCCCCAGGGGGTGGATTTGAACTCGGGGTGAAACTGCACGCCCATGAACCAGGGGTGGACGGCGGCGGGCAGTTCGACGATTTCGGTCAGCTGCTCGCGCTGCGTGAGCGCCGAAATCAGCAGCCCAGCCTCGCGCAAGCGCTCGAGGTAATGCGTGTTGGCCTCATAGCGGTGGCGGTGGCGCTCGCTCACCACCGGGCCGTAGATGGCATGCGCCAGCGTGCCGGGTTGCACGTCGGCGCTTTGCGTGCCCAGGCGCATGGTGCCGCCCAGGTCGCTGCTGCCGTCGCGCTGCTGGATCGAGCCGTCGGCGTCTTGCCACTCGTCGATCAGGGCGATCACCGGGTGCGGTGTGGCGGGGTCGAACTCGGTCGAGTTGGCGCCATCGAGCCCGGCCACATGGCGCGCAAACTCGATCGTCGCCACCTGCATGCCGAGGCAGATGCCCAGATAAGGCACGCGCTGCTCGCGGGCGTAGCGGGCGGCGGCGATTTTGCCTTCGGTGCCGCGCTTGCCAAAGCCGCCCGGAACCAAAATGGCGTCAAACGGCGCCAGCACCTGCGCCACGTCTTGCTGTTCGAGCGCTTCGGAGTCGATGTAGCCGATCTCCACGCGCACTTGGTTTTTCAGGCCGGCGTGGCGCAGCGCCTCGTTGAGCGATTTGTAGCTGTCGGACAGATCGACGTATTTGCCCACCATGGCGATGCGCACCGCGCCCTGTGGGTGTTGCAGCGCGTGCACCAGCTCGTCCCAGCGCTGCAGCCGCGCCGGTGGGGTGTTGAGGCGCAGCTTGTCGCAGATCAGGCCGTC
>Ga0308000_10000738_pt1 | contig 13471 bp, 10 predicted proteins | sample Neamet3_FD_203877 | JGI IMG/M metagenome (GOLD analysis project Ga0308000, IMG submission 203877) | Marine microbial communities from water near the shore, Antarctic Ocean - #3 | ecosystem: Environmental > Aquatic > Marine > Unclassified | place: Southern Ocean | collected 2014-06-04 | reverse complement strand
TACACGACCCCATGTGCAGCTGGTGTTGGGGTTTCAAACCCGTATGGCAGCAACTCCAAGCACAGCTTGGTAGTACCGTAAACATTGTTTATGTTGTGGGTGGTTTGGCGGCAGATTCAAACCAGCCGATGGCCACAGGCATGCAACACGCCTTAGAAGCTACGTGGCAACGCATCCAACAACAAATACCTGGCACCGAATTTAATTATGATTTTTGGCGCCATGCCAGTACTACCCAACCGCGACGTTCCACTTACCCGTCTTGTCGGGCGGTTTTAGCCGCTAAAATACAAGACCCCACATTAGAACAAGCAATGATTCTGGGCATACAGCAAGCCTACTATTTAAACGCTAAAAACCCCTCCAACATAGACGCTCTTAAAGACGTGGCAACAAGCATAGGCTTGCAACCTGAACAATTTAAACGCGACATGGCAAGCCAAAACGTAGAGGAACAACTGCAAGAACAACTTCAACTAGCTCGAAGTCTGTCAGCACAAGGCTTTCCTAGTTTAGTGTTGCGTGAAGAAAATAATACGGGTGGCAAGCTGCATGCTATTTCGCTGGACTACAACAACAGCCATACCATGCAGCAGATCATTGATAACATTACCGGCACTGTTAAGTAACACCCATGAGACACTTTGCACACCCACACGTGTTCTCCCCCATAACCATCCGAGGGAAACGCCTAAAGAATCGTATTATGTCCACAGGCCATGACACCTGTTTACCTACCAATGACCTCGTCAATGATGAGCTCGTTGCATACCACGAGGCGAGGGCCCGCGGTGGCTGTGGTTTAATTGTACTGCAAGTTTCGGGAGTACACGAAACTGCTCGCTATACCTCTCATCTATTAATGGCAACTGATGATAAGTGCATTGCAGGTTATCAGCGTTTAGCAGACATGTGCCACAGCTACGACACACAGATTTTTGGTCAGTTATTCCACCCTGGCCGTGAAATCATGGAAACTGCTAAAGGTATCCAGCCCGTAGCCTATTCAGCATCCGCTGTACCTTCTGAACGTTTTCATCAAACGCCTAAAGCCATGAGTTTAGAACTCATTGGTGAGGTAGTGACGGGTTATGCTGATGCCGCAGGCCGCATGCAAAAAGTAGGCTTAGATATAGAATGAACATGTAAAACATCATCTTACCTAAAGTGCTTAAGACAGGCTTGAAGCTGGGGGGGGCATGGTCTCCCCAGATACCTTACCCTCAAACACCCTATCAAGCGTTACGTCTTCAAACTGCCTGTCTGTGCTTTGCTCATGGCTGGAAACTCTGACATTCCCGATGTGCCGTCCTGTAATACTAACTCCACTAGATTCATAGCTGCCTAATGGTGCCTAATGAAGTCTCGAGTTTATTGGCTAGGGTGTCAATAATTAGAATATGGGTATATTGGGCTCGAAGCAAGAGGGTTTCCAACCAAGTTCTAATGGGGCCTATTACGTAAACTCATCTGGACATGACAGGATACTCAAGCCCGTGTAGGAAGTAATGCCACTAACATGAATGACATGCCCTATCGTTAAGCCTAAATAATCAGTAGAATAATGACACATTCACCACCCCCCAATAAGGAAATAGGGCCTACACAATGAATACAGAACAGTCTCAACCAAATAATGATGAAATTGACCTAGCTGATTTAGTTCGCTCTTTATGGGATGGGAAGTGGGTAGTCATTAACACCACTATTGCCACGGTTATAGCGGCCCTAATATATCTGATAGCAGTACCTAAAACCTATGAAGGCGCACTTGAGATATCACCCCTGCCATCTTTCCAAGCCCAAGTGTATCTGACATTTAATGAGACAGAACTCATTAGCATTGACAGTAAACAGTTTGAAACACTATTTATCGAAGACATTCTGAAATACGAAGCTTTAGAGTTCTTTCTGAAGGAGAACAGTTACCTCAAAAAGCTCGAAAACGAGTCGGAGTTAGAGTTTTCGGTGAGAATTAGTGATGTGGCTCGTGAATTCACTGTGTCAAAGCCAAACAATAAAACAGACAGAGAACAGCAGCCTAAATGGACCATAGCGTTAGAAACGCAGCAACCTGAACTGGCTACTAAAGTAGTATCTGACGCCCTGTCAGTTGTGAACGACAACGTCAACCGCCAAGTCCAGAGCACCATGGACAGGCTCTTGGATGCTTATTCTAGAGGCATTACGAGAGAACTGAAAGATATTGACACAACAATCAGCATAGCCATCAACAACGAGAAACTAAAAACACAATTCAGACTAGCCTTCCTCGATGAGCAAGCAAGTCTAGCAAGAGCCATCGGCATAGACAAAAACACACTCACTGCTCAAACATTTACAACACAATCCGCACTCGTAACCTCAGTCAACAAAGAAGACCCTTTTTACCTTCGCGGCTATATTGCCATCGAAAAAGAAATGGAAATACTTTCATCTAGACAGTCTCCTCAGCTGTTCATTCCAGAAATCATAAGCAATGAACTAAGAAAGCAGCAACTGCTGAAAGACGTCAGCATCACTACCGCCAAGCAACTCATTGCACTAACCCCAATAGGCACCGAGGCATTTGAGGCAGTTTCATATGACTTAGCTTCCATTGACTTTCAAAGCAAAACTAAGACCTCACTAATATTAGCCTTATCTATTGTTCTAGGTGGAATGCTTGGCATCTTTGCATTATTGATTCGAAATGCTGTTGGCCGTAAAGAGTAATCTCCTCAGGGCTGGGCCGCTGAACTCTGAACGATGATAATCTTCAAGTCAATTAGGGTTAAAGCCGCCCTGCAACAAACTCTCTGTTAGCTGCAAAACATACGACTAACGAATGAATTGAGTACAAACAGTGCTGAAACGGGCGCCACTGAATTATTTATTTCTTCTGAAACGGACAAAAGTTAGCCCTGGCATAATCGACTCCAGTCTCTTTCTGCTTGTGTATTAATTTTTATTAGACTAGCGGCAGCTAGCTTAGGTTCAGTTGTGTCTGTGGATTTAGCGAGGAAGGTTTTGCCATCGCAATGAGGCTCCAAACCCTTGAGTTTGCGTCTAGGATAGTAAATTGTCTTACTGGGTGACTGGGTGACTGGGTGACTGGGTGACTGGGTGACTGGGTGACTGGGTGACTGGGTGACTGGGTGACTGGGTGACTGGCGTTGAGCGTATTCCATGAAGACAGACTATGTACCAGTTAAGTTCTACAATAGAACAAAAAAGTCTTTATATAACTATGCCTCCATACACGCAGCGCTTCAAAAGCTAGCTTCTCTGCTCATTCATTCGTGGCAAAGCTTGAAGATTACTGGCTAAAGGTTGATTATCTTGACTAGTCTAATTCTGTAAATGACATCTTTTTAGAATCTATCTCGATCTAGTTACCTAATAAAACCAATCAATACAATCCTAACCATACTCTTCACATCACTTCTGTCGCCTCCGTGCAGTGGTACAGTGAGTTTGACCACCTAACAAGAGATGTTATGATCATCTTTGATCAATTAGGTGAACCAATGAAAAAACGTACAAGACCCACTTTTAGCCCTGAATTTAGGCTACAAGCATCACAATTAGTAGTGGATCAAAATTACACCGTTCGCGCCGCTGCTCAGGCCATGAATGCTGGCATTTTAACCATGGCCAATTGTGCCATGTTGTGGGCTAGATCACTGGCCTCTTGTTACAGGCTGTTAAAGTGGACTAAAAACAATGTTATGATGATTGATGCCTATGGTGTTGGTTAGCAATGTAGATGTCAAATAACCTGCCATTTAACGGACTTTGGTCTATCACATGTTAAAAGCTCCAACATGACACTGTCATTTGTTAACTTTTCCCAGTTTATTTCTGAGCTCAACGAGCAGGCTCAAACGCAAAGTGCGTCTGCGACGGCTGACTGGGCAGTAAAGGACCTGGCTGACCGGTTATGCTTTGATAGTGCGTGGTTTGGCTGGGCCGATTTAAGCCAAGATATACCTCGGATACAAACTCAAACAACCCTCAGTTTGCCAATAGGCTTTTACCAATATTGGCAACAAATGTCCCACCAAGACGTGCTTATCGAGCAGGTTTTGCGCGACGGACTAAGCATTGCCACATACGAACGAGAGGGCAGCAGGCAGTCAGATGGAATGGTGAGCCTCGCAGACAAATTTGATTTAAACAAGATCGTTACTGTGATTCCCGAACATTTTGAAGTGGATAGAATGTTTTTCTTGTCAACTTATCGCAACGGCGCCAACCAACACCGTTGGGACTCTCGAGAAGCAGAGTTTTTGCAATGTGCAGCCGACCAGCTTGGCAAGGTGGTAAGGTCCTGCGCTGTAAAGCGAAGTGCTAAGCCTGGGCTAACACAAATTGAGGTAGTGGTGAGTGATCAGGGCATGTTACTGTTCGGCTTACATTTACTCAAATCTGAGCTTGGAGACCTGTTTACTGACTGGCAAGGACCGTACTTACCCAAGGCGTTACTGGCCACCATTCAGCAGCAGGGTCGCCATGTGGTACGCGACTATAATCTCATCGTCAATTGCAATCACGCGTATCTTGAAGGTCAACTTCCATTAGTTAATTTACAAATTAGAAAAATGACAGCACTGGATTTGTTGAGCAAGCGAGAGTTTGCGGTGGCCAAAGCCCTTGCGACAGGCATGAGTCATAAAGAAGTGGCCAAGATGTCCAATGTGTCTCCCTCCACCGTGCGCAACCAAACACAGGCCATTTACATTAAGCTCGGCGTGGATAACCGTGCTTCACTGGCCTCATTGATCGCCAACAGCTAGCCTCAATCACCCCCGCTGGGCAATTTATAGTGCATTTGAACTATTCATATCACCGCCACATATCGCTATTCTTGTTCCACTCTAAAAAAAATAACAAGGAACAGAGCATGTCTCTCAAATTATTGTTCACCACATCCGTTGCCACTCTTGCGTTGTCCACTGCCAGCCTAGTTTGCGCAGAAAGCATCGTCATTGGTGTGCCGGCTGCACAATCAGGTCCCGTCGGGATTGCCGATCACCAAGATTTTGTTAACGGTCTTAATATGGCTATTGATGAAATCAACGCCCAAGGCGGCGTAGCGGGAAATATGCTAGAAGCGAAGGTCGTCGATATTGATATATTGACACCAGAAGGCACCATTACTGCCTTTCAGTCGTTAGTAGATGCCGATGTTAAGGCCATTGCTTCACCTTTTGTGCTGATTCCCCAGACCGCGATGGATGTTACCGCCGCATCTGGTATTCCTTACCTACACGGCAACACCTCAAAAGCGTCGTTAGATCTAGTGGCGGCTAATGCCAGCAAATACAGCAACGTGTTTCAGTTGGATGTAGACGAAACCCACTACGGTAGTGGCTTTATTAACTACATTACGCACTTAAAAGCATCTGCGCAATTCACTCCAAAGAACAACAAGGTGCATATTGTTCAGGGCCAGATAGCCTACACCCAAACCATTTCTCAAGCCACCCAGGCGGCCATCGCGGCTTCTAACGGTGAATGGGAAATCGGTGCTATTACTGATATCCAATTTCCTGTTCAAGACTGGGCGCCAGTGATTAGCGCATTAAAACAAACGGACGCAGGCGTGATCATGATCGACCACTGGGTGGCAGCAGAGCTAGCGGCATTTGCAAATGCTTATGCCTATGATGCTGTGCCGGGTGCATTAGTATATTTGCAGTATGGGCCATCACAGCCTGAGTTTTTGGAATTAGCTGCGGGTACTGCCGAAGGTATGATCTGGGGCACAGTATACGGCGTTTACGCCGATGCTAAGGGACAAGAGTTTCGCTCTGCTTACCAAGATCGCTATGCCGGTACGATGGGCTTAGTTTACAGCGGCGCTGGCTATGACGCAGGCTATTTGCTTGCCCAAGCCTGGACATCTGCGGATGCCAATGATTTTTCTGCTGTCAATGCGACCTTGAAGAATCTTTCCTACCGCGGTGTTAATGGCCATTACAGCTTTAACAATGCAACCCAATCGGCTACCAGCTACCCTAATATGACGCAAGACTTGGAGGCAGGTCAGGGCCATCTATTCTTCCAGGTACAGGGGGATGAGCACAAGATAATTGCTCCGCCGCTGCTGGCCGAAACGCAGCTCGTACCAGCGCCATGGATGTAATAGTTAATGGCATCATCATCTGACTATGTATTTGGTTGCCAAGGGATTCAATTATCCCTTGGTGGTCGCCAAATTTTAGATTCCATTTCTATTGCCGTTAAGCCGGGCGAAATCCTTGGCTTAATCGGCCCTAACGGTGCCGGTAAAACCTCTTTGTTTGAAGTTTTATGTGGCCGTTATAAGGCCTCTGCAGGAGAGGTGTTTATAGCTGGTGAAGATGTTTCTAACCGTTCTATTCATGGCCGGGCTAGGCTTGGGGTGGCACGCACCTACCAAAGCCCAGTGGTACCCAACGCTATGTCCATCGATGAAGCGTTTCGAGCTGCTCGCTTCGCCTATGCACCCAATAAAACACGCTTTGATGCAGAGGCAGGTGCTCGCCGAGCACGCTTTCACCAGCCCTGGGATATGGCCTGTGGCGCTCTGGGAACGTTTGATCGACGCAAGCTATTACTATCTAGCCTGCTCATGCGTAAACCGAAAGTCTTACTATTGGATGAGCCAGCTTCTGGTTTGATTAATAGTGAAATTGACGAGTTAGACCTGATTATTCGAGAGCAAGCGGATGAATATGGTATTGGTGTGATCTTGATAGAACATCGCTTGGAGTTACTGTCGGCTATTGCTGATCGTGTCGCGGTATTGGACCTGGGTCAGCTCATTGCAGAAGGCAAACCTGACGACGTTTTTGGCCAAGCCAAGGTCAGACAAGCCTATTTTTCGGATGCTCAATAAGATGTCAAATATTCTTGAAATAGAAGGTTTGTCTGCGGGTTACGGCCCTTTGTGTGTATTGCATGACATAGATTTTAGTTTGCGCGAGGGTGAACGTCTGGGGTTGGTAGGCTTAAATGGTCACGGTAAAACCACGTTATTTAGGGCCATTACCTCATTGGTAGGCTGGCAGCGCGGCTCTATTCGCTTCAAAGGTCAGGAAATAGGTGGTGCTCGTTCAACTGGCGAAGGCCGTAAAACACCTTATATCACCCGCCTCGGCATTGCTATGACACCCCAGGGCGACGCTATTTTTCCAGGCCTTACTGTACGCGAACATTTGGACTGTGGTGCTTACACCAAGCTTGCCTGGCGCCAACGCAGCGCACGTCGCGACATGGTAATGGATATCTTCACACCTTTACAAAAGTTGGAACGGGTGCAGCTTGGTAAACTTTCCGGCGGTGAAAGGCGCATGGTTTCGGTGGGCCGTGCACTGATGGTGGATGCCACTATTTTGTTAATCGATGAGCCGTCATTAGGCCTTGCTCCAAAGATCTGTCATGCCGTCATGGAGGCCCTGTTCTCTTTGCCGACGGAGGGTCGTGCCATGATCATTGCGGAGCAAAATGTGCCATTGGTGGCTGGCCGAGTAGATCGTGTGCTGGGTATGCATTCTGGACATATCCGCGGTGATATGAGCGAATTAGGTTTAGGATAGGTATGAGTATTGAATTAATTATTTATGCCTTAAGCTTGGCAGCTGTTTATAGCTTAATGGCGATTGGCATCTCCCTGCTTTGGTCGTCCTTGGGCATGATCAATATGGCTTATGGCGCGACCTTTGCTTGTGGTGGTTACACCGCATTGATGACTGCCAAGTTGCTGGTGCCTAGTATTAAAGTATTGCTGGCGGGTACAGGCTTTGTGAAACTAGGCATTGCCGTGGTTACTTTGGGTGGTGGTATGTTGGGCGGCGCATTAGCTGGCCTTATTACCTATTATGTGGCTTTTTTACCTATTCACGATAAGCCAAATTTTTCCGTGCGGAGTCTTATTCTTACCCTAGCAATCAATTTGGCGTCGGTACAGTTGTTACTGATGTTTTTCGGTCCAAGGAACAAAGCCTTGCCAAAGATATTTGGGTTTGGCAAATTTGAGGTCTTTGGCGCCAGTCTACGGTATGACCAATTGGGTATTATTGTCATCACCTCAGTGTTGCTCATAGTAGTGCTAACTTGGCTTGCCAAGTCCCGTAAAGGCCTTGAAATCCGCGCTATGATGCAAAATCCCGAAGGCGCAGCCTTGTGTGGTATCTCACTTAGGCGCACAGCCCTACCCATTATGTTGCTGACTGGTGCGCTGGCGGGTATGGCGGCGGTATTGTTATCCCAGACTATATTTGTTAACCCATATGCAGGCGCTACGCCGTTGATGAAAGGTCTCACAATCGCATTGTTAGGAGGTTTAGGGTCGGTGCGTGGAGCCATGATAGGAGCCCTTGTTATCGGCTTTCTGGAGGCTGTAGTGGGGCTAACACCATGGTTAGGTCAGCGATATGTGCTGCTTTCTCAGTTTATTTTCATTATCGGATTTCTCATTATCCGTCCCCGAGGGATCTCCGGGTTACTTGATGAGACTAGGAAATAGAGCATGTCAAATTCGCAACAAAAACACGTTTATTATGCTGTTGGTCAGTGCCATGACGAGCTCGTCATGCACCCTTCGGGGCAACAAGAATTACGGCGTTGGCGCTTGCCTTTTACCCGCCGCCACTGGTTTCAGTGGCGTGGTATGCATAATCATAAAAGCTTGCAGTATGAACGCCGTTTAGTCGACAAAAAGCCCCTTTGGTGGATGCTGGCTTTGGGTCTGCTGACATTGACCATCCCACTTTTACCTAATTCAATGGTTACGGCAGCCATGGTGTTTTGTATCTACAGCGCCATTAACGTCTTTTGGACTCTAATTATTGGTACGGCGGGTATTTTTTCTCTTGCCACTTTAGCGGTAGTTGGGCTGGCGGGTTATGGGGCTGCCGCAGCCAACGTCTATTTAGGTGTGCCCTGGCCATTGATGTTTTTGGTGGGCGGTGTGCTGGGCTTGATAATTGGTTTTTTATTGGCCCTGCCATCAACTCGTCTAGACGGGCTTTATTATGCCTTGTTAACACTGGGGTTTGCCGAAATATGTCGCAATGTGATCACCCAGTTGCGGCCACTAACGCCAACCAATGGATCCATTAATAATGTCGCTTCGTTTGTGCCTGATGACTGGTATTTGCAGCGGCCTGGGTTACTTTTAAACTTCTTTGCGGCCCTGGGTCTGTTGCTGCTGGCATTGTTAGTATTTCGCTTGGTGAACTCGGAAAAACTGGGCATGCAATTGCAAACGGCCCGTGAAGATGAAGAATATGCGGAGGCCATTGGTATTGACTTTCGACGCTCTAGAATGTGGGTATTCATCATTGCTTCTGCTGGTCTAGGGGTCATTGGCGCTTTCTATAGTATGGTTTATCGGTCCATATCGCCGAGCATATTTTCACTAGATCAATTGCTGCTGATGTTTTCAATGCTAGTGATTGGCGGCATTGGCCGCTCTGAAGGCGCTGTAGTGGGTACCGCGGTGGTTACTGTTATTGACAAGGGGCTTATCTTTCTTGGTCCCATACGCATCCTATTAATAGCCGCCGTTATGCTTACAGCTTCCCTATGGACCAATAATGGGTTAGCGGGTATCAAACAACAATTTACACACTTTCGCGAACGTAAACAGTCGGAAGCAAGAGCCAAACGTACAGAAAAAGGAGGCGAAGTTATGCCTGAAGAAGCCATTGATTTTACCGATAAGCAAGACATTTACTATCGTCGCTTTGACAAGCGATTACGTGAAAAATTAAAAACATTGGTTACGCCAGAAGTGATCAAAGAACACCAGCTAAAACCCTTAGGTCAGCACTCGGATGCATTGTCACGCCTGCTCAATTACTTTCGACGCGGTAACATGGCTGACAAGTATGCCATTTTACGATTGCCGGAGAATTTCCATAGTTATCGCGTCGTTGCCTTTTCGGGTCGGCGTGGTGCACCACCTCGGGTAGTAAATGATGTTACTTACAACGATATAAATGAAGCTTATCACGCAGTATTTTTGCTGCGTATAAGCGACTTAATAAATAGTTAGGAACAAAAAAATGGCTAACTCACGCATATTTGGATATTCAGAGCCCCTAGTCCCAAGAGCCGGGACTAATGTTGACATTAAAATATCCGTGGAAGGTTCGAACACTGTTGATGCGCAGTTGGTGCGCCTATTACATGGTGACGAAGACCCCGCTGGCCCGGGTTTTGTTGAACAAGAGGTGGATTCACCTATCAACGGTAATCTCGAGGTTAAACGCCAGTTCCTTCAACTTGGTAATTATTGCCACCTTGATGACGACACTAATGAATTAGGAAACTTGCGTAGTTTTACCTTGTTTGCACATGTTCAACCTTGCCTGCAATCGACCCAGCGCCAAGTTGTCATGGGCAATTGGGACCTAGCGAGCAGTTGCGGCTACGCCTTAGGTATTAACCCTGAAGGAAAAGTGTGTTTATGGCTAGGGGATGGTAATAAAGTTGACCAAATTACCTCAGACACGCCTGCTATCTCTCGTTGTTGGTACTTTATCGCGGCTACCTTCGACGCACAAACTCGCCAAGCTAGTTTACACGTAATTAACTGCGTTAACTCGTGGAACTCGCGTATATCAAGCCTAGTGCCGTTTGAACTGGATAGTTGGGCTACGGAAAAGTTGTCTGTAACTCCAGCCATTGGCGACGGCAAATGTAGCTTCTTATTGGGTGGAGCTTGGGATTCAAACCCGAGTCGCGGCGATTTTGTAGCATTGCAGTTTAATGGCAAAATAGATCGCAGCGGAGTATTCGCTCGCCCCTTGGAACGTAATGAACTTGAGCAACTAGCGGCTTTCTCCGCGCCCAGCCCGAAGGATTTGTTAGCCTATTGGGACCCCACCGCTAACATTACCAAACAAGGTGTGAATGACGATATTTTGGATACCAGCGGCAATAACCTGCATATGCATGGAGTCAACCGCCCTGTACGTTTGATGACGGGAGCTAACTGGAAAGGCACAGACAGCTACCATATGGATGCTAGCCAATATGGGGGGGTGCACTTTCATAGTGATGCGTTGACGGATGCCAAGTGGGCAACGACCTGCAGCATTACCTTACCAGAGAACATGGTTTCTGGGGTGTATGCATTACGCTTAACCCATGGCAAGCAGCAAGACCACGTGCCTTTTATTGTTACCCCCCATACGCCAAAATCTGCCATTGCCGTGCTGTTGCCAACCATGACCTATCTGGCCTATGCCAACGAGCACCTGAGCTATGAGGCACCCATTGCTCAGGCCATTGTGGCCCATACGCCTGTGATTTCCCAGCAAGACATAGAATATAAAAAGCTCGAAGAGTTTGGGTTGTCTACCTACGACCATCATGCAGATGGTTCTGGTTGTTGTTATTCAAGCTGGCGCCGGCCTATTGTCTCGTTGCGGCCAAAATACCGACTCTCGGCCATGAACTTTGCTTGGGGTTTGCCTGCTGATCTGTCATTGATTTGGTGGCTAGAGCAATCCAAATTTGATTATGATGTGATTACGGATCATGACTTACACGCCCTTGGTAAGTCCGCTCTAGAACCCTATAAGGTGGTCATCAATGGTACACACCCAGAGTACTACACCGCTAACATGATGGACGCCACAGAAGATTACCTGCGCCAAGGTGGCAGGCTCATGTACACCGGTGGAAATGGCTATTACTGGGTTGCTGGGCAGCGTAAGGACGAAGCCTACTGTATGGAAGTGCGCAAATTGGATGTTGGTTCTAGGGCTTGGCAGGCCGAGCCTGGAGAAGGGCACTTAGCCAGCACTGGCGAACGTTCTGGGTTGTGGCGGTCCCGTGGGCGAGCGCCACAAAAGATCGTCGGGGTGGGCTTTTCGGCTGAAGGCATGGATGAGAGTCAACCCTTTGAACGGATGCCTGATAGTTACCATAAGCGGGTATCTTGGATCTTTAAAGGCCTTGGCGATGAAGAACTAATTGGTGACTTTGGACTGGCAAACGACGGTGCAGCAGGGGTGGAACTGGATCGCTATGACTTAGCGTTGGGTACCCCACCGCATACCCAAATACTTGCTTCTTCAAGTGGTCACTCGGATAACTATCCCTTGGTATCAGAGGAAATAACCTATGCCTTTCCCGGTCGGGGCGGTACACAAGACCCGCAAGTCCGCGGCGACATGATTTTCTTTACTACGCCCAACAACGGTGCCGTATTTGCCGCCGGTTCAATTGCTTGGTCGCAAGCATTACCCATTAACAATGGTGATAATAATGTAGCAACAGTGATGACCAATGTATTGGATGCATTAACTAGTCCAGGTCAACTGCCAGGCGTTGAATTTGTCGGTGATGAGAAATTGTGGCGATGATAGATTAAAACTTAAACTACTGCGTTAACTAGTCTGTTCTATCGAGGGATTTAGGTTGTTTCACTTGCTCTAGCAAACTCATGACTCATCAAGGCTAGACTGTGACCCACAATGGCAGCATTCAGGGTGTGGACAGAGTTTAAAAAGCACAAATTACCGCGCGTTTTATAGACAAGCGCCTCACCATCAATCCCGCTGAACCAAATCCTCTAATGATGCATGCATCTCTGCTACCAGCTTACGTATGATGATGACTTCTTTAGTTCTAAGCCCATGAACATAGAAGTGAAACTAGCAAAATCGTCTTTATTGATTAAGGCGACTTTTGCACCTTTTGTAGATAGCGCCGCCGCAGCAACATTGGCAGAGCCCATTCTATTAACACCAGCACCAGCACCTACAAACTGCAGGTCGTACATTTTATACTTGGGATCTATTGTTCGTGCTCCCACCACATACAAGTTGTGATTGTACTGAAACGTCTGCAGTTTCCGTGAAGCACAACCTAGCACCACCATCTCAAGGGTTGGGTAGGTAACCCTTGAGATGGTGGTTAGTTCGCTTGAATTGAGGCAGGATGTTGAGCTGCAACCTTTGCGCTTCGCTTGATGGATACCTTTACAAGCACAATTTATATTGTGCTTGTAAAGGTATCTTACGCTGTCGGTTTAAAATATCGGGAGAAAACCAAAATGATTTAGGGCATATTTGAGGGTGTCAGAAACAGACTTATGAAATAAGTCTTTATATATCATAAAGTTATATAATAAATGGTGCGGGCAGAGCTTTGGAATAACTCTCATTCAAGATATATCAGCTAGTTTAGGGGAATCGTCATAGAGTTTTGAAGAACTAGCCACAACAACTGAATCATCCGATCAATTGTCCTAGCAAGTCCAGCAATGAACGCCACAAGCCTGTTGTTTTTAGGGTATAAAAAACAACCCATAGATAAAAATACGATTAATATCAATAGCTTAAATAAAAAAATGGCGCGCCCGAGAGGATTCGAACCTCTGACCGCTCGGTTCGTAGCCGAGTACTCTATCCAGCTGAGCTACGGGCGCGCTATACCTTGTTCCGGCTGATGCCTTATAAGGGAGGCGTATCATAACGACAGTGGG
>Ga0308000_10000731_pt1 | contig 13513 bp, 19 predicted proteins | sample Neamet3_FD_203877 | JGI IMG/M metagenome (GOLD analysis project Ga0308000, IMG submission 203877) | Marine microbial communities from water near the shore, Antarctic Ocean - #3 | ecosystem: Environmental > Aquatic > Marine > Unclassified | place: Southern Ocean | collected 2014-06-04 | reverse complement strand
ACATCATTATGGCAATGGGGCTGAAGATCACCATTATGAAGAAATGGAAAAGCATAAAAAAGCTGAACAAAAGAATCCTGCTGAAACACATATTAATGATGCAAAACTAGGATATGATCATACACATGAAGATCATCCACATCATGAAGAAGAAAGAACAGCTGACTATGCCGGTCCAACGCACAAACCTACTTTGCATAAATTGGTTAAAAAAGTTCAAGCAGCACATCATGCTCATAATCAAATGATTGATAGCCAGACTAAAGCTGAAGCTGGGCTTCCAAAAGGTCAAAAGAGTAAAACTAAATTTCATAAGACAGCTGCTTACGACAAAGTTGATGTTGCCACCCATGCAGCATATCATAAAAAAGCATTATCAATTTTAACTCCAGAAGGTAACGATGCAGTTAAAAATTTAAAGCATACTAATAAAGATAATAGACAAAAAGAAATGGATATTTAAATAAGGTGATTTAAATGGGAAGTTATTCGAGAAAAAGATACGCAACTGAATCAGCTAGCTTTCCAAAAAGTGCCAGTTCAGCACCAGGATCTTATTCATATGCGACATTTGCTGATTTACCATCTGCTGGTACTACACCTGGAAATACTGCTTTTGTTATAGCAACAAATAAATTATATATTTGGAGTGGTGTTGGTTGGTACTTAATTGCTACTGTTACTAATGCAGCTCCAACTGATATTACTGGCGTGGGTTCGACATATGCATTAGCATCAGATGGAACTGCAACCGTTATTACTGCAGTATCCACTGACCCGGAAGGACTTGACCTGACTTGGTCCTATGTAGTATCAGCCGGATCATTAACCGTAGCGGCCACAACACTTGCAGTAGGTGTAGCAGCCTCAGGAGCAAGTGCATACACATTAAGTGGTGGTGTCACTGGTAATAATGCTAATGTTGCTATTAAAGTTGGACAAACCGTAAACTTCACTGTAAACGCATCAGGACATCCATTTTTTATTAGAGACTCAAATGGTGGATCAAACGTAAGTAGTCCTGCTGCAACTGGACAAGGCGCAGTTAGCGGTGTTGTAAGTTGGACTCCTAACACTACTGGAACTTATTACTATCAGTGTGGAAATCACAATGCAATGGTTGGGACCATAACAGTTACTTCTGCTGATATTACTGCAGATGTTGCACAAGCAGCCAACGTATTTACGATTACACCTTCAGCGGTAGAAGCAAATGCTGGAACTTTTAGTTTAACATTTAATGTCACTGATGGCGTAAATGGAAGTGTAAGTACAGTAAGTGCATTTACATTGAGTTTCTTTGCTTTCAGCACTGCTTTCACCAAAACAGGTAGTGGAACCGCCGGCGATAGATTTGGGATGGCCTGCTGCACAAATGGCACATACGCAGCCGCAGGTGCTTCAGAAAAGCCTAAGTATGCCGGAACTTCATCTCACAATGGCGCGGTCTATATGTACAACGTCAGCGATGGGACAGCTGTCAGCGGATTTAACCCGCTATCTACCGCACCCGCAGATATGTATTTTGGCGGTGCGGTAGCTATGAGCGACACAATGCTTGCTGTTTCGAGCTTACCAAACACAACTACTCTTAACAAAGTTAATGTGTACAATTTATCGAGCAGCAGTGTTTTATTTACGAAACAATCCTCAATGGCCTCAACGACCGATAAATGGGGTCGAAGTATTGCCATCAGTGGCAACTATTTATTGATTTCTGACCACGAAAATTCGGAGGTCGAAGTCTACGCTACCAATGATTTTGGCAGCCACTCGCGCGGCGATTTGATCCGCGTATGGTCTCAAGGAACGAATGTACCCAACGGTGGCTCAGACACATTTGGTCAGCGCATCAGGGTCCACGGCGATGTTGCGATTATCAGTAACTACACTTATTCAAACAGCACCGGGCGCGTACATAGATATTCACTCTCGACAGGAGCCGAAATTACTGATGGCGTATGGCCTATTCAAGGGCTAGCCAATAGTAGCCAACTCGGCCGAGAAATTGCGTTTGATGGTACACACATCGCGCTTGCCGAGAGTAAAAACAGCGGCGGCACTAATGACCCAACTTGTGTTATTATAAATGCATCGACAAATGCAATCGTTAGTAGGATTTCTAACACGCAAGCAGCTAATGTTTATGCACTGGCTTTGACAGGCTCGCACGTTTTTATAGGAGATGGATTTCACAACTCCCAGGCGGGATTAGTCTCAATCTACAATATTGCAACAGGAGCCGCTTACACTCCTACCGGTTGGCCGCTAGCTGGCTCCACCGCCAGTGACTATTTTGGTTATACATTTAGTCTTCTCAATATGCGGGGGGATATGTTCGCGCAAGGACCCGGAGTCGTTGTACTCGGATCAGAGAGATTCGCGGGTGGCGCTACTTCGGGCCGAATGTTGATTATTAAATAATGCAAGGGATAAATCATGGCAAAATATTCTGAAAGCCGATATGCAAATATGATTCCCACATTTGAACCAGCACCTTTATCTGCTGCAGAAGCTGATGAACCACAGAAATCTAACATAAGAGTTTATGAAACTCTTGCGACTTTACCAGCAACTTCTACAAGCAAGGGAAATACTGCATTTGTTAAAGCAACAAATAAATTGTATATATGGAATGGTGTAGGTTGGTATCTAGTTGCTGAAGTAACAAATGCTTCACCTTCTTCTATTACCGGTGTAAATTCAACATATGATTTAGCATCTGACGGAACAGCCACAACTATTACTGCAGTTGCTACGGATCCGGAAGGTCAAACTTTAACTTGGTCATCAAGCGTAACAGCTGGCTCATTAAACGGAACAACTGTTGCAAACGCCAATAATGTATTTACTGTTACTCCCCATGCAAGTAATGCTACAACATTTACTTTAACATTTAGTGTAACAGATGGCGTAAATTCAGCAGTTAGTTATCCATCCGCATTTACATTGTCATTTCAATCTGTACCACAAACATTGTCTCAGTCTATAATTGGTACTACAGATGATGCAAGGATAGGTTGGGCTGTTAGTGTTAGCGATAGTTATGCAATCGGGGGATCACCATATTGGCGAGTTGCCCCGGGGCAAGTAAGAGCCGGTCAAGCAAAAATTTATAATGCATCGACAGGTGCTTTACTCTTTACTTTAACTAATCCGGCAGGAAGTAGTTTTGCATCATATTTTGGTTACAGTGTAGGTATATGCGAACAATTTGCAATTGTAGGTTCAAGACTAACAGGTGCAAACAAAGCTTATATCTACAATCCATCGACAGGTGCTTTACTCTTTACTTTGGTCAATCCTGACCCAGATTCAAGTGGTGGCCAGGATTATTTTGGAGATTCAGTGGCAATCACAAATGGATATGCTATTGTTGGGGCTTGGGCAGAAAATAGCTATGAGGGTAAGGCTTATATTTTTAGTACTTCTACAGGAAACCTTTTACATACATTAACTAAAAGCGGTGATAGTGGATCTATTAACAGTAATCCGTATTTTGGTAAGGAAGTTGATATATCTCCCACTTATTCTATTGTCGGCGCTTATAACACTGATATTACTGGTAATGGTGGTGCTGGTAGAGCATATGTATTTAATAATTCAACAGGTGCTCTTGTTCATACTGTAGTAAATCCAAGCACATATAGTACTCAGGCCGCAGATTGGTTTGGAAAAAGCGTTGCAATTAACGATACACATTTTATAGTCGGCGCAAATCAAGAAGATACTGCAACAGTCAGTAAATCAGGAGCAGCATATATTTTCAACACTGTTGCTGGTACTTTGAATAGAACACTTGTAAATCCAACGCCAGTTGTTAATGATTATTTTGGTATGGGTGTGGCAGTTCATGGGGATCTTGCGGTAGTATCAGCACCTGGCGAAACTAACGGAAGCGGTATTAAAACTGGCGGAGTATACATTTATAGAATTTCTGATGGCACCTTAGAAGCTACTCTTATTGATCCTAATCCAACAGATACTAATTGGTTTGGTGGCGTCAACGACGGTCACGGTTCTGTTGACTTGAGTGGATCATATCTTGTAGTTGGCGCCCCTTACGAAGATGATGGAGCAACTCGCAAAGGTGCTGTGTACATTTACGAATAGAGGTGATAAGAATACTTAAATACATATCAAAAAATAGTTTACAATACCTAAATACTGTGTTATAATATTAGTATAATCTGTTAAAAAGGTAGTACTATGAACTTGTTCGTCTTAGATAAAGATCCAGTAAAAGCTGCTCAATTACAATGTGATAAACACGTAGTTAAAATGATTGTCGAATCTGCTCAAATGTTATCAACGGCCCATCGTATGCTCGACGGTGTTCAATCTCGACGTAAGTCTCAGTCTGGTAAAACCATGAGTAAGTATTGGGAACTACCAGACGATCGTGAGGCAGTGTTATACAAAGCAGTTCATATGGGTCATCCTTGCACGGTATGGACAATGCAAAATGATAATAATTATCGCTGGCATTTCGAGCATTTCTCTGCGCTATGTAGAGAATATACGTATCGCTATGATAAGACTCATGCCACTCAAACTAAACTTAGAGAACATCTCAAATCTACTCCGACAAATATTAAACAAGGTTTTAAATATTTGATGACACCATTTGCTCTTGCTATGAAGCACGAGCCGCAGTGCATTAATGAAAATGATATTGTGCAGTCGTACAAAGATTATTATCAAACAAAACAAGATAGATTTAAGATGGCATGGACTCGTCGTCCAATTCCAGAATGGTTTGAGGTGAGAGCAAATGCGTAAAGTTTCTATTCCACGTAAGTTTAATAAATTCTTAAAAGAAGAAGCTGCACATTATCACAGAGCATTACAGTTGCCCGATAATAATCCTGCTAAGCGTGACATAATTCACCATTGGGAATTAGAAATTATTAAACAAAAAAACGCATTAGCGATGGATTTTGATGAATTATGTTACTGTAACATAAATGTCACATAATATACTAAATGCAAATTAAAGGTAATTCATCGCATTTAGCTGTGTACAATGATCTTCACTTATGGTATAAAGGTATCAAGAGATGAGACAAACATAAAACAAAGGAAAACAACATGAAACTCGTAAAAATCCAACGCGAAATCCTCGAAAACGCTGTCGCTTCTGAAACGAAAAACGGTGTGCGTAAGCCAATTCATGTTAGCAACTTTGGTAAAGATCTTACTGGTTTCTCTAAGTCATATGCAAGATATTGTGGCAAAATGGAACAGCTTATCGAAGCTGGTTTTATCTCGCGTAACATTCATGCTGATGACGGTTATGCTTATATCACAATCAAAGGTGAGAACTTCATTAATGCTTAAACTAGATTATAGAGTCGTAGAAAATATTGTCATCGGATCTGCGTTCGGTGGCACACATCTGCAACTTGTGGCAGACCGCACTTCACAAAAAGAATATATAATGTTATGGTCGACCTTATCTAAGCAATGGAGAATTATGTATAGATATAATGTTAATACAGCATGGAACAAATGGAAAAGGACTGAAGAAAGTTGCCAACATATACATTAAAAAATATTAAAACGAATGATAAATGGGATACAATTTGTAGCTGGAATCAATTGCAAGAAATGTTAAAACATGATCCTGAAATTGTCCAAGTACCATCTGCACCCCTAACCGTATCTGGCGTCAGGGATGTCTATGGACAGACGCCGGATGGTTTTAAAGATTTAAAAAGAAGAATGAAAAGTGGCTCTGGTAAAGGTAATACGATAAACATATGACTAAAAAGAATAATTCGTTACAGGTACATGCGGATGAACTTATTCGTATTGAGCCTATTACAGAAAATCAGCGGTTAGCGTTTTCTGTTTGGGAAGATAATAAAAATATAGTATTGTCAGGAAGTGCTGGCACTGGTAAAACGTTTATTGGTTTATATTTAGCTTTGAAAGCAATGCTTTATGAGCCTGATATCTATCGTGATATAACTATTATGAGATCTATTGTTCCTACTCGGGATGGCGGATTTCTTCCTGGTACAATAGAAGAAAAAAGAGAACCGTTTAATTTACCGTATAAATTCATATGTAATGAACTGTTTGGTGAATTTGGTTCTTATAATAAGATGTTAAATGCAAAGCAGATAAAATTTGAATCTACTTCATATATTCGTGGATGCACATTTGATCACTCGATTATTCTTGTTGATGAAATGCAAAATTTAAACTTCCATGAATTAGACTCTGTTATAACTCGTATTGGTAAAGATTGTCGTGTTATTTTTTGCGGCGATTATATGCAATCAGATTTTAAATATGACGATGAAAAAGATGGCATCTTAAAATTTATGAAAATTGTAGAGCAAATGAGATTTTTTGGCGTTGTTAAATTTGGATGGGAAGATATCGTAAGATCTGACTTGGTACGAGATTATATAATGACAAAAGAAATGTTAGATATTTCATAGGAGGATTTAAATGAAAAATTGGATCATTAGTAAATTAGGAGAAAAAACGTCTTGGAACGGAGCAGCACTGATTGCGGTTGGTGTAATTGTTCTTATTGCAGGACCATTTGCAAAACTGGCGGCGTATGCCGCAATTGCATACGGCGCGTGGTGTATATGGGAGAGGGACGATGATTGAAATTTATGGTACGAGTAGGTGTGGTTATTGTAAAGAAGCTGTAAATTTAGCTAAAAAGTATTCATTAGAATATGAATACAAAGACGCAGAAGACTTAGATATATATGAAAGTCTAGTGAATAAAATTGGTAAATTTGGAACAGTGCCCCAGATATTTTGGCACAACAAACATATTGGAGGTTATGATAGCTTTCAAACAGAGGTAGAAAACACAAGGGAGTTTGGACAAGATGGATTTTGATTTCACAGAAGATCATGTTAAAACAATTCTGCATAAAACCGATGTATCAGACTGGTACAGCGCCATGACAGAAATGTTTCCAAAGTATGAGATCACCACACCGAATCGCGTAGCAGGTTTTATCGCTCAGACAGCACATGAAAGTGCAAGCTACAAAACTATTACAGAAAATTTAAACTATTCGTCAAAAGCGCTTGATGCTATCTTCGGTAAGTATTTTAAACGTGCTGGAGTTGATGCTAAAGAGTATCACCGTCAACCAGAAAAGATTGCTAATCGTATCTATGCAGGTCGTATGGATAACGGCGATACGGCATCAGGTGATGGTTGGACATTCAGAGGTGGAGGAATTCTCCAGCTTACTGGTAGATATAACTATACCGAGTTTGGTAAGACTGTAGGCATGTCAGCTGAAGAAGCAACTGATTATGTTCGTACACCAAAGGGTGCTATTGAAAGTGCTTGCTGGTTTTGGAAGACTAACAATATTAATAAGTACTGTGATAACGATGATATTGTTCGTATGACAAAGCGTATTAATGGCGGAACTATTGGTCTTGCAGATCGCAAGAAGCATTATGCTCATGCGCTTGAAGTTCTTGGCGGACATGTAGAATTTGACGATGATAACGATGATGTTGAACTTAAATTGGTTCGTAGAGGATCAAAGGGTGATACTGTTAAGAAACTACAAGAATGTCTTGGTCTTGATGCTGATGGCGACTTTGGTCGTGGTACTGAGGCAGCACTCAAAGCATGGCAGGTTGAAAATGGTTGCACTCCTGATGGGATTGCAGGACCACAAACTCTCGGGAAAATTTTCTCATAACATAAAGGTGAAATAAGTAAGATGGCTAAATTCGGTCGATTTGATCCACGTAATAAGAAGCGTGATAGAAATAAAAACATGTCTCAGACTAAAGATAATAGAATTAGGGATGTTGAAGAAACAAAAACTGGTTTTAAAATACAAGGGCATAACATTGATTATGTGGTGTATGAAGGTCAGGATGAATTTGGTGACGATAATGAAAGCTAGCTTATGAATAAAATTATACTAACAGACTGTGATGGTGTCCTCTTAAATTGGGAGGGCGCCTTTACTGATTGGATGAGTCAACGAGGCTTTAAAGTTGATGAAAACAATCGAAGAGAATATAATATGGGAAAGCGTTATGGTATAAGTTCTGAAGAAAAAGATTATGCTGTACGAGCTTTCAATGAATCAGCATGGATGAGGCATTTAAATCCATTACGAGATGCTATATATTATGTAGATTTGTTACATCGTAAGCATGGTTTCACATTTCATATGTGTACATCACTTACTACTGATGAATATGCTCAAAAATTAAGAATAGAAAATATTGAAAGATTGTTTGGTAAAACCGCATTTACTAAATATATTTTTTGTGATACTGGTGCTAACAAGGATGAAGCTCTTGAACCATATAGAGATAGCGGATATCTTTGGGTAGAAGATAAAATTGAGAATGCAGAACTTGGATTGCGGCTGGGTTTAGACCCGGTGCTAATCCATCATCCATGGAATGCTAATTATAATAATGATCATATTTCTATATATGCTAATTGGAAACAACTATATGAGGCGGAAATATCTATATGAATATTGCGGAAATTTTAAGTCTTCGGTTTGAGTACGAAGAAATTGTTAACAACTTTGTTATTCCAGATTATAGAAAAAATGGCATTCTTGATAATATGATTTGGTTTAGTAAATATGGTAATAAAAAAAATAGATTTAGGCCTGGATACGACCGCGCTATAGAAATTGTTAATAAGATATTTGAGAGCGCTTAGGCGCTCTTTTTATATAAATAGTACTTGACAAAGGAGTTAAGGAGTTAATTATGAGTAAACAACTATTTATATTGATGTTATTAACACTAGCTATGTGCGTATATAAACCTACGGTTCTATATGCCCAAACTGTAGTAGAATCAACTACTAATAGTACTAGCGATGTAGAATCATCAGGAAAAACTATTGTGATATCTCCTCCACCAAGCGCTATTTCTCCAAGTGCTGGAGGTAGTTCTCAAGACTTGTGTACTGTTGGTATATCGGGCGCTGTGCAAACACAAATTCTTGGCATTTCAACTGGAGAAACTGTTACCGATCAAAATTGTGAAAGGCTAAAGATTTCTAAAACCTTATATGATTTTGGTATGAAAGTTGCGGCTGTATCCGTATTATGTCAAGATAGAAGAGTTCACGATGCAATGGGAATGGCTGGAACCCCATGCCCTTTCGACGGTAAAATTGGTGATGATGCAAAGCTTGAATGGAAAACACCATCGGGCAAGAAAAAGATTCCAGCATTAATTATTCCGGAGACAAAGCAGGATGTTCAAAAGAGACAATGGGATACAGGCAAAAGTGTTATCGGCGGTGCTTTGCTTGTTCTTCTTATGTTTGTTGCCGGCGGCTAACGCTAATGGATCAATAACTACTAGTCCTACAATTGCTGATCTCAATGACGGTGTCATGACTATGGGAGAGTGTTTAGGCGGTGCTTCACACTTAAATTTAATACCTTCAGATGGTAATCAATGGAGTGGGAATGCTTTACAATGGGGAGCTTGTGCCGATAGTTTTGCATTAGGAATAGCTATAAATGAAGCTCTTGCAGATGCAGGTACAGGAATAAGCTTAGATAAAATACACTATAGATGGAAATATATTAATGGCTGTTTTAATGTAACAAAGCCTGATGGCACTGAAATATATTGTGATGCTGATATTCAAGATAGATTAGATGAAAACTTTAAACCGACCGGCGAATATGCAGATCAATTCGATGATATCAGCGTAGTTATTACGTTAACTGATGCTGCAGGAAATGTTGTAAAAACTAAAACTTATGATTATGATACATGGTACCATTGGTATCAAGAAAATGCTCATAGCTTAAATGAAGAAATGGATGATTCTGGATCTGTGTGGCAAATAGAACAAGACTATATGGAGATATTTAATCATCTTACAGGATCTGGCACAATTTATACGCCAGCTCAATTAGGCGATATATCGTTTGTCACAACATCCCGAGATAAGGGTCAATGGGAAGGATATTATGGACCTGTAGTAAAAGACGGATCTATATGGTTTACATATAGAAATAATCCGTGTGATCTTGATACACTTTATAATCCTACATGCCCAGGATATGCAGAAGTATATGTGAAATATCTCTATGATAAAGCGTGTGCTGCAAATGTTTTGTATGATATTGGATGCCCTGGTTATGCTCCAGCATATCTTATTCAACAATGCACTATTAATAGTTTGTATAGTGTTGAATGTCCGATGTATCAAATAGCTTATTTTAATCAACAATGCGACTTAGATGGACAATACGACATGGCTTGCCCAACTTATATGGCTCCGGTTGAAGAATCTATTTCTGATCCAATCGCTGATATTATATCAATACCAAATTTACCAGTTGCTCCACCTATTATAGATGTTATTATTCCAACAATAATACCACAGATTGAAATCCCGGTGCAAATCGTGATACCAGAAATTATAGTAGTTGTTGAGCCAGAGATAACAACTGCTTCATTAGAAGCAGAGCTAGAGGAGATTCTTATAAATGAGCCAAGATCTGAAGAACCTATTGAAAGCTCAGATACCAACGAACCAGAATCTGGAGATGCCGGAGGAGGAGATACTGGAGGAGACGCCGAAACAAAGACCGAAGAGCCAGCAGAGCAAGAAGAAGAAGAGCAATCTGAACCCGCTCCTGATGGAGAAAGTAAAGAATCATCCGATGATGAAAAAGAATCCAAGTCCGAGGACGATGATAGAGAAGAAAAAGACACTGGGGAAGATACTGGCTCTGAAGATGGTGATGGAAAGGATAAAGAAGTAGATGAGGGTGAAGATGCTGACAAAGCCGTTGAATCTGAGGAAGATGCTACTAGACCTGAGAAAAAAGAAAAAAAGCCAGAGCCAACTGAAAAAGAAAAAAAAGATAGTCGTAAAAAGAAGATTAAGGATTTAGTTGCAATAAAGATTGCGGGAATAAAAGAGAAAATTGATGATGCTGATACGATTGAAGATCAAATGAAAATGCAAGCGCAATTATTAGCTTTAATAGCTTTTGTACCTGATTTTGATTATGCAGAAATGAAAGTACCAGATATATATTTTTATCCACCAAAACCTACAGTTGATCATGAATTTGCGCGATGGTTTGTTAATGATCCAACATTTGGTGCGATGGAAGATTTACAGTATCCGAGTCTGAGATAATGATATTTGGAATAGTATTGACTTTGCACATGGGTATGGACGGAAACTATAATCAGTTTCATCCGATAGTTAGCCAAAAGTTTAATCATGGAACCGTTGGTGTCTTTTTAAATAGTATGGATGATGTAAGTGTATTTGCTTCAAGACAACTTGAGTGGAAACAAATAGAACTGGAATATGGATTGGTAACAGGCTATAATGATGTAGCGCCTGTATTACCATTTGGCAGATTAAAATATAAAGATTACTTTATTACACCAGGCGTTGAAGATGGTGGTTTTAAAGGCTTTGTAATCGGAAAACAATTTAACTTTTAGGATAGAAAAATGGCAGAGGTAGAATTTGGTGGATTAAAATTCACTGGCGGAAAAATGTTTATTTTACTCACAGCTCTAAGTACATTAGGCGGAGCTGCTTGGGGAGGTTTTGAATTTTACAACGATTATCGTAATATGAAAGAACAGATTCAAGAATACGTTGCTCCTGATCTAAGTGGTATTGAAGAAGAATTGGCTGTTACTCGTGAAGAGCTTGAATCAACTCGAGCAATCGTAGAATCGTTTCAAAGCCAAATCAAAACAATTCGAGATAGCGTAACGCAGACTCAAGAAAATATTAGTCAGACGACAGGTTCGCTTAGAAGTTCAATCATGAGAACTGAGAGTATGATTACTCGACTTGAAATCAAAGTCAATGATACAATTGATAAAGTAGAAGTCATGATCGACAAAGGTAAAGATGCTTCGCGTAAATCAGTTGATGATGCAGCAGATAGATTTGATGATAAAGTAGATGCTATGGTGAGTAAGGTCGAATCTAAGATTACAAGTATGGAATCAGGTATTGATAAAGAATTAGGTAGACTAGAAAATGATCTGAATACTTTAGTTACAAAAGCATTAGATAATCCGCTTGCTAATCGATAGGCACGTCCATTAAAGGAGTGTTTTTATCGACTGATGTAGGTAGACAGTAAACTGAAACCTGATCTAGAATTGACCAATGTCCCCAGCGTTTAGCTAACTCTTTCGCTGTGGCATTGCATACTTCAATTGATCTAAAATATAAAGTCTCGTCAATAGATTTTCTATCTTCACCAATTCCCATAACAAGTACTAGCATAAACACTTGTATCATTAACAATTCCTTGAATTAGTCCAATACGCTGTACGCAATTTTTATTCCTTTATCACCTAAGACTGATGGTGTCAAATCTGTGATATTATCAGGAACTTTATTTTGCGTCTGGTACTTTCTCGTTGTAGTTAATAGTTCTGCCTCTAACATCTCTTTGTACTTAAAACCGCCTTCAATTTCATAAAAGACAGCGAAATCCCAACTGGAACCAGTTTTAGGAGTCTTGCGTTCGGCAGGCAGTAATTGATAAATATCAAACTTCGCGCCTCTTGCTTTACAATTCTTAATCGCTTCTAAAATTACTGGCATTACCCGTGTCGAAATGGCTTCAGCTTTTTCTTTTATTGCTCTATTCTTTGATCCGAACATTGAATCTTCCTTACCACCAACCCTCAATACTACCTACTATCCACACACCTCCAAATATTGCACTCAATATTCCAAAACTAAGTGCTAACATAATACCACCATCAATAATAGAATGTTTAAATTCTTCAGCCGCATAAATCGTATCTTCACGTTCTTTTCTGATATCGCGTCTTAATTGCATCATTTCGTCCCAAGTTGATGGGCCAAATCTCATGTTTAACATAAACATAATTTCTTTCTCTTGCTCTGCCATTTTCTTTTTGTGCGCAATAATTGCGAATGCTTCTTCTTCTATAGAGCCAGAGGCCATTAACTTTGCATGAAGCGGTGGTCGTTTTCTTTGCTCTTCAGCTCTATTAATATCGTTTAAAGCGCCAAACCATTTGCCTAATTGACTAGTACAGTTTTCTAATTCCTGACCTGCACCTACAATGGCAGTTAATCCCTTATATGCTGCTGATGCTGCAGCAATAGCAGTGATTGGATCAATCATAACGTTTCTTTCTTAATTGTTACTAGCTCATATTAAAAATCAAAAATGTCATGTACTTCACTATATGTTTATTTATACATTTAACAGTGTGACATAATTATCACACTTCTATCTAATACTAAATTAATGCGGTTTGGCCGCATTTTTTTATGTACATTGACCTCTACTTATGGTATAAAGGTATTAACAAAACAATAGTTGATCTTGAAAGGATCATAAAATGAAAACTCTTGAGTCTCTCTTCACCGAAAATGTACATGACGTTATGGTTTCTGATAAATTCTCTAAATCAGTCGTTGCACAGTACATACAACACAAACATCAAAACTGGGGTGGCATATACACTCTCACAATTGACGGTG